>Ga0334722_10000880_pt1 | contig 41008 bp, 36 predicted proteins | sample C3_bottom_MG_FD_207210 | JGI IMG/M metagenome (GOLD analysis project Ga0334722, IMG submission 207210) | Sediment microbial communities from Yellowstone Lake, YNP, Wyoming, USA - C3_bottom | ecosystem: Environmental > Aquatic > Freshwater > Lake > Sediment | place: USA: Wyoming | collected...
GCCAAACAGGTCAACGTGCCGAGCCTGGTCGTATTCCTGAACAAATCTGACCTGGTGGACGACAAAGAACTGCTGGACCTGGTCGAGGAAGAAGTCCGCGACCTGCTCCGCAAATACGAATTCCCCGGGGACACTATTCCAATCATCAGGGGCTCGGCGATGAAGGCGCATGAAGGGGACCAGGGTCCGCTTGGCGTGCCTTCGATCGTGAAGCTGCTTGAAGCTCTGGATAAGAGCATCCCGGAACCGAAGCGCGAGACCGATAAGCCGTTCCTGATGGCCGTAGAGGACGTGTTCTCTATAACGGGCCGCGGTACGGTGGCTACGGGCCGCGTTGAGCAGGGCAAGATCCATGTGGGCGACCCTGTCGAGATCGTTGGTATCAAGGACACGATCACTTCCGTCGCTACGGGCCTGGAAATGTTTAGGAAGCTCCTGGACGAAGCTATGGCCGGTGACAACATCGGTATGCTGCTTCGCGGTATAGAGAAGGACCAGATCGAGCGCGGTCAGGTCATCGCTACGCCGAAGTCGATCACGCCGCATAAGAAATTCAAGGCCGAGGTTTACGTGCTGACGAAGGATGAGGGCGGGCGTCATACGCCGTTCTTCAAGGGTTACAAGCCCCAGTTCTTCTTCAGGACGACCGACGTCACTGGTTCCATCTTCTTAAAGGATGGGGCCGAGATGATCATGCCCGGGGATCACACCGAGATAACGGTTGAGCTGATCAGCCCGGTGGCCATGACGAAGGGTCTGCGCTACGCTATCCGCGAGGGCGGGCACACTGTGGGCGCGGGCGTCGTCACTGAAATTATAGAATAACGATCAAGAACAAGGAACTTATGGCAGACAGAATTACCATCATAATGGGCTGTACGGTTTGCAAGAACAAGAATTACCATTTTTCCAGAGGCAAGAAAAAGGAATTCAAGATAGAACTTTCGAAGTTCTGCAGGGCTTGCGGAAAGCAGACGCCTCATAAAGAAGTAAAGTCCTGACGCGCTGACGCGCGCGTGGGGGCCTGTGTTGACCCGTGTTTAGCTGGGAGCGTCGGTTAACTGGTAAACCAGCGGTCTCCAAAACCGCAACTGAAGGTTCGAGTCCTTCCGCTCCCGAAGCAAAACTCGGACTGGCGGTATCCGGCTGAAACCGGGGATCGGGGAGCAAGGTGAAAGTTCTATGGAAAAAATAACGGCTTTTGCGGGGCAGATCCCGAGTTTTGTTAAAGAGGCTTATCAGGAGCTGACCAAATGCACCTGGCTGGCGCGCGGCGACGTTATGCGCTCCACCATCGCGGTCAGCGTGGTGGTAATCCTGGTGGCCATTTACGTAAGTCTCGTGGATTTCGGACTTAAGATATTATTGGGCAGCATTCTGGGAGGTCGCTAAATGGCAAAAGGGTGGTACGTCATACACACGCGCACCGGTTTTGAGGAACGCGTCAATAAAATGCTCCAGCACAAGCTGGATATCAACGAGCTTACGGGCAAGCTTTTTCAGGTCCTTATCCCTACCGAAGACATCATACAGGTGAAGCACAATAAGAAAGTGGTCAGCAAAAGGAAGTTCTTCCCGGGCTATGTCCTCGCTAACCTTGAACTGGATAATGAGACCTATTGGGCCATAAGAGGCATACAGGGAGTCTCCGGATTTCTGGGTGATCCCAAACCCGCCCCCATGGAAGAGAGCGAAGTTCAGCAGATCCTGGACCTGGTCAACTCGGCCGGCCTGGAAAAACCGAAACCTGCCGTGCAGTTCGAGAAAGGCGAGAACGTCCGCATCATAGAGGGGCCGTTCAAGCATTTCATGGGCGTGGTGGAAGAAGTCAACGAGCAGAAGGCGAAGATAAAGGTCATCGTGACCGTATTCGACCGCCCCACACCGGTTGAACTGGACTTCCTGCAGGTTGAGAAGGTCTAAGATTTCGGAATTGTCCCGGGCTGTTACGGGCCCGGTCACTTTTCTTGAGAAGTTGATAAAATTAAGGAGATTAAAGGAATAATACAGTTCCTTTATTTAAAACTATGGCTAAAGTAAAAGTTGTTAAGACGATGATCAAGCTGCAGATCCCCGCCGGCGGCGCCAATCCCGCGCCCCCAGTCGGTCCCGCGCTCGGCCAGCACGGCGTGAACATCATGGATTTCTGCAAACAGTTCAATGAGAAGACCCGCAAGCTCGAGCAGGGCGTTCCGATCCCCGTGGTCATCACGGTCTTCGAAGACAGGACCTTCACGTTCATCACCAAGATGCCCCCGATGGCCGCCCTGATAAAGAAAGCGGCCGGCCTCGCCAAAGGTTCCGGCGAACCGAACAAGAACAAAGTCGGCAAGATAACCCTTAAACAGGTCGAGGAAGTCGCGAAGCTCAAGCTCGTGGACCTCAACACCAAGGACATCAAGCAGGCTATGGAGATGGTGAAGGGCACCGCGCGCTCGATGGGCGTGGACGTCATAGGATAAATTTTGCGGGGCTTTTTTAAGGAGCCCTCAAAAAGAAGCAAAGAGGGAGCTGGCTTACAAAGTAAGTCCGCGTTCGAACCTCAAGGAGACAATACAATGGGTAAGAGAATAGTCAATATAAAGAAAGGCCTGGACCTGGTAAAAAAATACAAGATAGAAGAAGCCGTGGCTATCGTCAAAAAGAACGCCACCGCCAAGTTCGACGAGACCGTGGAAGTACACCTTAAGCTCGGTATCGACGTAAAGCATTCGGACCAGCAGGTCCGCAGCACCGTCAGCCTGCCCCATGGCACCGGCAAGACCAAGAAGGTCTCCGTCATCGCCAAGGGCGAAAAGGTCAAAGAGGCCGAAGCCGCCGGAGCCGACCAGGTGGGCGGAATGGAATTAGTCGATACGATATTCAAAGGCGAGATCAACTTCGATGTGCTGGTCATCACGCCGGATATGATGAAAGACGCCGCCAAACTGGGCAAGGTGCTCGGTCCCAGGGGCCTGATGCCCAACCCGAAGAGCGGCACCGTGACCTTCGACCTGGCCAAGACCGTAAAAGAACTCAAGGCCGGCAGGATAGAATTCAAAGCCGATCCGCAGGGCATCGTTCACGCGCCCGCGGGCAAGGCGTCCTTCCCCGAGAAGAACCTCGCCGAGAATGTGCAGTCCATCATTGACGCCGTTCTTAAGGTGAAGCCGTCCTCTTCCAAGGGCGTTTATATGCAGTCGGTATACGTATCTTCCACGATGGGCCCCGGGGTTCCCGTGGATATAGCTGCTAAAGCCGCATAAACAAAGGCAAGGCGCCCGGGAAAGCCCGGGCGCCGGCCTGTTAAGTTGTTCCCGAACACCGGCGTGCTTCTGAAAATTAAATTAAGAGGTGACAAATGACAAAACTTAAGGCTTTGTTCGTGGTAGCGGTTTATTCGGCTGTCTCTTCCGGCACGGCGTTCGCCAGCGAAGCGGACCTCAGGATCCCGGACCTCTCCTCAGTGTCCTTCCTCGGTTTTACCGGTCATAACCTCCTGCTCGGCGGCCTTGCGATCTGCGTTCTGGGCATGCTTTTCGGCATCGTCCAGTCTATGCAGATCTCAAACCTCCCGGTCCATAAGTCCATGAAGGACATTTCAGAGCTCATATACGAGACCTGCAAGACCTATCTTGTAACCCAGGGCAAATTCCTGGCCATACTCTGGACCTTTATAGCCGCTATCATGGTGTGGTACTTCAGCCTGAACCCCGCCATGACGGCCTTCAAGATCCTGATCATCGTTATTTTCTCCATCGTGGGTATCCTGGGGTCCTACTCCGTGGCGTGGTTCGGCATACGCATCAACACCTACGCCAACTCCCGCACCGCTTTCGCGGGTCTTAAAGGGCTGCCCTTCCCGACCATGGCTATCCCGCTCAAGGCCGGCATGAGCATCGGCATGCTGCTCATCAGCGTCGAGCTGGTAATGATGCTATTCATCCTGCTCTTCGTCCCCGGCGACTACGCCGGTCCCTGCTTCATCGGTTTCGCCATCGGCGAATCCCTGGGCGCGGCCGCGCTCAGGATAGCCGGCGGCATATTCACCAAGATCGCCGACATCGGCTCCGACCTGATGAAGATCGTCTTCAAGATCAAGGAAGACGATATAAGGAACCCCGGCGTCATCGCGGACTGCACGGGCGACAACGCGGGCGACTCGGTCGGCCCGACGGCCGACGGTTTCGAGACCTACGGCGTTACCGGCGTGGCGCTTATCACCTTCATCCTGCTCGCGGTTTCCCCGGAAGCGATGATGAAAGGCGACCCCACGCTTACGGAAGTGATGGCTGTCTCACGTTCCCAGGTCACGCAGATACAGCTGCTGGTCTGGATCTTCGTTATGCGCATAGGCATGATCGTCACCAGCGCTTTCTCTTACTGGGTGAACGGTATCATAGCCAAAGCGATGTACGGTACTTCTAAAAAGTTCAACTTCGAACACCCGCTGACATCCCTGGTCTGGCTGACCTCGCTGGTTTCCATCGCCATGACCTATGTGCTGAGCTACCTCCTGGTCCCGGCGCTGGGCGACGGCACCCTCTGGTGGAAACTTTCCACCATCATAACCTGCGGCACCATCGCGGGCGCGCTGATACCGGAGCTCGTGAAGGTTTTCACTTCCACTAATTCCGCCCACGTGCGCGAAGTGCTCGCTGCTTCCAAAGAGGGCGGCCCCTCCCTGAATATCCTGTCGGGCCTTGTGGCCGGCAACTTCAGCGCTTACTGGATGGGCATGGCCATCATCTTCCTGATGGGCATGGCTTACGAGGTTTCCACCCTGGGCCTTGGCGCCCTGATGGTGGCTCCGGCTATCTTCTCTTTCGGCCTGGTGGCCTTCGGCTTCCTGGGTATGGGCCCGGTGACCATAGCCGTGGACTCCTACGGCCCCGTCACGGATAACGCTCAGTCGGTCTACGAACTTTCCGCGATAGAGACCATTCCCGGCATCAAGGAAGATATCAGGAAAGAGTTCGGCTTCGATGTGGATTTCGAGAACGCCAAGAAGTTCCTGGAAGAGAACGACGGCGCCGGCAACACCTTCAAGGCCACCGCTAAACCCGTGCTGATAGGCACGGCCGTGGTGGGCGCCACGACGCTTATCTTCTCGATCATCCAGCTGCTCCAGGCCAAGTTCGGCACCGTGGGGCCCCAGGGCATATACGAAGGTCTGTCCATCATGAACCCGCGGTTCCTGCTGGGTCTTATCACCGGCGGCGCGATCATCTTCTGGTTCGCCGGCGCGTCCATCCAGGCCGTTTCCACCGGCGCGTACCGCGCGGTGGAGTTCATTAAGAAGAACATAAAACTGGACGGCAGCGCGGCGCGGGCCTCCGTCGAAGACTCCAAGAAGGTCGTGGAGATCTGCACGCAATACGCCCAGAAAGGTATGTTCAATATCTTCATGGTGGTGTTCTTCAGCACGCTGGCTTTCGCCTGCCTGAACCACTACTTCTTCATCGGTTACCTCATTTCCATCGCCATCTTCGGCCTGTACCAGGCCATCTTCATGGCCGACGCCGGCGGCGCGTGGGACAATGCGAAGAAGCTGGTGGAGACGGAACTGAACATGAAAGGCACGCCCCTGCACGACGCCACCGTTGTGGGCGACACCGTGGGCGATCCGTTCAAGGACACCTCCTCCGTGGCCATGAACCCGATAATAAAATTCACCACGCTCTTCGGCCTGCTGGCCGTGGAACTGGCCATCACCCTGGACCCGAAAGTGAGCCGGATGCTGGCCGTGGTCTTCTTCCTCATCAGCGTCGTGTTCGTCTGGCGTTCTTTCTACTGCATGCGCATAAAGAGCGACGAGGCGAAATAATCGCGGCAGTTTCAGAAAAAGCCCCGCGTATTCCGCGGGGCTTTTGATTGGGGGCCTATGTTCATCGGAATAACCGTGGCGGCGGCTTTGGCGGCGGTAGTTTTCGCCGGCTGGCTGCTGCTGCCTGTCTTCAGGGGCGGGGCTGCCGCGCCCGGGACGTCCGAACGATCCATGGACTTGGAAGCCGCCTTTCTCGGCGCTTTAAGGAGACAGGCCCTGGTCCTCGGTCCGGCGGCCCTGGCTGCCGGGGTCCTGGTCTACTTTATTCTCGCTTTCTTCACGCGCGGCGGTCAGGTCGGCGCCGTACAGGCCGGAGCGGCTTTCCTGGCGGGGGTCTTTTTCCAGACTCTGGCCGGTTTCGCGGCAGCGCGCATTTTTTTCGGCTGCGCCCTCAGGACGGCCGCCGCCGCGAAAATTTCAGCGGCCGGGTCTTTCACCTTGGGGCTCCGGGTCTCGGGCGCCTCCGCCATCATAACTCTGGCGCTGGATCTTGCCGGCATGGGCGCCGTATTCCTGCTTGTCGGCGGCTGGGACGATCCGGGCAGCGCCCCGCTTAAGATAGCCGCTTTTTGCTTCGGCTCCGCTTTCTCGGCGCTGTTCGCCCGGCTGGCCGGGGGATCATATATGGAGGCGGCCTATGCGCCCGGCGGCGCGGCGCTTGCCGGTCACGGCGCTATGAATTCTGTAAATCTGGGCGCCGATATATTCGACTCCGCCGCGACGGGCACCCTGGCGGCGACGATACTCGGCTCGGCCCTCCGGCCGGTCTACGGGCCCAAAGCCGTCTATTTGCCGTTATTCGCGCTGGCCTGGGGGCTTGTCTCCTGCGCCGCCGGTATTATGAGCGCCAGGCCTTCCGCGGAAGGCGATCATGTCGGCGCACTCGATAAAGGGCTTGCGGCGGCCGGGATCACGGCGCTGGCCGGACTTTTCCTGGGCTGTTGTCTGGGCCTGGACTGTAATATGTGGCTGTTCATGGCGACCGTTATCGGCGTGGTTTCCGCCTGTCTTTTTACCGTGGCGACACGGTATTACTGTGGGCGCGATCACTACCCCTCGCGTATGGTCGCCGAGGCGGCTTCGGGCGGCACGGCTGCGGCCGTTATCAGGGCGCTTTCTTCAGGTTTCGAGAGCGCGGCGGCGCCGGCGGTGCTTGCGGGCGCGGCGGTCCTGGGTTCCTATTATTGCGGCGTCAGGGGGCTGGAGTACTATGGCGTTTCCGGAGGTTTCACGGAGCGGACCTGCGGTCTTTACGGTGTGGCCGCCTTCGTTGCGGGTATGCTGTCGGTTTCCGGTTATATACTCGGCATGGGTGTCTTCGGGGCTTTAAGCGGCTCCGCCCGCCTCCTTAACGGCGCGGCGGAGCAGGAAGAGGCGGTGAAACTTAATACCGGCGCCGTCGCCGCCTCCGGCAGGACCGCGCTGGCCGCGGCCGACGGCTATGCCGGAGCCGCCGCGATATCCGCCTCCATCCTGCTGTTCTTCGGCTATTTGTTCAGGACTTCCAGCCTTCTTGACCGGCCTTTTGAGACCGTGAATTTTGCCGGCGCGGAAGGGTTCGCCGGCGGCCTTCTGGGAGCCATGCTGGTCTTTCTGTTCTGCGCTTATTGTCTCAGGGCCGGCGCGGTTCCCGCGGCGGCGGCGATGGCGGACACGAAAGCGTTTTCCAGTTCCGTCCTTAAACGCCTGTCCGTCCCGGCGGCCCTGGCTCTGGCGCTGCCGCCGGCTTCCGTGCTCGTTTTCCGGCGCTCGGGCTTGAGCCCGGAAATGCTCTCAGCTATGCTTATCTCGGCGGCCGTGAGCGGTGCGCTTATGTCCGCTTTTATCCGCAATGCCGCCTCCTCGCTTGAGAACTCCCTGGCCTTTATCGAGGAGGGGGGTGAAGGCGGTCCGGAGGGCGAGTCGTATAAGGCGGTAGCGGAAGGGTACCGGGCCGGCATAGCGCTTAAGGACACGGCTGCCCCGGCCCTGAACGTGCTGATAAAACTTCTGCCCGCCATGGCGCTGACTTTGGCCGGGTTCTTCATTTGATATGTTCATAATAAAAAAACTGCTTACCCCGTTCCTGGTGCCGCCGGGGACATTCGTGACCCTGGCTTTCTGCATGGCCGTCTTCCAGTTCAGGAAAAACCGCAAACAGGCCCTGGTCTGGACCGGTTTCGCCCTGCTGTTGTGGGCGTTCTCCTTAAGGCCGGTCGGGAACAGGGTTCTTGCCGGGATAGAATACGCCTACCTGCCGCCGGCGGAAGTTAATTCATCGGCTTCACAGCGGCCCGGGCAAAACGCCGGCCCGAAGGCCGATGTTATAATTGTCCTGAGCGCGGGGGTGTTGGAGGGCGCTTCGGAGTCTTTCGGCGGGCCGGCGCTTACAGGGGTGTCCCTTGAGAGGGCTGTAGAAGCCGTCAGGCTTTACCGGCGTTATAAACTTCCGCTGATAGTGACCGGGGGAGCCGTTTTTTCAAAAGGTTCGGAAGCGGCCGCGATAAAAACATATCTCATCAGCCTTGGCGTGCCGGAGAAGGCCATATTAACGGAAGAACGGGCACGCGACACCTGGGAGAACGCGGTCTTTTCCAAGAAGATCTGCGATGAAAAGGGGTATGCTCGCCCCCTGGTGGTTACTTCCGCCTATCATATGAGGCGTGCGGTATTAAGTTTCGAAAAGGCGGGGTTCGTTAACGCCGTCCCTTATCCTACGGCCTACAGGAGTTCCAGGTCCCCGGACTACCATTACGTGGACTTTCTGCCGTGCAGTTTCGAGTCGCTCTCCCTTGCGGCGCACGAATACCTGGGCCTCGTCTTTTACAAGATCGCTTACCGCGCGGAGCCATAGGTCCGTTTTGGCCGTAAAGGGCCGGAGATTGACTAATAGAGGCAAAGTTTGTAAATTGATTACCTAATCTATTGAGGAATACAGGGAGAATTAATTGTATCACGATAATAAAAGGGTAAGAATAAACAGGTTCATAAATGTTGCGCAGGTAAGATTGATCGCGACCGACGGCACCATGATAGGCGTGAAGCCGATCCTGGAAGCGCAGAACATGGCCCGCGGCGCCGGTCTCGACCTGGTCGAGATCGCCCCCATGGCGAATCCGCCGGTCTGCAAAATAATGGATTTCTCGAAGTACCTCTACGAGCTGGACAAGCAGGAAAGGGAGAACCGCAAGAAGCAGAAGGCCGGCGTACTGAAAGAGATACGTTTTAATCCCAGGATAGCGAAGCACGACCTTGAGACCAAGATAAAGCATATAGAGACGTTCCTCAAGGAACAGAACAAGGTGAGGGTCACCGTGGTGTTCCACGGCAGGGAAAACCAGCACCGGAACCTGGGCGAAGAAATACTCATGAACGTGAAGAACACCCTGGCGGCTGTAGGCGTGGTGGAAGGCCGTTCCCAGATGATGGGGAACAGGATGAGCATCATGCTGAGCCCGATAGCCGCCGTTCCGGCTAAAGGAGCCCCGAAGGCTCCGGCCGCGGCGCCCAAGCCGTCCGTTCCCAAGCCGCCGCCGGCCCCCGGAGCCTGAGCCCGGACTTTCCGCTCCAAGGACTTACAAGGCCCGTTCCCCGGGACGGGTTTGCAAGAGCGCCAGCTTATTTAATATAATGTCTTAAGCGGGAGTAGTACGGTATTCTGAATTTTGCCACGTAAGTTTAAGAGAAATATTATGCCCAAAATGAAAAGCCACAGCGGTGCGAAGAAAAGATTCCGCAAATCCAAGAGCGGCAAATGGACCCACAGGAAAGCGGGCCTCCGCCACCTTCTGACGGGTATGTCGGCCAAGAGAGGCCGCCAGCTCCGTACCGTTAAAGTTGAAGAGACCAAGAGCGTGGAAGGCAAGCTGCTTAAGAGCTATCTGCCTTACGAATAAATTCGACAGCGGAACAGCTAGGATCTTGATCCCGCTGTTTCGCCGGTTCACTACTTAACCAGCCAGGAACTATCATGAGAATAAAATACAGCGTAGCAAGAAACAAGAGAAAGAAAAGAATATTTAAGCTCTCCAAGGGCTATTACGGCGATAAAAAACACAGGCTCAGGATGGCGATACAGCAGGTGGCCAAGTCCCTGACCGCCGCCTATACGCACCGTAAGGACAAGAAGGGCGCCGTCCGCCAGATGTGGATAGTCCGGCTGAATGCCGCCACCCGCGAAGAGGGCATGACTTACAGCACTTTCATCAACGGCCTCAAGAAAGCCAATGTCCTGCTCAACAGGAAGATGCTTTCCGAGATAGCCATAAAAGATCCCGCGTCCTTCACGCGGCTTGTAGCGCTAGCTAAGGCCTCCTTAACCAAAACCTCATGACCCCGGAAGACTGGAAAGCGAAACTATCCCTGACAAGGGATAGTTTTCTTTCCACGCTTATAAAAACCGACGCCGCCGGCCTCGCCGACTTCGAAACGCGGTATATGGGCAGGAAGGGCGAACTGACCCTGCTGCTCCGCGACCTCAAGGACTTCCTGATGGAAGACCGGAAGGTCCTGGGGGCGCTTGGCAACGCCCTTAAGGCGGAGCTTACCGCAGCCCTGGACGCGCGCAAGCTGGAAACCGGAGCCGGTTCCGCGGACCTGAAAAAATTCCAGTTCGACCTCACTCTGTCCGGCTACCCCTTTCCCAAGGGCAGCCTGCACCCCCTTACCATAGTGGCCGATAAGATGTACGACGGCTTCCAGAAGCTCGGCTTCTCTATCGCGGAAGGCCCGCTCATCGAGGAAGACTATTTCAATTTTGAGGCGCTTAATTTCGCGCCTGATCATCCGGCGCGGGATATGCAGGATACGTTCTACGTGGATCTCAAGGACGCGAAGGGCAAGGACCTGCTGCTGCGCACGCATACCTCACCGGTCCAGATACGCACTTTAAAGAGCAAGGAGCCGCCTGTGCGGGTGGTTTCCGCGGGCCGCGTTTTCCGCTCCGAGGCCGTGGATGCCAGCCACTCTTTCGCCTTCCACCAGATGGAAGGTTTCTACGTGGACAGGAACGTCAGTATGGCCGATCTTAAGTGGACGCTGGAGGCGTTCATGAAAGATCTCTTCGGCTCTTCCGCCAAGATCTCCTTCTCTCCGTCCTTCTTCCCTTTCGTGGAGCCCGGAGCGCAGGTGGCGGTTTCCTGCGTGTTCTGTAAAGGTTCCGGCGCCTGCCCCGTCTGCAAAGGTACGGGCTGGATAGAGCTGCTGGGCGCCGGCGTAGTCCATCCCAATGTGATCAAAGCCTGCGGCTATGACGCCGAGAAATGGAGCGGATTCGCCTTCGGCGCGGGCATTGAACGCTTCGCGATGCTGCTGTACGGCATCCGCGACATGCGCATGCTTTACGAGAACGATCTCAGGATACTCAAGCAGTTATGAAGATACAGCACTCCTGGCTTATGGAATTTATCGGCGCTCCCTTGAGCGTCGAGGATCTTATCGCCAAGCTCACCCGCCTGGGTTTCAATATAGAAGAGGTAAAGAAGACCGGCGCGGCTTTCTCGGGCGTGACGGTGGGCCGCATCATGACCATCGACAAACATCCTAACGCCGACAAGCTTTCCCTGGTCGGCGTGAACGACGGCTCCACAGTTATGAAAGTGGTCTGCGGGGCGAAGAACATCGCCGTCGGCCAGAATATACCTTTTGCCAAAGTCGGCGCCGCCCTTTCCGGCGGCGTGCTGAAGAAGGCTAAAATACGCGGCGTGGAATCGGAAGGCATGATCTGCTCGGCGGGGGAACTGGGCCTGGAAGGCTACGACAATTCCGGTATCCTGGTCCTGCCGGAGAGCGCGCAGCCCGGGACGGACGCCGCGGCCCTTTTCGCCAGGCCCGACTGCGTTCTTGAAGTGGAAATAACCCCGAACCTGGCTTACTGCCTGTCGCATTACGCATTGGCCCGGGAACTCTGCGCTTTCTATAACCTCCCTTTCAAAAAGCCGGTTGTGCCCGAAGTTTCCGCTACCGGTACCGTCGCGCCCGTAAAGATAGATGACCCGGGGATGTGCCGCAGGTATACCGCCGTAGTGGTGCAGAACGCTTCAGCCGCAAAAACCCCGGACTGGATAGCCAACCGCCTGCGCGCGATGGGCTCAAACCCAAAAAACAATATTTTGATCGATGTGTCCAACTACGTGATGTACGAACTTGGCCAGCCGACCCATTGTTTCGACCTGGCAAAACTGGCCGGGCCGGAAATAGTGGTTCGCTCCGCGCGCCCTGGCGAAACGCTTAAGTCGCTGGACGGCCAGGACGTTAAACTGGACGGCGCCATGCTGGTCATAGCGGACAAAGACAAGCCCGCGGCCCTGGCCGGGGTTATAGGCGGCATGAACTCCGCCGTCTCGGATGCGACCACGTCGGTTCTGATAGAGTCGGCCTCCTTTAATCCTTCGGCGGTCAGACTCTCTTCAAAGAAGGCCGGCGTCAAGACCGAGTCTTCCTACCGTTTCGAGCGCGGCACCGACCCCGAACTGACGATGTTCGCGGCGCGGCGCATGGCCCAGATCATCCTCGACGCGGCGCCGGGCGCAAAGGTCGCGCAGGTCACCGATAATTATCCCGCGAAATACCAGCCCAAGGTCATCGAAGTGAGGCCTGAGCGGGTCAACGCCATTCTTGGCGCGGATATCTCCGACATAAACATTTTCGCCTGCCTTAAAGCCATCCAACCGGAGCTTAGGGACGAAAAACCGTGGAAATTCTCGGTGCCTTCCTACCGGCCTGACCTGGACAGCGTCTGGGATATCGCAGAGGAAGCCGCCCGCTACATAGGCTACGATGTGATACCGGCCAGATCCGCCATGCCGATGATGCCCGCCGCCGCCGCGCCGTCTTACGAGGTCGCCAAGGCGCTGAAGGAGCGCCTTGCCTGCCTGGGCTTCTCCGAAGTCTATAACTACGATTTCCTTTCGCTGCGGGATTTCCGCAATTGCCTGCTGAACGAGGAGTCCGCGGTGCCTCTGAAGAACCCGCTTTCGGCCGATTTCCAGCTGATGCGGACTTCAATGGCCCCCAGCGCTCTGAAGACCCTCAAGTTCAACCTGAACCGCGGCCGGAGTTCGGTTTCCATCTTTGAGATCGGGAACGTGTTCAGGAAGACCGACAAGGGGCATGCCGAGGAGACGATCTGCGCCGGTCTCATGTACGGGGCCTTCCCGGGAGAGGAAACCTGGCGTGGCGGGACTTCCGCGGCCGATTTCTACCATCTCAAGGGCGTGCTGAACTGCGTGTTCTCGGGTTACGGCGGATTCCGGTTCGAGAAAGCGAAGAATCCTCCGCCCTATTTCCACCCCGGCGCGGTGCTCGAGATGAAACTGGGAAATTCCCAGGCCGGATATTTGGGCATGCTGAACCCGGCCGTGGCTCAGAACAGCGATTTTAAAGACAACCAGATATATTATTTCGAACTGCCGCTGAAGGCTCTCGTGGCCGCATATAAGCCGGAGTTCTGGTCGCGGCTGCCGCAGGTCAAGACCGTGTCGGAATTTCCGAACACCTGGCGGGACCTATCGGTGGTCATAGACGATAAATTCGAATGGGCCGAGATAGAGAAGGAAATAGCCAAGGCTCCGGACCTCTCGGCGGTTAAGCTGATAGACGTTTACAAGGGTAAGAGTATCGGCGAGAACTTGAAGAGCATAACCATCCGGTTCACGTTCTCCTCGATGGAGAAGACGCTTACCGACACCGAGATAAACGCGCATATCGCCGCCATTCTGGCCAAGCTCGGCCTGAACTTCAACGCCAAGCTGCGCAGCTGACCCTGTCCCGCTATTGCCCGCGCACCAGCCCCTTATATTCCCAACCCAGGTCCGTTTTTACCATCATGGCGGCGCCCTGTACGGTCTGCCGGGTGCCGAGTTTCGGGGCGCCCGTCAGCAGGTTCGCGCGCGCGTAATCTATGGCGTTGACGTAAGTCTGGGGGTCCTGCGGGTCGTCCTTGTCGTTCACCGCTTCTTCGAGCGTCAGCCAGCGTACCGTGCTCTCGAAATAGAACAGGACGGTTTTTCCGTCGGCTTGTTGTTCCACGGTCTTTACTTTTTTAAAATCCACGACCTGTCCGGCGGCGGTTATATCCCGCTTAAAACCCATTTCCGCCGCGCTGATAACGGCGTCGGAAAAGCCGCAGCCGCACGGGCCGAAAGCGGATAATAGCAGGAACAGAGATACGGATAGTCTGATCATTGTGATCTCCCGGTCGTTGTAAAACTTCAAAAACATTAAAAGTTGCAAAAATACGATATTATTTTTTTAAACGCCTGACAATGCTTTTGGTCAAGCCCGCGGCAGCGTCGCTATGGGTTTAAGCCGCCGCGTCCATGCCAGGGCAAATACAAATCCCGTCCGCTTTGGCTTGCTACCCGGGCATAGTCCACACCGGAAGTTGACCGATGTCAATATCTTTAAGGCCCAGGCCTGAGAGGCCCCAAGGCCCATGGATCCGGGTTGCCCGGTGTTCCCGAACTCAGGTCCGGCCTTTTTTAATATAATCTAGGTAGCATGTATACCAAGATAAAACGGCTTGAGGAATTGGTTAATAATTCCATAACCGTCGTTAAAAAACTGGAAGACGAGAACGCTCTTTTAAAGCAACAGGTGGAAGCCTTGACCGCCGACCGGGCTAAGATCATGAAAGGTTCCGCCGCCGCCAGGGAGCTGGCTGATTTTAAAAGCAAGGTCAGAAAGAAGCTTGCCCGTGTGGCGGCCAGGATAGACAAGGTCATAACGCTGCAGGACACGCTGTTCCCGGAGGACCCCGATGACGGCCAATGAACACCCGGTAAAAATAAAGAACAGGACCTTTATTCCTTCCGTCGACGGTTTAGGCGCCCTCGAGATATCCACCATCGCCAACCAGGTGGAGAAAAAAATAGATGAGATCGAGAAAAAAACCGAGATAGCCGACACCTCCAAGCTGGCCCTTATGGCGGCCTTCGAATTCGCCACCGACCTTTACAACCTGAAGCTTAGATCCGAGACCGCCTTGGAAGCCGATTCAAGAAAGATAGACGAACTGGTGGAAAAACTCGAAAGTTCGCTGGATAAGCAGCTGTTTTAAAATGTCCGATCCCCTTTTTGAAGAAAATCCCGAAGCCGCGACCGCGGACGCGCCCGCGCCCCTGGCGGCACGCCTGGCCCCCAGGGAACTGGACGAATTTGCCGGCCAGGAACATATTCTGGGCCCCGGCAAGCTTTTGCGGCGCGCCATTGAGGCCGACAGTCTCCAGTCCGCCGTGTTCTACGGCCCGTCCGGCGCGGGGAAGACCGCGCTCGCCGGTTATATTTCCTCCAAAACCAAGGCCCGGACCTTCGAGCTCAACGCTGTTACCGCGGGCGTGGCGGAGCTTAAAAAGATACTGGAATTCTCGAAAGGTATGTCCGGCGGCTTCGCAAAAAAGCAGCGCATCCTGCTTATATTGGACGAGATCCATCATTTCAACCGCACCCAGCAGGACGTGCTGCTGCCCGCCGTGGAAAAAGGCGACGTCATACTTATCGGGATGACCACGGAAAACCCGTTCTTTTATATAAACGGCGCCCTGCTCTCAAGATCTATCGTGGTGGAATTCAAGCCGCTGGAGGAAGGCCACCTGCGCAAGATCCTGGGCCGCGCTTTGACCGAAGAGCGGGGTCTTAAAAATTTAAATGTCGAACTGAGCCCTGAGGCCGCCGACTACCTGGTCTCCAATTCCATGGGCGACGCCCGCCGCCTCCTTAACGCGCTGGAGCTGGCCGTGGTCAGCAGCGAGCCGCAGGTCAGGAGCGGCGGGAGGGTAGGGGATAAATGGCGCAGGGTCATAGGCATAGAGATCGTCAGGGAATCCATACAGAAAAGGGGCCTGCGCTACGATAAGAGTTCCGACGAGCATTACGACCATATCTCGGCTTTCATAAAATCCATGCGCGGCTCCGATCCGGATGCCGCCGTTTACTGGCTGGCCAAAATGCTGGAAGCCGGAGAGGACCCCCGTTTCCTGGCGCGCAGGATACTTATCTGCGCCTCGGAGGATGTGGGCAACGCCAACCCCATGGCCCTGATGGTGGCTCAGAGCGCTTTCAAATCGGTGGAGATGCTCGGCATGCCTGAAAGCCGCATAACGCTGGCCCAGGCGGCCATCTATGTGGCGGTCTCGCCCAAGTCGAACGCCTCGTATATGGCCATCAATAAGGCCATGGCGGAAGTCGCCAACGGCCCGGAGCGGCCGGTCCCCATGCACCTGCGCGACGCGTCGAAGGACGGAGAAGCCCTGGGGCACGGCAAAGGCTATAAATACCCGCACGATTTCCCCAACCACTATGTTAAGCAGGAATATATGCCGGAGCCCAGGAAATTTTACAAACCTACCGAGCAGGGCTTCGAAGCTGAAATAGCGAAACGTTTGACTCGGCTCAAAGAGCCCGGTAATAAAGATTAAAACGCAAATGGAACCCAGGGTCTATACCGTAAGCGAACTGAACCAGAGCATTAAGTTCCTGCTCGATACCACTTACGGTGTTCTCTGGGTAGAGGGGGAGATCTCCGGTTTTAAGGTCTCTTCGCTGGGCCATATGTATTTCGACCTCAAGGACGCCGATTCCCTCGTCTCCTGCGTCATTTACAAAGGTTTCGCCTCCAACATGGATTTCGAGCCGGAGAACGGTCTCCTGGTAAAAGTGCGGGCCTCGGTCACCATTTATGCCAAGCAGAGCAAGTACCAGCTGAGCGTAAAAGAGCTCATCCCCATGAAGATGGGGCCGCTCCAGATCGCTTTCGAACAGCTGAAGAAAAAACTGGAAGCCGAGGGTCTGTTCTCGTCCGCGCGCAAGCGCCCGCTGCCCAAACTGCCTCAGAAAATAGGCATAGTCACCTCCATGCAGGGCGCGGCCATACGCGACATCCTTTCCATACTCAAAAGGCGCTACGCCAACCTGCATATCATAATCGTCCCGGTAAAAGTTCAGGGCCCCGGCGCAAAGGATGAGATCGCGGGCGCTATAAAGACGCTTAACGTGAATTTTAAGGATATGGACGTTCTTCTGGTCGGGCGCGGCGGCGGCTCCATGGAAGACCTGTGGGCCTTCAACGAGGAGATAGTGGCCCGCGCCATAGCGGGCTCGCGGATCCCGGTCATTTCCTGCGTCGGGCACGAGACGGATTTTACGATAGCCGACTTCGTGGCGGACCTGCGCGCGCCCACGCCTTCGGCCGCGGCCGAGCTGGTGGTGCAGAACAAGGAAGAGCTGGTGCGGCATATCCGCCAGCTGAACACCCGGCTTGTGCAGTCCCTGCGCATTTTTTACGAGCATCTTAAAGGACGGTTTACCGGCCTGGCCGACAGCCGGATGTTCAGGAACCCGGAGCTGATGCTGGAAGCCCGCCTGCGCCGCGTGGACGAGGCTTCAGAGGCGCTTTTTTCCGGGGCCGAGCGCCGGATCCGGCTTTTTGACGACAAGTTGAGGCTTGCGGGGGCCAAACTTGGCGCCCTGAACCCGGAATTCCCGCTGACCAAAGGCTACGCGATAGTAACGCTTGCCGACGGAAAGACAGTTGTAAAGGATGCGGGGGCGCTTAAGCGGGGGCAGGTCCTTTCCATCAAATTCAAGAAGGGCCTGGCGGAGACCGAAGTCGTAAGAACGGAGGAATAAAATTTATGGCAAAAAAAGAAAAGAGCGGCAGTTTCGAGGAACAGCTGGAGAGGCTGGAAGAGATCGTGGCCGGCCTTGAGTCGGAGACCACCCCGCTGGAGGATTCGCTCGCGCTATTTGAAGAGGGCGTGAAGATCTCCAAAGATCTCGCGGTAAAACTTGAAGAAGTGAAGCGCAAGATAGAGGTCCTCAAGAAGAACGCCGCGGACGAGATAAAACTGGAAGACCTTGACGAGGACGAAGACCGGCTGAAATAAGATATATGAAGACCCGATTGGACGTGGCTTGCGTAGAGAGGGGGATATTCGAATCCAGGGTGAAAGCGCAGGCTTCTATCATGGCCGGGCTGGTGCTGGTGAACGGACAGCCGGCTGATAAGGCCGGGAAACCGGTCAAAGAAGACGATGTCATAGAGACCGTGAAGTCCGATTGCCCCTATGTTTCCCGGGGCGGCCTTAAACTTAAAGGCGCCATAGATAATTTCAAGATCGACGTGAGGGGCAAGATCTGCCTGGACGTAGGCGCGGCCACCGGCGGCTTTACCGATTGTTTTCTGCAGGAAGGCGCCAAAAAAGTCTACGCCGTGGACGTGGGAGAGGGCCAGTTCCACGAAAAAATGAAAAACCATCCGCAAGTGGTTTTCATCCCCAGGACCAACGCCCGCTTCTTAAAGCCGGACATTTTCCCCGAGTTGCCGGAAGTCGCCGCCATAGACGTCTCTTTTATTTCCCTGAAGCTTATCCTGGGACCCGTTTTCAATTCCACCGCGCCGAAAGCCAGGATAGTCGCGCTTATAAAACCGCAGTTCGAGTTGGGCCCCGCCGACTTGAAGAAAGGGATCGTGAAGAGCGCGGACCTGAGACTGAAAGCCGTGGCCGGGCTGAGAGAATTCGCGGCTGAAAATATTAAAGGCCTCACGGAAACAGGCCTCACGGAATCTCCGATCAAAGGCGCCAAGGGCAATATCGAGTTTTTGTGGTATCTCGGGAAAGAGGCTTAAGGAAACCGGGCGGGGGCGGCACAACAACAGCTTATGTCCGACGCGGCCAAGATCTCCTGCGCTGTCTGGGAATTCACATTGGGATGCAATCTGAAATGCGTCCATTGCGGTTCCTCGGCCGGCGGTGCGCGCTCCGGCGAACTTGATACGGGAGAGGCCCTTAAGCTGGCCGGCGACCTTAGGAGCGCCGGCTGCCTGGGAGTGGCCTTGATGGGCGGGGAGCCTTTCCTGCGGAAGGATTTCTGGGCGGTCGCCTCCAGGATAAAAGAACTGGGGATGGAACTTTCGATCATTACCAACGGGACCGTGTTCACGGCCGGTATGTTCGAAAAGCTGAAAGCCCTGAAACCCAGGGCCGTAGCCGTGAGCGTGGACGCTTCCGCGGCGGAGCTGCACGACAAGATACGCGGCGTCCCCGGCGCGTACGATAAGACCAGGACTTTCATGGACCGGGCCCTTGAACACGGATTGCCGCTGAGCGTCATTACTACGGTGCATAAACTCAATCTGAAGGAGCTGCCCGCCATCCGCGAACAGCTGAAAGGCAGAGGCATCGCCTGGCAGGTGCAGACGGCCGGCGCCGAGGGCGGCAGGTTCTCCGCCGGCCTTTTGCTGGACGAGGAGGAGTTTTACTCCGTGGGGATATTTATTGAGGCCTGCCGGCGCACGCATTCCGCCGCCGAACTGCCGATAATAGGCGCTCACGACCTCGGTTACAATTCCGGAATTTTAAAGAACGTCTCGCTTTACGAAAAATGGGAGGGCTGCCAGGCCGGCGTTTCCGTGCTGGGCATCAGGAGCAACGGCGACGTGCTGGGTTGCCTGGCCCTGAACGACGACAGATATGTGGAGGGCAATGTCCGTTCGCGGGACGTCGCGGATATCTGGAACGATCCCGCCGCTTTCGCGTATACGCGGCGGTTCAAAGCGGCGGCCGCCGGGGCGAATTGCGCCGGCTGCGCCGGTCTTGACGCCTGCAAGGGCGGCTGTAATGAAATGTCTCTCATGAAAACCGGCGCGCTCCACAACGATCCGTACTGTTTTTACAGACTTGAACGCCGGCTCTTCGCCGAAGAGTTCAACACTCCGCTGCGGCGGCTCCGGTCCAGGCTGGACGGCCTGGTTAACGCGCGGAGCGGGGCGTTCAGGAATTTGGGGCGCTGGTTTTCCGGCGACAGGATGACTCCATGAAACTTAACATAGGCTGCGGTTATATGTATTTGAAAGGTTATGTGAATGTCGATTCCAGCGATGAATCGGTCGCGGACGCGCGCATGGAGGCTGACAGCCTGTGTTATGACGACGGCTCCGCCGAAGAGATAAAGGCCGCCCAGCTTATAGAACACCTGGGATTCTTTAAGACCAAGTATTTTCTGGCCGAATGCTACAGGGTGCTTAAGCCCGGCGGCCTCCTGACCATCGAGACCCCCGATATCGAAAAGACATTCGAGCTTTTCCTTAAGGGCGACCGGGTCGTACGTGAGGCGGCGCTGGGTTGGGTCTACGGCAGCGAATGTCCCGGGATGGAGCACATTTACTGTTTTCCTTCGGAACTGCTTGAGGAACTGCTGGCCGGCGCCGGTTTTGAGATCGTAAAAAAAGACCATTTCGACTATCAGTCCCATCGTCCGGCTTTAAGGTTCGCGGCGCGTAAAAAGGCGAGTCCCGGCGCGGACCTTCAGGCCGCGCTGCGGCGGGAACTCTCCGTTAACGGGCCTTTATGTTCCGGCGACGAATATGCCGCCGCGGAAATGGAAAAGCTTCTAAAGATCGCGCTGGCGCCCGGTACCGCGGCGGACGAGAGAGCGGTGCTTGAACTTGCCCTTTATGCGCCCAGGCTGGCGGAAGCCCTCCTCCGGGTCAGGGGAACCGCAAAGTCGCTCAAGGCGGCGTCGGGCCTGGCCGACGGGAATTTTACGGCCCGTATGTACGGGGCTCTTGCCCGGCAGCCGCTGGATAAAGATCAGAAAGATGCTTTTGACGCCGCCCTGGCGGAAGGGCGGCGCGATCTGGAAAATGCTCTGGCGGGACGGTTCCCTCCGGTCGAAAAGCCGGGTCCCCAGGCGCTTTTCTCGTTCGAGATGGCCCGTTTGGCGTCGGAACGCGCTTTCAGGATGGGGCTTAAGGCTTACGGGAACTCCGCTTTCAGCGAAGCCGCCGCTTCTTTTGCCAAGGCTCTCAGATTGTTCCGTGACAATCCCTATGCCTGGCTTTATTTCGCCCGGAGTTTCGAGGCTTGCGGAGAGTATAACGAATGCGGCCCAGCCTATGAAAAAGCCCTGGTTTTATTTGAACGCGGCGGCCTCGCCGGCCCGGAAATGCTAGAAACGGTAAAAAAGGAGATCGAAGCTCTCCGTCGGAAGGGAGACGCCTGCTGAAAACCGGCCCGCGGGAGCGCATCCCCTATGAGGATTTGAAGGAAGTTCTCAAATGTAATATCGTATAAGAATGGATAGTTTGAACATCCTAAGGAGAAACACAACAATGAAGAAAGTATTATTCGCACTGCCTTTAGTAGCGCTCATGCTCGCGGTCGCCTGCAAAAAGCAGGAAGCCGCCGCCCCTGAGCAGCCTGCCTCGGAGCAGGTGACCGGTACGACGCCCGAAGCGGCCCCTGTTGCCGCCCCTGTTGCCGTTCCCGCGAAGCCGGCCGAAAAGAAAACTAAATAAGCAGGTCCTGATCCGGCGGTCCTTAACCGGGCCGCCGGTTTTTTATACAAATAAACGTATTGACCGATCCAGCGGGGGGGTATGAAAAAATTTTACGAGATAGGCTCCAAGACCGGTTTGAGCGCCCGGGAAATGCAGAAAGTCGCCAGGTTCGGGGTGTTCGGGCTCATAGCCGCGCTTTTGACGGTCTTATCCGCCTGTTTTAAAAGCAGCAAGCCCGCCGCCGAAGCTTCCCGGCCCGCCCCGCAGGCCCCGGCCGAGATAGATGTCAACGCTATACGGGGACTGGTAAACTCCCTTGATAAAAGTACGGACACCGTCAAACCTAAAACGGACGATAATTGCGGTCCTTATCCCGGCTATCCCTGCGGTACGCGCTACTATACCGTGAGCGTTTCGGATCTTTCGGGCAGGGCCCGGGCTTAACGAATTATGAAGAATATTTACGCTATATATCTTGCGCTCTCTTTGGTGCCGGGGCTGGCGGCTTTTGAATGTCCCAAGAAACCGGCCGCCGGCGACATCGTCGCTGAAACGGCTCTGGATTGTCCCTGGGCCGGCACGGCAAGGGAACTGTCGGAAAAAGCGGGTAAGGGTGAAGCGCTGGGCCCGGTCTTTTCAGCCTATGCTCCCGGTATTGTAAAGCAGCTCGCCGCGGACAGGGCCGATCCGGCGGTCAAACAGCTTTGGGGCGAAAGTATAAATTTCGACGAGATGGAGAACGACGTCATAGTTCTTCCCGCCCTTCTTTCTTTCATGGCTTCCGAACTCGGTGTGGCGCAGCCGAAAGGCAAATATGTGCACGCCGGCATGGAGCATACCTATGGGTATCTTTTCAGCCTGCTTGAGACCAAGTTCGGGTTCAAACGTGCCAGGTGGGTCAATGACGACATCGCCGGCGGGCTGGGTATCCCGGACGGTCTTGTGGGGCCCGCCTCCGCCGAAGGCACCCTGCTTTCCAACATAACCTGCATGGCGGGCGGCATAGCCCTGAAGGACGACGCGGCCGCCGCCGGCCTTCTGAAAAACCTGCGCTGTCCCGCGGCCCTGCGGAAATATATTGCCGCGAAAATCCCGCGCTTCCGCCTGACGGAGACCGTGGTCCTGCCCGGTTCCAGGACGGTGGTATTACGGACCGATTTTGTGCCTTTCAATAAAACCTCGGCAGGCGGGAATTCCCATCTGCTCATATATTCGGTCTACGATTCGGCGTACAAGAAAGCTTCGCTCATAACGGCCTTCCCGGTGGCGAGGTCCTTTATGCAGAATGCCGCGGACCCTAAAGGCCTGGGCGCGGGTAAGCCCGTGCAGACCCGCTACAACGCCTGGGTGGAAGGATTGACCGGAGGAAAGGTGAAGGGCCTGCGCGCAGCTTCCTGGCTTGACAGGTAAAAAGCCGTCCGCGCCGTCCGGGTCACTTGCTCTTCTCGAAGACCAGAAGAGTCTCGACGTGCGGGGTGTTGGGGTAGAAGTCGAAGGCGGCGGAGCGGACCAGGTCGTACTTCTCCAGGAAGAAGGCCGCGTCGCGGCCCTGGGTGATAGGGTTGCAGGACAAGTAGATTATCTTGCCGGGTAATAATTCCATTATATTCTTTACCACTTTCTGGTGCAGGCCCGCCCGCGGCGGGTCCAGGACCAGGATGTCCGCGCCCTGGAGCAGCGATGCGTCGGTTTTCTCCATCATCGAACAAAGGATCTCGAAATTGCCGGCCTTGTTCTGCGCGGCGTTAAGCTGTGCGTATTTAACGGAATTCGGCACCGACTCGATAGCGTAAACTTTATCGGTCAGGTCCCTGAGCGCCAGCCCTATGGCGCCCACGCCCGAATACAGGTCTATTATCTTCCCGCATTTTTCGCCCGCGGCGGCCCGGATCTCCCCGAGCGCTATTTCAAAAAGTTCGACGTTGTTCTGGAAGAAGCAGTCAAGGCCGTAAGACAGGACGGTGTCACTTACCTTTTCGGTAATGAAATCGTTGCCCCAGGCGGACAGGATCTCGTCGGCCGTGCTCATCGGGCTCAGGGGGTTCGAATAGGCGGCTATGAATCCGTTCAGGCCTTCTACTTTGAATTCCGGCAGGACTATATCCTTTCTTTTGAGGAAAAGCGCCGCAATGCGTTCGCCGGTGTTCTTCGCCTCGCGCAGTATGAGCGTTTTCAGGTCGGCAGTGGTGAGGCCGGCCTGGTTGAGGATCTCCAGTATTTCAAGGGCGATGTCGTTCGTCTTATCGCTCATGAGCGCGCAGCCCCGGGGGAGCGCGTACATATCCCGGTAGTTGCCGCGTTTATGGAAAGCGAAGGCCAGTTTGCCGTTCTCGGTCATGAAGCTGTATTCTATCTTGGTGCGGTAGCCGTAAAGCTGTTTGGCCTCGTAAAATTTATCCAGCCGGATGGTTTCTTTAATGGTCTGGTAGAGCAGGTCTTCAACCAGGCCTTTCTTGGTCTCCGCCTGGAAGGCGTAGTCCATGATCTGCCAGGGCGAGCAGCTGATATAATGGTCTTCCTTGGGCGGTATCCTTTTGGGGGAAGGCGTGAGCACTTCAAGGAGCTCGGCCTCCATGAAATTGCGTTTTTCAAGGGTCACGCGCACGCGGGCGGTTTCGCCCGGCAGGATACCATAGGCGAAGACCACTTTGCCCTCGTGGCGGCCGAGAGTTTTGCCTTCTCCCACTATTTTTTTGAATTCCAGGGTTATTTCTTTCATAATTGAATTATACGGTACTACATTTAATATAATTTGGAGACGATGGTACAGGGGATGAGTGAAATGTCCGAAAAACTAAAAGAGCCGGCCTTTTACGAGCGGCTGCTGCGTTTTAACATCGTGCTGGTGTTCGCGGCTTTTTTTATGAACGCCTCCATCGGCTGGAGATCCTTCCCCGGCCCCGCGGCCGGCGCCGCCGACAGCTACCGCGTATACGGCTGGGCCTACGGCCAGGTGACCGAACCTATAGGAGTGAAGGAGCCGGCGCCCGTTTTCCCCGTCAGGTTGCTTAAGAAGGCGGGTATCCCTGTGCCGTTGGCGGGCAAGCTTACCGGGCTGGCCGCTTTTGCCGGCCTTACTTGGCTGACCCTGATCTTTCTGAGAAAGCGCTATGGGGCCGTGGCGGGAGCTATAGGCGCGCTTTTCCTGGCCTTCAGTCCCTATTTCTCATATTACGCCGTAAGGGGTCCGGACGAAATATTCCCCATCCTGTTCTTTCTGGGTTTCTGGTATTTCGTAGAGAAGAAGGATCTCTCCTTGAATAATATGGCAGCGGCCTCCGTCTGCGCCGCGCTGGCGGCGCTTTCGAAGATAATTTTTCTTGTATTCGTTCCCGCCGCGCTGGTTTTATGGGTCCTTGAAGAGCGTTCGGTAAAGCGTTTCCGCTTCGCGTGTTATTCGGTACTCCTGACTTGCGCGCTGGTCACTCCCTACCTTGTTTATCAGAATTCCGCTTTCGGCCGCCCGCTCAGTCTGCAGGAGAACCTGCTCAGGCAGTGGCGCAATATGGCGGTTGAGGGCCCCGTTCTGGAAGCGCCTTTCAACGGCGGTCCGATCGGTCCCGTGGAATTCATGTTCGGCGAGGGGGCGCGGCGTTCCGCGGCCGGGTTCGCCGCAGGCGTAAGGAAGATATTCCTTTCCGGCCTTCCAAAAATGGCTTTTTACAAGATAGAGCTTTTTTTCGGGCTGATGGGCCTTGTCCTGTTGTATGCGAAAAAACAATGGCTCTTCCCATCTTTGTTCTTTTTGTTCGTCCTGCCGTTAGCTTTTATCGCCGCGGTGAACCAGGTCGTTATCATAGGGGGTATAGAGTCGAGATTCTATCTCGGGGCTTACTGGCTGGTCTGCGCCTTCGCGGGAATCGGCTTCCAGGAACTGCTTGAAGTTCTGCGCCAGTTCATGTTCGCCGCCCTTGAGGAGAGCGGGGCCGGCGCCAAACCCGGCGTGAAGAAATGATTTTTTGCTAGTATATGGACTGACGGGGGTAAAAATATGAACGGCAATAACAAATACAAATTCATGGCGCTGACGGCCCTTATCTTCCTGCTGCCATTCCTCGTTCTGAGCACGCATTTTGTAAGCGGCAATAAGGAACTTGAAAAAAGGGACACGCTCTCCTACATGGAGTTCCGGACCAGGACCGTCGCGAATATCGCGGCGGATCTGCTCACCCTTAACTACGACGTTTCCAGGCTGTCTTCCTCCTCCGAGTTCCTCGGTGCTTCCGGCGAGGCGAGGAAAAAAATACTGGAGGCCAGGATCAAGGAGAACCCCAGCATTTATTCCGAGTTTTCCATCCTTAACTCGTCGGGTAAGGAAGTGGTGAAGACCGGCCAGGGCGCCTCGAAGGACCTGAAGGATTATTCAACGACCGAACTTTTCAAGAACGCCGTTTCCGCGCAGGAGCCATCGGGAGCTGTGGAGTACGGCGAATATACCCCGCCGGCCCTTGTGCTGGTTGAGCCGCTTATCAAGGTCCGCGGCGCTAAAGCCGAGACTTTTCTGCTGGCCCGCATGAGCCTGGCTTACCTCGGAGAGATCGTGCGCATCATCGGGCGCAATTCGTCGGGCAACCTCGGCTTCATGGACGCCGGCGGCCAGATGATAACGGATTCCCTCGGACGGGCGATCATAAGCCCGGGGATCAAGGCTCCGGACGAAGTCCGGCGTGTCGCCGCCGCGGCTTCCGCCAAGGGACTCGACGATCTGAGGAGCGAGGTCCCGTTCAGGGGGAGGCCCTACCTTGTCTCCGTGTCCAATATTCCCGGTACCCGCTGGTGGGTCTTTGAAGTGGTCGACGCCTCCAGGACCCTGGATTATTCCTCGGATCTCTGGGTCAAGCGCGTGATAGTGACGGGGCTGCTGCTCATTTTGATATTCTCCTTCATTTCCTATAAGCTGGCCCTCCTGTGGCTGGTCCCTAAACAACAGTAACGAGGGACGCTTTATAGGTCCTTCGTATTATGGACAGGTGGGCCTTTCGCTCTTGAAAGCGCCCGCCGTCTCTGGTATATGTATATTATGCGCTTTGCCGGCTTTCCCAAGATAATCTCCTGGTCGCTGCTTTCCCTTTTTTTGGCGCTGTCACGGGCTTACGCGGGCCTGGAGGCCGCTCGCGAGGAGGCCGGCCGCCTGTTCGACGGTTCCCTGCCTGCCGCGCCGCTCTGCGCCGGCCCCGCCGCCGAAGGTAAGGCTTCCGCTTCTTTTGAGTTCCTCCAGCAGACCAAAGAAGTGCTTTCCTCCGGCCATTGGGATGGTACGGTCCCGTCTATAAGGCAGTTCATGTTCAGGAACGCCAAAGAAGGCTGGACCGCCCAGGCCCAGAGCGTAGGGCTGGAAGGCTTCCTCTGGACCAAGAAGGAGCTTGAGGGGAAATATGGAGAAGGGCAGTTCATACAGCAGCTGGGCGATTATTTCAACTATCTGGACGCCCTGCTGAAACCCGTGGCGTGGACCCAGGAACTGCGCACAAAACTTTCCGAGCTGAAAAACTCTGACTTAAGCCCTTCTGAGAAGAACGCTTCCCTGAACCAGATGCTGGAGTATTATGTGTCCGGCCTGCAGGCGAATATGGCTAAATACGACCAGGCCGACTGGTCAAAGAAGGCCCGCATCTACGAGCTGTTCCCCCGGGCCTACAATCTGGCGGGGCGCAGGACGTCGTCCGGTTTCAAGTCGCCCTCCGACCCAGCGAAGACGATCTTCTTCAAGGATTTCAAGACCTCGGACTTCGAAGTAATAAAGAGGATGGGTTTCGACACCGTATGGCCGATGGGGATACTGCCGATAGGTGTCCTGGGCCAGACCGGCACCGGCGGCGGTTCGCCTTATTCCATCAGCGACCACGGCACCGTGAACCCTGACCTGGGTACGGAAGAGGATTTCAAGGGCTTCGTGGCCAAAGCCCACGCGGCCGGCCTGAGGGTTATAGTCGATTTCGTGGTCAACCATACTTCCCTGGACTCAAAACTGCTTAACGAGGACCCGAACTACTTTATCAGCTATCGCTACGATGGCGCCTGTCCGCGCGACGGTTATTTTGAACACTATCAGCAGGGCGCAAAGTACTGCGTGAGCAACGGCGGCTTCGAATACGGCGGCGGCGTCTCCACCTGGATAGATACGGCCCAGATAAATTACGCCAACCGCGTCCTTCGCTCCCGTATGACCGAAACCGTAAAAGGCTGGATCACCAAGTTCGACGTGGACGGCTTCCGCGTGGATATGGCCTACCTGGCGCTGAACAACGTTTTCGCCCGCACCTGGCGCAGAAGCATGCCCTCCGACGAGTTTTACCGGCAGCTGATCTGGACGGTGAAGGCGGCCAAGCCTTCCGCGGCCTTTATGGCCGAAACTTACGCTTATCAGGAAGATCTCTCGGCCTGCGGTTTCGATTCCATCTACAGCAAGTACGAGACCTCACGGCCGGAAGGCCAGACCGGCTGGTATAACGCCACGGAAAGCGGAAATCCCGGGGATATACAGAGTTCGGTCAACCGGGTCGCCTACCTGGCCTGGCAGAAAGGCGGAGCGGGGTCTGTTGTCTTCATCGGCAATCATGACGAACCGGCTCCGGAGAAAATTTACGGCCGCCGCCTGCCGGCGGCCCTTATCCTTACCATGCTTTACCCCGGCTCCGTGATGATGTACTCCAGCGCGGAGATCGGCTACGACGCCGCCATTCCGGGCGGGGAGCCAAAGCCCCTGCCGTTCAGCGTGCCCGCACAGATAGACTGGAATGCCGGCAACCCATGGGTGAAACAGACATACCAGGACATCCTGGAGCGTACGCGTAAGATCAGGGCCGAGATGGGGGACTACGATATCGCCCCGCTTTGGCCGGCCGACGGGGGGAAATGGACGGGCTATATACTCACCTCAAAAACCGCTCCCGGTCTCAGAAAAGCCGTCATTGCCAACGTGTCGCTTGACGGGACGGCCGCAAGCGTCCCGGCGTACGGTTTCAGCGCCTGGCTGGCCCCCGGCGACTATCGCGTTCTGGACCTGAAATAGCCCCGGGCCCGCCGCTCAAGCCGTTCCACCCGGGAAAACAGGGGGATAATTTTATATAATGGAACTATCGGGGGTTTTGGTGTTTCCGGCATTCCTGCAGCAATACTAAAAGAGGCCTCAGTGCTACGCGCTAATCCGCACCTGATCGAGATCAATGCCCGTTTGTGGCTGAAAACTCTGAGGAAGAAGTATTCCCTCGGCGCGATGACCCTTTCCTCCATCCCGGAGGAAGAGTGGCTTGAACTGAAGCACCTTGGCGTGGATATCGTATGGCTTATGGGCGTCTGGGAGCCCAGTCCCGAATCGGCAAGGATAGCCCTCGAAGACGAAAAACTCCTCGCCGAGATAAAAAAGATCTCGCCCGGCCTGGGCAGGGAGGCCATCGGCCCTTCTCCGTACGCCATCCATAATTACAAGCTTAACCCCGAGCTGGGCCTTGAGTGGGAACTTAAAGCCCTCAAAGAAAAACTGAATTCCATGGGGATGAAGCTGCTCCTGGATTTCGTTTCCAACCATACGGCCAAAGACAATCCTTTTGTGCATGAGTGCCCTGACTGTTTTATCACCGGTTCCGAAGAGGACGTTAAGGCCCACCCGGACTGGTTCTTTGAGACGGAGATGAACGGCAAGAAGACCTACGTGGCCTATGGCCGCGACCCCAATTTCCCGGCCTGGACCGATTCGGCCCAGTTCAATTACTTCAACCAGTATACCCGCGAGAAAAGACTGGAACTCCTGAAACAGCTGGCCGAAGTCTGCGACGGGGTGCGCTGCGACATGGTGATGCTGACCCTGAACGACATTCACGAGAGCACCTGGGGCTGGCTGCTGAACAAAAAAGGCTTTAAGAAACCGGACGAGGAATTCTGGGAATACGCGATACGGACGGTGCAGGAAACGCACCCTGAGTTCATCTTCCTGGCCGAGGTTTACTGGGGCCTGGAATGGGAACTGCAGCTGATGGGGTTCGATTACACTTACGACAAGGTGACCTACGACCGCCTGCGTTTCATGGGCGCCAACGAGGTTCGGGGCCACCTGCGCGCCGAAAAACTTTACCAGAAGCGCTCTGTGCGCTTTATAGACAATCACGACGAGGTCCCGTCCATAGAGGCTTTCGGGCGCGACAAGGCTTTCGCGGCCGCCGTTATCATCTCCACCATAAAGGGCCTCAGGTTCTATAACGACCTGCAGCTGGAAGGGCTGCGCCACAGGGTGCCGCTGCAGCTTAAAGAGATCTGGGACCGCAAGTCGGACCTTACGGTACGGAAGTTCTACGAGAAGCTGTTAAAGATAGTGGACCACCCCGCCTTCCACGGCGGGGAATGGAACCTGCTGGAAGTGCGCCAGTGCGACGCGAACAACAGCTCCCATATGAACATCCTGGCCTGGAGCTGGACGCAGCGGCGTACGATAAAGATAGTGGTGGTCAATTACTCACCGACACCGTCCTGCGGTGTGGTCAAGATCTCGATCAAAAGCACCGGCGACAGTACCGCCGTATTCGAGGAGCTTTCCGACAGGTTCTTCTCCTTCAAGGCCGAAGATCTCACCGACGGTCTGCGCCTGCGCGAGATGCCTCCCTACTCCGCCTACATCTTCGACGTGGAATTCTAGCGTTCGGGTCAGGCATGGGATTGCCCATTCCGCCGCGTAGGAAACGGGGAAGTGTCGGCCATTAAGCGGCCTCCACGCTCCCGTGGTTTCCCCCCGATCTTTCAGATCGGGGCCCCCCATCCGCTATGCGGCTTCAGAGCAACCCCATGCCCGACCCTCCAGTGATGTTGTTTATGGTCGCAGCCAATCTTATGTTTAGGGCTCCCTCGCCAGCGTGAACACCGCCGTGGCGGCGGCCCCGGCTTCCAGCAGCGCCTGTGCCAGTTCGTCGGCCGTCGCGAGCGTGGTGGCCACGTCGTCTATAATAAGTATCCGCCGGCCTTTTACCAGCTCCGGTCTGGATACCCTGAAAGCTCCCTTCATGTTCTCGCGCCGTTCGGTTTTCGACATCCCCGTCTGGGAGGGGGTATTCCTCACCCTTTCCACTACGCCTTCCAGCAGAAATAGTTTCTTACCGCGCGCCATCACCCCGGCCAGCAGTTCGGACTGATTGAAGCCGCGTTCATGCTCCTTGTCCCTGAAAAGAGGGACGGCTATCAGGAAATTATAGTCTTTGAGTTCCGGACGACCCTCATAGGCCGCGGCCATGTCCCGTCCCAGCGGCTCCGCCAGGGCTTTTCTGCCGCGGTATTTAAAGGCGTGAACGAGCGACTGCAGCCCCGGTGTGAACGTGAAAGCGGAGCGGACCAGATCGATGGCCGGCCGGCCGCTCTTGCGCCTCCGGCAGGAAAAGCAGTACTCTCCGCCCGACTCCAGCGGCACGCCGCATTTGCGGCAGCAAAGCCCGGTAATGGGCTCCAGCGCGCTCCGGCAGGCCGGACATAACGGGGCGTCAGCCATGTAATGCAGGTCTTCCCCGCAATGCGCGCAGGTCCTGGGCAACAGTACGTTCAACAAGTATTTTCCTGTTTTCTGGAAATTAAAAAGCATAAAAATATCAGATTGGCCGCACCCTGAATAACGTTATTGGAGGGGCAAGCCCATGCCTGTCCCGAACTTAGAACTGGAATGTCAGCGTGCTGCCGCCCTGGTAGGACATATACTCTTCCTCTTTGAGGTACCTGTGCCAGAAACGCTGGATCCCGGCGTTGAAAGTGAGGCGCAGGTTCTTGGCCGCCTCGTAGTCGGCGCTGGAGTTGACCGTGAACAGGCGGTTGTTGTCCGCCAGCGTGATCGGGGATTGTTTTATGGCGTAGCTCAGGGTGGTGGTCCACGTTATGCGGTTGGTGAAAGCGAAGATCTTGCTGATGAAGGGCAGTTTCAGGCCCTTCGGCAGCTGGGTGTCCGCTTTTATCAGGAGGCTCGGGGTGATGGTCTGGGTCTGCTGGGTTATTACGCCGAGACCGCCCTTCGCTATGTCGAAGACGTAATCCACCTTCGGGGTGAAGCGGAACTTCCTGTAGTCGAAGGCGCTCTGGAAAGTCGCATCCTGGTGCCGCGAACTCTGGACTTTCATGTTGAGCCGCAGGTCCTTGCGGGTGGTCAGCCGCGTGTTGTAGCTCATGGCCGTGTCAAAGTAATTGAACAGCTTCAGGCGGAAGTCGGCACCGTAGGCGTTCGCGATGTCCAGGCTGATCAGTTTTATCTCATTCGTGTTCTTGGAATATTTAAGGTTGATGGTCTCGTTCTGGGCCCAGCGGCTGGTGTGCGTGAGGACCTCCAGCTGCGACATGGAGAAGATCAGGTCCGGGAAAGTGCGGTTGACGCTTCTGGTGATAGTGCCGGTGACCTCGGACCTCTGCACGGAATTGGAGAAGTTGTTGCTGATGCTGACGGTGTTCAGCGGCGCCAGGGCGCCTTTGATGCCGAAGCCTTCGAAAGGCTGCCAGCGCTGGGAGGAATTTATGGTGTCGCGCAGGGTCACGGAGTTCCTCTGCGCGAAGATCCCGTTAGGCCTGATGGAATCCCGGAGCCAGAGCTTGGATTTTACGTTCAGGTCCTTCTCTACGTTCTGCCAGGCGTCGCCGTCCTGGATCTGGTAGTTGGAGGAAACGATCATGGAGCGAAGCAGGCGGTTCCTGGGCATGAGGTCGTTCGCGTTCAGGGTCAGGCTCACCCCGCCCTGGGCGGTGCGGTTGATGGTCTTGATCTGGCCCACCTTGAAAGTTTCGGAACTGGATAATTTAGTCACCGTTATGGTGTTAAGATTGTTGCTTTCCAGCGTAGTGATGGAGTAATTCGCCCCGGGGTTCAGCCAGGACAGGAGCCTGAAATTGGAGTTGAGGTCCACGGTCTGCTGCATCGATTTCGGGTAGTTGTCCACCTGGTCCGGCGAGGCGAGGGAATACCGTTTTTCCCTGACCTGCTGGAGATTATAGCCGGGATTGAACGAGGAGCCCTGCCACGGGGTGAAGGAAAGTTTCCCGCCGTAGGAGTCGGTGCGTTCGTCCGTGTTGAAAAGGCCGGCGGCGGCGGCGCTGGTAATAGCCAGTGCGTCATAGGCTACCTTATTCCTGCCCAGGGAATAAGTGGCCGCGACGGTGTTGGGCAGGGCGAAGAAGCTGAACGGCAGCGAGTAATCGAGACTGCCGGCGTAAACGTCCCGGTCGTCCCGGCGCGACAGCAGGGTGTAATCGGCGCGGTTCTTGGTGTAGTTGAAGCCGAGTTTCGGCAGGGCTTCGACGGTGAACCTGCCGGCGGCCGTGCCGTCCAGTTTTATGACCTTGCCCTCCTGCAGGGAGTTGATCAGGTTGTTGGTGCCGGTATTGGCGGTGTTGGGCGTGGTGACGATCTGGCGCCCGCCGGTGAAGTTCATAGGCAGGAAAGCCAGGCGGGTGATGTTGAGGTACCCCGTCTGCTGCTCGTTGTCCTGGTTGGTGATGGCGGTAACCGGGGTCTGGAAGTTCCTGTCCACAAAGCGGTGCTTGCCGCCGAAATTCATCCAGCCGGGGATCTCGAAGGAACCTTCCACTTTCCGGGCGTTACCCACGCGGACTATGGGTTCCGACACGTGGATCTCGTTGACGTAGACCTGGCCGGAATGCGAGACGGCGTCCTTGACGGTGATGCCCATGATTATCTGCGGCACGGACTGGAAGCTGGGTATGCCCCGTGAAGAGGTGTAAACCGTGTAATTGGAGCCGTTGAACCAGCCGTCGGGTATGCCGTCGCCGTTCAGGTCGGTCTGTTCTATGGTGACGAGTTTCCAGGTGTCTATGACGTTCAGGGGGACCTCGGCGCGGTAATAATTGTTCTCGTCGCCCAGCTGTATGAAGAAGCGGGCGCCTTCGTCGACCTTGTTCCTGTTGCTGAGCAGGAAAAGGAATTTTTTATGCTGCGAGATGTCTATCGGCCGGGAGAACTTGCGGTAGACGTTGGCGGTGGAGGTCGAGGCGAGGTCGGTGTAGTCGATGGCCAGCGTCTGTTCCGAAAGGCTCGAGGCCTGCGAGTCCGTGACCGAGCCGTAAAGTTTATTGAAGGCGTCGGTGGCTTCGCCGCCGGCCGAGAATATGGGTTTGTAGCCCGGGTTGTCGATATTGTTTATCGCCAGGACCTGGAGGCTGCCGGTGGCCGCGATAGTGCTCGGTTTGACCACCCAGCTGTTGCCGACTGCGGCTATACGCGCGAATTTTATCGTGCCCTTGGTGTTTACGCCGCCCGCTTTCTGCCTGAGGGAGATGCGGATCTGTTTGATGGCGGTCCAACGGTAAGTGTCGGTGGAATAGATGGGTACCTGGGTGAAAAGGGTGCGCCAGCCCGCGAAATTGAACGTGTCTTTCGCGGCGTTGTCGGTCGTGTCCTTGAACGTGGAGCCCGCCCAGGCGCCCACAGGGTAGCCGAAGTCTCCGCCTGTGAAGTCCTGTACGTCCATTCTGCCGTTCTTGTTCAGGTCTTCCGAATCCATCCGGCCGTTGTGCGCCCCATAGCTCCGCGAATTCTTGCCGACCGGCGAGTAATCCCAGCCCACGTCCTCGGCCGGGGCCAGCTGGCCGTCGCAGTTGGTGTCCTCGCTCTTGGGCGCGTTGTTGAGCGTGATGCCTTTTGAACAGACGAAGTTCTGGCCCCCGGTGCCGTCCGCGTCCTCGTTCACCTGGCCGAGATGGATATTGATCTGGGGACCGTCGGCGTTGTCGCTGTAGGCCACCAGCTCCAGCGAGGTTTTCTGCGAAAAATCCAGACCGCTGGGCGAAAGAGGATAAACTATGGAAACCTCGGAGGAAACGCTGAAATCGTAGTTTACGCTCAGGACCTGCTGCGTCCCGTCCGAAGTAGCCGCGGGGTTTATTTCCTTGGACTTTATGTCCTGGCTGGTCCAGGATACCGCCGTGGGGTCGGGATACTTGTCGTTGGTCGTGCCCAGCGGGTTGGCGGCTATCTGCCAGTAATTGTAATCCAGCCCGGCGGAATCGTCCTGCTTGATGCCTTCCATATTGTCTATCAGCGCGCTGCCGTTGAGGTTCGGGTTCAGGCGTGATTGAGCGACTTCGCCGCCCAGGGTCGTCCTCAGGCCCAGCAGGTTCATGCCCTTAAGCTGGGCGTCGCCTTCGTAGACCAGCATGCTGTTGGTGAGGTCGGTGATGTTGGGCACGGTATTGGACTTGATGCCGCCCTGATAGAGCACGGTGCTGCCCATGGAGAAATGCTGGTTCATGTCGTAAGAGATGCGGCCGCCCACCAGGGACTGGTTGCCGATGCCGCCGAAAGGCGAGACCTCGTAGATGATATCTATCTTCGAATCCGACCGTATGCGCTCCGGGTAATAGAAAGTTATGAACCCGGAGTCGTAGTCTATGAAATAGTCCTCGTTGCGGTTCACTTTTACGCCGTCTATGCGGACGTTGTCGGACTGCGTCACGATATTAGGTTCCAGCATGAAGGTTTTGAAGCGGTAGGAGTACTCCACGCTTATAATGCGCTTTGAGACCGGCGCGGCGGAATAGAGCTGCGGGTCGGGCGTGGTGGGATCATCCTCCTTCATGAAATGCTTCTGAAGCTGAAAGACGCCCTGCTCGAAATCAACGAGGATCGGCCCCGGGTAGGTCTGCGGCGGGTTCAGGGAAGAGCCGACGTCGGTCCGGTTGAGGTCCCTCACTTTCAGGATAAAGCTGCCGTGCCCGTCGTCGTGCACGATGTTGGTCTGGCCGATGCTGTAATAGGTCTTCAATTCCCGGTTATAGCCGGATTCGGCGCTGGTGGACATGAAAATATCGCTTTGCGTTTTAAGTATCACATAGGCTTCCGGGCGGGTAACCGGGTTGTAACCGGCGGTATCGAGGGTCGACGAGGAGGAATGCTGGTAGAGCCTGGTCCCGTCGGCGTTCTCAAAGTCTATGATCAGAACGTCGGCAGGATTAAGCGTCCTGTTAAAGGTCACGAGACCCTTGATGTAATCGATAACGTAGTCGATGCCGGGGTTCAGGATCTGGAACCGGCCCGTATAGGTCGAAGTCTGTACGGCCAGGTCCTTAGCCTGGAGATCGAAGACCGTCACTCCGTCGGCTATCGCCTGGCTCTGCTGGTCGATGTAAATGCGTTCGGAACCCGACTTGATGGGGAGGCGGCTCAAGTGTCCGTCCAGACCGTCCAGGCCGAAGGTGACGTCGTAATATTTGCGCCTGAGGTAATCGATGTCCCGAATGTCGATGCTCTGGAACTGGGTGTTCCCCGTGAACTGCTTGGTCTTGGTCACGCCCTTTGTGCGCGAGCCTATCATGGTGAGTTTGAAGTGGCTGGTCTTCAGGTCGGCCCGGATACCGAAGACCTGTTTGTTGTAGGAAACGAATTCGGTGGCCGGCAGAGAAAGATCTATATCTCCGAAGGAGACGTTCTGGACCACGTCGTTAGGATCGCCCTGGTAGACCACGGAGATGTCCTGTTTATCCAGTTTGGTGTCGTCATAGTCTACGTTGACCGTTATTTTGCTGCCGACCTTGCCCTGCATGCGCACCTGCATCTGCTGAGTTATCTCGAACAGGTTCAGGGAGCGCGGTCTGCTTATCGAGGTCTGGTCGGTCAGGTAGCGCTTGGAAGTATAAGTAAGGGCTATGACCTTTCTGCCGGTGACCGAGAGCGAGGTGCCGGAATCTTTGAACTCGACCTCGGGCGGGGGGGAGGTCGGAGCTTCGGTGGAGATCTCCACTTTCTTTACGGGCTTGAACCGGTCAGGATCGAAACGGCCGGTCTCTATCTGTTCCCTGACGCTGTTCCAGGAGTCGGGGGAATATTCGACCGGCCGGATCGCGTCCAGGTCCGGTTCGGCCGCGCCATGGTCCTCTTCGTCGCCGGTGGTCGTCAGGCGGGCGGGGTCCGGACGGTCCAGCAGCAGGAAACGCGCCGTGTCCGTGGACGGGACCGCGAGAAAAGGTTCTCCGGACCAGGCGAGGCCGGGCAGGAGCGTCAGGGTGGTAAATAGGAGGCGTAATATCTTTTTCACTGAATGAGCGCGCTTCGCCTGCATGCTTTAAAACTAATATAATATACCGTAATATATTTAACGGTATCTTTAGCTAAAACGGGACTTCCCGCTCTTTCTGCGGGAGATAATAGTCTATATAATAGAATAAAATCATGCGCTTTCCTATATCCCAGAAATACGTCCTGCAGGTTTTTTCGCATTTTCTGGGTCTTTCCCTTTTTGTTTTCGCCTCGATCTTCGTGATGGTGAATTTCGTGCAGATAGTCGTGCAGGGGGCTTTGGGCGGGTTTTCCTTCTATTTCCTCTTCAAGAGCATCCTGTACCTGCTGCCGAACATAATCTCGATGTCGCTGCCGATCTCTTTTTTGCTGGCGGTGCTGCTGAGCCTGGGGCAAATGAGCCAGGAAGGCGAGATCATCGCCCTGAGGGCCGGCGGCTTTTCCTTTACCGGCATACTGGCGGCCATGTTCTGGGCCTCGGTCCTGGCCTGCATCTTCCTCCTGGCCGCGAATAACTGGTTCGGCCCCGTCGCGCTAAAGCGCTCCGGTGATTACACCATGACCATGATAAACCGGGTCACCAAGGTCGAGCTGAAACCCCGCACCTTCCAGAAGATCTCCGACTGGGTCATTTATTCCGACGAGGTGGACTCCCTGGTCAACGGGCTCAAGGGAGTGAAACTGATCCGGCGCGTGAACATGAAGAACGAGCCGGTCTTTGTCACCAAGATAAACGCCGGGGAGGGAACTTACTCGGTGCTGCGGGAGCGCGGCATCGCCATTGAGCTGCGCGGCGGGCAATTCAGCCAGACCGATTATAAGGACGCGGACAAGGTCCTGTACGGAGATTTCTCCTCGTACAAGACCCTTATCCCGTTCTTTTCGGAGAGCACGGATTCGCGCAAGCTGTACGCGCGGGAGATCTCCACCGCCGGGCTCATGAGGCGTATAGCCGACGGGACGGCGGATGCGGATACCGCGTGGAAATACCGCATAGAGATCGCCTCGCGTTTTGCCATGGCGCTGACCCCGCTGGTTTTTTTCCTTATAGGCGCGCCGCTGGGCGTGGTTCTGGAAAAGAAAGGCCGCTCCGCGGGCTTCACGCTGAGCCTGCTGATCATCTTCCTGTATTACGGTTTCAGCATAACTTCCATGGTGCTGGCCAGAAAGTACGAGGCGCTTTTCCCCTGGGCCATGTTCGTCCCCGCGGCCGCCGGCGCGGCGCTGGGTCTGTGGATGTGGAAAAAACGTCTTTTCGCGCGCTGATCTTGTTTTTATGAACAAAGTTTTTTTTAAGTATATCGCCAAAAGTTTCTGGGGGCCGTTTTTCTTCGGCCTCGGGGTGTTCGTTTCCCTGCTTCTTTTCGGCAACTTGTTCGATAAGATGAGTTTTTTCATGAAGACCACTTCGGATTTCAGCACTTTCCTGGAGTACCTGTTCTATCAGCTTCCTTACTTCATCGTAAAGATGATGCCTCTCGCCAGTCTGCTGGCCGTGCTGTTCGCCCTCGGGGGCATGATATCCAGGGGGGAATGGAAGGCGGGGATGGCCGGCGGCTGGCGGCCGTTCGATATGGCGCTGCCTCTCATGGTCTGTTCCGGCGCTGCCGCCGTACTGCAGCTGGGAGTGCAGGAGACCGTTGCGCCGCCATTCTTCATGAAGTCGGAGTTCGTTTTTCAGGGTAAAATGTGGGGCCGCGCGGATTGGAAGCGACTGGCGCGCAGGGACGTGTCTTTTTCGGCCGGGCCGGAGACCTTCGTGACGGCCCAGCTTTTCGACGGCGGCAAGCAAACCATGGAGCGTGTCCTGGTGAACATCTACAGCGCGGGAAAGGTATCCACCGAGATAAACGCGAACAGGGCGGCGTGGGACAGGTCGGCACGGACCTGGATCTTTGAGGACGGAGTCCTGATAAAATACGGGGCGGGCGGAAAGTCGCGGCCGGTCACCACCGCTTTTAAGAGTTATATCGGTCCGCTGACCAGCCCGCCGGACTCTCTGGTGATGGAGCGGCTGGTGCCGGACGGCGTGAGCACCATGGATATCGCCGACAGGATCGGGCGGCTGCAAGCCATTGGCGCGCCGGTGGTGGCGGAGAAAGTTCAGCTTTACGCGAAACTTGCCGGGCCGCTGGCTAATATCGTGCTGGCGGTGACCGGGCTTTCCCTGGTGCTCCTGGTGCGTATGAACCGCCTGTTCAGTTTCGGGGTCGCGCTGGCCGCCGGTTTCTCTTTCTGGATGCTTATGACGATGGGGCAGTACGCCGGAGAGGCGGAGCTGGTGCCGCCGCTCGTGGCCGGTTTCGGCCCGGCTCTTGCTTTCCTGGCCGGAGCCTTCCTCGCGCTTCGCAAGGCCCGGGTATTCTGATCGAAAATATTTTTCCAGCCGGTCAGGCGCCGCGGATACAAATATGGATGCTCGAACGGAAACGGAACTTATTAACAAGGCTTTTCCTACGAAGGCGGACCAGCCTGGCGGTCCGGCGGGAAATAGTTCCAAACCGGCCGTCTGCTGGGCCTGCGGGGTCGGGACAGACGCCGGCGATAACTTTTGCAGAAAATGCGGTAAGGGACAGGGCGGCCGCGTCCATTGGTATTACCGGCACCTTGGCGCGCTTTTGCTTACCCTGGCCATCGGGCCGTTTTCCCTGTACTTTGTCTGGCGGTCGCCGATCCTGTCCCGGAACGCCAAATTGGCGTATACCGCCGTCATTTCCGCCATCACCTGGTTCGTGGCGAGGGAGTTATACGGCGTCTGGCGGACGTTCCAGACCATGTTCGGCGGCGGGCAGCTTCCGTATTGAGAACGATCGGGTCTTTCGAAGGCACTCCGGGCCCGTAGCTTCAGCGCTTCCGGAATTTGCGCCGAAAAAAAGACGTTTATGCCCTTGAATAAAAAAGAAAAAAAACTCAAAAAAATACTTTTAATTTTTCCGCCTACGAAGGCCGCAAAGCAGTCCCACCGGCCCTGCGTCCCTCCTTCGGGCATATTGTATATCGCCGCCGTATTGAGGGAGGCCGATTACGAGGTCAAAGTCCTTGACGCGATAGTGGAAGACTATATGCGCCTGGAGCCCGCCGGGCCGGACCATGTCTTTTACGGACTTTCGTTCGAAGAGATCGAGAAGAGGATAAAGGAGATAAGGCCCGACGTCGTGGGCGTTTCGTGCATCTTCTCCGCCTCGTTCACGGCCGTAAAAAGGATATGCCGGATCGTTAAGGCGTTCGATGCCGATATCGTTACGATGACGGGCGGGGCCCATCCTTCGTTTCTTCCGGAAAAGTGCCTTCTGGAAGTTCCCGAGCTGGACTATATAGTGATCGGCGAGGGGGAGCATACCGCCAGGGAATTGCTGGACCGGTTGAACCTGGATAAGGATATCTCGGATATCGACGGGCTGGCATACAGGAAAGAGGGCGGGATACGCGTAAACGCGAAGACGAAATTCATCGACGACCTGGACGGGCTCCCTTTGCCCGCCAGGGACCTGGTGCCCATAAAGAAATACATAGGCATCAACGCGCCGCACGGTATAACGTCGAAGGAAAAGATCAACATGTCGGTGACGACTTCCAGAGGCTGTCCCTTTAAATGCGTTTTTTGTTCCTCTAACCGTTTTTGGGGAAGAAAATACCGGATGCGTTCCGCGGGAGCGGTGCTGGACGAGATCGAAACGCTGGTCAGGGATTACGGCGCAAAAGAAATACAGTTCCTCGACGATAATCTGACGCTGGACAGGAAAAGGGCGCTGGAAATATTCAAAGGGATCATCGACAGGAAGCTGGATATCGTGTGGAACACCCCCAACGGCGTCGCTGTCTGGACACTTGACGAGGAAATGCTCCGCCTGATGAAGGCCAGCGGCTGCTACGCGCTGACCCTGGCTATTGAAAGCGGCGATCAGGACGTCCTGACCAATGTTATAAAAAAACCCCTTCAGCTGGAGCAGGTCAAGAGGGTCGTCCGCCTGATAAAAGAAATAGGGATACAGACGCACGCCTTTTTCGTTATCGGGTTCCCGGATGAAAAACCCGAACAGATCCGGCGGACTTTCGCTTTCGCAAAGGAGATGGACCTGGACAGCGCCAGTTTTACGATCGCCCAGCCCCTGCCCGGGAGCGAGCTGGACGCTATGGTGAAAAACTGCCTGAAAGAGGGTTTTGAGTACGAAAATATCGCATACCTGCTTTCCAGTTACGACACCAAATATTTCAAGGGCCGCGAGCTTGAAAAGATGGTCGCCAGGGAGTTTTTGAAATATAATCTTAACTTTTACAAGCACCCGATAAGGTTCGCGGTCAAATTCGGGAATTATATCCTCAAAAACCCGCTTTATTCGTTGAGATTTGTTTTCGGTTTACTGAAGAAGGTCTGACCGGGCCGTATATGCGGAGTGCGGTGTGGTATAATCTATTCAGTTATTTTCTTGATAAACGCGAAAGATCATATATAGCGTCCGTGTCCGGTCTGAAGAGCCGCCGGCAGTATCGAAGAGAGAAATGAAAATAGATTTTCTTAAATTCCTGGACAAATATGTCGGGCTTGCCGTCTGCTTTGCGCTTACTTACGTGAACAAATTGATCGGTTTCGGGGGGGCTCCTCTCCCGAAGGAAAAAGTTCGGAAGACGCTGGCGATCAAGCTTTTCGGGATGGGGAGCATCCTCCTTCTCTCCCCCACGATGCAGGAATTCAGGAAGGTCTATCCCGCCTCAAAACTGGCTTTCCTGACGCTCAGCAGAAATAAGGAGATCTGCGAGTCTTTAGAGCTTTTTGACGACGTGGTAACCATTAATATCGATAAGGGGTGGCTGGCTTTCTCCCGCAGCTTCCTGGCCGCCATCCGCTATTTTTGGCGCGAGCGGTTCGACATGGTCCTCGATTGCGAATTCTTTACCAGATTCTCTTCCATCCTCACGTTCTTTACTTTCGCGAAAATGACGGTAGGCTACCATGCCTGGGAAG
>Ga0334722_10000881_pt1 | contig 40994 bp, 51 predicted proteins | sample C3_bottom_MG_FD_207210 | JGI IMG/M metagenome (GOLD analysis project Ga0334722, IMG submission 207210) | Sediment microbial communities from Yellowstone Lake, YNP, Wyoming, USA - C3_bottom | ecosystem: Environmental > Aquatic > Freshwater > Lake > Sediment | place: USA: Wyoming | collected...
GGTCGGCGATTGGGCGCTTGGGTGGCCCCTGCGTCACCAGGTGCCATGCGGCCGAGGCTGCCAGGCCGTGAGCCACCAGCGTCGGGTTGCTAACCCTGCGGGGCACGACGTGGCACCCAGACTTGTTGGCGATCGCTTGCGCCTTCTTCGCCAGCGCGGGCGAAAGGATGACGATGGTGCTCATGCTGCCGCCTTCCTGCCGATCAGCTTGGGGACGATGACGATCGCCCCCACCAAGAGCAGCGCCGGCAACAACACGCCACCGATGTCACCGACCAGGTTGTTGTCGCGATCGCGCGCATTGGCTTCGGCCGCGGCGTCCTTTGAAGCGCCGAGAAACTGCTCCGGCGTCAGGTGGCCGGCACGTAACTCGCCGATCAGTGCCGCCTGATTTGCGAGCCCCGCACGTTGGGTCAGGTTCTTCTCGTGGATCGCGGCGAACCAGAGGCCGGCGGTGATGACCAGCCCCGCGACCACCGCGGGCACGATGATGACCGACGGCACCACGCCGAGCCCGGTATCCGGTGGGGCCTGAGCGCCGATCGAGCGCATGAAGGCGGCAACGCCATTGTAGGCGGCGCGGAATTTTCCATAAGCCGCGTTGAAGTCACTTTGGAGTTTCGCTTGTCGCGAGGCCCACGCCTCTAGCCCGCGGCGGATCGCCTGGCGGCGTTGGGGATCGCCGATGCGATCGGCGTCGGCATAGAGCGCAGTGACCCGCTCGGAGTTGCGCCCCAGCTCATCCCATTCCGCCTTGGCCTTGGCCTTGACGCTCGCGAGTTGCGCCAAGAGATGATCCGCCGACCACTGCACCGGGTTCATTGGTGGGCTAGCCGCGCTTGCGTCCGAACATCAGCCACGCCACTGCGGCGAGCCCCACCGGCAACACCCACGACGGCAGGTCGGCGGGGATCAAGGATTGAGGCGGGGCCTGATTGCGAGTCGAGAGCGTATCGACCGCCCCTTCGACCTCTTGCACCGCACTCGACGCCTGGTGCGCGAGATTGCGAAGCCACTTGGGTGGCTTCAACGAGAAGCCCATGCCGCTGTCGACGGTTCGGTACACTTGGTGACCCCTTCCCTGGGATGACTACGCCGTTCGTTTGCCCTTGCCCATGAACATCAGAGCGAGTACCGCAATTCCGGCCGGAACGATCCAGCTCGGCATCGGCTTGGTTGGGTTCTGCGCTGATGCGCCCGGCGCCTCTGGCACCTCGGGAGTCTCGGAATTCTGTGGCATCGCCGACGATGACGTCACCTGTTGCGATTGGGTGTAGGGCATCGCCACTTGCTGCGACTGCGGAAACGACCTGACCGCGACGTCAGGCGCGATCGGTTCCAGAGCTTGCGCGGCGGCGAGGTCGACGGCCTTGGATGCGCCACGGCGCAAGAGCCCCGGGGCTGCGAGCATCGCACCGCGAGCGATCAGTGGCAGTGCCGCACCACCAGCGATCACGCCAGCCGCGATCGCGCCCGCCTTGAGGTTCAGGATCGCCGCCTTTTTCAGAAACTTCAAGGGCTTGGATTTGCGCAACCACTTGGGCGGCCGCAGCGAGAAGCCCAGCGTTTGGCCCTGGTCCGAAACCACGTGGTAACTCATGCCGGCACCATCCATGTGCGAAACATTCGCGTTTGAGGTTCATCGCCCATGGCGTTGTCGTCATAGGTGGGATCGAGCGCGATCGCGCGACCCATGACGTTGGCCACCACGTAGACGTGAGAGAAGCTGCGCGGGCGCCGGGGATCGACGGCCACCGCCTTGAAGCTCGCCGGCACGCCGAAACTCTTGAGGCCCGCAGCCAGCAACGTGGCGCGATCGTCGCAATCACCGGCCCCACTCGCCAAGGTGTAGCGCGGCGACTGCAACCACTCGGTCGCAACCGGATCGTGGAGGAAAAAAATTCCGTTTTTCACGTACTCGAACCAGGCGCGCACTTGGGCGGGGATGTTGTGCGGCGCGGCGCCGCTGGCACCGAGAGCGCGAATCACCGCGGCGCGCACCGCGAGGTCACGGGAGCCACGATCGGCGAGCGTGCGCATTGCGGCCACGGTTTTGCGCGTGCCCCGATCACCCGCGGGCAGCGGCACCGTCTGCGTGCTGAAGCCTTCCATGGCCCGATACATGGGCGACATTCTACACCCACAGGTTAACGAAGTCCAGGGGTAGAGTAACGGCACCACGCTGGCCGCAACGTGCTCGGCTTTACGAGACTACACGCCCCTGTCGGCTGGTGACTGCTCAAAGTCAAAATATCACAATTGTTCCACTGGTGTTCGGTTATCGTTTTGGGGTAGGTTACGCGCATGGCACGACATCGGAGTACCGCGGACCCTGGTAGCGACATCGACGAAATCGACCGGCAGATCGAACAAGAGGCAGTTGGCGACCTCGAGTTGTTCGACAGCTCGGAATTCAACGATTACGAGTGGGTCATCAACCGGATGCGCAGCCGCGAGGAAATCGCCGCGGATCCCACTGGTCCGGTGATGGAGTTTTGGACCAAGAAAGTCGGCCCGCTCGACTACGCCCAACTCCGCGAGGAATTGGGTGGCGGCGCCTTCGAGTTGCGCGGCTCGGTGCGCGTCGATGGCCGCAAGATTTTGCAACGGAAACCCGTGCGGCGCTTCGCTGGGCCACGGCTCAAATACCCGGGTGCGCCGCTCGTCACCGCCAACGGCGTCGGCGCGCCAGCACCACCGGCGAATGACGCCATTGCTCGGATTCTCGAACGCATGGATCAGCGGCTTTCGCTGCTCGAGTCGGGCGGCGGCAAGAGTAATCTGAGCGAGTTGGTGCATTCACTCGCCGCACTCGATGCCCTGCGTGATCGCAACCAGCCAGCACCACCACCGCCCGCGCCTGGCATCGGCGAGCTGGTCACGGCGTTGAAGGGCATTCACGAGATGTCTGGCAGCTCGGCACCAAGGGAACCGAACTCGGTCGAATTCGCCAAGGAAATGGTGGGGATGCTGCATCAGGGGATTACCATCGGCCAGGCGCGCGAACCGATCGCAGTCAGCGGCGACGGCGATGGGCCGAACTACATGCCGGTGGTCGAAAAGGTGATCGACATTTTCAGCGCGATGATGGCCCGCCGCCAGTCGCCACCGCGCCAGCCCGCGGGCACCCCACCGCAGCCAGCCGGCCGGGTCCACGTCGAGCCGACGCCGGTCCCGGTAACCCAGCCCGGGCCGCCCTCGAGCGCCACCGTGGTCGACGATGAACCGGAGGCCCCGCCCGTGACCGACTTGAGCCGTTGGAACGTCGCCACCGAGGCGACCTATCGCGCGATGCTAAGTGGTGATGACCCAGGTGATTTCGCCGGTTCGTTAGAGCATATTCTTAACGATGCCGAGTTGAGCCTCATCCGCGACGGCAACCCGCCGCCGTCGGCCAAGCAAGTGCTGGTGTTCCTGGGGCCATTGTCGACGCAATTTCCGCAGCTCATGACCACCCAGGGCGAGGTTTATCTCGATGCCGTGCTTGCGGCACTGCGAAATCCGCAGGGCGAAGACGACCAGGAATGAGTTGTTAAGCACTAGTCCTTAGAACTTCCAACGTTCGCCGCCTGATAGAAAACAAAAAAACCCGCCTCTTGAGTCAGGGCGGGTTTTTAAGTGGCCGCACGGGCCGCTAGCGTTATCCTGGCGTCGTTTTAGCGCGGTAGTTTCTCTCCGCCGCCAGATTTCGCAGAAACGAGGCGGAGTTGTCTTCCGCGACTGGCCGCCCGTCGAGCCCCGTCTCGCCGGCCAGCTCGCCGGTGGTCCAGTTCACCGGCCGCCACGCCCCCCCCATCGCGTGCAACAGGTTCGATTCCTGAGCCAGCAGGGACGCAATCACGGGCTCGTCGAACTTGCAGCGGTAGCGGTCGAGCAGTTCTGCCGTGCTTTCAGGGCTGAGATTGGCCGTCATGATCCTGTCGATCAGGGCAAAGCGTAAAGCGAAATAACTGCTCCTGTCGGTCATTCGGGTTTGGCCTCGCCTTTGCGCTTCGCCGTGTCGGCGGCCGTTTTCCACAGCGGTCGGCCGGGGAACAAACCGACCAGCCTGGGCGGGTCGGTGTCTTGTGGGGTGGGGGTGGGTGGCATGACAAAATGACTCTCCGCAGACGGCGTAGCCGGATGCTCCGCTCCTGATACTGTATCTGTACTGATACTGTAGTGCCTCACCATGAGGCCCTTTACCCCCCCTCCGTGAGGCCCTTTATCCGAAACCGCCTCACCATGAGGCCCTTTCTCATCAGAAACCGCCTCACCATGAGGCCCTTTCTCCATGACATTTTGTCCAAAGGGCCTCACCATGAGGCCCTTTTCGGACAGCTTTAGGTTGTTTCTGCACAAATGGCAGGGGGCGTTTTCGTTCAAGGGAACGTCGATCGGGAGCACCAGATATTGCGTCGCGCGGCCACGGCCGCCGGTGGTGTAGGCGCGAGGCGAGAGTTGGCCGGAGGCGACCAGCCCCGATAGCGCCCGCTGAATCGTCGCCCGGCCCAGGGCGGTGGTTTCCTCGAGGTAGGTCATGCCGGGCCAGGCGAGGCCGCAGTTGTCGCACGCGACCTTGGCCATAATCATCAGCACCAGTTTTTGCGATGGGGATTGTAGCCGCAGCTCGGCGGCAGCGTAGAGGTGGGTGAACGACACCTAGACCTGAGTGGAACGCGGGGAGCGCCCTTCGGTGCGCGGCTGGTCAGGCCGGTTGCGGAGCTGTCGAGGATCGCGCGTAACTCGCAGCCAAAGGGACGCCCCCCGCGTTTCAACCGTTACGCAAAAGCCATCCTCGAGCGCCCACAGGCTACGCCTAGAGGCGGCAGGGTGTCAAGCCGGCCGGGCGGCGAAGGAGATCCGCCACCCTAACGGCGGCCGGCGCGCCGATCCAGCGCGGATGCACCATGCCCACCCTGGCGGGTGGCGTGGGGCCGAGCCACGATCCGCGTCACGCAAGAGCCCGCTAGGCGCCAGGCGGGCCACCCAGCCACTTGCGCAGGACGTTGACCACCGTCGCCCAGCCGGCGACCACCAGCGGGGTGTAGGTGCCGAAATCATGGCCGGTCAAGATCTTGGTGCCGTGGGTCACGGCGGCCCCAACCACCACCACCGCGAATCCTTTGACGATTTTCCAGCCGTCTTCGGCATTGAGCGTGAAGCGTTGCGACATGATCGTTGCCTCCCTTTCCGTGGGTTTGGCGTCAGCGGGTGCGGATCGAATATCCCCATCGTGTGGCGAAACACCTACTCGCCGCGTTGGTGTCGCCCTGCAAGTGAAACCGGATGAACTCATGCCAGATCCAGCTTAGGGGATTCTGCGGGTCCGAAGGGAGTAGGAAGACAAAGGTTTGACTGCCGGTCGTGGTTTCGACCGCGCTGATGTAGGACGACAGGCCGGCAAAAAAACGGCTGTTATCCTCGCTCACGTCATAGGAAAGATAGAGCGAGTCGGTGCTCTGCATGGTCCCGGTGACTTCGACCACCACCGCCAGCGACTTGCGCGAATGGCCGGCGGCGGTCAAGGCAAACGAGGTATCCATTGATGCCGTCACGTTGCTCGGCAGGTTTGAAGTGTTGATTGGGAAGGCCGACACGACGTCACGCGAAGTCGACATCGTCACCGTGGTCGAATCAACGGCAAAGTCGAATCGTAGCGCACTGTAATCGGCGCGGGCCGCGGTGACGATCATGGCGAGCGCGGCGAGCGTCAGGAAAATTCGTTTCATGGTGTTACCCTCCCTGGTGGTGGTTCTAGCCCGCGCGATGCGGGTTGTCTCTGACGAGTGGGATGTCGGGGACCATCAGACGGCAACAATCCTCGCAGTGGATCACGCCGATGGGGATGTGGTTGCGCATCGGACGTGCGACCGCTTCGGTCGCGATCGCACCGCAGATGGCGAGCGGAAACTCGCTCGGCCAGCAGGCATGATAGACCAGGACGCCGGCAGCACCACGGCGGCGACGCTTGCCGGGGGTTGCCGGCGCAGCGGATACGGCGGCGTAGACGATACCCTCGCGAACGATTTCCGCTGCAGCTCGTTTCATCGCAATCCCAGCATTCGGGTGGTGATGCGGCCGTCTCGGGAGCGTAGCACATAAATGCCCCGCCTGAGAGCGTACGCCTGCGCCAACACCTGATCGAAGGTCACGTCACGCCACTCCCTGACTAAGCGCCCTTGCAGGTCATAGACACGCCAATCGCGCACCGTCTCGACGAGCGGCACATCCGTGGTGCCATTCACCGTCACCACGTTGCTCGGGCAACTCTCGTTGCCGGCGGTGTCGACGAAGGTGACGAACACTCGCCAGGTCTTGCCCCAATCGTAGAAGCGCAACGAGTCGGGGCGGCCACTGATGATCGGCTTCATCGCCAGCACCCAGAGCGACAAGTCACCCTGGCGGTAGCCCTTGAGGATCACGGTTTCCAAGTCGTGCAGAGTGTCGGAGCTGCTCTCAGTGCAACTCGAGGCCAGTGCGTTGAACTGTGGCGCGGTGAAATGCAGCGTAGTGGCGAGCAGGATCGTGAGCACGGTCGTCCCTTCTAGCCGTAGATGCCGCGGCGTTTCCAACGCCACCGCTCGAGCGGCGGCGGTGGCGGCTCGCCGCGCATCCGTGCGATGCCGCTGGCGATCAGGTGATTGACGGTGCGCGAATGGACACGCAGCCGATGGGCGATTACCGACACTCGGTCCCCGTCCATGAATCGAGCCTTGATCGCGGCGCGCTCGAGCGGCTCGCAGCGCGAGAGCAGGACGGCCGCGGCTTCGGCGTCGCACCAGGATTGATGCTCGTCTGGTGTCGGTAGCGGAGTCCAATCGAGCGGCACCATGTCAGTGCGCCGCGGGGCACCGTAACGCGGTCCCCAATTGGTCGGACAGTAGAAGCGATGCCAATCGGCGATCATTGACCAGCGCAGGCGTTTTTGTGCCCAGCGCGGCAGGTCTTCCCTGGCCTCGCGGCGTTGCTGCCACGTTTCCCAGAGTGCCAGAAGCCCGGCGGCGCGCATGTCGTCTAGGCACTGCGTGCCGCGCCAGGCAAAGCGGAGCGCCTGCGCCTCGAGTGCCCCGGCCATCGACCGCGCGAAGGCAAGAAACTCCGAATCCCTGGTCATGGCCCGAGGGATTCGGTGGCTAGTGCCGCCCAGCGGCGCCTGAGTGCGATCATGATTCGCGCTCGGCGCTCGGGCGGGGCGCCGACCGCATCCAGCAGGTCGAGCTGGTCACGGGCGACGCGGGCAATCGTCGCTATCTGCGAGCGATCGGCCTTCTCGCGCGCCTCGCGTTCGTCGGCGATAGCATCGGCCACCGCCGGCAGCACAATCGACCGAGTCAGGATGCCGGCCAGAGCGTTGGCCAACAGGATCACGGTCAGAATGGCGCCCGCCACCAGGCCGACGCGGCGGGCGAACTGAATTTCAATGCCGTTCCCTGGGATCGTCATGTCGTGGGCGCCTCCCTGCACCCACGGCATTCTATCACACGTCGCACGTCTCGCCGACCCGTTACGGCAAGTGGCGATGGAGGAACGCCCGCGGCCCGTGCGACGCTATTTTTTCACCACCCACGGGAGCCCGAAATCCCGTCGCTTGATCTTCGCCATGCGGCCATCAGGGTGGTGCCAGACAATACCTTCGATGTGAACGATCTTCAGGTAGGCGGCAAGGCCGCTGTAGTCCGGGCAGAGCGGCGCTCCGGCCAACCGATTGGCTTCGGCGTAACCGGGCAGCGAGAACGGGATCAGGCGCGGCTCGGTGCCGTCAAGTCCGCCTTGGATCTTGGGACCAATCGCCTCGCATGACCACGAGCCATCGGGCCACGATAACCATTCGTCGGCGTCGAGTGCGGCGAAAATGTGCTTGTCGCTCGGGTCTTGACGATCGGCGGCAACGTATCCGGGCTCGGCGCCCGCCGCCTTATCTTCTCGCGTCGGGTTGCGGCGCTTTTCGAGGTTGGCCGCTATGGCCCGCGCGATCCAGTACACCGTTACCCGTACGTTGGAGCCATCCCATTTCCTGGTCGGGATGCCTTCGCCGGCCATGACCCACTCGCACCCCGGCGTCATCTCTTGGGTCACGCGACTCATGCTGAGTGGGTCACGAACGAACAGGGTCGGAATTTTGTTCACGTCTTATCCTTTCGGCGATTAACGGCGCCGCGCGCCCGCCGTCCCCGGAACGGGTTAAGCCCGGCCGACTTTCGCCCAGGCAACGCGCGGCGTTTTTCCTCGCAGTGGCGTTCGCACCACTCCCACAGCATGGCACCGCCTACGACAGTCGCGATGCCGCCACAGAGTAGCCCGTAGACCTCCACCACCGTCAGCATCTTACCGCCTGATCCACCACAGGAGGTCAATCATCCACAACACCACGATCGCGCTGCCGGCCACTGCCATCACCATCGGTATCACCCCCCTCGGTTGATTCGTGCTTCCCGTGCGGCCACGATCCGATAGTGACGCCAGCACAATCCCCCGGGCTTGGTCGCTCGCACTCGACACGGCCCCACAACCCCAAGCCACCCGCATTCCTTCCGCTTCACCCGGTAGCGTTTGGCGTAAGCAATGGCCGCAGGACGGCGAGAAGGGTCGGGGCTCACCGAGTCGCCTCGATCTGTCTCGCGGCGAGTACGGCATTACTGCGTGGCGGGCGATCCATGGAAGACCACTCGGGTGCCACCGACCATGCTCCGCGGTATATGACCACCGCCGATGCGAATGGGGCGCCGCCACTCATGCCGACGAAACGCAGCCTCCCTCGCACCAGGCGCACAGCACTAGCCCTCATCACGTAATCGTGCCACCACGACAGATCCGATTTCACCGGGAGCAGGTATACGGACAAAATGGCCTCGGTTGCCTTTGCGAGCCATGGCGTGATGTCCGAATAGGGGGGGGTTACAAAACACTCGCTCACCGAACCACGAGCGGGTTGTGCCATCCTTGCCCCAAAGAGACGCCCCGGCGGTTGCCGTCGTGTCGAGTGGACACGGATCGAGCGTAAACGCGAATTCTCGATCGAGTGCGTCGTACAGCTCTGGCGGCGTGCCGTGAGAATCACTGCCGAACGTTCGCCGCGGTCGCCGTCGCATCGGCGTGAAAATACCGAGCCCGGCGCCTATAGCTCTGTCGCTCACGTAGTCGCCTCGTCGTCTGGTTTCAGCATCGTTTCTAGTTCTACCTCGGTCGGTTCGCGACCCAGCACTCGCTTCGCGAATAGCCGTGCGGCAGTCGGCTCGTCTTTAATGCCGCAGTCGAAGCACACATTGGCACCGTTGGGGCCATAGGGTCGCAGCTCGGCGCGCTTGCCGCACATCTCGCACCGGCCCGGAGGTTCGGGCGCGATGAACCCCGGGCCGCTCATGGCTTGGGGTCCCACTCGACGTGGATGTGCTCGTTCGGGGTGCCTTGGCCCTCGAGCACGACATCGAATTCACTGCCGAGTGTCGCCCTGAGGCGATCGCGATACCGAACGACCAGATCTCCCGGTGCGGGCTTGGTGCGCATGTCGAAGGCGCGGCCTGAGTAGTGAAGACTGTTGGCCGAGTGGGTGCCGTCGGTCACCGAGGTGATGACGAACTCCGACATCGTCATCAGCATCCACAGCTCGCGAGCTTCGTAGATCGCCAGCACCAGTTCGGGCCGGATGCCGGCCAGCTTCACTCCGGGTTTCAGCATGGGGTCAGTCTCCGAACGCCAGCCACCACAGGGCGGCGAGTAGAAAGAAAGGCGCCGCGATCCACGACGCTACGAGATTCTCGTCGGAGATCCAGCTCATCGACGTGAGCCCGCGTTGTGCGCCGACGTCACCGTGACGGTTCAGGTAGATTCGCGTGCAGCCACGGAGCGGCACACGCACAACGTTATCGTTACGCATGGGTGACAATCCACGCGATCAGGATCGACGATAGCGCCACGATCAAAGCCCCTGAGTACATCGTCATCGGTCCGATTCTGGTGGGCATCGCGATGCGATCGACGAGCATAGAGACTCCCCGGGCCCACATTGCCGCCAGTCCAGTGAGAACAAAGGCCGCAGACCAAGTCACCTTGCCCCCGCGATCACCAGCACCCAGCGTGCGGCTTCCCAGAGGATGGCACTGAGGCCAGCGACGCGCAACGTGAACCAGGCCGAACGGGCAATCATCGCAGCGGCGCCAGGTAAGTGAGGCTCCGGTGCCGCCAGGCGTTCCACCATCTACGGTACGGGCAGCGCGGCAGGTATGCGGAAATCGTCCAGTGTAGCGGCGACTCGTCGGAGATCGGCACTTCCCAGCGCCCGCAGGTGCAGTAGAGAGTGCTCATGCGCCCGGCGCGAAGACACCAATCGTGTGCTGAGGTTCTGCTTGGATGAGATAGACGAGCACGCGCTGGATCCTGGCCTTTGGATAAAGCCCACGATCGGCGGGGCCTTTCACCAGCTTGAGCGCAAGCCGTGCGGCATCGCGGGTGCGGAATGCGGCACTACGATAGCCGCTCAGTTGTCCTTGGTCGCTGCCTTCCCTCATGAACCAAAGTGGCCCGATCAGCAACCCCGGCTGGCATTCGATCACCCACGCGATGGTGGACGGGTAGGCGCGTAGCTCCTTCACGACTTCGCCTCGGAGGCCCAGAAGACGAACGCTTGCACGTACACCGTGGCGCAATCTAAAGCCAGGGCCGCCGAGCCGTCTTGAGGCCGCCCAGCATTAAGGTAAACTGATGTGTTCCAGAAGATGCAATCCGGCTGTGACATCAGGCCGTCGGGAAGGTCGATCGTGGTGTGAACGCGCCCGCCGATCATGAGTGCGACTTTCACACCGCCCCCAGCTTACGCGCGTAGCACGAGGCGCACGCCTGGAACCCGGCCGCCGCCTGCACCACGGCGACCTTGGCGCAGTAATCGCACTTGCAGGTGCGGCAGATGGTGACATCGCTGCCGGGGATGGTGGTGATGTTGCCCGGCAGCTTCCAACCGCGGCAGCCGGCGCAGCGCAGCCGCGTGGCCTGGCGCCCGCGCAGCTCACGCCCGATCAAGTACAGCTCGTAGAAATCGTAAATCAAAGGATCGAGCGAGCGGGTGTGCTCCAGGCCCCGCTTGATGTCCTTGACCGCCTGGTCGACGTCGATGATGCCGTACTCTGCGCCCCATCGCTTCGCCCAGACCTTGGCCGCGGCCTCGAAGACAGTATCAACGGTCAGGGTGGTGAAGTTCTTATCGTAGGGGCTCACTTGGGCCAGCCTTCGGCCATCAGCACCGCGTAGACGATGATGGTAGCCACGGCGGCGCCGCAGAGAATGCCGGCGATCGCCGCGCGCACCCGATACCAGGCGAAGGGCTCGCGCCGCGGCGTACGATAGACCGGCGTCAGTCCAGAGATGTTCATCGCGTCACCTCACCGTGGGTGCCGTGACCGGTGGGGCAGCACTGGCGACACAGCTCAACGTCGGTTGTCATGCCGCCACCCCTCTCGCCGGTACGCGGCGCTCGAGCGAGGCGTAAACGTGAGCCTCGAAGTCGATCAGATCAGGCGTCAAGGGGCGCGACAGCTCGACGTCATGGCCGCTTTCGGCGCCCGGCGCCTGTGCCGCGGCCAGCCACAGCTCGGCGAACAGATCCAACAAGGCGTCTTCCTCGGTTGCTCCGGTTCCGGTCGTCAAGGTGACGTTACAGGTGAAGCGGTAGCCGGTGCCAGTGTTGTCGAGCACGTAGAGATGCTTCATGGCCGATGCCTGATCCCCACGGGATCGCATGGTTCGGAAGTTCACTCGGAACCGCCAAGGCCCTGGCCGACGGCGCCGACAATCAGAAGATCGGTATCGCCACCCGAGAGCACGAGGCGCAGGGGGCCGTGATCGCCGTTGGCTTTGATGACGTAGCCACGCCCTAGGCTATCGCCGTAGGAGACGACGCCGCGCACCACCGAGGTCATGGGGCCGAACATCGACGAACGATCTTCGATACAGGCGAGCGAAGCGCCGAAGGGGTTCCTGAGCGTGCAGCCGATTTGCGCCGCGTCCTGAGCGTAGACGCCCTCGTGGGTCATGGCGTAATCCTCGCTCGACATCTGAAAGCGGTGCATGTTGCCCTTGACTGACGCTTCCTTGGCGCGCGCCTGCATGGCGATGAAGTTGGGGATCGCCAGTGCTGCCAGAATGCCGACGATCACGACCACGATCATCAGCTCGACCAGGGTAAAGCCTTTTGCGTTGCGCATCGTTTCCTCCGTGTTGGTGACCAGCCTGTGACCCGGAGTCATTGCATGTCAGGTGCCATCGCCGTGGCCGATCCTTGGCCAGTTGTCCGAGAAGCCATCGGCAACGTGTTGTCGTTGCCGGTACATCAGCATGGCGACGGCAATTAAGGCATGGAGGATGCCGAGCGTCTCACTGGTGCCGAGCATCTTGTCGATTTGTTCCGCTTCTTCTTCGGCGCGTTCGATGTGAGCGCGGACCGTGCGGGCGACGTCATCAGCCATTGCGATTCGCCCGTTTTTTCATCGCTTCGAGCTGATCGCGCAGGATGCCATAGAGCTGGTGACGTTGGGCGTCGACGATGACGTCGACCCCCAACCAGGTTTCGCCGTCGATCGAGACTTCCATTTTCCATTCGCAGCCACCAAAACTACTCAGATCACCCATCTTCTTGAGTCGCTCTTTCACTTCTTCCTGGAAGTCAGCAAGGGCGCTGAGTTCAAGCCGGGCTATGCCTGACTCGTCCGAGAGAACGCGCTTGAGTTCGGAGTATTGCTCGTCGGACACACCGAAGGTATCGACGATCTCATCCTTGCTGAGGTGCCCCCTGTCACGAAGGAGATCGAGGATCTTCGCGACCCAAGCGTCCAACGGCCCCTTCATGGTTCCTCCTGTGGGTGGGAAGTCAGGACTCTGCCGAAGGGCGACCTCGTCCAAGAGCGCCGCCACGATCGCGACAACGGCCAGCACTATCACCATGTCGGCGGCGTGCTGCGATAGCACCACGGCGGTAGTCGAGTCGGGAATCATTCGGGTGGCCGGGTGACGTCGTCGTCGAACATCCTGGCGTTGCCGTACTCGCTCGTCAGCTCTCTGACGCAACCGGCGCCCTCACACAACACGCATTTCATCAGGCCGCGTTTTCTGATTGCCTTCTCGCTCAGAGGTGAAATCCACGCCGGGGCGGATAGGCGCATCCCGATCATCATGCCCAGCCATAGCCCAAAGAACGCCGCGGCGATCAAGCCCACGGTTTATCCGGCGCCATCACTTGCCCGCAGCGGTAACATTGCACACAATAGTTGGCCTGGTTAAATTTGACGTTGTAGTAGGGGTGGGGGCACTGCGGCGCGGCCTGGGCCGGCGGCTCTATGGCTTTCAGGTAGCCAATGCGTTCCGCGAGCGTGCTGAGCCTGGCCACCTCGGGATGTACATTGGCGGCCACGTCGTGCCTCAGCATTTGGGTGACGGGGGCCATTCGGCCCCCGCTCCCGGCTCGCCTCTCATGCCGATCAAGGCGAGCAATACAGGCGGGGGTGCCGAACGCTTGGACGTCCGGCTGGTGTGGGCCGCACACGCCCCCCCGCCCAATCAGTGCCGTGCTTTCGCGGTCCACGAAGACCGGCCCCCGTGACGCCGCCGCATCACTGCGGCAACGCTGACCCCGGTTCGTGCCGGGCTGGGAGATGTGGTACACGGCAACCATCACGCCGGCCCCTCGGGCCGGTGGTCGATTAACCATTTCGTAACCGCCTCTATGTGGTCGGGCGTGAGCGTGGCAACCAACCCCTCGCACCACAATCGGTCACGTTTCGCCTTGATCTCGTTCTCGAGCGCCTCGTTGCCGTCGCGCGAGGCCAGAAACTTAACCAGCTCGCGCTTCAATTCGGCAACGACTTCATAGTTGCGATCGACGCGGCGCAGGCGCTCAAACTCACACCGCGCGATCACCACCAGAGAGTCGGCGACGCTGATTCGGTATTCGTGCGCACTCATCTTGTCCGCGAGCATGTGGCGACCGATCATGTCGGCGTGGACGCGAGCGCGGCGCAGGCGATCAGAGAGCTTCATCGCGGCGTCACGGTGTTGATGCCGCCGCGAGGGTCACGGCGTTGTCGACAGACTGCGCACGACATCGTGCTCCGCTCACCCTCCCGAGCACGATCGGTTTGCGGCGGCATCACAGATCCCCCGCGGCATTGATGCACGAGCCAAGGCCGACAATCAGGCCAGCGAGGCGAGCGAGCGGGTGAATGGCGGGATCAGGGGTGAGGCTCAAGGCGATCAACAGGCCGCCGAGCATCAGATAGGCGCCGGCCGCGGCACCGCGCAGGTCAGTGACCCAGGCGGGACGACGCTTGGCGCTCGAATCGGAGTGGATCGCGACAACACGCATGTCGGGTATTTTCCTTCGAGTGGGCGCCGGCCCCTGGCGCTCGCAAGCCCATCCGTGTTGTTGAGCACTGATCCTATGACGATCGTGCTCGCTCGCGCAAGAGATTTTTTCGCTTGCGACGATTGGGGAGCCCGTCCGAGAGATGGTGGGTCCACGGCGGCTCGAGTTTGAATAGCTCGGTCTGTGGCAGTTTACCGGTACCGCCCATGCGCAGGCTTTCGCGGCGCCAGGCGTGGATATAGACCTTCCACGCGCTGCCGCTCATGCTCTGGGATTTGGCGCGCACGCCTTGCCGGCAATCCACTCGAGCGCGATCCGCCACCGCTTCACGCCACCCGATCATTGGTCGATGATCGCTCCGGAGCCGCCACAGGTCGGGCATTCGATCGCGCCCTCGGGCATGGGGACCGCTCCGTAGGTGCCCTCGGGTGGCCCCATCAGCTTCGCAATCAGCGGCTTCATTTCCTCGAGCAGTTGGGCGGCGATGTTGGGCTTCGTGGCGTTGTGCAGCTCGATCAATAGTTCCGCCATGCGGAAATGGTGTTCGGAATCCTCGCGCCAGTGGGGGCCGCCGCTACGCGCGCCAGCTTCGGCCAGCTTCAGGTGGCCGGCGGCACGTTCCAGCTCGTTTCCGGTGGGGTCGTTCAATCGTCGCCGCCTTCGTCGTCGTCATCGAAGTCGTCGTCGTCGTCGTCTTCCTCGTCCCACTCGTCGTCCAGCTCGTCTTCATCTTCGGCCTCGTCGATCAGGTCGTCGATGTCGAGCCCTGAGTCGTCGTGAGGATCACGGTCACGCATGTTTTCCACCTTCCCCTTCCGGGGTGCCGAGTTTCTCCACTTGGAACATGACGCGGTCAGTGGCTTCGACCAAAGATTCGGCGGCGATGTCGCGTGACACGCCGACATTGATCCGCGCGCCGCGCGGGTTATCCGCTTCGGTGATCGTGAAGGTGATGTGAACGTGGCACTTCATCGTGGTTACCTTTCAAGATGGCCGGTTGTGGCTCTTACACCCTCGCGGGCGCCCGCGCCCGGACCCAGCCAATTCGGGAATGCCCATCATGCCGCTCGCCGCCGGGAGAAGTACCATGCCGCGGCACCAGCGAGAAGCACAATCGGCAGCGACATTGCAAGCCCCCGGTGGCCCTGCCAGAAGCCGACTACGGCGTCGACGTACGATTGGTTGGGGAAGTGGCCGCGCGAGTCGCGCCGCGCTCTGGCGGGGCCGGCGTTGTAGGCGCTGATCGCGGCTAGGGTGTCGGGGCCAAAACGCTTGATGAGCCCAGCGAGGTAGCGGGTGCCGTACCAGATCCCCAGCTCCGGGTGACTCGCCAGGTCGGGGCCAGTGAGCCCCGATCCTGGGTTGATGACGTCGGGCAAGGTCGCATCGTAGACCTGCATGGGGCCATAGGAGTGGTGGCCGTTGGGCTCGGGCACGATACCGCGGTTACGCACATAGTTGGGGTCGGTGCCATGGCGGCTTTCGCGCTCCAAGATGCCGTGAACGAGCCCGGGGTCGATCGTGATCCCGTAGAGCTGGCCCCAATGCTTCGCAGCACTCCTAACGGAGTCGTCCCACCTGGCCATTGGCTTTCGCAATCGCGGCTTGGTGCTGTGCCTTCATCTTGGCGATAAAGGGCCGCACGTGTACCGCCTGTTCCGGCATCACCATCATTATCATGGCACCGGGTGGCACCATGATCTTGACCACGATCCCCAGCTCGCCGGGCCGCTGAAACACCAGATCCGCACCCAAGGGATAGCGGTCGGGGTCGACGTCTTCGACCAGGAACGGTACCAAGCCCTGTTGCTCGTTGGGTACGGTCTGCGTCGGGGTTTCGATGTTGAAATGGTCTGGCATTTCTGTGGCCCTTCTGGAACAACGGCGCCGCGGCGGCCGGCATCCGAGCCGTTACCCCGTCGACGGGCGCCGCACACGGCGTTGTTGAATTGCGCTTTAGCGGCGCTTCCTTGCCCGCCCCGATCGTTGCAGTGCGGCTCGCTGGCGCTGGGCCCGGGCCTCGTCGGCCTGCCGCAGTTGCTCGCGGAAGCCTACTGCCGACTCCGCGGCCACCAGTAACACCATGGTGCCCGGGGCCAAGGTGTACATCGACTCGGGACCACCATGACCCGGGCGCTGGAAAGTGACCATCACCCCTTGCGGATAGTCTTCCGCGCGCAGGTCTTTCAACACCGTGGACGGCGCTTGTATCGTTACCGTGGTTGGGTTCACTTCGTGACCAGGGTGGCGTTGAGGCCGATCGCGGTGATCGCACCGGCGATCCGCTCGACAGTGGCCGAGTCGCTGACGCCACTCGGTGCGGTGACGGTGACGTGAGCCGAGAAGTTACCGGGGTTGGTGACCAGCTTGGCCGACAGGGTATCGGGCGCCACGTGCAGCTCGCCAGCAAAGCCCGAGTCGAGCAGCCAGGTCAGGCTCGAGTTTCCCGGCGTGCCATCCCATTGCAGATTGGTGCCAAACTGCACGTCTTCATTCTCGCCGGGAACGATAACGCCGATGTCGGTCATGGTGGTCCTTCCTTGGTAGTGGTTGAGGCGGTGAGGCCGATCGCAGTCACCCGCCCGCGCTCGAGCTGCTTTCTTATTCTTCGCAGCTCGAGCAGCATCCCGAGCAGCACCGACGCGATCGACAACAATGCCGAGACGACGCCCCCCGGCGCCGACGCAAACGCCGCGTCGTGATGGTTGCGAAACCTGTGCCACCAGTTGGCCATGGAGCCGATTCTAGAACCGGCCCCCGTGGCCACGCAAGCCCTTTGTTTTAAAGCTTGGGCAATCCCGGCTCGACGTCATCGACGAGCGTGATCGCACTGACGTGCTTGGCCGACGCCGAAAATTCGCCGCCTCCGAGCAGACTCAACACCACCGAGTCGCCGCAGCAGCGCAGCAGGCTGCCCTTGTAGGAATTGCCTTCTGAGTCAACCACGATGTGGATCATACGTTTCACCTCCCTCTTTTCGTTCATTGTACGCCCAGGATCGTGGCGGTGATGCTGGAACCGCCGACGATGGTGATCGCGGTACAGTTGGCGCGCATGTAGAGCGAGGGGATTGTGCCGCTGGCCTTGATCGCCTTGTTACCGTCGGCGGTGGCGTGAACCACGCCCAGCGTCGAAAAGTTGGTGCCGTCCAGGCTGCCCTCTAAGGTCACCGACCAGGCAGTGACGGTGCCGGTGGTCACCACCTGAATTGAGAAGTTTTTTAGACCTGATTGCGAGACGTCGATCGTCGCCCCGACGGCAATCGCATTGAAGGTGTCCGAGTGTGACTGTCGTGGCAGGCCAACGCGCAGGTGCGGCGGCGGGGTGGCGGAATTTTGGATGATGGTAGTACCGGTTGCGTCCTTCACATCGGCGATGCCGACGGCTACGCAGCCGCCATAGGCCCCAAACGTTTCGTCCCCGCGCACAAACAGATCATTTTTGCTGTCGAGCTTGAAGGCTCTAGCAATCCCCCCACCGCCTTCGTCAAGGCCACCGACGGTCAGCACCGGGAAAGCACTGAAGTTGTCGAGTTGCACCGGAAGGATGTAATCGCTCTCGGTCTGGGCGTCGGTGCCGCAAATACGTTGGACGTCGAGGCCGAAGTAGGTTTCGTGGACGATTGCCGGATTCGTGGTGCGCATGAACCCGGTAAGATCGACCGACAGCAATACCTGTCGGCCTTCGGTCCACGTCGGCGCCGCGGCGTTAGCCAGCGCCGGCAATACGCCGATGTTGGTCGCCGCCGGTGCGGCGGCATTGTTGGTCAGGTTGCCAGCGAATGCGACTGCGGTCTGGTCGCTCGCGATCACCACCGGGATACTCGCGGCCATCGCCTTTTGTCCGACGGTGGGGGTGGTCGCGCCGAGCCAGGCGGCGACGTTCACTCGTTGGCGTCCAGAGAGGTCAACCGACAGCAATACCTGTCGGCCTTCGGTCCACGTCGGCGCCGCGGCGTTAGCCAGAGCCCCGAGCACACCGAGGTTGTTGGCCGCGGGGGCCGCGGCGTTGTTGGTCAAACCTCCCGATACCGTGGCGGTGATTGCCGTTTGATCGGAGGCGATCACGACCGGCAGGCTCGCAGCCATCGCCTTTTGCCCGACAGTGGGGGCGGTGCTACCGATCCAGGAGCTATTGTCGATCCGCTGGCGTCCAGATAGGTCGACCGACAACAACACCTCGCGGCCTTCGGTCCAGGTCGGTGCGGCGGCATTGGCGACTGCAGTCAGGGCGCCGATGTGGTTCGCCGCTGGGACTGCAGAGTTGTTGGTGAGATTGCCGGCAAACACCACTGCCGTCTGATCCGAGGCGATCACGACCGGCAGGCTCGCAGCCATCGCCTTTTGGCCGACGGTCGGCGCCGCGCTGCCGAGCCACGCGGTCACGCTCGAGCGCAAGCCGCCCGCTAAGTCGACGGACAGCAACACCTCGCGGCCTTCGGTCCAGCCCGGTGCCGCGGCGTTCGCCAGCGCGGTCAGCGCACCGACGTGATTGGTGCTCGGCGCCAGGGCGTTATTGCTCAGCGCCCCTTGCACGTTGATGGTCGTCTGATCGGAGGCGATCACCACCGGCAAGCTCGCAGCCATCGCCTTTTGTCCAACGGTGGGGGTGGTAGCACCAAACCACGCGGTCACGCTCGAGCGCAGGCCGCCAGCCAGGTCGACCGACAAGAGCACCTGGCGGCCTTCGGTATAGGTTGGTGCCGCGGCGTTGGCCAAGGCACCCAGCACGCCGACGTTGTTGCCCGCCGGCACCGCGGCGTTGTTGGTCAGGTTGCCGGCGAAGGTGACGGCGCTCTGATCCGAAGCGATCACCACCGGCAAGCTCGCAGCCATCGCCTTTTGTCCGACGGTGGGAGCCGAGCTACCGAACCAGGCGGCGACGTTGGTGCGCAAGAGCCCCGAGAGGTCGACCGACAAGAGCACCTGGCGGCCTTCGGTATAGACCGGTGCTACGGCCGTCGCCTGCGCTCCTAGAGCACCGACGTTATTGCCTGCGGGTGCGGCGCCGTTGTTGGTCAGCTTGCCTTCGACCGGTAGCGTGGTCTGATCGGAAGCCACCACCACCGGCAAGCTCGCGACCATCGCCTTTTGCCCGACGGTGGGGGCGGCGCTGCCGAGCCACGACGTCACGCTCGAGCGCAGGCCGCCCGAAAGATCGACCGACAAGAGCACCTGGCGGCCTTCGGTCCAGCCGGGGGCCGCGGCGTTGGCGATCGCCGGCAATACGCCGACGTTGTTGCCCGCTGGGGCTAGGGCGTTGTTGGTGAGCGTGCCCTCGACCGTGGTCGGCCCCACGACCACCACGATCCCCGAGACTGGGACCGGCGTACCGCCTGCGATCCCTTGCACGGTGATGATGCCGGGATCGGGCACTCCCGCACTACCGGCACCGGTGACGGTGACGGTGCCCACGACGACGACTTCGTCATCCTGATTGGCGAGTGCGTCGCGAGCGTTTTTCGGGAGCTTCTGTGCCATCTAGGCCCCCCTTCAAGCGTTGGTCAGCTCAGCGACCAGCCCGGAAACAGTGACGTCGTGAGCGCAGGCGGTAGCGTCCAGCACCAGGGCGTTGCTCATGAACGGAAAGATACCAGGATTGCCCGAAGGTGCCGCAAAGTCCGAGAGGTTCAGCGCCATATACGTGATCGCACACCAGACGTCAACGCCGACCGGGGTCGGAACCCGGGCGGTAATCCACAGACTATTGTGGGGCGCGATGCCAGTCGCCTGAGCGATGTTCACCGTGGTTGAGTAGTTAACCCATGAATCCGTGAACACGGTGCAGTTGAATTCCGGGCTATCGTACTTGGCGCCGGTGTCGGTGACGACGCTGAAGGTCAGAAATACGTGGTCCCCCATTGGCACCGCAAACAGCCGCGTCGCGCGGAAGGCGATCGGGAACGATGTGCCTGCGATCACTCCGGTCAGGCCAAACTTGTAGGTATAGGTGCCGTCGGGGTTGGCGTTCCTGGCGATGAAGCTCGTAAAGTCGTCCTTGGTGTTGACGCACTGCCAGGTAGTGGCGAAAGGTGGCGGGCCACCGCCTGAGCTGCCGTAACGCCCCCATTGGGTATCGACGGGCGTGACGTCGCTCGACGGCGTCAGCACCCGCGGGCGCAAGCTCACCGTCGCGGCCTTGCTGCCGTTGGCGGTGGTGGTGATGGCGTTCAGTCGCCCCAAGCTCGAGGCCAGGACCGCACCGGTCGCGCTCTCGGGATCGACGGTGTCGGCGGCCAGCACGAACGAGTCGCCACCCGAAAGCCCGGCGATGGTGGCGGCGAGGCTCAGCGTGTTGTAGCCACTGAAGTCGAGCGAATTGGGAACAGCGGGGAGCCTCACCAGGGTGCCCGCCGGCACCACCTTCGAGGCCCCGCCCAACAGATCGGCCGAGCGGAACCGCACCGGCTCCGCGCGGCGCTGCGTTAGGAGCAGCATGGCCTAGGCGTTACTGAGCCAGAGCTTGAACGCCGAGACGTCGAGCGTGCCGGCAGTCGCTCCGGTGTGGGCCAATGTTACCTGTTCCAGATAGAGCGGCAGCACTGCCGAACTCAGTGAAGCGTAAATCGTCGGCAGGTAGGAGGTGCCGGCATAGTTGCCGTTGGCAGTCAGGGTGAACAGCGTAAGATTGCCGAGACTACCGACCACCGCGACCCCGGTTTCGGGGTCGATCGAAATCAGCTTGATGGTGAGCGTGTTACCGGCCGGCAGATTGGCCAGCGTAGCGAAGGCGGAAATCGTGTTGTAGCCCGCGCAGTTGAAAAAGTTGCCGCGTACCGTGCTGGCGAGATCGGCGGGCAGGGTCGAGGTGTTGCCCTTGGCGATTTGCAGTGGCACGCCGGTTTGCAGCGTCACCAAGCCGATGAAGGCGACCGGCGGCAGGCCCAGGCTCATGCCGACCCCACGAACGCACCCAGCTCGACGTTGGCGGTATTGGCTGAGGTGTTGACGTAGGCGACTTCGATGTAACGGCCAGTGATGCGCAGCCCGCTCGCCACTACCAGCAGCGTGCCGGCGACGATCGGCAACGGTGCCGGCAAGATGCTATAGAGACTGAAGCCGGTAGCACCGATCGCGACCAGGATGTCGATGGTGCCGATTTGATCGGCGCGCACCACGCAATCGAGCCACGGCCCCACCGATGGCAACGACAGGGCGACGTTGCCGGCGCCCAACTGATTGCGATCGGAGACGACCAACGAAACGTCGAAGATCGCCGTTAGGCCGGCGGCGGCCACCACCTGTTGACTGAACTGCTTTTGCGTGCGGTAGGGCTGGGCACGGACCAGTTGACGAGATTGCAGGAACGATACCGCCACGGCTTACGCCTCCTTCTCCGAGTAGTACCAGCCCTGCGTGCGGACGAAGTAGTGATAGGTGACGGCGACGGCGGCGTTGTTGACTACCTGAACGGTGAAGGTGACCGACGAGCCCAGGACGATGAAGACGAAGGCCGGATAGGCAATCGAGCCGATCGCCGCTGGCATGTTGACGTAGCCATAGACCGGGGCCCCGGGTGGCGAGACGTTCAAGGTCCAGGACAGGAACCGCAGGCCCGACTCATCTTCGGCACCGAAGCCGATCCCCGCGATCCTGAAGCGGTAGGTATCGGGCACCGTGATCGTGGTGATCGCGGTCCCCGCCGCGGCACCGCTCGCGACGTCGGCCTCGTTGATTTGATCGACGGGAATCGCCCCTGCGGGTGGGAAGTCTTCGCCCGGCAGGGACACGCGACGCGACGCCTTACCACCCAAGCCTTGGGGCTGCGACGGCTCGAACGGTTGAGGCCCCCAACCCTGGGGTACCTCAATCCGATCGGCATTCGCTGCCCGCTGCTGGGGGGTTCTCAGATCCCCGGGAATCAAACGGGGTTGGGTCACGGCAGCCCCGGCGCTGAACCCAGCGGGATCTTGAAGCCGCCAAGCACGTAGTCGACGGTTTGCGCGGCACCGGTGGTGTCGGTGACGTTGAATGACACGTAGCCGTTGGCGCGAAAGATTTTCCGAAACGGCCAGATAAAGGGCCGCTGCGCCGAGCCGAACAGCGTGTTGGCCGGCACCTGAGCATTCGACAGATCGCGCGAAGTCGAACCGTCCTTGAGCTGCACCAGGCTGCCGCCGCGATTGACGCAGGCGCCGAGGAACGTTCCGGCCCCGGAGGCGACGCTCGAATTCATGTAGCTCGCGATGCACAGAAAGTGGGCATCGGCTTGGATCGGGATCACCTTTTGTTGGTTGTCGTTGCCGGTGAAAACCACGGTCAGGATGTACTCGAAAAACTCGTCGATCATCACGTCGCCGAGCTTCCGCGGCATGATCTGCACCGGTGCTTGTCCGGCCTGTCGCATGAGCTGCATGGCGTCACGTCCTTGTTGCGGTGGAAGCGGGGGCCGGCGCCCTGTGGGTCGGCCCCTTAGCTTTCCGTTGAGTGTCCTTACTCGGTGCTGATTACTGCGGCAGCCGCTTCAGGAAGCCGTCCAGCACGCAGGTGATGGGCAAGCCCACCGCCCCCGCCGTGGTGCCGCCGGCCATCGACGTGGTCACCGCCTGACCGCCACCCGGCCACGCCAGGCGCGCGTTGAAATTCTGCGTCTGCGCCAGCTCCAAGGGCTGCTTGGCGATCGAGTAGCCGTTCCGCAAGGTCGGCAGTCCCCAGCCCGCCGTCCCCGTGGCACCGGCACCGCCGATGAACTGCCCGGCACCGGCCGGGATCGTCCGCGCCGGCACGCGCAGATAATCCTTGCTGCCGATGGTGAAGATGAACACCGCACCGTTGAGCGACAGCGTCGCGTCGGCGATCGTCATGTTGAAGCTCGGCAACAGCCGGAAGCCCAGAATGACGAAGTTGTAGCCGGCGGCGAGCTGCCCGGCCAGATCCATGTTGGTGTCAGCCAGGGTCTTGGCCGACGCGGTTGCCCAGACACTCACGCCCTGACCCACCGGGAGCGAGAAAAACGGCACGAGCTGCGAACCCGCCGCGGGAATGAAGTTGGTGTCGTAGCGCGGTTCGACGATGACATCGAGAACGGTGGGCATGTTGAATTCCCTTTCAGTGTGAGTTGCGGCGCAGTCAACGCCGGCACTTCCCCTCGATTGAACTCACGTACCCCCGGGGCGATTCGCCCCGGGGTACGTCCTTCCTTGCTCGACTGCGGCTTAGGTGTAAACGCCGCCGTCGTACACGCCCGAAACGCCGTCCTGCGGCATCCAGCCGTTGAGCTGCCCGGTCTGGTAGTCGTTCAGCGCCCCGTATTCGTAGTCCTGGAACGTCGCCGGCAGGTTGGGCTTGACGTACTGCTCGAAGATGTCGAGCGCCACCGCCACGCCGGCCCCGATCCTGACCGCGTTGGCGAACTTATTGCCGCCGGGCACGAACTTCAAGATCATCGGCAGCGCGATGATACCAATCGCCGCCTTGGCTGCGATCTTGATCGGGCCTTCGAGCTTGTTGCCCATCGCGTTGTTCAGCGCGTTGACGGCCAGATTGGTGCCGATGGCTCCGGCGCCGATCGCGAGGCCCTTGGTCAAGGTGCCGACGATCCCACCCATGCCGCGCGGATTCGTGTGCCGACGCCGACGGTGATGACGGCGCCGCGCCACTGCCCGACGCCGACGACGCGGATTCGCGAAGGCGAAAGCGTGGGTGCGACGACGACGATGCGACGCCACCTTGGCGCGACGGCGCCGATTCGTCTTCCGACGGCGACGACGGCGCGGATTGACGACCGTGAGCATCCCTGCCATGGCGAAACCCTCCCTAGTGCTTGATGCCGTCGCGGGTGATGGCGTAGCGCCCGCCGACGATGTGAAGACCCTTGGCGTCAGGGTCAGTGACGAGCGACGGTAGCGGCTTTGAGAACTCGTGCTCGTAGTCTGTGGTTTTGCCGGTGTACTTGTCCGACCGATAGGTCACGGCGACCAGTTGCCCGAGTTCGGCGGCAGCATCTCGAAGCGGCGCAGGTGCCCTCAGTTTTTTGGTGCGGATTGCGATCGGGCCTCTATCCTGCCAGGATCGGAACGTCCGCGCCGCTCGAGATAGCTGCCGCGTCGTGCGATCACGGCGCGGGTTCAGGTGTCGGCCGCCCGCGACCAGCGATCGCGCATAGCTCTTGATGTTCGCGGCGCCGCCGATGCGCCGACGCAATTCGACGGCCGCGCGGCCATCGTCTCCACCCATCTCGGCATCGGAGATTTCGCCGATGTCTTTCAGCACGGCCGTCACTTCGTTGAGCGACAGAATCTCCCAAGGCTTGCCGAATATGCGGGCGGTGTCGGCGTGATAAACCATCCGGCGGTGCGGGTTTTGGCGGACGGGGTATCGACGGCTCGTCATTTCAAGCCAATGGCGGCGGTCCGAGGCCGCGGATTGATCCATGCGACGCCGATCGCGCGCCTTTGAGGCTGCGCGATAATACGCACCGCGGGCGCCGGCCTTCGCCGCGCGCCGGCCGCGGACCAAACGGGTTTGCTTCCGTGAACCGCGCTGCGTTCGAGCCGTCTTGCTGCGCGATGGGTTCCCCTTTTTCGCAGCTTGTAGTAGCGCCGACATCCATGCGTGTCGAATTTCGTCGCGCGATACCGTGCGGTTGTGGCGTAGATGGCTCGTCAACCACGACTGTAACGATGCCGTGGCCTTGGCTTGGATCTCGGCATCTTTGAGCGCGCTGCCCAGTGGCATCTTGTCGATGACGGCTTGGACGTCGCGCCAAGTATCATCGTTTCGCCGCTTTGGGTTCCCCATCACCTCCACGTGCACCTTGCGGTGTTGCTTGAGTGGGGTGCCGTCGGGGGCGCCTTCGTTGTCGTAGAGGATCACCGGCTCGCCCATGGTGGTCGCGAACAGGCGCGCGACGCGGGCAGCCAGCGGTTGCTTCATGCCGTAGAGGTCGGCGATTGGGCGCTTGGGTGGCCCCTGCGTCACCAGGTGCCATGCGGCCGAGGCTGCCAGGCCGTGAGCCACCAGCGTCGGGTTGCTAACCCTGCGGGGGACGACGTGGCAGCCCGACTTGGTGGCAATCGTCTGCGCTTTCTTGGCCAGCGCGGGCATGAGGATGACGATGGTGCTCATGCTGCCGCCTTCCTGCCGATCAGTTTGGGACCGATGACGATCGCCGCCACCAGGAGCAGCGCCGGCAACAGCACGCCGCCGATGTCGCCGACCAGGTTGTTTTCGCGATCGCGGGCATTGGCTTCGGCCGCGGCGTCCTTCGAGGCGGCTAGAAACTGCTCCGGCGTCAAGTGCCCGGCGCGTAGCTCGCCGATCAACACCGCTTGGTTGGCGAGCCCGGCGCGCTGCGTCAGGTTCTTTTCGTGGATCGCGGCGAACCAGAGGCCGGCGGTGATGACCAGCCCCGCGACTACCGTGGGCACGATGATGATCGCCGGCACCACGCCGAGCCCGGTATCCGGCGGGGCCTGAGCGCCGATCGAGCGCATGAACGCGGCGACGCCATTGTAGGCGGCGCGGAATTTTCCATAAGCCGCGTTGAAATCGCTTTGCAGCTTCGCTTGCCGCGAGGCCCATGCCTCGAGCCCGCGGCGAATCGTCTGGCGGCGTTGGGGATCGCCGATGCGATCGGCTTCGGCATAGAGGCCAGTCACCCGCTCGGAGTTGCGGCCCAGCTCATCCCATTCCGCCTTCGCCTTGGCCTTGACGGTGGCGAGTTGGGCGAGCAAGTGATCCGCCGACCACTGCACCGGATTCATCAGCCGCGCTTTCGTCCGAACATCAGCCATGCCACCGTGGCGAGCCCCACCGGCAACACCCATGACGGCAAGTCGGCGGGGATCAGGGACGGCGCCGGTGCCTGGTTGCGAGTCGATAGCGTATCGACCGCCCCTTCGACCTCTTGCGCCGCACTCGACGCCTGATGCGCGAGACTGCGAAGCCACTTGGGTGGCTTCAGCGAGAAGCCCATGCCGACGGTACGATACACTGTGGTCGCCCCTTCCCTGGGATTGAACTACGCCGTGCGTTTCCCCCGGCCCATGAACATCAGGGCCAAGACTGCAATACCCGCCGGCACGAGCCAGCTCGGCATCGGCTTGGTTGGGTTCTGCGCCGTTGCCCCCGGTGACTCGGGAACCTCGGGAGTCTCGGAATTCTGTGGCATCGCCGACGATGACGTCACCTGTTGCGATTGGGTGTAGGGCATCGCCACTTGCTGCGACTGCGGAAACGACCTGACCGCGACGTCAGGCGCGATCGGTTCCAGAGCTTGCGCGGCGGCGAGGTCGACGGCCTTGGATGCGCCACGGCGCAAGAGCCCCGGGGCTGCGAGCATCGCACCGCGAGCGATCAGTGGCAGTGCCGCACCACCAGCGATCACGCCAGCCGCGATCGCGCCCGCCTTGAGGTTCAGGATCGCCGCCTTTTTCAGAAACTTCAAGGGCTTGGATTTGCGCAACCACTTGGGCGGCCGCAGCGAGAAGCCCAGCGTTTGGCCCTGGTCCGAAACCACGTGGTAACTCATGCCGGCACCATCCATGTGCGAAACATTCGCGTTTGAGGTTCATCGCCCATGGCGTTGTCGTCATAGGTGGGATCGAGCGCGATCGCGCGACCCATGACGTTGGCCACCACGTAGACGTGAGAGAAGCTGCGCGGGCGCCGGGGATCGACGGCCACCGCCTTGAAGCTCGCCGGCACGCCGAAACTCTTGAGGCCCGCAGCCAGCAACGTGGCGCGATCGTCGCAATCACCGGCCCCACTCGCCAAGGTGTAGCGCGGCGACTGCAACCACTCGGTCGCAACCGGATCGTGGAGGAAAAAAATTCCGTTTTTCACGTACTCGAACCAGGCGCGCACTTGGGCGGGGATGTTGTGCGGCGCGGCGCCGCTGGCACCGAGAGCGCGAATCACCGCGGCGCGCACCGCGAGGTCACGGGAGCCACGATCGGCGAGCGTGCGCATTGCGGCCACGGTTTTGCGCGTGCCCCGATCACCCGCGGGCAGCGGCACCGTCTGCGTGCTGAAGCCTTCCATGGCCCGATACATGGGCGACATTCTACACCCACAGGTTAACGAAGTCCAGGGGTAGAGTAACGGCACCACGCTGGCCGCAACGTGCTCGGCTTTACGAGACTACACGCCCCTGTCGGCTGGTGACTGCTCAAAGTCAAAATATCACAATTGTTCCACTGGTGTTCGGTTATCGTTTTGGGGTAGGTTACGCGCATGGCACGACATCGGAGTACCGCGGACCCTGGTAGCGACATCGACGAAATCGACCGGCAGATCGAACAAGAGGCAGTTGGCGACCTCGAGTTGTTCGACAGCTCGGAATTCAACGATTACGAGTGGGTCATCAACCGGATGCGCAGCCGCGAGGAAATCGCCGCGGATCCCACTGGTCCGGTGATGGAGTTTTGGACCAAGAAAGTCGGCCCGCTCGACTACGCCCAACTCCGCGAGGAATTGGGTGGCGGCGCCTTCGAGTTGCGCGGCTCGGTGCGCGTCGATGGCCGCAAGATTTTGCAACGGAAACCCGTGCGGCGCTTCGCTGGGCCACGGCTCAAATACCCGGGTGCGCCGCTCGTCACCGCCAACGGCGTCGGCGCGCCAGCACCACCGGCGAATGACGCCATTGCTCGGATTCTCGAACGCATGGATCAGCGGCTTTCGCTGCTCGAGTCGGGCGGCGGCAAGAGTAATCTGAGCGAGTTGGTGCATTCACTCGCCGCACTCGATGCCCTGCGTGATCGCAACCAGCCAGCACCACCACCGCCCGCGCCTGGCATCGGCGAGCTGGTCACGGCGTTGAAGGGCATTCACGAGATGTCTGGCAGCTCGGCACCAAGGGAACCGAACTCGGTCGAATTCGCCAAGGAAATGGTGGGGATGCTGCATCAGGGGATTACCATCGGCCAGGCGCGCGAACCGATCGCAGTCAGCGGCGACGGCGATGGGCCGAACTACATGCCGGTGGTCGAAAAGGTGATCGACATTTTCAGCGCGATGATGGCCCGCCGCCAGTCGCCACCGCGCCAGCCCGCGGGCACCCCACCGCAGCCAGCCGGCCGGGTCCACGTCGAGCCGACGCCGGTCCCGGTAACCCAGCCCGGGCCGCCCTCGAGCGCCACCGTGGTCGACGATGAACCGGAGGCCCCGCCCGTGACCGACTTGAGCCGTTGGAACGTCGCCACCGAGGCGACCTATCGCGCGATGCTAAGTGGTGATGACCCAGGTGATTTCGCCGGTTCGTTAGAGCATATTCTTAACGATGCCGAGTTGAGCCTCATCCGCGACGGCAACCCGCCGCCGTCGGCCAAGCAAGTGCTGGTGTTCCTGGGGCCATTGTCGACGCAATTTCCGCAGCTCATGACCACCCAGGGCGAGGTTTATCTCGATGCCGTGCTTGCGGCACTGCGAAATCCGCAGGGCGAAGACGACCAGGAATGAGTTGTTAAGCACTAGTCCTTAGAACTTCCAACGTTCGCCGCCTGATAGAAAACAAAAAAACCCGCCTCTTGAGTCAGGGCGGGTTTTTAAGTGGCCGCACGGGCCGCTAGCGTTATCCTGGCGTCGTTTTAGCGCGGTAGTTTCTCTCCGCCGCCAGATTTCGCAGAAACGAGGCGGAGTTGTCTTCCGCGACTGGCCGCCCGTCGAGCCCCGTCTCGCCGGCCAGCTCGCCGGTGGTCCAGTTCACCGGCCGCCACGCCCCCCCCATCGCGTGCAACAGGTTCGATTCCTGAGCCAGCAGGGACGCAATCACGGGCTCGTCGAACTTGCAGCGGTAGCGGTCGAGCAGTTCTGCCGTGCTTTCAGGGCTGAGATTGGCCGTCATGATCCTGTCGATCAGGGCAAAGCGTAAAGCGAAATAACTGCTCCTGTCGGTCATTCGGGTTTGGCCTCGCCTTTGCGCTTCGCCGTGTCGGCGGCCGTTTTCCACAGCGGTCGGCCGGGGAACAAACCGACCAGCCTGGGCGGGTCGGTGTCTTGTGGGGTGGGGGTGGGTGGCATGACAAAATGACTCTCCGCAGACGGCGTAGCCGGATGCTCCGCTCCTGATACTGTATCTGTACTGATACTGTAGTGCCTCACCATGAGGCCCTTTACCCCCCCTCCGTGAGGCCCTTTATCCGAAACCGCCTCACCATGAGGCCCTTTCTCATCAGAAACCGCCTCACCATGAGGCCCTTTCTCCATGACATTTTGTCCAAAGGGCCTCACCATGAGGCCCTTTTCGGACAGCTTTAGGTTGTTTCTGCACAAATGGCAGGGGGCGTTTTCGTTCAAGGGAACGTCGATCGGGAGCACCAGATATTGCGTCGCGCGGCCACGGCCGCCGGTGGTGTAGGCGCGAGGCGAGAGTTGGCCGGAGGCGACCAGCCCCGATAGCGCCCGCTGAATCGTCGCCCGGCCCAGGGCGGTGGTTTCCTCGAGGTAGGTCATGCCGGGCCAGGCGAGGCCGCAGTTGTCGCACGCGACCTTGGCCATAATCATCAGCACCAGTTTTTGCGATGGGGATTGTAGCCGCAGCTCGGCGGCAGCGTAGAGGTGGGTGAACGACACCTAGACCTGAGTGGAACGCGGGGAGCGCCCTTCGGTGCGCGGCTGGTCAGGCCGGTTGCGGAGCTGTCGAGGATCGCGCGTAACTCGCAGCCAAAGGGACGCCCCCCGCGTTTCAACCGTTACGCAAAAGCCATCCTCGAGCGCCCACAGGCTACGCCTAGAGGCGGCAGGGTGTCAAGCCGGCCGGGCGGCGAAGGAGATCCGCCACCCTAACGGCGGCCGGCGCGCCGATCCAGCGCGGATGCACCATGCCCACCCTGGCGGGTGGCGTGGGGCCGAGCCACGATCCGCGTCACGCAAGAGCCCGCTAGGCGCCAGGCGGGCCACCCAGCCACTTGCGCAGGACGTTGACCACCGTCGCCCAGCCGGCGACCACCAGCGGGGTGTAGGTGCCGAAATCATGGCCGGTCAAGATCTTGGTGCCGTGGGTCACGGCGGCCCCAACCACCACCACCGCGAATCCTTTGACGATTTTCCAGCCGTCTTCGGCATTGAGCGTGAAGCGTTGCGACATGATCGTTGCCTCCCTTTCCGTGGGTTTGGCGTCAGCGGGTGCGGATCGAATATCCCCATCGTGTGGCGAAACACCTACTCGCCGCGTTGGTGTCGCCCTGCAAGTGAAACCGGATGAACTCATGCCAGATCCAGCTTAGGGGATTCTGCGGGTCCGAAGGGAGTAGGAAGACAAAGGTTTGACTGCCGGTCGTGGTTTCGACCGCGCTGATGTAGGACGACAGGCCGGCAAAAAAACGGCTGTTATCCTCGCTCACGTCATAGGAAAGATAGAGCGAGTCGGTGCTCTGCATGGTCCCGGTGACTTCGACCACCACCGCCAGCGACTTGCGCGAATGGCCGGCGGCGGTCAAGGCAAACGAGGTATCCATTGATGCCGTCACGTTGCTCGGCAGGTTTGAAGTGTTGATTGGGAAGGCCGACACGACGTCACGCGAAGTCGACATCGTCACCGTGGTCGAATCAACGGCAAAGTCGAATCGTAGCGCACTGTAATCGGCGCGGGCCGCGGTGACGATCATGGCGAGCGCGGCGAGCGTCAGGAAAATTCGTTTCATGGTGTTACCCTCCCTGGTGGTGGTTCTAGCCCGCGCGATGCGGGTTGTCTCTGACGAGTGGGATGTCGGGGACCATCAGACGGCAACAATCCTCGCAGTGGATCACGCCGATGGGGATGTGGTTGCGCATCGGACGTGCGACCGCTTCGGTCGCGATCGCACCGCAGATGGCGAGCGGAAACTCGCTCGGCCAGCAGGCATGATAGACCAGGACGCCGGCAGCACCACGGCGGCGACGCTTGCCGGGGGTTGCCGGCGCAGCGGATACGGCGGCGTAGACGATACCCTCGCGAACGATTTCCGCTGCAGCTCGTTTCATCGCAATCCCAGCATTCGGGTGGTGATGCGGCCGTCTCGGGAGCGTAGCACATAAATGCCCCGCCTGAGAGCGTACGCCTGCGCCAACACCTGATCGAAGGTCACGTCACGCCACTCCCTGACTAAGCGCCCTTGCAGGTCATAGACACGCCAATCGCGCACCGTCTCGACGAGCGGCACATCCGTGGTGCCATTCACCGTCACCACGTTGCTCGGGCAACTCTCGTTGCCGGCGGTGTCGACGAAGGTGACGAACACTCGCCAGGTCTTGCCCCAATCGTAGAAGCGCAACGAGTCGGGGCGGCCACTGATGATCGGCTTCATCGCCAGCACCCAGAGCGACAAGTCACCCTGGCGGTAGCCCTTGAGGATCACGGTTTCCAAGTCGTGCAGAGTGTCGGAGCTGCTCTCAGTGCAACTCGAGGCCAGTGCGTTGAACTGTGGCGCGGTGAAATGCAGCGTAGTGGCGAGCAGGATCGTGAGCACGGTCGTCCCTTCTAGCCGTAGATGCCGCGGCGTTTCCAACGCCACCGCTCGAGCGGCGGCGGTGGCGGCTCGCCGCGCATCCGTGCGATGCCGCTGGCGATCAGGTGATTGACGGTGCGCGAATGGACACGCAGCCGATGGGCGATTACCGACACTCGGTCCCCGTCCATGAATCGAGCCTTGATCGCGGCGCGCTCGAGCGGCTCGCAGCGCGAGAGCAGGACGGCCGCGGCTTCGGCGTCGCACCAGGATTGATGCTCGTCTGGTGTCGGTAGCGGAGTCCAATCGAGCGGCACCATGTCAGTGCGCCGCGGGGCACCGTAACGCGGTCCCCAATTGGTCGGACAGTAGAAGCGATGCCAATCGGCGATCATTGACCAGCGCAGGCGTTTTTGTGCCCAGCGCGGCAGGTCTTCCCTGGCCTCGCGGCGTTGCTGCCACGTTTCCCAGAGTGCCAGAAGCCCGGCGGCGCGCATGTCGTCTAGGCACTGCGTGCCGCGCCAGGCAAAGCGGAGCGCCTGCGCCTCGAGTGCCCCGGCCATCGACCGCGCGAAGGCAAGAAACTCCGAATCCCTGGTCATGGCCCGAGGGATTCGGTGGCTAGTGCCGCCCAGCGGCGCCTGAGTGCGATCATGATTCGCGCTCGGCGCTCGGGCGGGGCGCCGACCGCATCCAGCAGGTCGAGCTGGTCACGGGCGACGCGGGCAATCGTCGCTATCTGCGAGCGATCGGCCTTCTCGCGCGCCTCGCGTTCGTCGGCGATAGCATCGGCCACCGCCGGCAGCACAATCGACCGAGTCAGGATGCCGGCCAGAGCGTTGGCCAACAGGATCACGGTCAGAATGGCGCCCGCCACCAGGCCGACGCGGCGGGCGAACTGAATTTCAATGCCGTTCCCTGGGATCGTCATGTCGTGGGCGCCTCCCTGCACCCACGGCATTCTATCACACGTCGCACGTCTCGCCGACCCGTTACGGCAAGTGGCGATGGAGGAACGCCCGCGGCCCGTGCGACGCTATTTTTTCACCACCCACGGGAGCCCGAAATCCCGTCGCTTGATCTTCGCCATGCGGCCATCAGGGTGGTGCCAGACAATACCTTCGATGTGAACGATCTTCAGGTAGGCGGCAAGGCCGCTGTAGTCCGGGCAGAGCGGCGCTCCGGCCAACCGATTGGCTTCGGCGTAACCGGGCAGCGAGAACGGGATCAGGCGCGGCTCGGTGCCGTCAAGTCCGCCTTGGATCTTGGGACCAATCGCCTCGCATGACCACGAGCCATCGGGCCACGATAACCATTCGTCGGCGTCGAGTGCGGCGAAAATGTGCTTGTCGCTCGGGTCTTGACGATCGGCGGCAACGTATCCGGGCTCGGCGCCCGCCGCCTTATCTTCTCGCGTCGGGTTGCGGCGCTTTTCGAGGTTGGCCGCTATGGCCCGCGCGATCCAGTACACCGTTACCCGTACGTTGGAGCCATCCCATTTCCTGGTCGGGATGCCTTCGCCGGCCATGACCCACTCGCACCCCGGCGTCATCTCTTGGGTCACGCGACTCATGCTGAGTGGGTCACGAACGAACAGGGTCGGAATTTTGTTCACGTCTTATCCTTTCGGCGATTAACGGCGCCGCGCGCCCGCCGTCCCCGGAACGGGTTAAGCCCGGCCGACTTTCGCCCAGGCAACGCGCGGCGTTTTTCCTCGCAGTGGCGTTCGCACCACTCCCACAGCATGGCACCGCCTACGACAGTCGCGATGCCGCCACAGAGTAGCCCGTAGACCTCCACCACCGTCAGCATCTTACCGCCTGATCCACCACAGGAGGTCAATCATCCACAACACCACGATCGCGCTGCCGGCCACTGCCATCACCATCGGTATCACCCCCCTCGGTTGATTCGTGCTTCCCGTGCGGCCACGATCCGATAGTGACGCCAGCACAATCCCCCGGGCTTGGTCGCTCGCACTCGACACGGCCCCACAACCCCAAGCCACCCGCATTCCTTCCGCTTCACCCGGTAGCGTTTGGCGTAAGCAATGGCCGCAGGACGGCGAGAAGGGTCGGGGCTCACCGAGTCGCCTCGATCTGTCTCGCGGCGAGTACGGCATTACTGCGTGGCGGGCGATCCATGGAAGACCACTCGGGTGCCACCGACCATGCTCCGCGGTATATGACCACCGCCGATGCGAATGGGGCGCCGCCACTCATGCCGACGAAACGCAGCCTCCCTCGCACCAGGCGCACAGCACTAGCCCTCATCACGTAATCGTGCCACCACGACAGATCCGATTTCACCGGGAGCAGGTATACGGACAAAATGGCCTCGGTTGCCTTTGCGAGCCATGGCGTGATGTCCGAATAGGGGGGGGTTACAAAACACTCGCTCACCGAACCACGAGCGGGTTGTGCCATCCTTGCCCCAAAGAGACGCCCCGGCGGTTGCCGTCGTGTCGAGTGGACACGGATCGAGCGTAAACGCGAATTCTCGATCGAGTGCGTCGTACAGCTCTGGCGGCGTGCCGTGAGAATCACTGCCGAACGTTCGCCGCGGTCGCCGTCGCATCGGCGTGAAAATACCGAGCCCGGCGCCTATAGCTCTGTCGCTCACGTAGTCGCCTCGTCGTCTGGTTTCAGCATCGTTTCTAGTTCTACCTCGGTCGGTTCGCGACCCAGCACTCGCTTCGCGAATAGCCGTGCGGCAGTCGGCTCGTCTTTAATGCCGCAGTCGAAGCACACATTGGCACCGTTGGGGCCATAGGGTCGCAGCTCGGCGCGCTTGCCGCACATCTCGCACCGGCCCGGAGGTTCGGGCGCGATGAACCCCGGGCCGCTCATGGCTTGGGGTCCCACTCGACGTGGATGTGCTCGTTCGGGGTGCCTTGGCCCTCGAGCACGACATCGAATTCACTGCCGAGTGTCGCCCTGAGGCGATCGCGATACCGAACGACCAGATCTCCCGGTGCGGGCTTGGTGCGCATGTCGAAGGCGCGGCCTGAGTAGTGAAGACTGTTGGCCGAGTGGGTGCCGTCGGTCACCGAGGTGATGACGAACTCCGACATCGTCATCAGCATCCACAGCTCGCGAGCTTCGTAGATCGCCAGCACCAGTTCGGGCCGGATGCCGGCCAGCTTCACTCCGGGTTTCAGCATGGGGTCAGTCTCCGAACGCCAGCCACCACAGGGCGGCGAGTAGAAAGAAAGGCGCCGCGATCCACGACGCTACGAGATTCTCGTCGGAGATCCAGCTCATCGACGTGAGCCCGCGTTGTGCGCCGACGTCACCGTGACGGTTCAGGTAGATTCGCGTGCAGCCACGGAGCGGCACACGCACAACGTTATCGTTACGCATGGGTGACAATCCACGCGATCAGGATCGACGATAGCGCCACGATCAAAGCCCCTGAGTACATCGTCATCGGTCCGATTCTGGTGGGCATCGCGATGCGATCGACGAGCATAGAGACTCCCCGGGCCCACATTGCCGCCAGTCCAGTGAGAACAAAGGCCGCAGACCAAGTCACCTTGCCCCCGCGATCACCAGCACCCAGCGTGCGGCTTCCCAGAGGATGGCACTGAGGCCAGCGACGCGCAACGTGAACCAGGCCGAACGGGCAATCATCGCAGCGGCGCCAGGTAAGTGAGGCTCCGGTGCCGCCAGGCGTTCCACCATCTACGGTACGGGCAGCGCGGCAGGTATGCGGAAATCGTCCAGTGTAGCGGCGACTCGTCGGAGATCGGCACTTCCCAGCGCCCGCAGGTGCAGTAGAGAGTGCTCATGCGCCCGGCGCGAAGACACCAATCGTGTGCTGAGGTTCTGCTTGGATGAGATAGACGAGCACGCGCTGGATCCTGGCCTTTGGATAAAGCCCACGATCGGCGGGGCCTTTCACCAGCTTGAGCGCAAGCCGTGCGGCATCGCGGGTGCGGAATGCGGCACTACGATAGCCGCTCAGTTGTCCTTGGTCGCTGCCTTCCCTCATGAACCAAAGTGGCCCGATCAGCAACCCCGGCTGGCATTCGATCACCCACGCGATGGTGGACGGGTAGGCGCGTAGCTCCTTCACGACTTCGCCTCGGAGGCCCAGAAGACGAACGCTTGCACGTACACCGTGGCGCAATCTAAAGCCAGGGCCGCCGAGCCGTCTTGAGGCCGCCCAGCATTAAGGTAAACTGATGTGTTCCAGAAGATGCAATCCGGCTGTGACATCAGGCCGTCGGGAAGGTCGATCGTGGTGTGAACGCGCCCGCCGATCATGAGTGCGACTTTCACACCGCCCCCAGCTTACGCGCGTAGCACGAGGCGCACGCCTGGAACCCGGCCGCCGCCTGCACCACGGCGACCTTGGCGCAGTAATCGCACTTGCAGGTGCGGCAGATGGTGACATCGCTGCCGGGGATGGTGGTGATGTTGCCCGGCAGCTTCCAACCGCGGCAGCCGGCGCAGCGCAGCCGCGTGGCCTGGCGCCCGCGCAGCTCACGCCCGATCAAGTACAGCTCGTAGAAATCGTAAATCAAAGGATCGAGCGAGCGGGTGTGCTCCAGGCCCCGCTTGATGTCCTTGACCGCCTGGTCGACGTCGATGATGCCGTACTCTGCGCCCCATCGCTTCGCCCAGACCTTGGCCGCGGCCTCGAAGACAGTATCAACGGTCAGGGTGGTGAAGTTCTTATCGTAGGGGCTCACTTGGGCCAGCCTTCGGCCATCAGCACCGCGTAGACGATGATGGTAGCCACGGCGGCGCCGCAGAGAATGCCGGCGATCGCCGCGCGCACCCGATACCAGGCGAAGGGCTCGCGCCGCGGCGTACGATAGACCGGCGTCAGTCCAGAGATGTTCATCGCGTCACCTCACCGTGGGTGCCGTGACCGGTGGGGCAGCACTGGCGACACAGCTCAACGTCGGTTGTCATGCCGCCACCCCTCTCGCCGGTACGCGGCGCTCGAGCGAGGCGTAAACGTGAGCCTCGAAGTCGATCAGATCAGGCGTCAAGGGGCGCGACAGCTCGACGTCATGGCCGCTTTCGGCGCCCGGCGCCTGTGCCGCGGCCAGCCACAGCTCGGCGAACAGATCCAACAAGGCGTCTTCCTCGGTTGCTCCGGTTCCGGTCGTCAAGGTGACGTTACAGGTGAAGCGGTAGCCGGTGCCAGTGTTGTCGAGCACGTAGAGATGCTTCATGGCCGATGCCTGATCCCCACGGGATCGCATGGTTCGGAAGTTCACTCGGAACCGCCAAGGCCCTGGCCGACGGCGCCGACAATCAGAAGATCGGTATCGCCACCCGAGAGCACGAGGCGCAGGGGGCCGTGATCGCCGTTGGCTTTGATGACGTAGCCACGCCCTAGGCTATCGCCGTAGGAGACGACGCCGCGCACCACCGAGGTCATGGGGCCGAACATCGACGAACGATCTTCGATACAGGCGAGCGAAGCGCCGAAGGGGTTCCTGAGCGTGCAGCCGATTTGCGCCGCGTCCTGAGCGTAGACGCCCTCGTGGGTCATGGCGTAATCCTCGCTCGACATCTGAAAGCGGTGCATGTTGCCCTTGACTGACGCTTCCTTGGCGCGCGCCTGCATGGCGATGAAGTTGGGGATCGCCAGTGCTGCCAGAATGCCGACGATCACGACCACGATCATCAGCTCGACCAGGGTAAAGCCTTTTGCGTTGCGCATCGTTTCCTCCGTGTTGGTGACCAGCCTGTGACCCGGAGTCATTGCATGTCAGGTGCCATCGCCGTGGCCGATCCTTGGCCAGTTGTCCGAGAAGCCATCGGCAACGTGTTGTCGTTGCCGGTACATCAGCATGGCGACGGCAATTAAGGCATGGAGGATGCCGAGCGTCTCACTGGTGCCGAGCATCTTGTCGATTTGTTCCGCTTCTTCTTCGGCGCGTTCGATGTGAGCGCGGACCGTGCGGGCGACGTCATCAGCCATTGCGATTCGCCCGTTTTTTCATCGCTTCGAGCTGATCGCGCAGGATGCCATAGAGCTGGTGACGTTGGGCGTCGACGATGACGTCGACCCCCAACCAGGTTTCGCCGTCGATCGAGACTTCCATTTTCCATTCGCAGCCACCAAAACTACTCAGATCACCCATCTTCTTGAGTCGCTCTTTCACTTCTTCCTGGAAGTCAGCAAGGGCGCTGAGTTCAAGCCGGGCTATGCCTGACTCGTCCGAGAGAACGCGCTTGAGTTCGGAGTATTGCTCGTCGGACACACCGAAGGTATCGACGATCTCATCCTTGCTGAGGTGCCCCCTGTCACGAAGGAGATCGAGGATCTTCGCGACCCAAGCGTCCAACGGCCCCTTCATGGTTCCTCCTGTGGGTGGGAAGTCAGGACTCTGCCGAAGGGCGACCTCGTCCAAGAGCGCCGCCACGATCGCGACAACGGCCAGCACTATCACCATGTCGGCGGCGTGCTGCGATAGCACCACGGCGGTAGTCGAGTCGGGAATCATTCGGGTGGCCGGGTGACGTCGTCGTCGAACATCCTGGCGTTGCCGTACTCGCTCGTCAGCTCTCTGACGCAACCGGCGCCCTCACACAACACGCATTTCATCAGGCCGCGTTTTCTGATTGCCTTCTCGCTCAGAGGTGAAATCCACGCCGGGGCGGATAGGCGCATCCCGATCATCATGCCCAGCCATAGCCCAAAGAACGCCGCGGCGATCAAGCCCACGGTTTATCCGGCGCCATCACTTGCCCGCAGCGGTAACATTGCACACAATAGTTGGCCTGGTTAAATTTGACGTTGTAGTAGGGGTGGGGGCACTGCGGCGCGGCCTGGGCCGGCGGCTCTATGGCTTTCAGGTAGCCAATGCGTTCCGCGAGCGTGCTGAGCCTGGCCACCTCGGGATGTACATTGGCGGCCACGTCGTGCCTCAGCATTTGGGTGACGGGGGCCATTCGGCCCCCGCTCCCGGCTCGCCTCTCATGCCGATCAAGGCGAGCAATACAGGCGGGGGTGCCGAACGCTTGGACGTCCGGCTGGTGTGGGCCGCACACGCCCCCCCGCCCAATCAGTGCCGTGCTTTCGCGGTCCACGAAGACCGGCCCCCGTGACGCCGCCGCATCACTGCGGCAACGCTGACCCCGGTTCGTGCCGGGCTGGGAGATGTGGTACACGGCAACCATCACGCCGGCCCCTCGGGCCGGTGGTCGATTAACCATTTCGTAACCGCCTCTATGTGGTCGGGCGTGAGCGTGGCAACCAACCCCTCGCACCACAATCGGTCACGTTTCGCCTTGATCTCGTTCTCGAGCGCCTCGTTGCCGTCGCGCGAGGCCAGAAACTTAACCAGCTCGCGCTTCAATTCGGCAACGACTTCATAGTTGCGATCGACGCGGCGCAGGCGCTCAAACTCACACCGCGCGATCACCACCAGAGAGTCGGCGACGCTGATTCGGTATTCGTGCGCACTCATCTTGTCCGCGAGCATGTGGCGACCGATCATGTCGGCGTGGACGCGAGCGCGGCGCAGGCGATCAGAGAGCTTCATCGCGGCGTCACGGTGTTGATGCCGCCGCGAGGGTCACGGCGTTGTCGACAGACTGCGCACGACATCGTGCTCCGCTCACCCTCCCGAGCACGATCGGTTTGCGGCGGCATCACAGATCCCCCGCGGCATTGATGCACGAGCCAAGGCCGACAATCAGGCCAGCGAGGCGAGCGAGCGGGTGAATGGCGGGATCAGGGGTGAGGCTCAAGGCGATCAACAGGCCGCCGAGCATCAGATAGGCGCCGGCCGCGGCACCGCGCAGGTCAGTGACCCAGGCGGGACGACGCTTGGCGCTCGAATCGGAGTGGATCGCGACAACACGCATGTCGGGTATTTTCCTTCGAGTGGGCGCCGGCCCCTGGCGCTCGCAAGCCCATCCGTGTTGTTGAGCACTGATCCTATGACGATCGTGCTCGCTCGCGCAAGAGATTTTTTCGCTTGCGACGATTGGGGAGCCCGTCCGAGAGATGGTGGGTCCACGGCGGCTCGAGTTTGAATAGCTCGGTCTGTGGCAGTTTACCGGTACCGCCCATGCGCAGGCTTTCGCGGCGCCAGGCGTGGATATAGACCTTCCACGCGCTGCCGCTCATGCTCTGGGATTTGGCGCGCACGCCTTGCCGGCAATCCACTCGAGCGCGATCCGCCACCGCTTCACGCCACCCGATCATTGGTCGATGATCGCTCCGGAGCCGCCACAGGTCGGGCATTCGATCGCGCCCTCGGGCATGGGGACCGCTCCGTAGGTGCCCTCGGGTGGCCCCATCAGCTTCGCAATCAGCGGCTTCATTTCCTCGAGCAGTTGGGCGGCGATGTTGGGCTTCGTGGCGTTGTGCAGCTCGATCAATAGTTCCGCCATGCGGAAATGGTGTTCGGAATCCTCGCGCCAGTGGGGGCCGCCGCTACGCGCGCCAGCTTCGGCCAGCTTCAGGTGGCCGGCGGCACGTTCCAGCTCGTTTCCGGTGGGGTCGTTCAATCGTCGCCGCCTTCGTCGTCGTCATCGAAGTCGTCGTCGTCGTCGTCTTCCTCGTCCCACTCGTCGTCCAGCTCGTCTTCATCTTCGGCCTCGTCGATCAGGTCGTCGATGTCGAGCCCTGAGTCGTCGTGAGGATCACGGTCACGCATGTTTTCCACCTTCCCCTTCCGGGGTGCCGAGTTTCTCCACTTGGAACATGACGCGGTCAGTGGCTTCGACCAAAGATTCGGCGGCGATGTCGCGTGACACGCCGACATTGATCCGCGCGCCGCGCGGGTTATCCGCTTCGGTGATCGTGAAGGTGATGTGAACGTGGCACTTCATCGTGGTTACCTTTCAAGATGGCCGGTTGTGGCTCTTACACCCTCGCGGGCGCCCGCGCCCGGACCCAGCCAATTCGGGAATGCCCATCATGCCGCTCGCCGCCGGGAGAAGTACCATGCCGCGGCACCAGCGAGAAGCACAATCGGCAGCGACATTGCAAGCCCCCGGTGGCCCTGCCAGAAGCCGACTACGGCGTCGACGTACGATTGGTTGGGGAAGTGGCCGCGCGAGTCGCGCCGCGCTCTGGCGGGGCCGGCGTTGTAGGCGCTGATCGCGGCTAGGGTGTCGGGGCCAAAACGCTTGATGAGCCCAGCGAGGTAGCGGGTGCCGTACCAGATCCCCAGCTCCGGGTGACTCGCCAGGTCGGGGCCAGTGAGCCCCGATCCTGGGTTGATGACGTCGGGCAAGGTCGCATCGTAGACCTGCATCGGGCCATAGGAGTGGTGGCCGTTGGGCTCGGGCACGATACCGCGGTTACGCACATAGTTGGGGT
>Ga0334722_10000882_pt1 | contig 40981 bp, 35 predicted proteins | sample C3_bottom_MG_FD_207210 | JGI IMG/M metagenome (GOLD analysis project Ga0334722, IMG submission 207210) | Sediment microbial communities from Yellowstone Lake, YNP, Wyoming, USA - C3_bottom | ecosystem: Environmental > Aquatic > Freshwater > Lake > Sediment | place: USA: Wyoming | collected...
GCGCCGCCCTGATTTCTTGACCATCAAAAACTCCTTTTCGCCAGGCTTTCAGCCCAGCATCATGCCCGGAGTTCCCACTTATAGCGCTGTTCAGTTTTGCGGAGCCACTTCTGGCGGCACAGGGACATCAGCGCCACCAGCACCACGGCCAGGCGGCGCAATATACAAGCACTGCGGTCGGCGCTTTTACGGCGGCGGGCGCGAGCGGCGACGGTGCATCCGTCGCCGCTCGGATCAACGCCAGCGCCTGAACCGGCTCCGGCCTCAGCTCGTACGTGAACCAAGACCAGGCATCGAGGCAAAACCAGAGTCACGCCGAGACTCCGTTCCTGGGCCTTGCCCCTTTTCTTCGAAAGAGTATTGCCGGAGCGGATTTGCGGCCGATCTGTCAGCAGATGCTGGCTCGGGCCGAGCGTGAGCCGAACAATGCGAACCTGTGGATGAACCTGTCCATTGCCCTGTTTTGCCTTGGGCTGCGCGATACGGGCATGGCGATCCAGGCGCAGGCATTGGCGCTAGCTCGCATTTACCACCTCGCCGCGGCCGAGCAGCCGGCGCGATTGCGCCTGCTGCTGCTCATGGCGCCGGGCGACCTCGCCGCCAATACGCCCATCGAATGCTTGTTGGAACAGTGCGATATCGACCTGACGTTCTATTTCGTTTCCTCCGGCGCCCCATTGGCCGAGACTATCCCGGAACACGACGTGCTGATGGTGTCCCTGAGCGAGTCCGAGGAAAACCGCGCGCTGCTGGTTGCGCTGGAGCCGGCCCTTTCCAACTGGCCCAAGCCGATCGTCAACGCCCCGCAACACATCCCGGCAACCGGACGCATAGCCGCGAGCGTGCTGCTGCAGGATGCGCCGGGGCTGCTCATCCCGCCTACCCTGAGTGCAAGCCGTTCGGACTTGCTGGCGATGGCGCAGGGCAGCCTGCGTCTCCCCGAGCGGTTTGACGGGTGTGATTTTCCTATCATCGTGCGTCCGATCGATTCGCACGGCGGGCATGGCCTCGAAAAGCTGAATGGTGCCGGGGATATTGCGGGCTATCTTGCCAAGGTGGATGCGGAAGGCTTCTTCCTGTCGCGATTCATCGATTACAGCGGCCAAGACGGGTTGTTCAGAAAATTTCGCATTGCGCTGGTCGACGGGAAGCCCTACGCCTGCCATCTGGCTGTTTCATCGAATTGGATGATTCATTACCTGAACGCGAATATGTACGAAGATGCCCAAAAGCGGGAGGAGGAAGCCGCCTATATGGCGTGTTTCGCCGAACTCGCCCGCCGCCACCAGCCGGCCCTGGACGCCATCTACAGGCGCACCAAGCTCGATTACGTCTGCATCGATGCTGCGGAAACTCCCGACGGCCGGCTCCTGGTGTTCGAAATCGACCATGCCATGGTGGTCCATGCGATGGATCCGGTGGACTTGTTTCCGTACAAGCAGAGGCACATGCAAAAAGTTCAGAACGCGTTTCGCGACTATCTCCTGGGGCTGGCTGCGATGCAGCGCCAGGTCAAGCCGATCCGAGCCTGCGCTTGAAGGACGCTGACAGATGCATATGCGCAACAGTTTGAATTTTTCCGGCGGCCCCGGCGCTCTGCCCGAGAGCGTGCTGGCGCAGGTTCAGCGTGCCATAGCCGAGGTCCCCGAAGTCGGTTTGTCGGTGCTGGGCATCAGTCATCGCTCCGACTGGTTTGCGTCGGTCGTGGCCGAACTGGAGGCCAATATTCGAGCGCTCCTGGGGCTGCCCGGGGATTACCACGTGCTGCTGTTGCAGGGTGGCGCCACGCAGCAATTCTCGATGGTGCCGATGGCCTTGCTGCGGGGCAGGACCTGTCCGGCCGAATACCTGCACACGGGTTATTGGAGCGCAAAGGCCATCCCGGACGCGAGGCGCGAAGGCCAGGTGCGCGTCCTGTGGAGCGGCGAGTCCAGCGGCTACGCACGACTGCCGGGCGATGACGAGCTGACATTCTCGCCCGATGCGCCCTACCTGCATTATGTTTCCAACGAAACGGTGGAGGGGCTGCAGTTTCACCGGGTCCTCGGCCGCGACGACGTTCCACGCGTCTGCGACATGTCTTCCGACTTTCTGTCCAAACCTTGCGCGGCCGAGCGGTTTTCTCTGATCTACGCTCACGCTCAGAAAAATATCGGCCCGGCCGGCGTGACCGTAGTCGTCATCCGGGACGCGTTGCTGAAACAAGCGCCCGATACGCTGCCCGCTTTCCTCGACTACCGCGCCCAGGTGCAAGCGCATTCCAATTTCAATACCCCGCCGGTGTTCGCTATTTACGTCGTCCTGCTGGTGACGCGTTGGCTGCTCGATGAGATCGGCGGGCTGGATCGGATGGCCCGGATCAACCGGCAGAAGGCTGAGGTGTTGTATGGCCTGCTGGACGGAAGCGCTGGATTTTATCGCGGCAGGGCTGCGCCGCGTGATCGCTCCACGATGAACGTGTCCTTCAATCTGGCCACCCCGGAGTTGGAACAGCGCTTCCTGGCCGATGCGCTGGCTGCGGGATTTTCCGGTCTTTCAGGTCATCGGGCCGTCGGCGGCATACGCGCCTCGATCTACAACGGGCTGACGCTGGCGGCGGTCGAGATGCTGGCGGACTTTATGCAACGCTTTCAGCGTCAGCGAGCGCCAAGCGCCGCCCGAGCCGCGTCGTCCCGCAGTCAACCGCTTGAATGTCCGTCGTGAGGCCCGCCTGTATCGGGCGCGGGCGCTTCACTGTGTTCGCGGTCCGCCCGCGCCGCGTCCGGCGAGAAATTCCGCCAGCACCCGCGCCGTGTGCGAACGCGCCGGCGCGCGCGCGAGCATGGTCGGCGTGCCCTGCGCCGCGACGCGTCCGCCGGCGTCGCCGCCTTCGGGGCCGAGGTCGATGATCCAGTCGGCATCCGCAATGACATCCAGGTTGTGCTCGATCACCACCACGGTGTTGCCGGCGTCGACCAGGCGGTGCAGCACGCGGATCAGTTTTTCGACGTCGGCCATGTGCAGGCCGACCGTGGGTTCGTCCAGCACGTAGAGCGTGTGGGCTTGCGCGCCGGCGCGTCCCGGGCGCGCTAGCGCATTGCCTTCGGCGTCGATGCGCACTTTGGATAGCTCGGTGACGAGCTTGATCCGCTGCGCCTCGCCGCCCGAGAGCGTCGGGCTCTGCTGGCCCAGCGTCAGATAACCCAGGCCCACGTCCTGTAGCAGCCGCAGCGCGTGATGCGTGGACGGATGGGCGGAGAAAAATTCCACCGCTTCGTCCACGTTCATCGCCAGCACCGCGCCGATCGATTTTCCCTTGAACTGCACCATCAGTGTTTCCGGATTGAAGCGCGCGCCGTGACAAACGTCGCACAGCACTTTCACATCGGGCAGGAAGCTCATCTCTATGCGCTTCACGCCCTGGCCTTCGCAGGCGGGACAGCGGCCTTCGCCGGTGTTGAAGGAAAAGCGCGACGGGCTCCAGCCGCGCATGCGCGCCTCGGACGTGTCGGCGAAGAGGCGGCGGATCGCGTCCCAGAAGCCGACGTAGGTGGCGGGACAGGACCGCGGCGTCTTGCCTATCGGCGTCTGGTCCACTTCGAGCACGCGCCCGATGTGCTCCGCGCCGCGGATTTCGCGGCAGCCCGATAGCGGTACCGGCGCGCGCTTCTTCGGCGACAGGCGCGTTTGCGCGACGAGGCGCGCGAGGTTGGCGTGCAGCACTTCGCGCGCGAGCGTGGACTTGCCGCTGCCCGACACGCCGGTCACGACGGTGAGGCGCGCCAGCGGCAGGCGCAGGCGCTTGATCGCGAGGTTGTGCAGGTCGGCGCCGAGGATTTCCAGCGCCGGCGTTTTCGCGTTCACCGCGCGCGGCGGATGCAGGGGATGGCGCAGCGGGGTTTTTAGAAACCTGCCGGTGACCGACTCGGGGTTGGCCATCAGGTCCGCCGCCGAGCCCTGGGCCACGACGCGCCCGCCGCGGCTGCCCGCGCCCGGCCCGAGGTCGAGCACATGCGCGGCGCGGCGTATGGTGTCCTCGTCGTGCTCCACCACCACCAGGGTGTTGCCCTTGGCCTGCAGCTTCTCCAGCGTGTTGAGCAGAATGTCGTTGTCGCGCGGATGCAGGCCGATGGTCGGCTCGTCCAGGATGTAGCATACCCCGCGCAGATTGGAACCGAGCTGGGCTGCGAGGCGGATGCGCTGAGCTTCGCCGCCGGAGAGCGTGGGCGCCGACCGGCCCAGCGCCAGATAACCCAGGCCGACTTCGGCGAGGAAGGCGAGACGCGATTGCAATTCGGCCACCAGGTCGCGCGCGATCTCGGCCTCGCGCCCGCTGGTTTCGAGGTCGCGGAAAAAAGCGCCCAGCTGCGCCACGGGCAATTCGACCAGGTCGGCGATCGAGCGCTTGCGGTAGCGCACCGCGAGCGCCTCCGGGTTGAGGCGGCGGCCGGCGCACGCGGGGCAGGCCACGTCGCCTTCGCCCTGCTCGTCTAGAAAACTGTCCAGGCGCTGGTCTTCCTGCTCGCGGCTGAGGTTCCGGTCCTGGCCGTAGTCCGGCTCCCGGTAGCCGGAAATCTTCACGCCGGTGCCGAGGCAGCTCGCGCACCAGCCGTGCTTGGAGTTGAACGAGAACAGGCGCGGATCGAGTTCGGGGAAGCTGCGGGCGCAGGAAGGGCAGGCGCGCTTGGTCGAGAAAATGGTCTGCGGCAGCGCCAGTTCGATGCGGCTGCTGCTCGATTGCGTCTTCGCCGCGTCGGCCAGGCGATCGAGCTCGCCCAGTACCTGCACGATGCCTTTGCCGAATTCGAGCGCGCGCGCAAGCGCCGCGCGCAAGCCGGCTTCGTTCGCCGCCGTGACGCGCAGATCCGCCACCGGCAATTCGATGCTGTGCTCGCGAAAGCGGTCGAGGCGCGGCCATTGCGCCGTCGGCAGAAACTCGCCGTCGACGCGCAGGAAGGCGTAGCCCTTGCCCTTGGCCCATTTGGCGAGATCGGTGTAGTAACCCTTGCGGCTCGTGACCAGCGGCGCGAGCAGGCCGATGCGCTGCCCCCTGTGGGTGCGCAGGATGCGCGCGGCGATGGCATCGAAGCTCTGCGGCTCGATTGCGACCTCGCAGTCCGGGCAGTACTGCGTGCCGAGCTTGACGTACAAAAGACGCAGGAAGTGATAGATCTCGGTCAGTGTCGCCACCGTGCTTTTCCTGCCGCCGCGGCTGGTGCGCTGCTCGATCGCCACCGTGGGCGGGATGCCGAATATCGCGTCGACGTCCGGGCGCGACGAAGGCTGCACGAACTGCCGCGCATAGGCGTTGAGCGACTCCAGGTAGCGCCGCTGGCCTTCGGCGAACAGGATGTCGAAGGCGAGCGTGGACTTGCCGCTGCCGGACACGCCGGTGATCACGGTGAACTGGTTGCGCGGGATTTCGACGTCGACGTTCTGCAGGTTGTGCTCGCGCGCGTTGTGGATGCGTATGTTCGAATCCGCCTTGAATTGTGGCGGCAACGCGTTCTGCGCTGGCAATGCCTCTGAAACGCCCGATGGACGCGGTTCTCCAGCCGATGGCTTCAGCGCGATCTCATAGTCGCGCAGGGCTTTTCCGGTGTGCGAGGCGGCATGCGCGCGAACGTCGTCCGGCGTGCCGGTGCACACGATCGCGCCGCCGGCGTCGCCGCCTTCCGGCCCGAGGTCGATGATCCAGTCGCAGGCGCGGATCATGTCCAGATTGTGTTCGATCACCACCACCGAATGCCCGCTGGCGATGAGTTTGCGCAGGGCGACCAGCAGCTTCGCGATGTCGTCGAAGTGCAGGCCGGTCGTGGGTTCATCGAACAGGAACAGCTTGCCCTTGCGCAGCAAGCCGCCCGCGGCGGGTGCGCCCTTGGTCGCTTCGACGAGATGCCCGGCGAGCTTCAGCCTCTGCGCTTCGCCGCCCGAGAGCGTGGGCACCGGCTGGCCGAGCTTGAGGTATTCCAGGCCGACGTCGGCCAGCGGCGTCAGCACCGCCTGCACCTGCGCATGGCCGGCAAAGAAGGCGAGCGCTTCGGCCACGGTGAGTTCGAGCACGTCGGCGACCGACAGCGCGGGCCTGCCGGCCCCGCCTGCCAGCGTGACCTCCAGCACTTCGTCGCGAAAGCGCCGGCCGTTGCAATCGGGGCAGCGCAGATAGACATCCGACAGGAACTGCATTTCGACGTGTTCGAAGCCGCTGCCGCTGCAGGTCGGGCAGCGCCCGTTGCCGGCGTTGAAGCTGAAGGTGCCCGCCGTGTAGCCGCGCTCCTTTGCCGCAGGCTCGGCCGCGAACAGGGCGCGGATGGCATCGAAAGCGCCGACGTAGCTCGCCGGGTTGGAGCGCGTGGTCCGGCCTATGGGCGACTGGTCCACCATCACCACCTCGCCGATCAGCTCCGCGCCCTCGAGTGCGTGGTGCGCGCCCGGTGTTTCGGTGGGGCGGCCCATCGCCTTCAGCAGCGCGGCATAGAGCACGTCCTGCACCAGGGTGGATTTGCCCGAACCGGATACGCCGGTGACGCACACCAGGCGCGAAAGCGGGATGTCGACGTCGACGTTCTTCAGATTGTGTTCGGCGGCGCCGAGCAGGCGCAGCCGCGGCCCGTTCGCGTCGGGTGGCCTGGGCGCGACGCCCGCATCGGCGCGTTTTCTGCCGGAGAGATATTCCGCGGTCAGCGAGTGGCCCGCTTTCAATTCGGCCGGTGTGCCGAAGGACACCACTTCGCCGCCACGCTCGCCGGGACCGGGGCCCATGTCGAGCAGGCGGTCGGCGGCGAACATGATCTGCGGATCGTGCTCGACCACCACCAGCGAATTGCCGGCGTCGCGCAGGCGGTGCATGACTTCGATGACGCGGCCCATGTCTCTCGGGTGCAGGCCGATCGAGGGTTCGTCCAGCACGAATAGCGTATTGACCAGCGAAGTGCCGAGCGCGGTGGTGAGGTTGATGCGCTGCACCTCGCCGCCGGAAAGCGTGCGCGATTGGCGATCGAGGGTCAGATAGGCGAGGCCCACCTGGCACAGGTAGGCGAGGCGTGCGCGGATCTCGGTGAGCAGGAGATCGGTGGCTTGGTCCAGCGGCGCCGGCAGATGCAGGGTGTCGAAGAAACTGCGGCAGCGTGCTATCGGCAGCAGCATCAGGTCGTGCACGGCGAGGCCGGGCAGCGACGCGAGTGTGCGTTCGTCCCATTTGACCCCTGGTGGTTGGAATCTCTTGTAGGCGCCGCTGAACACCGAGCCTGCATCCTGCTGCGTGCCCAGGCGCCACAACAGTGCGTCGTGCTTGAGCCGCGCGCCCGCGCAAGCCGGGCAGGGCGTGTAGGCGCGGTATTTCGACAGCAGCACGCGGATGTGCATCTTGTAGGCTTTGGTCTCCAGCCAGTCGAAGAACCTGCGCACGCCGTACCAGGTGCCGGGCCAGGATTTGCGCCAGCCTTCCCACTCCGGCTCGCCCTCGAGCACCCAGGCGCGCTGGGCGGCACTGAGTTTGCGAAACGGGAGGTCCAGCGGAATGCCGCGTTTGCCCGCGTACTTCACCAGGTCGTCCTGGCATTCCTTGAAGCTCGCGGTCTGCCACGGCCGCACCGCGCCCTCGCGCAGGGTCTTGGCTTCGTCCGGCACGATCAGGCCGAAATCGATGCCGATCACCCGGCCGAAGCCGCGGCAGCTGTCGCAGGCGCCGATGGGCGAGTTGAACGAAAACAGCGACGGCGTCGGATCGGCGTAGTGGATGTCGCACTCCGCGCAGTGCAGGTCGGAGGAATAGCGCCAGACCAACGCGTTACTGCGCCCTCTCCCCGCTTGCGGGGAGAGGGCCGGGGTGAGGGGCACTCCTTCCTCGCCGCCGACGTGCACGTTCACCTTGCCCCGGCCGATTTTCAGCGCCGCTTCCAGCGCTTCGATCGCGCGCGTCTTTTCGGCGGAGGACATGCGCAGCCTGTCCTGCACCACTTCGAGCTGGCCGTCGCTGCGCGCGTGGATACGGGCGTAGCCCTGGCTCTCCAGCAATTGCTGCACCTCGGCCTCGGTGAAGTTCTTCGGCACCGTCACCGGGAAGGTGATGACGAGCCGCGGATCGCCTGCGGCCAGAGCGCGCGCTTTGATCGCGGCGTAGATGGTTTCCGGCGTGTCGCGCGCCACCTGGATGCCGCAGCCGCGGCAGTAGAGGCCGGCCGCGCGCGCGAACAACAGCTTCACGTGGTCGTTCAATTCCGTCATGGTGCCGACGGTGGAGCGCGAAGTGCGCACCGGGTTGGTCTGGTCGATGGCGATCGCCGGCGGTATGCCCTCGATGCGGTCGACCTGCGGCTTGTCCATGCGGTCGAGGAACTGGCGCGCATACGGCGAGAAGGTCTCGACGTAGCGCCGTTGTCCCTCGGCGTAGAGCGTGTCGAACACGAGCGAACTCTTGCCCGAGCCCGACACGCCGGTGACCACGACGAGCCGGTTCAGCGGGATTTCTAGGGTGAGGTTCTTGAGGTTGTTCTGGCGCGCGCCCTGAATCAGGATGGCGCCGCCGTCGTTTGCAACTGACATGGCCTCATTTTATCGGGCGCAGCCAAATCGTGCTGCCTTAGTTGACATACAATCGGTACACCACGATTTGAAGCGGAGAAAAAGCATGAACATAGGCATCGCCGGCACCGGGCGCATGGGCAGCGCCATCGCCGCAAGGCTCATCGGCCTGGGCCATACGGTCACGGTGTGGAATCGCACGCCGGAGAAGACCAAGGCTGCGGTGGCCGCTGGTGCGGCGGCGGTCGCCACGCCGGCCGAACTCGCCAGCGCGGTGGACGTGATCATCACCATCCTCACCAACGCCGCTGCGATCGACGCGGTGTACTACGGCGACCATGGCCTGCTCGCGGGCGAGGTCAAGGGCAAGCTGTTCATCGAAATGAGCACCGTGCGGCCCGAGACCGAGCGCGCGCTGGCTGCCTGGGTGGCGAAGAAGCACGCGCAACTGGTGGAGTGTCCGGTCGGCGGCACCGTGGGCCCGGCGAAGGAAGGCAAGCTATTCGGCCTGGTCGGCGCGGACGCAATGACTCTCGATCGGGCTCGGCCCCTGCTGGAACAGATGTGCCGCCGCATCGAGCACGTCGGTCCGGTGGGCGCGGGCGCGGCGATGAAGCTCGCGATCAACCTGCCCCTGATCGTCTTCTGGCAGGCGTTCGGCGAAGCGGTCGCGCTCACCAAACCGCTGGGCATGGATCCGGCGCGGCTGGTCGAGATCTTCTCCGACACTTCCGGCGCGGCCACGGTGCTGAAGAACCGCGGTGCAGCGGTGGCGAAGGCGCTGGCGGGCGAAGACACCGGTCCGGCAAGCTTCGATCTGGATGCGATGCGCAAGGACTTGCGCGCCATGCTGGAAGAAGCGCAAAGCCTGGGGGTGGAACTACCCACCGCGGCGCGGGTACTCGAGGCCTTCGATCGCGCCGCCCACGCCGGGCATGGCGGCATCGACGGCGTGCGCATTCCGGCCTGGGTGAGCGGCTGACCGGGCACCGGGCCCGGTTCGCAGGTCGAAACCGCGACCGGGCGCGCGGCACGCGCGTGCCCGGAAGGCTAACCTTTCAGGGAGGCTATGGTATCGACCCGATGGCCTGCGCCAGCCGCGCCACCGCGTCGCACAGTTCCTCGACCGTGTTGGGCTTGTAGATCAGCTCGCGGATGCCGGCGGCGGGCGCCTGTTCCCACAGCTCGTCGGTGATATAGCCCGAGGCCATGGCCAGCGGCAGATCGGGGCGGATTTGCTTCAGCGCGCGCGCGAGTTCCAGCCCGGACATCACCGGCATGTTGTAGTCGGTCACCGCCAGGTCGAACGCGTCAGGCTGCGCGCGCACCGCAGCGAGCGCAGCCTGCGCATCGGTATAGCCGCTCACGCGGTAACCCTGCCTCTCCAACAGGCGCGTAATCAGGAACACGATAGACTCGTCGTCGTCCACGTACAGCACGTGCCGGCCCAGGCCGTGCGGCGCGGCGGCTGCGGGGGCGTCGGTGCGCGCTACCGGTTTGGTCGCCTGCGCCGCCGGAAAGTAGACCCGAAACGTGCTGCCTTTGTCCGGGATGCTGCGGACTTCGATGGAACCGCCGTGCTCCTGCACGATGCCATGCACCACCGCGAGGCCTAACCCGGTGCCCTGGCCTACGGGTTTGGTGGTGAAGAAAGGCTCGAAAATGCGTGTCAGCGTGTCTTCGGACATGCCGGCGCCATTGTCTTCGACCGTGAGGCGGGCGTAGCGTCCCGGCGGCATCTCGCCGAACACCGGGGAAAACCCCGGGTCCTGCGCCGGCCCTGCCGCGTGTTCGTGCGCTTCGAGCCGTATCTCTATCGATCCGGCCCGCGCCTGGCCTTGCACCGACTGCCAGGCGTTGTTGCACAGGTTGATCAGCACCTGCTCGATTTGCGTCGCGTCGGCGAGCACCGGCGGCGTGTCCGCTGCGCTTTCGGCGCTCAAGCTCACTTGGGCGGGCAGCGTGGCGCGCAGCAGGTGCACGGATTCTTCCACTATCGGCGCGAGCGAAATCACCTTGCGCTCTATCATCTGGCGCCGGCCGAACGAGAGTATCTGCTGCACCAGCGCCTTGGCCCGCAGGCTCGCCTTGCGGATTTCCTCCAGGCTCTCCTGCACCGCGTGCGCGAGCGTCGCGTCCTGGCGCGCCAGCTCCACATTGCCCAGGATCGCCGCAACGATGTTGTTGAAGTCATGCGCAACGCCTCCGGCGAGCGTCCCCAGCGCCTCCATTTTCTGCGACTCGCGCAACTGCGACTCCAATCGTGCGCGCGCCTCCTCCGCCTTGTTGCGCTCGGTGATGTCGCGGGTGACGCCTATGATGTGCGGCACGCCTTCGATATCGATCATGGCGGCCGAACGCAAACCCACGCGGATGCTGCCGTCCTTGGCGCGAAAGCGCGCCTCCAGATTAGTGACCACGCCGTCCTGCTTCAGCGTCTGCACCAGACGCGCGCGATCGCCGGGGTCGACCCAGATCCCGAGTTCGATCGATGTGCGCCCGATGACCTCTTCGGCTGTGTATCCCAGGATCCGTGTGAAGCCGCGGTTGATCGAGACGTACATCCCGTCGTCGAGACGGTTGATGTTGATCGCGTCGGGGCTGACATCGAACGCCTTTCTGAATTTCTCCTCGCTGGTTTTCAGCGCACTTTCGGCGCGCTTGCGTTCGGTGATGTCGCGGATAAAGCCGAAAAACTGCCCGCCCTGGCCAGGGCTGCGGCTGGCGCTCACCTCGACATCCCAGATCGATCCGTCCTTGCGCCGGTGCCTGGACTCGAACTGGTCGCTGCCCGCCTGCGTGATGCGCCGGTTGTGCTCCGCGGAATCCGCTTCGCTTTCGATCGCCTCGAGATCGGCGATGCGCATGCCGAGCAATTCCTCGCGCGAGTATCCGGACTGCCTGCAATAGGAGGCATTGACGTCGATCAGCCTCCCGCCGCTATCGACCTGCCAGTAGCCGTCGTGGCTGGTGGCGAGAATGCTGCGGTAGGTATCGCGGCTGGCGCGTGCGCTTTCCTCGTTCTCCCGCAATTTCCGCTGGTGCAATTCGGTGTTCGTCAGCGAGCGCAGCAGCAGCCCGCCCGAGGCCAGCGACAGCAGCAGAAAAACCGAGGCCAATGCGCCGATGCGGTACGCGTCTTGAGTCCATAGTGCGAGGTAATCGGCACTCGCCACCGAGGCGCCGACGAGCATCGGTGCGTGTTGCAGGCGGTGCAAGGTATAGATGCGCTCCAGGCCGTCGGATCCGGCTTCGGCGTGGTAACTGATCTCCGATTTGAGCGCTAGACTCAACTGGCGCCCGATCGCGGATACGTCGCTGTTGCCGATCTGACCCGCCGGCTGGTCCGGGATGGGCGGGTAACGGGTAATCAGGCCCAGATCGCTGTCGCGCAAAATGAGACTGCCGTTGGATCCCAGGTCGAAGCGCGAAAGGAGACGGGTGAAATGATCGACGGCGACCGGGGCGATGGCGACCCCGGCAAAGCGGCCGTCGGGGGTGTTGTAGCGCCGGGTGAAGGTGACGATATATTTGTTGTTTATGCTCCCCATGAACGGCTTTGTAAAGTGCAGGCTTGGGTCGGCGTGGTCGCGGTGATAGCGGAAGAATTCGCGCTCGGTCCAATTCACGCGCGCCGTCCCGCCGCCCTTCTCGCCGGTCATGAGCAGGCCTTGGGCATCGACCACGCGCAAGGCGACGATTTCAGGCAGGCGCTCGGCCTGCCGAACGAGGAGCGCATTTGTCGCCTGCCGGTCCAATCCCTTGCCGGCGAGTTGGCGCTCCAATTCGTCGGTGACCGTGCGCAGGGTCAGATCGATCTTTTCGATGCCGCCGGAAATGTTCTGCGCCAGCGCGTGCGACGCATTGCGCGTCTGCGTCTGCGCCAACTGCTCATACTGCTTGCGGCTTTCATACAGAAAATGCCAGGACAGCGCGAACACCAGAATGTTGGCGCAGACCAGGCCTATGCTTAGCGTCGCGCGCGGGTAATGCGGGGACGTCATGTCATCGCTCAACAGACTCGGGGGCGGTATGCGGAAGCAGCATGTATCGCGGGCATTCTATACCCCCCACTTGTCGTGCTCGTCAGGGGAAGACGGTTCAGTGTATCTCCGGATCCGGCGTCTGCGCCCCCGCTTCCAGGAAATCGAAATCGCAGCCCTCGTTCGCCTGGCTGATGTGCTGCGAGAACGCCGCGCCGTAGCCGCGCGCGTAGTGCGGCGCGGGCGCTTTCCAGGCGGCTTTGCGTTTCGCCAGTTCCGCGTCGCTGACTTTGAGGTTCAGCTTGCGCCCGGGCACGTCGAGTTCGATCAGGTCGCCGTCCTCGACCAGCGCCAGCGGCCCGCCGATGAAGGATTCGGGCGCAATGTGCAGCACGCAGGCGCCGTAGGACGTGCCGCTCATGCGCGCATCGGAAATGCGCACCATGTCGCGCACGCCTTGTTTCAACAGCTTCTGCGGGATCGGCAGCTGGCCCCACTCGGGCATGCCCGGTCCGCCCAGCGGCCCGGCGTGCTTCAACACGATGACTGAGTCCTTGTCGACCGGCAGATCCGGATCGTCGATGCGCGCCGCCATGTCGTTGTAGTCCGCGAACACCACCGCCTTGCCCGTATGTTGGTGCAGGCGGGCTTCGGCCGCCGGCGGTTTGATCACCGCGCCGTCCGGGGCGAGGTTGCCGCGCAGCACCGCCAGGCTGTCGGATTTCACCAGCGCCTTGTCGACGCTGCGGATGATGTCGTCGTCGAACACTTTTGCGTCGGCGATGTTCTCGCCCATGGTCTTGCCGTTGACGGTTTTCGCATCGGCCTTGATCAGGCCGCCGAGGTTCTTCAGCACCGCGCGCAGGCCGCCGCCGTAGTAGAAATCTTCCATCAGGTATTTGCCCGAGGGCCGGATGTTGGCGAGCAGCGGCGTCTTGCGCGCGAGCGCATCGAACAAGTCGAGATCGAGCTTGACGCCGGCGCGGCGCGCGAGCGCGATCAGGTGCACGATGGCGTTGGTCGAGCCGCCGATCGCGAGCACCGCGGTCACGGCGTTGTGGACGGCGTCGGCGTCCAGAATATCCCGCGGTTTGAGGTCTTCCCACACCATGTCGACCGCGCGCTTGCCGGTGAGCGCCGCCATGGCGGCGTGGCGCGAGTCGGGCGCCGGAATCGACGCCGCGCCGGGCAGGGTGAAGCCCATCGCCTCGGCGGCGCTGGTCATGGTCGAAGCCGTCCCCATGGTCATGCAGTGGCCGGGCGAGCGCGCGATGCCCTGCTCGATTTCCTGCCAGTCTTTTTCGCTGATGTTGCCCGCGCGCAGCTCGGCCCAGTATTTCCAGGTGTCGGAGCCCGAGCCCAGGGTCGCGCCGCCCCAGTTGCCGCGCAGCATCGGCCCGGCGGGCATGAAGATCGCGGGCAGGTTCATGCTGATCGCGCCCATCAGCAGCGCCGGCGTGGTCTTGTCGCAGCCGCCCATCAGCACCGCGCCGTCGGCAGGATACGAGCGCAGCAACTCCTCGGTCTCCATCGCGAGGAAGTTGCGGTACATCATGGTGGTCGGTTTCTGGAACGGCTCGGAGAGCGACATCGCCGGCATTTCCACCGGGAAGCCGCCCGCCTGCCACACGCCGCGTTTCACTTCCTCGACGCGCTGCTTGAAGTGGGTGTGGCAGGGGTTGATGTCGCTCCAGGTGTTGATGATGGCGATCACCGGCTTGCCGGCATAGTCGCTGCGGTCGTAGCCCATTTGCGCGGTGCGCGAGCGGTGGCCGAAGGAGCGCATGTCTTTGGCGCCGTACCAGCGGTGGCTGCGTAGCTCTTCAGGGGTTTTCTTTTTCACTTGCGGTTCCTTTGCTGTGATGTAATATTCTGCGCGGCCGCGCCATGGCGTGTATTGTAACTGCGCCGCCGCCGCCGTGGAGGCAGGCCGTTTGCACAATGGAGGCGCTTTGCAGACCGAACTGGAAACCACGCTGACCGACGCGGTGATCGCGCGCCTTTCCGGCGACGCCGATCCGCGCTTTCGCCGCGTCATGCAGAGCCTGATCCGGCATCTGCACGACTTCGTGCGCGATGTCGAACTGACCGAGGAGGAATGGTTCGAGGCGATCAAGTTCCTCACCGCCACCGGGCAGAAGTGCGACGACAAGCGCCAGGAGTTCATCCTCATGTCCGACGTGCTCGGCGTGTCCATGCTGGTCGACGCGATCAATCACCGCAGTTCCGGCGGCACGACCGAGACCACGGTGCTCGGGCCGTTTTTCGTGCACGGGGCGCCGGAGATCGACAATGGCGGCGACATGGCGGCGGGCTGGAACGGAGAACCCACCTACGTCTCCGGGCGGGTGCTGTCCGCCGACGGCAAGCCGCTTGCCGGCGCGCTGCTCGACCTGTGGCAATCCAACAGCGAGGGCAGCTACGACGTGCAGCTCGCCGACAGCGGCGGCAAGCAGCTGCGCGCCAAGCTGCGCACCGACGCCGAGGGGCGCTTTCGGCTGCGCACCATCCTGCCCACCAGCTACCCGGTCCCGACCGACGGACCGATGGGGCTGGTCCTCGCGCGCATGGGCCGCCATCCGATGCGTCCGGCGCATCTGCACTTCATGGTGTCCGCGCCCGGCTACGAGACCGTGGTGACGCACCTGTTCGTCAAGGGCGATCCCTATCTCGAATCGGATGCGGTGTTCGGCGTCAAGGATACGCTGATCGTCGAGTTCAAGCGCAGCGAGTCGCAGGCCGAGGCGCAGAAAGTCGGGCTGAAGGCGCCGTTCTACACGGCCAGTTACGATTTCGTGCTGCGCCCTGCGGGCAAAGCGCAGCAGCACGCGGCGCGCGCCGCGAGCGACGCAGTCTAGGTCCCGGCCCACGGCAGCGCAGAACGGAGGCGACCCATGGCTGAATACACCTACCGCATTGCGGACGAGATTTTCCAGCGCTACCCCGACTACGTGCGCGGGGTGGTGATCGCGCACGAGCTGGCGAACGGCCCCTCGCCGCCGGCGCTGGTCGATCTGCTGCGCGAGGCGGAAGCAACGGTGCGCGCGCGCATGAAACCGGATGCGGTGGCGGAGGAGCCGCGCATCAAATCCTGGCGCGAGGCCTATCGCGTGTTCGGTGCGAAGCCGGCGGAGTTCCGCTCCTCCATCGAGGCGATGGCGCGGCGCGCGCTGAAAAACGACCGCCTGCCGGCGGTCAACGCTCTGGTCGACATTGGCAATCTGATTTCCCTGCGCCACCTGCTTCCCGCCGGAGCGCACGCAATTGACGTGCTCAAAGGCGATATTGAATTACGGCTGGCGACGGGTACGGAGCAGTTTCTCGCCTTCGGCGCCACCGAGATCGAGCAGCCTCCCCCGGGCGAAATTATTTTCACCGAGGGCGACACGGTGCTGACGCGGCGCTGGACCTGGCGCCAGGCGCAGCACACGCTCACGCTGCCCGAGACGCGCGCGGTCGAATTCAATATCGACGGACTGCCGCCGGTGCCGCCGGACGAAGTCGAACAGGCGGGCGCGGAAATCATCGAGCTGATTGCGCGCTTTTGCGGCGGGCGCGCGCGTTTTTCCCTGCTGGACAGCGATCGTCCCGTGCTCACCCTCACGCCCTGACAGCCCGGCCCGGGCCGGCGCGCTAGGGGCCGCTACCGAGGCGGCTGCGCCGACCTGCTGCGGAATCGAAACGCGCGCAAGCTTCGTGGAATCCGGCAGGATTACGCGGGCAGGTCCTTGTGCAGCCGGACCGGCTGGCGCCGGCGCAACTTCAGGTTGAGCATTTCGACCGCGACCGAGAACGCCATGGCGAAATAGATATAGCCCTTCGGAATATGCATCGCGAAACCCTCTCCGATCAGCGCTACGCCCACCAGGATGAGGAAGGCGAGGGCCAGCATTTTGACGGTGGGATGCGCATCGACAAAATCGCCGATCGGTTTGGCTGCGAACATCATGACCCCGACCGCGATGACGATCGCGAGCACCATGACCGCGACATGACTGGCCATGCCGACCGCAGTGATCACGGAATCGAGCGAGAACACGATGTCGATGATGGCGATCTGTATCAGCGTGCCGAGAAAACCGGCCTGCCCGGCTCCGCCGGCTGCATGTTCGTCCGCGCCTTCGAGGGCGTTGTGAATCTCGGTGACCGCCTTCGCCAGCAGGAACAGCCCGCCGCCGAGCAGGATCAGGTCGCGGCCGGAAACCTCATGGCCGAGCGCCGCAAACAACGGATTGGTCAGGCGCATCATCCAGGCGAGCGACAGCAGCAGCGCGATGCGTGTGAACATGGCGAGGCCGAGCCCGATCACGCGCGCACGCTGGCGCTCCTTCGGCGGCAGGCGTCCGACGAGGATGGAGATGAAAATGATGTTGTCCACCCCGAGCACGATTTCCAGCGTGGTCAGGGTGGCGAGCGCGATCCAGGCCTCGGGCGAGACGAGCCATTCCATGGGCGTATTGTGCGCCTTGCGCGGTTCAGTCGTCGCGGCCGGCGAATCCGAGCAGCTGCAGCAGGCTGGTGAACAGGTTGAATATCGACACGTAGAGCGTGACCGTGGCCATGATGTAATTGGTCTCGCCGCCGCGCACGATATTGCTGGTCTCGTACAGGATCAGGCCGGACATCAGCAGCACGAACATGGCCGAGACGGCGAGAGACAGCCCGTGCAAATCGAACAGTATCGCGCCGAGTCCGGCGAGAAACGCGACCAGGATGCCAACCGTGAGGAACCCGCCGATGAAGCTGAAGTCCTTGCGGCTGGCGAGCGCGTAGGCCGACAGGCCGAGGAAGATCGCCGCGGTGCCGCCCATGGCCGTCATCACCACCTGCGCCCCGTTGGGCAGCGCCAGATAGGCGTTTAGGATGGGCCCCAGCGTATAGCCCATGAAGCCGGTAAGTGCGAACACGAACGCGAGTCCGAGCGCCCGGTCGCGGAACTTCGCGGTGAGAAACAGCAGGCCGAAATAGCCGCCCAGAGTCAGGATCAGGCCCGGGTGGGGCAGCTTCAGCGCGAGCGAGGCGGCGGCAGCGACGGCGCTGAAGGCGAGCGTCATCGACAACAGCAGGTAAGTGTTGCGCACAAGCTTGCTGGCGGTTGGCGCCGCGCCTATCGATTGGCCGGCGCCGGCGAGGGCGATGCTGCGGGTTTGATTGTGCAAGTTCATGAGTCGTTCTCCTTTCTCGGTCGATGCGACCGGCGGGGGCGGCGCGCCCGTAATTCGGGCCGCGTACCCCGATTGGCCGGATCAGCACACAGGCGCATCCTAGCCGCGGCGGCGTCTCACGAAAAGTCGAATATAATGCATCTATTCATCGAAAAAGACGAAGTGCGGCACAGCGATGGCCCGGCTCAATTACAAGCACCTGCGTTATTTCTGGACTGTGGCCAAGGCCGGCAGCATCGCGCGCGCCTGCGAGCGCCTGCATCTCACGCCGCAGACCATCAGCGGGCAACTGAGCGCCCTCGAGGACGCGCTGGGGCACAAGCTGTTCGCGCGCACTGGCCGCCGCCTGGAACTCACCGAGGCCGGGCGCATGGTGCTCGGCTACGCCGACGACATGTTTGCGGTCGGCGCGGAACTCGAGGAAGCGCTGAGTCACAGGGGCGGCAGCCTGCCGCTGCTGTTCCGGGTAGGTGTGGCCGACTCGGTGTCGAAGTCGGTGGCCTACCGGCTGCTGGAACCGGCCGTATGCCTTTCCGAACCGCTGCGCATCGTCTGCCGCGAGGGCAAACTCGCCGGTCTCATGGCGGACCTGGCGATCCACCGGCTGGATCTGGTCATTGCCGACGGTCCCATGCCCGCCAGCATGAGCATACGCGGCTTCAACCATCTGCTGGGCGAGTGCGGACTCACTTTTTTTGCGACGCCCGCGCTGGCGCGCAAGCACCCGGGGCGATTTCCGCGCTGCCTAGACGGCGCGCCCCTGCTGCTGCCGGGCGAGGACGCCGCAGTCCGCGCCGGACTGATGCAATGGTTCGAGAGCATAGGCGTGCGGCCGAAAATAGTCGGCGAGTTCGACGACGGCGCGCTGATCACGGCTTTTGGCAAGGCCGGAAGCGGCATCTTCGCGGTGCCCTCGGCTGTCGCCGCAGAGATGCCGCGGCAGTACGGCGTCCGCGCCCTGGGCAGCACCGACGCGGTAACCGAGCGCTTTTACGCGATTTCGGTGGAGCGCCGGCTGACGCATCCGGCGGTGGTCGCAATCAGTTCCGCGGCGCGCATCGAGCTGTTCGGCAAGCGCGCCGGCGCGTGAGCTGGCAACTGCGGGCGCCTGCGGCAGCAGATCGCAGGCAGGCAGCGCCGCAGTTGCGCTAGCGGCGCGCCGGTGCCGCAGTCGAACCGCGCACCACCAGCTCCGGCTGCAGTTTGATCTCCTGTTTGGGCGCGCGCGGATTGGCGATCTGCGCCAGCAGCAGGCGAGCGGCCTCTTCGCCCATCAGCCGGTGCGGAATGCGCACCGAACTGAGCGGCGGATCGAAGCGGTCGGCGAAAGCCATGTCGTTGAAGCCGGTGACCGACAGGTCGCGCGGGCAGGCGAGGCCGTGCCGCCTGAGTTCGTCGTAGCAGCCCAGCGCGAGCAGATCGTTGGCGGCGACGACGGCGCTGACGCGCCGCCCTGTGCCCAGCAACTGCGCGCAGGCGCCCTCGCCCGCGGGCTGAAACCTCCGCCAGCCCATCCAATCGTGGCATACTTACGTGCCAACAATCTGAATGCATCGAGCCGGACTTGCCGACTGCCGTACCGGGTTGGGGCGGCAACTTTAGGAGACTAGCGATGAGTGCCCGAGATCTGAAGACTACTGTCAAAGACGAGCGCAAACAGCCGAGCGTCAAACGACTGAAGTTTTGCGTCAACAATGAGTGGATTGAGTCGAGGACCGGCAAATACATGCCGATCATGAACCCCAGTACCGGACAGCAAATCGCCGAAGCGCCTTGCTGCACACTGGACGAAGTCAATGCGGCCGTCGACGCCGCCGCCGCCGCCTATCCGGCGTGGCGCAATACGCCGATTCCCGAGCGCATCCAGCTGATGTTCCGCTTCAAGCAGCTGCTCGACCGGAACCTGGACGAGCTCACCACGCTGCTCGCCACCGAGATGGGCAAATGCATGGCCGAAGCCCGGGGCGACGTGCTTAAGTCGATCGAGGTCGTCGAGTGTGCCTGTTCGACCCATTACCTGATGCAGGGCGACACCTGCATGAACGTGGCGACCGGATATGACACCGTGTCCTACCGCGAGCCGCTCGGCGTGTTCGCCGGCATTGTCCCGTTCAATTTCCCGGCCATGATCCCGATGGGCTGGATGATTCCGTTCGCCATCACCACGGGCAACACCTTCGTGCTGAAGGCCGCGTCGATGGTGCCGCAGACGGCCATGCGCATGCTCGAACTGCTGATCGAAGCCGGCATGCCCAAGGGCGTCGTCAATCTGGTCACCTGCAGCCGCGTCGAGGCCGACAGCCTGCTCACGAATCCGCACATCAAGGGTATTTCTTTCGTCGGTTCGACGCCGGTCGGCATGCATATCTACAAGACCGCTGCCGGCGCGGGCAAGCGCGTCCAGGCCCTCACCGAGGCGAAGAACCATGCGCTGGTCATGGAAGACTGCGTGCTCGAGCGTTCGGTCAAGGGCATCATCAATTCGACCTATGGCTGCGCCGGCCAGCGCTGCATGGCCCTGCCCACGGTGTGCGTGCAGGAGTCCATCGCCGACGAGTTCGCCGCGCTGCTGAAGAAATTCGCCTCGGAGCTGAAGGTCGGTCCGGCCTACCTGCCCGAATCGCAGCTCGGCCCGCTGGTGTCCCTCGGCCAGAAGGAATGGGTCGAGAAGTGCATCGCCCGTGGTGTCGAGGAAGGCGCCAAGCTGATTCTGGACGGTCGCGGCGTCAAGGTGCCGGGCCACGAGAACGGCTACTACGTCGGCCCGACTATTTTCGATCATGTGCAGCCAGGGCACTTCGTCGGCGACGAGGAAATCTTCGGCCCGGTCACCAGCATCAAGCGGGTCAAGAACTTCGAGGAAGGCATGGCCATCATGAATGCCAACCGCTTCGCCAACGGCTCGTGCATCTACACCAGTTCAGGCCGCTACGCGCGCGAGTTCGCCCAGCGCACCGACGCCGGCATGGTCGGCATCAACGTGGGTATTCCGGTGCCTTTCTCGATCTTCCCGTTCAGCGGCCACAAGGAATCCTTTTTCGGCGATCTGCATGCGATGGGCAAGGACGGCGTGGCCTTCTACACCGAGACCAAGTCGGTCACCTCGGTGTGGTTCACCGAGGAAGACTCCAAGAAAACAGTCAGCACCTGGGACGGCACGCTGACACGCAAGTAGCAGGCGGTAGTCGCGCACAGGAACGGGGGGCATCCCGCGTTCCTGTGTTTTTCTTGTCGCCGAATGGAATTGCGCTACGCCCGCCCCGGTGTCCGGGGAAAAGCGCCGCACGACATGTTCATCTCCAAGCGCGTGCCGCGGAGCATGGACCAGCAGTCTCAATCCGACATTTGGAGATCAGACCATGAACACCCCGCAACAGCCGCCGAAGCCGCTCGATCTTGAGCACTATTGGATGCCCTATACAAATAACCGCGCGTTCAAACGCTCGCCGCGCATGATCGCCTCGGCCGAAGGCATGTACTACACCACCGTCGAGGGCAAGAAAGTGCTCGATGGTCTGGCGACGCTATGGTGCGTGAACGCCGGGCATTGCCGGCCGAAAATCGTCGAAGCGATACGCAAGCAGGCGGGCATACTCGATTTTTCCTCCTCGTTTTCGCTCGGACATCCGCTGCCGTTCGAAGTCGCACGCCGTATCGCCGAGCTGGCGCCGGCGGGGATGGAGCAGGTGTTTTTCGTCAACTCCGGTTCCGAGGCGGTGGACACGGCGCTGAAAATCGCGCTCGCCTACCACCGCCTGAAAGGCGAGGGCACGCGCACCCGCTTCATCGGACGCGAGCGCGGCTATCACGGTGTGAACCTCGCCGGCATTTCGGTCGGCGGGGTGCCCGCCAACCGCAAGGCCTTCGGCGTGATGATTCCCGGCGTGGACCATCTGCGCCACACTCACGATCCGGCGCGCAGCGCGTTCTCGCGCGGCCAGCCGAGCGCGGGCGCCGAGTTCGCCGACGAGCTGGAAAACCGCATCATTCCCCTGCACGATGCCTCCAACATCGCCGCGGTGATCGTGGAGCCGGTATCGGGCGCCGGCGGCGTGCTGGTTCCGCCGCAGGGCTATCTGCAGCGCCTGCGCCAGATTTGCGACAAGCACGGCATCCTGCTGATATTCGACGAAGTGATCACCGGCTTCGGCCGCCTGGGCAAGCCGTTCGCGAGCGAGTATTTCGGCGTCACGCCCGATCTCATTACGTTTGCCAAAGGCATCACCAGCGGCACTGTGCCGATGGGCGGGGTGATCGTGAAGCAGGCGATTTACGACACGTTCATGGAGGCTTCCGGCAACGGCATCGATTTCTTCCACGGCTATACCTATTCCGGGCATCCCCTCGCCAGCGCCGCGGCGCTGGGCACCCTGGACACCTACGCCGAAGAAGGCCTGCTCACGCGCGCGCAGCAACTGGCCGCGGACTTCGAGAACGGCGTGCATTCGTTCAAGGGCATGCCGCACGTGGTCGATTGCCGTAACCTCGGCCTGATCGGCGCGATCGAATTCGCGCCGCGCGCGGGCGCCCCGGGGGCGCGCGCGAAAGAGGTGTTCGAGAAGTGCTGGGACCGCGGCGTGTTCGTGCGGCCCATAGGCGACAACATCGCGTTCTGCCCGCCGCTGATCGCGGAGAAGAAACACCTGGACGAAATGTTCAGCGTCACGGCCGAAGTCGTTCGCAGCTTGAGCTGATCGTTGATTGAGAGAGTGTGACCATGAACCCAGCATCCAGACCGGCAGGCATCAGAATCAACGCGGAGCGGCTGTGGGGCTCGCTGATGGAGATGGCGAAAATCGGCGCCACGCCCAAGGGCGGGGTGAAGCGCCTGACGCTGACCGATCTGGACCGCCAGAGCCGCGACCTGTTCGTTGCCTGGTGCAAGGCGGCCGGACTCTCGGTCAGCGTGGACGGGGTCGGCAGCATTTTCGCGCGCCGGCGCGGGCGCAACGCCGCCGCGCCGCCGGTGGTCTCGGGCAGCCATCTGGACACACAGCCTTCGGGCGGGCGCTTCGACGGCTGCTATGGCGTGATGGCGGCGCTGGAAGTCGCGCGGACCTTGAATGACCGCGGCATCGAAACCGATGCGCCGTTCGAGGTTGCAATGTGGACCAACGAGGAAGGTTCGCGTTTCCTGCCGGTCATGGGCGCTTCGGGCGCGTTCGCCGGATTGCACACGGTGCAAGAGATACGCGACGCGCGCGACGCGGAGGGAATTTCATTCGGCGCGGCGCTGGATGCGATCGGCTATGCCGGCGCGGCGCCCGTGGGCGGACGCCCGCTGGCGGCGTATTTCGAGGCCCATATCGAGCAGGGGCCGCTGCTGGAGAACACCGGCCATACCGTGGGCGTGGTGACCGGGGCGCTGGGCCAGCGCTGGTTCGAGGTCACGGTCAGCGGCATGGACGCGCACGCCGGCCCCACGCCCATGCATCTGCGCCGCGATGCGCTATTCGGCGCGAGCTTCCTGATCCAGGAGGTCAATCGCCTCGCCAAGGCGACCGAGCAGTCGCGCGGCACCGTCGGCATGATCGTCAATCGGCCCAACTCGCGCAACGTCGTGCCCGGGGAAACCGTGTTCTCCGTCGATTTTCGCGATACCGGCATCGCCGGGCTGGACCGGATGGAGCAGGGCTTGCGGGCGGCGGCCGCCAGGATCGCAACGGAACAGGGCCTCGCCATAGACATCCGCCAGACGGTCTTCTTTCCGCCTTGCCACTTCGATCAGACCTGCGTGGCGGCTGTGCGCGACGGCGCTTCTGCGTTGGGCTACCGCCACATGGACATCGTCAGCGGCGCCGGCCATGACGCCGTCTACATCGCCGGCGTGGCACCGACAGCGATGATATTCGTGCCCTGCGAAGGCGGCATCAGCCACAACGAAATAGAGAACGCCACGCCGGAAGACCTCGCTGCGGGCTGCAATGTGCTGCTGCAAGCCGTGCTGGCCAAAGCCGGGTAGGGCGCAGCCCTTCTATTCGCCTACTGCCTCGCTGCCTGCCGGCGGCGTGTAGGCGGCAAATTCGGCGGGGGAAAGACCGAAGGCGGCCAGATTGCCCTGGTGCAGCCCGGCGAGTTCTTTCTCTACTGCTGCCGCAACCCTATTCAAGTGCTCGGGTTTCACCATGAGCGACAGGTAGATCTGCAGGTTGACGCGGCTGAACCGCTTCCATTCGCGCACGATTTTGCGCACCGCTTTGTTCACCGTCTCGCCATACTCCACTGCCGCGGCGGGGACGCGGTCCGGCTCGGCGCGGGCGGGTTGGTGCAATGGGGGGGCTGCGCTCGGCGGCGGAACGGGGGATTTGTCCGTCAGGTGGCGTTCCCGGTACACCGGCACCGGCTGAACCGCGGGGTGCCGCTCGACGGGCGGTTGTGGAGTTGCGGCCATGCGCCCGGGGCCGATCGGCCGGTAACGGGACGCCCGCGCCTGACCTATACGCTCCGCGCGCCCGCTGGCGATCAGGCGCGTCAGGTGGCGGAACAAGGTCGACCGGTCGACCTCCAGCCCGGAATGCTCCAGCAGTTCGTCCAGGGCAAGTCCGTCAGGATGTGCGATCAGACTGTTCTCGATGGCAGTCTGGTAATCGAATTTATTGGATCGGCCCATATTTGTGCAATGATTAAGGTGGTTGAAACATAAGGGTTATGACTCAGCTATTGCCATTATGCAATGATACGGGCAATTATTGCAAGGATACTTTTGCCGGATGGCGGGCGCTAAGTCCTGCGATATCAGATTGCTGCAGCTTCTGACCGCAGCCGTACGCATCCGCAGGACGGTCCTAAAGCCAGCCTGCTTTGCGCAGGCGGTAAAACAGCACGCTGTCTAGGATGGTCATGATGGAAAGGGCGAGCGGATAGCCGAAAGCCCAGGAAAGCTCCGGCATGTTCTTGAAGTTCATGCCGTAGACCCCGGCGATCATCGTCGGTACCGCCACCAGCGCGGCATAGGCGGCGATGCGCCGGGTGGTCTCGTTTTCCTGCAGCGTGATCAGCGACAGGTTGACCGAGATCGCGGTGGTCACCATGTCGCGCAGGCTGTCGATCGATTGGTTGATGCGTATCAGGTGGTCGTGAACGTCGCGATAGTATTCCTGGGTCCCGGCGCAGACTTGCGGCACCCGGCCGCCGTGCAGCTTGCCGGAGGCGTCGAGCAGCGGTCCGGCAGCGTGCTTGAGCGTCATCAGCTTTTGCTTCAGTTCGTAAAGCGACTCGATGTTGGAGCGTGCCGAGCTGCCCGAGAAGATCAGCTCCTCGACTGCCTCCAGTTTCTCTTCGAGCGCGTCCAGGGCCGGAAAGTAACGGTCGACGACGGCGTCCATTAGCGCGTAGAAGACGAAACCGGAGCCCTGCCGCAGCAGTTGCGGCTCGCGCTCGCAGCGCGCGCGCACGGCGGCGAACCCATGCTCGGTATGGGTGCGCACCGTAAGCACGTAGTTCGGTCCGACGAACACGTCGATCTCGCCGATATTGATGTCGCCGTTCTCCACGTCGACCGTATGCAATACGGCGAACAGCGAGTTGCCGTATTCCTCGATCTTGGGTCGCTGGTGGCCGTGGTGCGCATCTTCCACGGCGAGTTCGTGCAGCCCGAACTCTTCCTGCATTTCAGACAGCTCGGACGGCTCTGGATTGTAGAGCGCCACCCACAACAGGCATTCTGGACGGCGCACATAGTCGCTGATGTCCTTCTTGTCGATGTCGCCGAGTTTCCTGCCGTCCTGATAGGCGACGCAGCTGACGAGCATGGGTTTCTCCTCTTTTGGCGGATGATAGCAGCCGGGGACAGAGAGCGTGCCACATGCGATAAAATCAAGGCTTCGTCGCTTCCTGAAAGTCACCCATGCCAGCAACCAGCCGCCGCACCGCCGAACTCGGCACCGAGAATGCGTTCGTCGTGCTCGCCGAGGTGAACGAGCTCGTGCGCCAGGGCAAGAACATCATTTCGTTTTGCATCGGCCAGCCCGACTTCCATACCCCGGTCAACATCCAGGACGCCGCGGTCAAAGCGATACGCGAAGGACGGCACGGCTACACGCCCTCGGCCGGGATTCCGGAACTGCGCGCCGCAGCGGCCGCGGACATGGGGCGGCTGCGCGGTATCGCGATCGATCCGGAGCATGTGGTGATAGGCGCCGGGGCGAAACCCTTCATCGCTTACACCATCCTGTGCACCACCGATTACGGCGTCGGCGACGAGGTGATCTATCCCAATCCGGGCTTTCCGATTTATGAGTCGCAGATACTCGCCTGCGGCGCGGTGCCGGTGCCGTTGTACCTGCGCGAGGCACGCGACTTTGCCTTCGATCCGGCCGAACTCGAGGCTAGGATCACACCGAAGACCAAACTGCTGATCCTGAACTCGCCGCACAATCCTACCGGCGGCATCCTGACGAAGAAAGACCTGGAGGACATCGCGGCGGTCCTGCGCCGGCATCCGGATATCTGGATCTTCGCCGACGAAATCTATTCGCGCCTGCTGTACGCGGGTGAGTTCGCCTCGATCGCATCGCTCGCCGGGATGTACGAGCGCACCATCATTTCCGACGGCGCATCCAAGACCTGGGCCATGACCGGCTGGCGCATCGGCTTCGCCTCGAATCCGGCCCTCGCGCCGCATTTCGTGCGCTGGGTGACCAACACCGACTCCTGCGCTTCGCATATCAGCCAGTGGGCCGCGGTCGAGGCGCTCAACGGTCCGCAGGAAGAGCCGCGCAAAATGCGCGACAGCTTTCGCGCGCGGCGCGATCTGATCGTCGGGCTGTTGAACCGGGTGCCGGGCGTGTCCTGCAAGCTGCCCGGTGGCGCGTTCTACGCCTGGCCCAATGTCACCGAAGCCTGCCGCATGATCGGCGCCAAGGATTCCGAGGCGCTGAGAAAACGGTTGTTGAACGAAGCCGGGGTCGCGGTGCTGGCAGACATCCATTTCGGCGCACGCGTGCCCGACGAGGGCCAGCACATCCGTTTCTCCTATGCCGCATCCAACCAGGCCATCGAGGAAGGTGTCGCGCGCATGGCCGAATTCATCCGCAGCAACAGCGGCGGAACGTGATCGAGCGACCGAGGATCACGGTCGCCGCGGTGATCGAGCGCGGCGGGCAATTCCTGCTGGTCGAGGAAGAGGACGAGGGGCGCCTCCTGTTCAACCAGCCGGCCGGGCATCTGGAACTGGGCGAATCGCTGGTGCAAGCTTGCGCGCGCGAGGTGCTGGAGGAGTCGGCCTGGCATTTCCGGCCGCGCGATCTGGTGGGCATCTATCGCTGGGCCAAACCGGCCGCGGCATCCAGCCCCGGCGTGACCTACCTGCGTTTCGCCTTCTGCGGCGATCTGGGCGCGCACGAAGCCGGACGAGCGCTGGATGCGGGCATCCTGCGCGCCGTGTGGCTCGATGTCGCGCAGATCCGCGCCTCGGCCGAGCGCCATCGCAGCCCGCTGGTGCTGCGTTGCATCGAGGACTATCTCGCCGGCAGGCGCTATCCGCTCGACGCGCTGATCGAGCATGTCTAGTTTCGCTGCGCGCCGATTCGCGCTGCTGGGCTTGCTCGCCTTGCCGGTATTGAGCGCGCGCGCCGAGGTCGTGACGATCTGCTACAACTACGGCTGCTCTACCCGGGCTCCGGTGGATTACAGCGAGCAACAGCTCGCGCCGCTGCGGCAGCAGCTCGCGGCAGCGGCCGATGCCGCGGCCGAACGCGAGGCGATCTCCGCGGTCATCGGCCGCATGTACGCGATCGCCGGCGCGCAGACGCCGGTGTGGCGCGACAAGGGGGGCAATTACGCCGACGGCGGGAACAACGGAAAAATGGACTGCATCGACCATGCGACCAACACCAGCGCTTTCCTCGGACTGCTGCAGGCGCACGGATGGCTCAGATTCCACGAAGTGCTGGAGCCGCTGATGCGCAGGCGCTTTTTCTTCGCCGAGCACTGGGCGGCGCGCATCCGCGCGCGGGCAACGCAAGGCGTGTATGTCGTCGACAGCTGGTTTTTCGACAACGGCCGTCCGGCGGTGGTGTTGCCGCTCGAGGACTGGCTCGCCGGAAATACGCCCAATGTCCAATAAGGAGAAAATCATCGTCGGCCTGTCCGGCGGCGTCGACTCGGCGGTGGCGGCGCTGCTGTTGAAGCGCGCCGGTTTCGAGGTCGTCGGCCTGTTCATGAAGAACTGGGAAGACGACGACGACGACGCGTATTGCTCCACGCGCCAGGACCTGATCGATTGCGCCGCGGTGGCCGATGTGATCGGCATCGAGTTGGAGGCGGTGAATTTCGCCGCCGAATACAAGGAGCGCGTGTTCAGCGCGTTTCTTGCAGAGTACCAGGCGGGGCGCACACCCAATCCCGATGTGCTGTGCAACGCCGAGATCAAATTCAAGGCCTTTCTCGACCACGCCCTCGCGCTGGGCGCGGAGCGCATCGCGACCGGTCACTATGCGGGCGTGCGCGAGGTTCGCGAGGGCGAGCAGGCCGGGCGCTTCGAGCTGCTCAAGGCGGCGGACAAGAGCAAGGACCAGAGCTATTTTCTGCACCGTCTGAGCCAGGCCCAACTCGCCGCCGCGGTGTTTCCCCTGGCGCAATTGCACAAGACCGAGGTGCGCCGCATTGCGCGCGAAGCCGGACTGCCGGTGCACGCGAAGAAGGACTCCACCGGCATCTGTTTCATCGGCGAGCGTCCGTTCCGCGAATTCCTCAACCGCTACCTGCCGCGCACGCCGGGCCCGATACGCACGCCGGAGGGCAGGGTGATCGGCGAGCATATCGGGCTCGCGTTCTACACCATCGGGCAGAGGAAGGGCATAGGCATAGGCGGCGTGAAGGGCGGCGGGAGCGAAGGCGAGGCCTGGTATGTGGCGGGCAAGGACATGGCGCAGAACGAGCTTGTGGTGGTATCCGGCCACAACCACCCGCTGTTGCAGCGAGACAGTCTGCGTGCCGCCGACCTTTCCTGGATCAGCGGCCGCGCACCGGATGCGGCCTCGGCCTATGCGGCGAAGACGCGCTATCGGCAGGCCGACGCGCCCTGCCGCATTTGCTTAGCCGAGCCGGGTTGCTGCGAGTTTCGCTTCGAGCGGCCGCAATGGGCGGTCACGCCGGGGCAGTCGGCGGTCCTGTACCAGGGCGAGGTATGCCTCGGCGGCGGGGTGATTCAGTAGCGGCGGTACGCTGCGCTGCGGCCCGCGGCTGCGGGCCGGCCCGATCAGCTTTTCCGGTGTGACGCCGTGGCGGGGGGCGGTTGCAGGTCGCGCGGTGCGGTATCGGCGAAGGACGGGCGCTCCGCCAGTTTCGCCGCGAGCTTCGCGAGATTTGCGTGCAGGACGCGCCAGTCGTAGGTGTTGTGGCGGAAATCGAGATAGCCGAGCGCGACGCCGCAGGCGATGTCGGCCAGGGTAAGCGCGTTGCCCGTGCACCAGGGTTTGTCGCCCAGATCGCGCGCCATCACCGCGATGCTGCGCTCGATCTTGTCCATGTGGCGTTTGATCGCGGCCTCGCTTTTCTGCTTGACCGGCCGGCGGCGTTCCAGCACCACGGCCGTCGCCGCGTCGAGTACGCCGTCGGCCAGCGCTTCCCAGCGCTTGACTTCGATCTTCTCGCGATTGTTGGAGGGAATCAGACGGCTGATCGGAGACACGCTGTCCAGAAACTCGACAATCACGCGCGAATCGAACAGGGTGCTGTCGTCGTCGAGCACCAGCACCGGCACCTTGCCCAGCGGGTTGGCGTCGGGAATTCTGGAGTGCTCGCTCCAGGGATCGTCGAGCTCGAAGCTGTAGTCGATCCTTTTTTCAGCCAACACGACCCGCGTCTTGCGCACATACGGGCTAGTGAGAGTACCAAGTAGTTTCATCGTGAGTTTGCCGCGAGTGGTTTGAAGCGGGGCCGATTATATCATCCGCGCAGATTTGCTCTGACGCGTCGGACACAGGCGCATGATAAAATGGTTTTCGCTGCGCAATTGTCAAACACTGAAAAATGCCCTCGCCGCTCAACGCGCTCTCGCCCCTGGATGGGCGCTACCACAAGCAACTCGCCCCGCTCGCCGCTTATTGCAGCGAGGCGGCGCTGATCCGCTATCGGGTGCGGGTCGAAATCGAATGGCTGATCGCGCTGGCGCAGGAAGCCGGCGTGGCCGAGGTGCGGCCGTTTTCCGCCGCGGCGATGGCCGAACTGCGGCGGGCGGCGGCGGACTTCAGCGAGACCGACGCCGCCCGCGTCAAGGACATCGAGTCCCGCACCAATCACGACGTCAAGGCCATCGAGTACTGGCTGAAGGAGCGCTTCGCCGCGCATGCAGAAGTCGCGGCCGCGGCCGAATTCATTCATTTCGCCTGCACCTCCGAGGACATCAACAATCTCTCGCACGCACTGATGCTTACCGACGCGCGCGAGAAGGTGATGCTGCCGGCGCTGGATCAGCTCATCGACCGGCTGCGCGCGCTCGCGCACGAACTGGCGGACGCGCCGATGCTCGCGCGCACGCATGGCCAGGCGGCCACCCCCACCACGCTGGGCAAGGAGATGGCCAACGTGGTCCACCGCCTGCGCCGCGCGCGTTCCCGTATCGCCGCCGTCAGCCTCACGGGCAAGATCAACGGCGCAGTGGGCAATTACAATGCGCACCTCGCCGCCTATCCCGCGCTGGACTGGGAGGGGTTCGCGCGCAAATTCGTCGAGGCCCTGCGCCTGGAGTTCAACCCCTACACCACCCAGATCGAGCCGCATGACGCGCTCGCCGAGCTGTTCGACGCCTGCGCCCGCGCCAACACCATCCTGATCGACCTGGACCGCGACATCTGGGGCTATGTCTCGCTCGGCTATTTCAAACAGCGGGTCGTCGCCGGCGAGGTCGGTTCCTCCACCATGCCGCACAAGGTCAATCCGATCGATTTCGAAAACTCCGAGGGCAATCTGGGTTTGGCCAACGCGGTGCTGCGCCATCTGGCGGAAAAACTGCCGCTGTCGCGCTGGCAGCGCGATCTGACCGATTCGACCGTGCTGCGCAACGTCGGCGTGGCGCTCGGTTACGGCCTGCTCGGCTGCGTCTCCTGCCTCAAGGGCCTGAACAAGCTGGAGGCGAATCCGGCGGCGTTGCGCGCCGACCTGGACGCCACCTGGGAAGTGCTGGCCGAGGCGGTGCAGACGGTGATGCGACGCTACGGCCTGCCCGAACCCTACGAGCAGCTGAAGGCGCTCACGCGCGGCAAGGGCATCACGCGCGAGTCGCTGCAGCAGTTTATCGCCGGGCTCGCCATTCCCGATGCCGAGCGCGCGCGCCTGCTCGCGCTCGCGCCCTGGACCTACACCGGCAAGGCGGCGGAGCTGGCGCGGCGCATCTGAGTAAGGCAGAAGCCAGGCGGCCAGGGGACGGCGGAGTTTTTCTTTCCCGCCGGCCCGTCGCGATTTTTCAAATGCGGATGGCGGTCGCGGAATAAACGCCGCCCGAGCGCTGTTTGCCGCTGCAAGTCCGGACGGTTGCGCACCTCGCGCGTGCCCGGCTGGCGCGAGTCGGGTAGAATCCGGCCGCTGAGCACGGCCATCCCGGCCTCGAAAAACCTAAATTCAGAAGGAGATCTCATGCAGTCATTGTTGAAGCCGTTTTTGGGCGTAGTTCTCGCAGTAGGCGTCGCCGGCGCCGCGCATGCGCAAGCGCCGTTCGCCAAGGCCGAGAACGCAATCAAGTACCGCCAGTCCGCCATGTTCATCATGGCCCAGCATTTTGGTCGTCTCGGACCGGTGGTCAAGGGCGAGCGCCCGTATAACAAAGACGAGGTGGCGAAAAACACGGCCATCGCCGCAGAAATGTCGAAACTGCCTTGGGAAGGATTTGTTGCCGGTACGGACAAGGGCGAAACCAGCGCCAAACCCGAGATCTGGACCGATGCGGCGAAGTTCAAATCCGCGGCGGAGAAAATGCAACAGGAGATGGAAAAGCTTGCCCAGGTTGCGAAAGGCGGCGACTTGAATGCGATCAAGGCGCAGTTCGGAGCGACCGGCAAGGCGTGCAAGACGTGCCACGACGATTTCAAGAAGAAGGACTAGTTTCGCGGCAGCAGAAAAAGCCGGGGCTTGCCCCGGCTATGCTCCGGGAAACCTGATCACCAGGTACACGCAGGCGGCGCAGGCGGCCAGCAGCAGCGCTGCCAGCCAGGTCTTTCCCCGGCCCTGTGCAGTTTCGCCCAGGTCGGCCGCGGCGTCCTTGAAGCCGGTGAACATGGACTTGACCAGGTTCTCGCGCTTGTAGAAGAAATAGTAGGCGATGGCCGACAGATGCAGGCCGATCAGCACATACAGCAGCTTGACGTTCAGATGATGCACGCCGGTGATACGGTCGCTCAGCGCCTTGCTCACCAGTTTCGCCAGCGGACCTTCCGTAGCGATGTCGTCGTTGGCGAACAGCCCCGTGCAGGCCTGCAGCAGCAGCACGGCCAGCATCAGGATCGCTGACCAGCCGCCGGCGGGGTTGTGGCCCAGATGCCGGCTCGGCTCGTTCCGGGTCAGCGCGCGCAGGTAGGCAATCACTGCCGCAGGGCCGCGGACAAACGAAGCGAAGCGCGCGTGGGTGCTGCCGAGAAATCCCCACAGAATGCGGAACAACACCAGCGCGAGAATGGTGTAGCCGCTCAGCAGGTGAATCTGCATCGCGTTGCCGCCGATGCTTGCGCTGATCCAGGAAACGACGACCAGCAGAACCAGCAACCAGTGGAACAGCCGCAGCGGCAGGTCCCACACCAGTATCGTTTTCATCCTGGCTCCCTACGGATGTGCGTGTTCCGGCAGCAGCCGGCCGCGCAGTGCTAGACCACCGCTTCCTGCTTGTCCTTCTTCGGCGGGCGGACGAACTGCTCGCGCGACACGCCCAGCCATTTCACGATGGGCGCCATGACCAGCACCGAGGAATAGATGCCGAACATGATGCCGATGGTCAGGGCCAGCGCGAAGTAATGCAGTGCGGCGCCGCCGAACAGCAGCATCGACAGCACCATGGCCTGGGTGCTGCCGTGGGTGATGATGGTGCGCGAGATGGTGCTGGTGATGGCGTTGTCTATGATCTGGGTGACCGAGGCTTTGCGCATCTTGCGGAAATTCTCGCGCACCCGGTCGGCGATGACCACCGATTCGTTGACCGAGTAGCCGAGCACGGCCAGCACGGCCGCCAGTACCGGCAATGAAAACTCCCACTGGAACAGCGCAAAAAAACCGAGAATAATGATGACGTCGTGCAGGTTGGCGATGATCGCGGCCACCGCGAAGCGCCACTCGAACCGTAGCGCCAGGTAGGCCATGATGCCGAAGCAGACCACGAGCAGCGCGAGCGCGCCGTTCTCCGCCAGCTCGCGCCCGACCTGCGGCCCGACGAACTCGACGCGGCGCAGCTGCACGCTCTTGTCTTCGGCCGAGAGCGTGTCCATCACCTTTTTCGACAGGTCCGCGCTCGACTGCCCTTCCTTGAGCGGCATGCGGATCAGCACGTCGCGCGAGGAGCCGAAATTCTGCACCGAGGTGTCGGCGTAGCCTGCTTTCTCCAGCGCCCCGCGGACTTTCTGGATTTCGGCCGAGTGGTCGTAGGCGAGTTCGATCACCGTGCCGCCGGTGAATTCGACCGAGTAGTGCAGGCCGCGGGTGGCGAGAAAGAACACCGCCAGCAGGAAGGTGACCAACGATATGATGTTGAACACCAGCGCATGGCGCATGAACGGGATGTCTTTGCGGATCTTAAAGAATTCCATGTCTATTGCTCCGCGTTCTTATTCTTCATTTCCACGATGTATTCCCTATCGCCAGTTTCTCCAGACGACGGCGCGAGCCGTAGGTCAGATTGACGACGGCGCGCGATATGACCACCGAACTGAAGATCGAAGTCAGGATGCCGAGGACGTGCACCACGGCGAAACCCCGGATCGGGCCGGAGCCGAAAATCAGCAGCGCCAGGCCGGCGATCATGGTGGTCACGTTGGAGTCGAGGATGGTGCCGAAGGCGCGCTCGTAGCCGGCGTGGATCGCCGCCTGCGGCGTGGCGCCGTTGCGCAACTCTTCGCGGATGCGCTCGTTGATCAGCACGTTGGCGTCGATCGCCATGCCGAGGGTGAGCGCGATGGCGGCGATGCCGGGCAGCGTCAGGGTCGCCTGCAGCAGCGACAGGATGGCGACTAGCAGCAGCAGATTGGAGGACAGCGCCAGCACTGAAATGAGGCCGAACACCACGTAATACATGCTCATGAACGCGGCGATTGCAACGAAACCCCAGAGCGTGGAATGGAAGCCCTTGCGGATGTTGTCGGCGCCCAGGCTCGGACCGACCGTGCGCTCTTCGATGATTTCCATCGGCGCGGCGAGCGAGCCCGCGCGCAGCAGCAGCGCGGTGTCGGTGGCCTCGGTGGTGGTCATGCGGCCGCTGATCTGCACGCGCCCGCCGCCGATCTCGGTACGGATGACCGGCGCGGTCACGACTTCGCCCTTGCCTTTTTCAATCAGCAGGATGGCCATGCGCTTGCCCACATTGTCGCGCGTCACATCCTTGAAGATGCGCGCCCCCGGTCCATCCAGCGTCAGGTTGACCGAAGGCTCGTGCGTCTGGCTGTCGAAGCCGGGCTGGGCGTCGGTGAGCCGGTCGCCGGTCAGCACCACCTGTTTCTTTACCAGCAAGGGCACGCCCCCGCGCTCGGTGTAGAGTTCGTCGCCGAACGGAATCTGGCCCTGCTGTGCGGCGAGCAGCGCAGTCGGATTGCTGTTGTCCTCGTCCACCATGCGAATTTCCAGGGTCGCCGTGCGGCCGAGAATTTCCTTTGCCTTGGCCGTATCCTGCACGCCGGGCAACTGCACCACCACGCGGTCGGCGCCCTGTTGCTGGATGATGGGCTCGGAGACGCCCAGTTCGTTGATCCGGTTCTGCAGCGTGGTGATGTTCTGTTTCAGCGCCGATTCCTGCGTGCGCTTGACCGCTTCCGGTTTGATCGTGGCGATGAGGCGGAATTCATCGGCGGAGAGATTCTGCTCGGTGAACAGCAGATCGGGCTGATTGTCCTCCAGGATCGCGCGCGCTTTGCTGCGGGTGTCGGCATCGCGGAACTTGACCAGGACGGTGCTGCCCTCGCGGCTGATGCCCGAATGACGCAGGCTCTTGTCGCGCAGCTGGGTGCGGATATCGCCGGTCAGGTTCTCCAGGCGCTTGGTCAGCGCGGCCTTCATGTCCACTTGCAGCATGAAGTGCACGCCGCCGCGCAGGTCCAGCCCGAGGTACATCGGCAGGGCGTGGATGGCGGTGAGCCAGGTGGGCGATGAAGAGAGCAGGTTGAGCGCGACGATGTAGGAAGGGTTGTCGCGGTCCGGGTTCAAGCTCTGGTTGAGGATGTCCTTGGCCTTCAATTGCGCATCGGTGTCGGCGAGACGCACTTTGACGCTGTTGGGGTCGATAAATATGCCCTGGCTGACGACATTGGCCGCTTTCAGCGACTCTTCGACGCGTGCGAGTAGCGCCGCATCGACTTTGACGGTGGCCTTGACGCTCGACACCTGGACCGCCGGCGCTTCGCCGAAAAAGTTCGGCAGGGTGTAGGTGAACCCGAGCACCATCGCGCAGGCGACGACGACATAGATCCAGATCGGATAGCGGTTCATTTTAATATGACCAGTGAAGGGTGTAGCCTCAAGGTGGAAGAACAAGCGCGCTGGCGCGCTTCATCGCTCACGACATCGATTTGATCGCGCCCTTGGGCAACAGGGTTTGCACTGCGCCTTTCTGCATCTGAATCTCGGTCCCGGGGGCGATTTCCAGGCTGATGTAGACCTCACCCACCTTGGTGATCCTGCCCACCAGGCCGGCGGCCGTGATCACCTCGTCGCCTTTTTGCAGCGCGTCGGTCATGGCCTTGAGTTCCTTGGCGCGCTTCATCTGCGGGCGAATCATCAGGAAGTAGAGCAGGGCGAACATCAGGATGATGGGCAGCATGCCCATCAAACCCTCGCCGGAAAATGCGCCTGCGAGGCCGGAACCTGCTTGGGCGTGCGCGTATGAAATCAGCACGGGTATCTCCATTTTCAGTCTAAACAACCGCAAATTATATCAGCATTGGGGTGTCTCTAACCCGCTTCTTTTCCGCTCGCGCGCTGCGCGCGGAACGATGCGGCGTACGCGGTCACGCCGCCGGCGGCGATGGCCGCGCGCAATTCATTCATCAGGGTGAGGTAGTAATACAGATTGTGGATGGTATTGAGGCGCGCCCCCAGGATTTCGTTCACGCGGTGCAGGTGGTGCAGATAGGCGCGGGTGAAATGCCTGCAGCAGTAGCAGCCGCAGTCCGCGTCCAGGGGCCGCGTATCGTGGCGGTGCGCCGCGTTCTTGATCTTGACGTCGCCGTAGCGGGTGAACAGCCAGCCATTGCGCGCGTTGCGCGTGGGCAGTACGCAGTCGAACATGTCGATCCCGGTCATGACCGCCGCGACCAGGTCCTCCGGCGTGCCCACGCCCATCAGGTAGCGCGGCCGGTCCGCGGGCAGGCGCGGCGCGGTATGGGCCAGGATGCGCCGCATGTCCTCCTTGGGTTCCCCCACCGACAGACCGCCGATGGCGTAACCGTCGAATCCGATGCGCAGCAGTTCGGCGAGCGATTCGTCGCGCAGGTGCTCGTACATGCCGCCCTGGACGATGCCGAACAGGGCATTCGGGTTGTCCGCGTGCGCGTGCCTGCTGCGTGCGGCCCAGCGCAGCGACAGGCGCATCGACTCGCCGGCTATGCGCTCGTCCGCCGGGTAGGGCGTGCACTCGTCGAAAATCATCGCGATATCGGCATTGAGCACGCGCTGGATGCGCATCGACTCCTCCGGCGTCAGCAACAGCTTGTCGCCGTTCACCGGCGAGGCAAATTTGACGCCTTCCTCGGAAATCTTGCGCAAGGCGCCCAGGCTGAACACCTGGAAGCCTCCCGAATCGGTGAGTATCGGTCCGTCCCAGCCCATGAAGCGGTGCAGTCCGCCGTGGGCAGCGATCACCTCCAGCCCGGGGCGCAGCCACAGGTGAAAGGTATTGCCGAGCACGATTTGCGCGCCGATCTCGTGCAGTTCTGCCGGGCTCATCGCTTTCACCGTGCCGTAGGTTCCCACGGGCATGAACGCCGGGGTCTCGAGCTGGCCGTGGGTCAGGGTCAGCGTGCCGCGGCGCGCGGCGCCGTCGCTGTTGTGCAAAGTGAATTTCATCGGGGCATTTTATCGATCAGCGTGGCATCGCCATAGGAAAAGAACCGGTAGCGCTCGGCGATCGCGTGGCCATAGGCGGCGCGGATGGCCTCAGTTCCGGCGAAAGCCGACACCAACATCAACAGGGTCGACTTGGGCAGATGGAAGTTGGTGATCAGCCGGTCCACCACGCGAAAGCGGTAGCCGGGAGTGATGAACAGATCGGTTTCGCCTGAACCGGGTTGTAACGCGCCTGCGCGCGCGGCCGATTCCAGTGCGCGCAGGCTGGTGGTGCCGGCCGCGATCACGGCGCCGCCGGCCGCGCGGGCGCCGGCGATCGCCTGCACCGTCGCCGGCGGGATGACGTAATACTCGCTGTGCATCTTGTGTTCGGCGAGATTGTTCACGCGCACCGGCTGAAACGTGCCGGCGCCGACGTGCAGCGTAAGCCAGGCGAGTTGCACGCCCAGGCCGCGCAGCTGCGCCAGCATGGCCGCGTCGAAATGCAGCCCGGCGGTGGGCGCCGCCACCGCACCCGGGTGCTTGGCGTACACCGTCTGGTAGCGCGCCTGGTCTTGCTCGCTGTCGGCATGCGCAATGTAGGGCGGCAGCGGCAGGTGGCCGTGCTGCTCGAGCAGTTGCATTACGCCGGCCGATCCGGCGAAGCGCAGCAGGTAGAGATCGCCGCGGCGTTCCAGCACTTCGGCCTCGAGCGCCGCGTCGAAGGTAAGGCGCGCGCCGGGGCGGGGCGGGTGGCTGGCGCGCATCTGCACCAGCGCTTCCTGCGGCCCGGTGACGCGCTCTACCAGCGCCTCGATTTTGCCGCCGCTCGCCTTGATGCCGTATAGGCGCGCTTTGATCACGCGCGTGTCGTTGAGCACCAGCACATCCCCCGGTCGCAGGAATTGCGGCAGATCGCTGAAGCGATGGTCGGACAGCGCTAAGCCCGAGAGGCGCAGCAGGCGGCTCGCAGTGCGTGCCGGGGCCGGGAATTGCGCGATCAGGTCCGGCGGCAGGGAGTAATCAAAATCTTCCAGCGTGAGCGGCATTACGGGGCCGGCTGCGTTGAGAGGAAGCGCGAATTAGAGCATAATTCGCCTCCCTCGCGGAAAATTGCAGGGCGGCGCAGCCGGGATGGCGGAATTGGTAGACGCACGGGACTCAAAATCCCGCGACTTTACGGTCATGGGGGTTCGATTCCCCCTCCCGGCACCAAGTGGCAGTCCGAAGCAGTCCGATAAAGGCCGTAAATCCAAGTAAAAACAAGGATTACGGCCTTTTTATTGTCCGCAGCACTCCTACACAGTCCGTTGACATCCGGATAACAGGCGGGGTAGATTATCGGGTAATCCACCACTTGACCGGGTAACTATATGCCTCTGACTGATACCGCAGTACGCAACAAAAAACCGGGCAAAAAGCCCTCGAAATTGTCCGATGAACGGGGCTTGTTTTTGATCGTTACCCCGGCGGGGGGAAAGTGGTGGAGATTCCGCTATAGCTTCGGCGGAAAGGAAAAGCTGCTGTCTCTCGGCACCTACCCGGATATCTCTCTCGCCGGTGCTCGCCAAAGGCGCGACGATGCGCGCAAGCTACTCGCCGAAGGCATTGACCCCGGCGAACAGCGGAAGGCAGCGAAGGCCGCGCGGGCAGGGCTGGCAGCAAACACGTTCGAGGTGATCGGGCGCGAGTGGTACGCCAAGACTGCGCCGATGCTGGCGGAGAACACCAAAGCCAAGCTGCTCCGATTCCTAGAAGTGGACGTGTTCCCGTGGATCGGTGCGCGACCGATTACCAGTCTTGCGGCAGCTGATTTGATTAAGGTGATCGAACGCATAGAACAGCGTGGTGCAATGGACATTGCCCGGCGAGTGCATAACTACATGGGGCGCATATTCCGGTATGCCGTCGGTAGAGGTCTAGCTACTCGCGATCCCTCGCGCGACATAGAACTGAAAGACATACTGCCGCCGGAGGACGTACAGCACCATGCTTCGGTGACCGATCCCAAGGCCGTAGGTGGGCTGTTGCGGGCGATTGATGGCTTTACCGGGGCCTTCGGTACCAGGTGCGCCCTGCGCCTTGCTGCGCTGGCATTCGTGCGACCTGGCGAGCTTCGACATGCCGAGTGGACAGAGTTTGATTTTGAAAAAGCAGAATGGCGCATTCCGGCAGGAAAGATGAAGATGAAGGAACAGCACATCGTCCCATTGTCCGACCAGGCTGTCGGCATCCTGCGCGAGATTCAGCCATTGACCGGCACCGGGCGCTACGTGTTTCCGAGCGAGCGCGGCGGCGCCAGGCCCATGAGCGAGAACACTGTCAACGCGGCGCTGCGCCGAATGGGATACGCCAAGGAAGAAATGACAGGGCATGGCTTTCGCAGCATGGCATCAACACTGTTGCACGAGCTTGGATTGCCTCATGCCGCAATCGAGCGGCAGCTAGCGCACGGCGAGCGCAACAAGGTGTCCGCTGCGTACAATTTCGCTGAGCACCTGCCAGAGCGGCGCAAGATGATGCAGCAATGGGCGGACTATCTGGACAAGCTCAGGACTGGCGCGGAAGTGATCCCGTTGCGTGGGCAGACGGCGTGAGTTCTAACAACTGTTGACCTGTGGAACGCTACGCTATACACTTGACGCATGATTAAGACGTTCCGCCACAAGGGCCTGCAAGCATTCTTCAATACTGGCAGCCGGGCGGGTATTCAGCCGCACCATGCGCCGCGCCTGAAGCGGCAACTGACGCGCCTTGACCTTGCTAAGTCCGCCGTTGACATGGACGTGCCGGGATGGAGATTGCACCCGCTTTCGACCGGGCTTTGGTCGGTGTGGGTGAATGGCAACTGGCGCATGACCTTCACCTTTGAAGGACCTGATGCCGTGTTGGTGGATTACCAGGACTATCACTAAGGAGTATTCGACATGACGCGAATCCACAACCCGCCGCACCCCGGAGAAACCTTGCGCGAAGATGTATTGCCCGCCTTGGGCCTGACCGTGACCGAGGCCGCTGCGCAGCTGGGCGTGACCCGCGCCGCGCTGTCTCGTGTGCTCAATGGCCGCGCCGCGATCTCGCCGGAAATGGCCCTGCGTCTGGAGGGTTGGTTAGGCGTGAAAAACGGCGGGCGTGCAGACCTGTGGATTGCGCAGCAGGCCGGGTATGACCTGTGGCAAGCCCGCAAAGCTGGTGCGCCGAAAGTGAAACGCGCGCCTACGTTAACCGCTGCCTGACGGACTGAGGCAATACCTCGGGCAGGGCGATGGTGCGCGAATAACTAGCGCATGGGCGAACGGGGCCGACCTTGCCCCGGAATTTCCTGCTGGAACTAATGCGACACCAGGAGGAGCAGGTGGCTTGAGGAGTTGCTGCGCCTAACGGTAGCAGTGCGCGTAAATCGATTCGCATAACTCCACAGGGACCTCCCACCCTTTGGCGTAGGGCGCCAGGGCGGGTCCCTCCTTTGGATTTATGCTACCGTTGCGCTGTATCCGTAGGCCACCGTGTTACAGCAACGGGGGCTAATTGCCGATTTGGGGCCATCGAGAATAAGGTGACACTGTGACAGTTAGTAAATGGCCTCGCAATCAATACATCGGCGTTGGCGGCGGAATATACGCATGGCTTACTTCGAGCTTAGAACACCCCGTGACATGCTTGAAAAGGCCGAACGGGAATTGGGTCGGCTGCAAATCGAGTTCACGATCGACAATATCTTCAATTTCTTCGTAACCGCTTATCACATTCAGGACTATGTGAAAGAGACCAAGAAAGTGCCTCGACATATCTTGGATGCTTTTCTGGCGGACCCAGATCTAAAGGACTGCCAAGCGCTGTGCAACAAAGGCAAGCATCTTAGGCTTAAGCAACATCCGGAAGCAGTTACGGATATTGTCAACGGCGGGTTTGGCGGAGCCGCTTTTGGTGAGGTCGCTTTCGGAGAAGGTGATGTGCTCAAGCTGTTCTATGGCGGTCGCGCAGTAGAGGTTCGTGGGTTGCCCGATCGCATCATGGAAAAGTGGCGTCAGTTTCTCACAGAGTATGGCCTATGAGCGCGCAATCTGGCGGTGTCCCGAACTTAGTTGAAGGTTTGGGGTGGCGGGTGTTCACAGATTAAGCGGCTTTCTTCGGTTGAGCAACACTCGTCTTCGATTCACG
>Ga0334722_10000883_pt1 | contig 40979 bp, 53 predicted proteins | sample C3_bottom_MG_FD_207210 | JGI IMG/M metagenome (GOLD analysis project Ga0334722, IMG submission 207210) | Sediment microbial communities from Yellowstone Lake, YNP, Wyoming, USA - C3_bottom | ecosystem: Environmental > Aquatic > Freshwater > Lake > Sediment | place: USA: Wyoming | collected...
TTTCCGGACACGGCCGCGGCGTTCGCGGCTGCGGCCGACAAGAAAGCCACGCTGGTCGCCACGACTCCCCCGCCGAAACCGTCCAAGGGTAAGAAGTGATCGAGTCCTTCCCCCTACAGTGGCCTGCCGGGCGGCCGCGCACGAGGTCTCCAGACCGAGCAAGATTCGGCACCCGGATCGCAGGAACTGGAACCACGTACGCCAGGACGCGTGAACTCACGGTGTCGGGTGGGTTGTCGCGCCTACAAGATCAGGTAGACATGCTCGGCGCGACCGGGTTAGTGATCTCGACGAACATCCCGACCCGCAAAGACGGGCTCCCTTTTTCAAACGTGCGCGAGCCTGAAGATCGCGGCGTCGCCGTCTACTTCATGCTCGACGGCAATCAGCCGCATTGCCTGGCCTGTGACAAGTGGGATCGCGTGGCCGACAACCTCGCAGCCATCGCGGCGCACATCGACGCGATCCGCGGCCAGGCTCGCTGGGGCGTCGGTGATCTCGCCCAGGCGTTCGCCGGGTACAAGCAACTCCCGGCCGCCGAGGCACGGAAGTCGTGGTGGACGCTGCTCGGATTCAAAGAGCCGCCGACCACTCTTGAAGTTGCCGAAGCGAAATGGAAAACGCTGATCGCTCGGTATCATCCGGACGTGGGTGGCAACGCCAACCAGGCGGCCGAGATCAACGCGGCCTTCACGGAAGCAGAAAAATTTTACAAAAACCCGTGAGTGCCTCGGGTAAAAAACTGGCACCGTTTGATCGTCGGTCGGCTGAAACAGACATCCGGAAACGTAGAAGGGCAGAAGAAAGTCTGTCTCGCGTTCGCGCTCGACGCGGGTTAAAAATATCGAGCGCCTCTTTTTGAAAGGACACCAACAATGGACAGACGAGATCTTCCTCCCGACCTTTACATGGCGAACTTGCTGAAGGACGCCCAGAAGCAACGCGTTCCCATGATCGCGATCTACAGCACTCTTGAAGACGGCAAGCTAATGCTCAAGGTCACCGCGAACTGCGGCGAGAACATCATGCGGCAGTTGTGGTCCCAGGTTTTCCCGCTCACCGACGCTGCCATCGAGACGGCCGCGAAGGCGCTCGCGTCGACGGAAGGCCAGAACTGGGATGGCCTCGACGACGGCCCCCGCAACGCCTTCCTGTCGATCGCGAGAACGGCCGTCACCGCGGCCTACCGCACGCACGCGCCGAAGCTGCCCGCATCCGAGCCCTCACCGATCGTCAAGCCCGCGTGATACACTGCCGGGCATGATCGATCAGTTTCTCGCCCAGGTCAGCGCGCTTGCCCAGCGGAGCGGGATCCGCAGCATGGTGATCGGCGTTCGTGACCCGCAATCCGGAGCGACGAAAGTCCTGACCACGGCCGGAGCCGTCGAAGATCTCAAGGAAGCCGTCGCGCAGAAGTTCGGCCTGTCCGATCCGGCGCACGCCGAGACCGAAATCGGCTGGGGCTAACGCTTCGGTTTCTTCCAGACGATGACCGGGACTTTTTCGATCCCGGCTCGCGCCGCGAGGAGCGCCCGGTGGCGGCCTTCGTGCCCCAAGACGTAGTGCGGGACGAACTCCACACGACCTTCACGATGGACGAGAACGTCGTGCTTGGCTCTCACGCGTTTGTACGGCCACACCTGTAGCGGCGCGAAGCACCGGTCTTCAGGAACCGTCTTAAGCCTTTCGAGCGACTGCAGGTCAGGACGAAAATGTGGGTCGACGACCTTGAGAAATTTCTCCGGCGACATCATCTTGACCTTGTAGTAGCTACGCGGTCCGCGCCAGTTTCTGCGCGCCGGATGAAAGCTCTCCATGTCTGAAACGTAACCCACGCAACTCTGCGCGTACTTGTTCTCTGGCCCCGGGGTCACGAAGCGCATCTTCATGAACAGCGCCGCCAGAGCGTCACGCCGTTCGGTTTGACGACAGCGTAGAGGCCATCGTGCACCGGCCGCTTGCCCTTTCTCGTGACGAAGGTCTTGTACTTGTACGGATCGTACGTGACGTCGACCTTGCAGGCGCCGCGCGGCGGTTTCTTGCCGGTCGGCTCGCCGCGCACGAAGGCGTGGACGTTCTTGCGCTTCTCGCGCAGCACACGCTGGCGGCCGCCCGCGCCGACCACGAACTTCGGCGTCAGCAGGGCTACCTTCTGCGAGCAGCGCTCGACGCGGCCCTTGCGCCGGACCGAGATGCAGCCCTTGTGCAGATTGCGGTAGGCGTCGACAGTCTTGACAGTCACCCATGAATTGTCGGGCCGCCCCACCCGGCCGTCAAATTACCGAGGCAGCCGCATCCGTGCGAGCTTGTACTCGAACGGCGTGTAACCCTGCAGATCGCCAGGGTCGTGCGGATCTTCCAACCGCACCTCGAAATCCGGCGGCGCCTTCACCTCGCCGCAAGGATCGCCGTGGTCCGGCGTTAGCTCCATCACACTCCCGCCCTTCTGCGGCAGTAGGCGAAACAGGAAGTTGCCGACCCAGCGGTCGGCAGACGTCCCATCCACGAGGAACAGCGCCATCTGGAAGATCCCGCGGTCAACGGCCGTGACGCTCATTCAATCTGTCCGTTCCGAATGAACCCGTGCCAACCTGGGCCCCAGGCTTTGTTCGGTTCGAGACACGCACCCTTCAGCAAGATGCTGCTCGACGCGGCCACCAAAGTCAGATCGTCGAACCCAGTCCCCTGAAACTCCCAGCGGCCCGGCACCGGTGTAGTCGTCTGCGGAACGTGCGGCCGCCAGCAGATCACAGAGTGTGTCCCAACCGACCCGCCGTTCGCGACGATGCACTTCGGACACAGGAAGATGATGCCGTCGGCCTCGGCGAACGGGACGTCGTCCCATTGGTGAGTCTTGTCGTCGATCCGTTTCAGCCATTTCGGCTTTAGCTCGACGAGCCTCACGCCTGCGGATTCTCCCGGTAGTACGCGATCGTTCCCTGCAGCGGCGTCACGAGGCGCACGTTTTCCTGCACGCCGGTGAACGACAGCAGCGAAGCCAGCGCCTTCATGTCGGAGGTCACCCGGGCGTTCTTGACCAAGACCAACGCCTCGATCTTCCGCACTGCGTACATGACCGTGCTGTGGTCCCGGCCGCCAAACTCCATCCCGATCTCCGGGTAGCTCAACCGCGTGAGCCTGCGCAGCAGGAACATCGTCATGGCCCTGGGGTACGAGTAGATGCGCGCCCGGCTCTGGCCGATCAGGTCGGAGCGCTTGAGCTTGAAGTGAGACAAGGCGGCCTGGTGGATCTGGACCGGTGTCCAGAGGGTCTTCGTCCAGGTCGTCGCCGCGTCCCCCGTCACGTTCGCCACCCACCGTAGCACGCGCCGCGCGCCGCCGGACCGAAAAGCGCCCAGAAGGGGCCGCACCTGCACCACCTGCACCTGGAGCCGCCTGCGCCACGCCAGGGGCCCCAGGGCCGCATGCGCCTGCGCCTGCGGCCACGCAGCGCCTGGGGCCCGGCACGGCCCGCGCGACGCTCGCGCGGCGGCTCGGGGGCAGGCCACGCTCGCGCTGCGCCCCGGGGCGCGCACGCGGCCGCGCCAGCGGTCCCACCGCAACGCCGTAAACGAAAACCCCCGGCCCTCCTTTCGGGGAGCCGGGGGCGCCCTGCCTCTTCCGGAAGCCGAGCCGGGTTCACCACCCTGATCGCAGACACCGTAACGGTAACGGCGTAACGAGTCAAGCACGCCGTTCCGCACCCGTTCCGCACCCGTTCCGCACCCGTTCCGCACCAGTTCCGCACCAGTTCCGCACCCCGTTCCGCACCAGTTCCGCAACCCTCGATTTCAAATCATAACGCAGCACACCTTAGAGTCTTTTGCTATATACCGTCAGCACCTTCTGATGTTTTGAAACAGAAGTTTTATCCCGGCAATTTCACTACCTAACGTTGTGCTGCGTTGTATTTTCTTCATTTTCCTCAATCATAATCAAGATCTTATGCAGCACAACAGAGTTTTTGTGTTGTGCCGAGTTAATTAATACACAGATATAAAGCAATAAAATCATACCTATGCTGCGGCACAGCGATTTCCGAGAGCAGCACAGCATTTTTGTGTTGTGCTGCATTATTCTGCCAGTTGAAATATACGGGGTAATGGCGAGACCATGTGGATAACTTTTTAATGTCGATTTAATTGCGCGGCACAGCGATTTGAGAAATGACGCATGCCGTTTCGCCACGCTGCGTCGTCGTGGGAATTAATATACGCGGTCCCCACGGCGTGGTCGGGTGCATGTTTTTGACCTGTTTCTGACGCCGTCTGAGGCCGACGGACGGCCTGCCGACGGACGGCCTGCCGACGCGGCCGCCGGACGCGCGCCTGGCTACACCTGTGGATAAAAATCTGCAGCGCGTGCCGCTCGCGCGCTCGAAAAAACTTGCCACTCGTGATCGAAAAAGTGCATCTTGTTTTTCCTCTTCCGGTCTGTGTGGCCTTGCGGCCGTACGAAGTCTTGCCCTGCCGAGTCGCCGTCGATGCTGATCAGCTACTTCCCAAAAATTTCCGTCACCCTCCCCGAGCGCCAGGAAAAGACCTGGGAAGAATTCGCTCAAGATCTCGTGGCCCGCGGCCACGACTTCTCCTACGCGCGCAAGCTAGATGTCCCAGCCATCAGCCCGGCCGAGTACGCGCCGGGCGTGCACCGGCTCAAGAGTAAGGTCTTGGCTGTCCACTTCTGTGTGCTCGATCTCGACAAGCTCGACGAAGATCAGATCGCGGCCGTGAACGAGAAGCTGCAAGGCTACGAGTACGTCCTCTACACGACGTGGAGCCACCATGAAAAAGCGCCGCGCTGGTGCGTGCGGGTGATCATACCTTTCACGCGGCCGGTGCTCGGCGCTGAGTGGGAAACTTTCTGGCCGCGCATGAACCACCTGTTCGGTGGCCTCTGCGATCCGGCCTGCAAAGATCAGAGCCGCGTCTACTTCATCCCCGCGGCTCCGGCGCCTCCGGCTGGAACCGAGGCCGACGCCATCTTCCACCATGAAACCGGCAAGCCGATCGACGTAGATGCGCTCCTGGCGGCCCCGGCGCAAACCGCCGCGGCCGGGACCGAGACCGTCGCGCGGCGAGACTTAGAAGAAATGGTCAAGCGCTTGAAGCGCCGCCAGAGCGCTCACCATCAGAAGATGGGCGGGGCCCTGCAGGCGGTGTTGGAAGGCGAGCCGTTCGCCGACGAAGGTGAAAGAGATGAGATGATTTTTCAGGTCACGTCGATCTTGGTCGAGACCTGGCCGAAGGCGAACGCGCACACGCTGGCGTCTTTCTTCGGGACGTCGATCGGCAAGATGTCGAAGATCTCACCCGGGTGCCCGACGATCGCGGACGTCGAGGCCAAGATCCGGCGGCATCAAGAGTCGGTACAGCGTGAGCAGGCTGCGAAAGAGCAAGAGCAGTTCGAGAAAAGATCGGCGACGATCAAACAAGCCTTCGCCAACGGCCGGTCGCACCCATACACGGACGAAGAGCTAAACAGATTCGCGGAGAGCGCCGGGTGCTCGCGGGACGCGTTCACGCGCCGCTGGATCATCCAGAAAGCGAAGTCGTACTACCTGTACTTCAACGGCGGATACTTGCCGCCGGTGACCGACTCAGACATGGCCGTGGCCGCGCTCAGGGATCTAGCACCTGCGCATTCAGCCGGTGTCAATCTCTGGAAAGTCTCCGCGCGGGGAGATCTGGCCTTGAAGACGCCGCCGGAACTGATGCAGAGCTACGGCACGGTCGCAGGCGAGATCGTCGTGGACCTGACGGCATCGATCGCGAAGTTCGACGACACGACGCGGATCTTCTACGAGGCGCCGTGTCCACTGAGAAAGCTCGCGCCGACGTACGATCATGAAGTCGACGAGTGGTTGAGGTGGCTGGCTGGGGAGCATTTCGAGACGCTGTCCGACTGGATCGCCGTCGCCACAGATCTCCGCGAGTCGTGCGCGGCTGTGTATTTGGATGGTGTACCTGGGGCCGGAAAAACTTTGTTGGCCGACGGTTTGGCGCGGCTTTGGACAGAGGAAAAGCCAACGCCGCTGGAAGAGGCCATGAGCAACTTCAACCAGTCGTTGTCGAAGTGTCCGTTCGTGCTGGCCGACGAGACGCTGCCGAAAGATTTTCGGGGACGGGTGAGAACGGCGGAGTTGCGGCAGTTTATTCAGGCTCGGTCGCGGCCGCTGTCGAGGAAGTTCTTGCCGAACGCTTCGATGCGTGGGGCGATCAGACTGCTCATCACGGCCAACAACACCGAGCTTCTTGTCTCCGGCGAAGCGCTCTCGATGAACGACATCCAGGCCATCGTCGACCGCATCATCTACATCTACTGCCCGGCGAATTCGGCGCGGTACTTGCGGACCGTAGACACACGCAGCTTCGTGACCGGCGACCGGATCGCGAAGCACGCGCTGTGGCTACAAGAGCACAGAGACGTGAAAGCCGGGAAGAGGTTCTTGGTTGAGGGCTCGGATTCATCACTGCACCGCACGCTGACGACGTCGTCGGGCTTGCGCTCGGCCGTGTGCAACTGGCTCGTCGCCTTCTTGCTGTCGCCGAAGAACGCCGAGACAACTACGAAAGGCTTGGTCAGAAAACATGATGGCCAGTTGCTCGCGACATCACGTGGGCTCGCTCAGTGGTGGACGCTGTACCCGACGAACGAGGCGTCACCGACGGCCGGGCGGGTGAGCCAGGCGCTGGCGGGGTTGAGCAAGGGCCCCAAGATTCAGTTGAAGGACGGAGAAGGACGGCGAACGCACTACTGGGTGATCGATAAAGAAAACCTCGTGGCCTGGGCAGACAGGAACGGCTACGCGACTGGTGACGTCATCATCGAGGCGTTGATGACTCCGACGGAAAAGTCGCACACGTCGGTGGACATGAACTGATGTGGACGGACCACGCGTTCTTGCAGTTGGGGGATTGTCGCGAGGCGCTCGCGACGCTGCCGGAAAACTGTATCGACGCGGTCGTGACAGATCCGCCGTACCACTTGACCCAGGTGTCCCGCAACGGTTCACCGCGAACGAATGATCCAGAGACTCCGTTCGGTCGTCACCACATAGGCGAGCGCGGATTCATGGGCCGCACTTGGGACGGTGGTGACGTCGCGTTCCGGCCGGAGACCTGGGCGGCCGTTCTGCGGGTGGCGAAGCCTGGGGCGCATCTGCTGGCCTTCGGCGGGACGCGGACGTTTCACCGGTTGGCGTGTGCGATCGAAGACGCGGGTTGGGATTTTAGGGATACGATCATGTGGTGTCACGCCCAAGGTTTTCCGAAATCTAAGAATCTCGACGGTGATTGGGAGGGCTGGGGTACTGCTCTAAAACCGGCAGTTGAGTTAATCGCCGTCGCGCGCAAGCCGTTCGACGCCACGGTCGCTGAGAACGTGCAGCAGTGGGGAACAGGCGCGATCAACATCGACGGGTGCAGAGTAGGTACTTCTAAAGAAGTTCCGAGTTCAATGCCAAAGAATCGGGACGGCCATGGTCGTTTTGGTAAATTCGGTGTGCATACAGGAGGTGAGGGGCAAGACCCAAACGTCGGCCGCTGGCCTGCGAACCTGGCGCACGATGGAAGCGATGAAGTGTTGGCGACTTTCCCTGAATCGAAAGGGCAGCAAGGTGATCTGAAAGCGACGGGGCGTCCGCGGCCGTCGTCCGGTCGGTTCGGGGCCATGGCACCGCCGTTGCCGCATGCCGCTCGCGGCGACACCGGCAGCGCGGCCCGCTTCTTTTACTGCGCGAAAGCCAGCAAGGCAGATCGCGGCGAGGGCAACACCCATCCGACGGTGAAGCCGACGGCACTCATGCGCTGGCTCGTGCGGCTTGTGACGCAGCCGGGCGGCATGATTCTCGATCCGTTCATGGGCTCCGGCTCGACCGGAGTCGCCGCCGCGCTCGAAAAGTTAGACTTCATGGGCATCGAACGGGAAGACGAAGCGTTTCGCATTTCAGAAAAACGCATTGAGCGCGCATTTTCCGATGGACAACAAAATCGATCCGAGGCACATTCTGAATCCGAAGCGGCCCCTCCTGGGTCGGGTTAGAAAAAGCGAGAGCGCGTGAACGAAGACGACTTTCCTACGCCGGACGGCGAATACATGTCTGCGAGTCAGATCGAGACCTGGCGCACGTGCAAACGTAAGTGGGCTTGGAGAAAGATCGATAGGATCGAAGGCCCTGCGAACACGGCGGCCGAAAAGGGTAAGATCGTCCACGAGGTTCTTGAGAGTTGGCTGAAGCACGGGGTCGTGATCGATCCGGATGCGACGCGGACGCTGCCCGACGGCACGGTGTTCAAGCCGGGGCCGATCGCGGCCGCGGGTTTGAAGCACTTGCCGATGCCCGGCACGTGCGGCACTGAGCGAAGGATCACCGTCAAGACCAAGCTCGTGAAGTACCAGGGTTTCATCGACTGGGATGTGCAGACTGGCGATATTCCAGTGGTCGGCGATCACAAGACGACGTCCGATTTCAAGTGGGCTAAGACTGAAGACGACTTGAGAAAAGATCCGCAGGCGACCATCTACGCCGCGGCCTTGATGAACGAGACCGGGAAGTCGGCCGTCGAGTTGCGCTGGGTGTACTACACGACCCGCGGTCGTGCGCAGTCGAAGAAGGTCAGCTTGATCGTGTTGCGCGAGGACATCGAGAAAAACTTCGATGATCTGGACGCAACGTCGGTGGAGATCTTGGAAGCCAAGAAGAACGTCAAGACGGCGCTCCACTTGGAGCCGAACGTGCGCTCTTGCGACATGTACGGCGGATGTCAGTTTCGGGTGAATTGCAATCTGAGTACCGCGGAGAGAATCAAGGGAATGATGGCCCAAGAAACTCTCGCGGAAAAAATGGAACAGAGAAGAAAGGAACCGACAATGGCGACACTGGCAGAGAAGATGGCAGCGAGGAATGCAGGCAAGGCGAAGCCGAGTGCGGGTACGAACGGAGCGACGACAGCGGCCGCAGCCGGTACGGGGATCAACCCGCCGGAGGGTCGCGCACCGACGACTCCGGCAGACATGGCCGCAGCCGCGGCCGCAACCACGGCCGCAGCGGCGCCTCCGGCCGTGGACGCGGGCAAGGCGAAGCGTGGACGCCCGGCCGGTGCCGCAGCCGCGGCCGTTCCGGAGGTCGGACCGGTGGCGCAGGGTGGCCTGCGCACGGCGAAGGAAATCTGGCGCGGGTACGCCATGGCCGCGCTCTCGGGAGGGCACGCTCCTCTGGAGGCCATCGAGTGGGCGAATGTGATGCTGGATCACGACCTGAACCACTAGCCGATGTCCCTCGCCGACAAGATGCACGCGGCTGCCCGTGCGCGCTGGGCGAAGAAGGGGCCAGAGTACGCCGAGAACCGGCAACGGAAGTACCAGGAGTGGCAGGAAAATCAGAAACGCCGCGACCGAGTGGCTGAAGAACAGAGACAGGCAGCTTGGCGGCACTACCAAGAACAAGAGCGAGAGCGCCAGCGGCAACAAGAACAACAGCAACAGGAGTGGGCACGACAACAGCAGCGTCGGTCTCAGGCAGAAAACACACAGCGACTCTGGGAGGAGGCTTTTGGAATAGGTCAACCGACTCGGGCGTTATCAAAAGAGCGCGTCAAGGTCATCGACAAGATCCAAAAGCTCCTCCGGTTGGCGGCCGGGGGCACGACAGCAGAAGAATCGCGGACAGCGGCCACAATGGCCTACAAACTGATTGAGGAGCACAAGGTCGAATTCAAATGAGCAGTCTCGCGGAAAGAATGCAAGCCAGGGCAAAGGCTCGCCGGTGGATCAAAGAAGCCGGTTCGCTCGGGCTCGACGACATCTCACGTCGCCGGGCCCTGGGCGGCGAGAACACCTTGCGGCCGTCGGACATGATCTCGCTTGAGGCCGGGTGCTTGCGTGTGCTCGCGTTGCTGCGGGACTTCCAGTGGCATCAGGCCGACGAGATCCGCGCGACGGCTGGAAACCCCAGGGCCCCGGCGTCGGAAGGGTTGCGCAGGATGCGCGAGTTGCGCAAGGTCTACGAGGTCGAGAAGCGCAGGGTGTTCGACACGCGGATGTGGGAGTACAGGCTCGTGGGTTTGAAAAAAGAGGTGTGAGATGGGAACTTTTGAAGACGCAGAAGTTTTTGAGTCTCGTGCTACTACCAGCATAACGACAGAGATTCCGCAAGGTTGTGAAGAAGAAATGGAGTTGCTCCATCAGGATTTTGTCAATATGTGCATTCTTAGTTTGTCTGTAGGGACAACAGGAACGCAAGGAGGTCAGAACAGTAGGTCAAAAACCGTTTTTACTCTCAAGGATTTCGGAAGTTTGCAAATGGAAATTCACGTAGAAAAACGTGAAAGCAGAAGGCAACCTCCAGAGATAGTGTCGTTTGGAATGCATCAGTTTTCCGGTTTGACTTTAGTTTTCACTGGCGATGCAGAGTTGGAAGAGTTCATCAATGTAATGAAATCCGCAACGCAGGCTCTGGAAGATCAAAGAGCCAGAAATAGTCAGTTACAGCGAGGTATCGAAAAAATTCGAGAGCGGGCTGCGGAAGCGTTAAGAGAGAAAGAATGAGCATCCTCGACAACATGCTGGCCCGGAAGGGCAAGACCCGGGCGGACTACGGGAAGGATTCTCACCTGGGGAAGATCTTCCGCCGCCAGGGCGTGATGCAATCTGCAGAGCTTGACCGGATTCTGCACCTGCCCCGTCGTGACTGGGAGGCCGCGCCGTCACTGCACAACGATCTGACGGACTGGCTCAAGACCCCTGCCGGGACCATGACGCTGCGGCCGGTGCAGGCGTACGCACTGACGGAGATGCACGATTTCTCCGGCCTGCTGGCGCCGATTCGGGTCGGCGGTGGCAAGACCTTGATCTCGCTGCTCGCGTCCGAAGTGCTGGATGCCAAGCGGCCGCTGCTGCTGATTCCGGCGAAGTTGAAGCGCAAGACCTACAACGAAATCCAGACGCTCAAGCAGCACTGGCGTTTCAAGGTGCCGGAGATTGTCTCGTACGAGTGGCTCGGCCGCGTTCAGGCCGCCGAGTACCTCGACAAGAAGCAGCCCGACCTGATCATCGCGGACGAAGCGCACAAGTGCCGCAACAAGTCCGCGGCCATCACGAGACGTGTCGGCCGGTACATGGAAGCCCACCCCGAGACGAAGTTCGTGGCGATGTCCGGCACGATCACCAAGCGGTCGCTGGAAGACTACGCGCACATCGCCGAGTGGTGCCTGGGCCACGTGGCGCCGGTGCCGCTCGACTGGAAGATCCTGCGCGAGTGGTGTGACGCCTTCGATGAAAAGGTGATGCCCGAGGCGCGGCTCGCGCCCGGTGCACTCTTGAAACTCTGCAATGATCAGGAACTGCAAGAGATCCAGAGCGATTCGCTCGGGACGATTCGCCGTGCGTACCGGCGGCGTCTTGTCGACACGCCTGGGGTCATCGCGACCAAGGAAGGCTTCGTGGACTGCTCGCTTGGGATCTCGGCCGTCGAGCCGAAGTACAACGACGAGACCGAGGAAGCGTTCAAGAATCTCAAGCTCAACTGGGAGACGCCCGACGGCTGGCCGATTTCAGATGCGGTGACGCTGTGGCGGCACGCGCGGGAGATGGCGCTGGGATTCTACTACATCTGGGATCCTCGGCCGCCGAAGGAATGGATCGCGGCCCGGAAAGAGTGGTGCGCAACCGTCCGCCGCATCATCAAGTACAAGAAACTCGACAGCGAGTTGCAGGTCGCCCAGGCCATCGCAGCCGGTCGCATCGACGACCCCGAGTCTGAACGGAAAGATCTGCTCGGGAACAGGTTCGGCGGGACGGTCTACGACAACTGGGTTTCGATTCGCGACTCTTTCAGGCCGAACACGGTCCCGGTCTGGATGGATCACGGGCCGCTCGATTTCTGCGAGCGCTGGATGAAGGACAACACCGGGATCGTGTGGGTCGAGCACGTGGTGTTCGGCGAAGCGCTCGCGAAACGAACTGGGCGGCCGTTCTTTCACCGCAAGGGTGAAGACGCGCAGCGGAACTTGATCGATCAGGCGACTCCGGCCGGGGGCTCGGTCATCGCGTCGATCGCTTCAAACTGTGAAGGCCGCAACCTGCAAGCGTGGTCGCAGAATCTCGTCGCGTCGCCGCCTCCGACTGGTAGCGTCTGGGAGCAGTTGATCGCACGCAGTCATCGGGACGGACAAGAGGCAGATGAAGTTTCGGTCGACGTGATCTTGGGTTGTGTGCAGCAGTGGGGAGGCTTCGAGCAAGCAAGGCTCGACGCGAACTACATTCAGTCGACGACGGGGCAGGTGCAGAAGTTGAATTACGCGGACGTGGATGTTCCAAGTCCGCGGGAAGTCGCTGTGCGGACCGAAGCACGGTGGTTGTAAGAAACAAGAAACAAGGGAGAGCAGCATGGGCATGTTTGCTGGTATCGAGAGTGCACGAGTTGGCAGCGGGGGAGTCTATTTTCTCGCGGGCCTTTACAGGGTCGAGATCGTCAAGGTCTTCGCGATGAGGGGGAGGAAGGGCGACGATCTGTTCATCGTCGAGACGAAGATCTTGCAGAGCGACAATGCGGAACGGCGTCCCGGCGGGTCGTGTTCGTGGGTGGTGAACTTGAAGCACGAGCCGTCGCTCGGCAACATCAAGGGCTTCATCGCGGCCGCCAACGGGATCGATCCGAACAACAAGGGGGAGGTCGATTCGCAGGTGAACGAGGAGGCCGTCGAGGCCGCGTGTCACGCGGACAATCCGTTGGAGGGCATCATCATCGACCTGGAAGCGACGGAGATCAAGACGAAGGCGGGCGGAGACTTCACCGTCCACAAGTGGACGCCGGTCGAGCAGTAGACCTGAAGGCTCTGGGGGAGGCACGACGGCCTCCCCCGGCGCCGGTGCTTTATGACCCCTCTTGCCTTAGATACGGAAACCGCGTTGATCGGCATCGGCCAACTGGCCCCGCCGCTCACTTGCGCTACCTGGGCCTACTCCACAGCCCAGAGCGGCCTGCTTTGGGTCGGCTCGCCGACGTGCCGAGGAATGATCGAAAATCTTTTGTCAGATCCCACCATCATGATCGTCGGCTTAAACACGGCCTACGACACGGCCGTCATCGGTGCCGAGTGGCCCGACCTGTTGCCGAAGATCTTCGACGCGTATGAGAGCAACCGGATCACGGACGTGGGTCTTCGGCAGAAGCTCATCGACATCGCGCACGGAAAATTCCGTGGGTACACGGACAGCATCACAGAAGAATTCACGTCGCACGAGTATTCGATTGCGGCCTTGGCTGAGCGCTACATGTTCAAGACCCGGGACAAGGACACGCACCGGCTTGGCTTCGGGGAGTTGCGGGACGTGCCGCCGGAGCAGTGGCCGCAAGGCGCGGCCGAGTACGCGATCGAAGATGCGTGCGACACGATTGAAATTTTCCAGTATCAGGAGCCGGAGAAACAGTTTCTCGACGATCAGTTCCGCCAGGCTCGCGCGGCTTTCGGCTTGCACCTGATTTCCTGCTGGGGTATCCGGACGTCCGAGCAGAACATCGAGAGTTTCCGGAAGACCACAGAGGAAGCGTTTCGACACGCCTTGAAGGTTTGCAAGGAAGCGAACTTCGTGCGGCCGGATGGAACGCGCGACACGAAGGTCGCGAAGGCTCGCATGATTCAGGTGATGGAGGAACTGGGGGCGCCTACGAAAAAGACGGACACGTTCATCGAACTGCGACGCAAGCGGGACAGCAACGGAGTGATACTGACTCCCCGGGATGAGAAGAATCTGGCGGACCCGTTTTTCGGGATCTCGATCGATGAGGAGGCGTGCCTTTCGTCGGCGGACGATTCGTTGATTGCCTACTCCCAGGTGTCCAGCCTGAAGACCGTCGTCGAAGTTCACATTCCGGCGCTGCGAAACGGAATCGAGTACCCGATTCAGCCCAGGTTCGAGCCGTTGGTCGAGACCGGCCGGACGTCCTGCAAGGGTCACGATCCGAAGCAGGCTACCAACGGCTACCAGCTTCACAACGTCCGGCGGCTGCCTGGGATACGAGAATGTTTCACGGCCCGGCCTGGGAAGTTGTTCATCGAGGCTGACTACAGCGGTCTCGAATTGCATACCTGGGCGCAGTCGTGCCTGTACGCACTCGGTGAAAGCGAGTTGGCCAAGGCGTTGAACAAAAAGATCGACCCACATCTCGTGCTGGCCGCGACCATGCTCGACACCTCGTACGAAAACACGATCGCCAGGTACAAGGCAGGAGATGAAAAGGTCGCAGGGACGCAGGGAGCCCGGCAGTTCGCGAAGATCGGCAACTTCGGTTTCCAGGGCGGCATGTCGGCCGACACCTTTCGAGCCTGGGCCCGCGTCCAGTACAAGACCAAGTTCAGTAAGGAAGAGGCGGACCACATTCGGGCGTCCTGGTATCAAACCTGGCCCGAATCTGAATCATACTTCCGGTGGATCAAAGCCCAGTGCGATCAGGCCGGAGGCTACGCGACGGTCACGCAGTTCCAGAGCAACAGAGTCCGCGGCCTCATCACGTTCACCATCGCGGCCAACACGTTCTTCCAAGGGCTCGGGGCGGATGCGACGAAAGCAGCGCTGTTCGCGATCCAGCGGGAGTGTTACGTCGACAAGTGGTCACCGCTCTACGACTGCCGGATGGTGAACTACGTGCACGATTCGTACACCCTGGAAGTCCCCGAAGATCTGGAACTGGCGAACGCGGCTGCGAAGCGTCTCGTCGATGTCATGATCGAGGAAGCGACGAAGTGGCTGCCGGATGTTCCGCCGCGGGCCGAAGTGACGCTGTCGAAGCACTGGTCGAAGAAAGCCAAGGCTGTCAAGAACGAGCAGGGACTCTTGATCCCGTGGGAGTGGTCGCAATGAATTTGCTCTCGATCGATCCGGGCGTCACGTGTTGTGGCTGGGCGTACTGGCGGGGGAAGACTCTCGACGCTTGTGGTCTTTCACGTACGAAAGAAACAACGATCGAGGAACGGATTCGCGCGCACGACTTGTACCGACATTGGTCTGAACCGATAGATTCGATCGTGATTGAGAAGCCCGAGGTTTATCAGCAGCGGTTCTGGAAGGGAGACCCGCGCGATCTGGTGGAACTGGCGATGGTGGTCGGCGGGATCGTCGCTTTGTTTCCCTACAGCGTCGTCGTTCGGACTGTGTTCCCGAAGGAATGGAAGGGGCAACTTTTGAAAGAAGTGTCCGCTAGAAGAACGCTGTCAAAGTTGTCCGAGGTTGAAAAGCAGGTAGTAGAAAAACCCGAAGTCTTCGGCGAGCCAAGCACAGCGCCGCCGAGTCTTCTTCACAACATGTACGATGGAATCGGCCTCGGGCTGTTTGCTCTTGGTCGGTAACAAGAAAAGGAAAAGGAAAATGCAACTGAAACATGGAAACAGCGTCAAGAACGGTGAGTGTCGAGTCGTATCTTGCGAGAGTTTTGCGTTGGCCGTCGCGGACGGCCGGACGTTTTTCTCGAAACGCGCCCCGGCCGAGATCGAGCTTTGTGAAGATCATCTTTTCAAGGCGCAGGAGATGGCGACGACACAGGGGGAGGAATTGATCTGGAAGGAAATTCAGGCAGGCGAGGTTCCGGTTTCTGCCGCTCCTGTTGCCCAGGCTCCAGTTGTCCAGGTTCAGGTCGAGCCTACTCCGGCCGCCCCCGTCGCTCCGGTCGCTCAGGCCGTCGCTCCGGTCGATCCCGCCCCGGCCGCCGTGGCCGTCGTCGTGGAAAAAGAACTGGCGCACGAGGTGACCCAGGCCGAAGCTGCGATGATCCAGATCGAAGCGTTCGAGATCATGACGAAGGAAGATCTCGAATTCGCGGCCGAGATCCTTTCGGACACCAAGGCGAACTGGAAGCGGGTCGAGGAGAAGCGGAAAGAGATCACGGCCCCTCTCAACAAAGCCCTGAAGGCCGTGAACGATTTGTTCAAGCCGGTGCTCGGCTACTACGAGAAGTGCGAACGTCTGATCAAGGGCAAGCTCACCGACTCACACGCAAAAGCTGAAGCTGCGGCCCGGCAGGCACTGGAAGCTGCGGGCGCTGCGGCCGCTGCAGGAGATGAGGGTGCCTTGTCAGATGCGCTCGCGGGACACGACGCCGCCGTCACGTTTCCGGTTGCGGACGGGATTCAGTACCGTTCGACCTGGAAGTTCGAGATCATCGACGAATCGAAGATCCCGCAGAAGTACATGATGCCGAACGTGAAGTTGATCCAGGGTGTCGTCACGCACGAGAAGGGCGCGACGGAGATCCCCGGCATCCGGGTGTTCGAGGAAAAGATCGTCGCGAGTGTGGGGGTGACGCCCCAGCCTTCCTAACCGTACCTCAGAGCCACGACTCGAACGTGACTTCGCCTTCGGACCACTTCTGAATCTTGGCTGCGGCGTGGAGCCCAGGCGTCGCGGTTCCCGTCCGCAACTGCTGGATGTAGCTCTTGGTCAGTTCAAGCTCTTTCGCGGCCTCGCCGTCCGACAACCCTCTCTTTTTCAGGTAGTCGCTGAACTTCGTTTGCTTGGACATCTCGGCAGACCTTCCAACAAAAATTATTTGTTGTCAAGAACCAGGCCGAAGTGATAGGAGAAAGCATGGCCCCAGTTGATCCCCCGGATACGAGGCTGCTGGAAGAAATTCACTTCGCGTGGTCGAGGGGGGATGAAGTGGCGGCGCGAGTGCGCGGTATTTTGATGAAAGCTGGAGCGCATACCGGGCAGGACGTGATCGATCTCGGCTGTACAGGTCTCGTCGGTACTGGGACGACTATAGAAGATGCGATTTTCGTTCGCGAAAATATGGGTGGAGCAGGGTTCGGCCTCACGTGCTACGTCGGTCCCGACCGGTACTGTCTAGTGCACGAGACGATCGGCGGCTTGCAGACCGACAAGAAACAGGAGCCGCGTCACGTCGAGCACCTCGAAAAAGTTTCGCGGGAGTTGACTTCAGAAGAGCGGCAACACGTGGGCATCGTGGAGAGCGCTCGCCGTGTGAAGGCCCGCGAGGGGATCAACAAGCGGGAGTCGGCAAGGGAGGCGCTCAACAACGAGGGGCTGCCGCTGGAAGGTGTGGAGGAGCTTGCCGCAGAGATGAGTCGAGATCGGGGCTTCGTTCCGGACAAGCCCTTCACGTGTCCTGAGCACGACAAGCTGCTCTGGCGCTGCCGGTTCTGCGTCGCGGCCGAGATCGCGAAGGGCGACTTGATTCCGGCGTTTTTGTTCGCTCAGGAGGGGAACCTCGTGGTGGAGATCGATCCGAACGACATCGAGAAGCGCGTCGAGGAGATGAACGCGAGCGGTCTCGATGCGGCCTCGGTGTTCGTCAAGGTCGCGGTCTGGCGGCGCAAGCTCGTGAGGGACTAGTGGAGGCATCTCGTCGAGACGCTCATCACTGTCATGCACGTGGTTGTAAGGTCCATGTTCCACCGGAAATGCTGATGTGTAAGCGACACTGGTACATGGTTCCGAAGGCGATTCGTGATCGTGTCTGGGCGACGTATCGACCGGGACAGTGTGAGGACATGCAGTTTTCGCAAGCGTGGTCGGATGCTGTTGATGCGGCGATTCAGGCCGTCGCACAGAAAGAGGCGGCATGACTCGCCCTTCCTTCGAGTTCATCCACATGGAGATGGCGAAGCTGATCGCTCGCCGCTCGACGTGCGCCCGTCTCCAGGTCGGCTGCGTGATTGCGTCGGCCGACTACCGGAAGGTGTTGTCGGTCGGCTACAACGGGAACGCGTCAGGACTCGCGAACGAGTGCGACACGACGACGCCCGGAAGCTGCGGATGTCTTCACGGGGAATGCAACGCCATCATCAACTGCGACAGTCCGCGCTCGGTCGAGAAGATCGTCTTCGTCACCGATCTGCCATGCAAGATGTGCGCGAAAATGATCGTGAACCTGGGCAACGTCCAGAGGGTCTACTACGGCCGCGACTACCGGCTGCGCGACGGTGAGGAAATTTTGAAGCTGGCAGGAATCCTGATCGAAAAATTTGAAGGAGACCAACATGAATGACGGCGTCAACACGTTTCTCCCGATGTCCCTTCCGCACATCGAGGCTGACCAAGACTTCCGCGCGTGCATGGAAGCATGCGACCGGTTGCTGACCGCGAAGGGTCGCGACTACGAGGTGAAGGCGCTGACGGCCAAGGAACAGGAAGACCGTGACAGGCAGCGGGTGAGCAACTTCTACGCGGAGGCCGCATCGCTCGGGCTCACTCCGTTCCAGGTGCTCGGGGTGTACCTTCACAAGCACCTGCGCGCCATCGACAAGTACATCGCGACGGGCTCTCTAGCGAGTGAGCCGATCGAGGGTCGGTTCCACGATGCGATCAACTACCTCCTTCTAGGCGTGAAACTTCTCAAGGTCGAAGAACGCGCGAAGCAGGTCGAGGGTAAGTAGATGGCCTTCGAGTGCAAGATCGCGGCCGACAGCCTGGCGCCCTGCGGCGCGCGCTTGACGACGTTCATCGTCACGTACCCGCGGGCGATCCACAGCGAGATCATGACGCACAGGATGTTGAGCAAGTCGTCGGCGTCGTCGCGTGCGATCCCGACGGAGAAGCTCATCGAGCGTGTGCTTGCCGACCCGTGGATTCCTGATTACATCGGGAAAAACCAGAAGGGGATGCAAGCGGGGGAAGCCCTTTCAGAGAAGGATAGGGAATACGCCGTTGCGTGCTGGTTGGATGCGCGGGACTACGCTGTTCTCAAGGCCAAGCATCTTGTAGAACGCGGCGTTCACAAGCAGATCGCCAACAGAATTTTGGAGCCGTGGATGTGGATCACGGTCATCATTTCCGGCACCGAGTGGGAAAACTTCTTCGGCCTGCGCTGTCATGAATCGGCCGAGCCTCACTTCCAGCACATCGCCAGGATGATGCGCGACGCTCGGAATGCATCGGAGCCGAAGCAACTTCCAGCGGGTGAGTGGCATCTGCCGCTCATCAATTATGAGGTCGATACGCAGTTGGCCCACGATCTTGTAGGTGCTAAAGGAATGGATCTTACGGGGGCGATTACCTCGGTTGAGGAAGCGCTCCGTAAAGTCTCCGTCGGCCGTTGCGCTCGCGTCTCGTATTTGAACCATGAGGGTAAACGTGACCTACAAGCTGACATCGACTTGCACGACCGCCTGATGGTTCAGCGGCCGTTGCACGCGGCTCCGGCCGAGCATGTCGCCCAGGCGATGGACTGGCCATCGTGGTTCAAGGAGCACCACGGACATTTCACGAAGGAACACACCCCAGCGGAACTCCGTTCGCACTTTCAAGATCGCGACGCGATGATGTTCGGTACATGCGACGAGAAGGTGAAGGACTTTCTCTGGGCAGCGCCGTTGGCTTTGCGACGGATGCAGTCCGGCAACTACCTGGGCTTCGAGCAGTACCGGAAGACTTTGATCGACGAGCATATCGGCGGGTTGATGCCGTGACCTGCTCCGTGTTCCACACGCCGTTCGCCGAGTACGTTCGCTGCGCTACCCCGGCCGACTGGGCATTCGCGCTCTTCCTCGCGGTGGGTTCAGTCGGCCCCGTGATCGCTTTTTGCGTCCGGATCGCGAAGGGTAAGATCTCGTGATGGAACTGGCCGCCCCCTCGCCGTTGTGGTGTAATACCTGAATGATCTGTCTTCACTGTCAGCGCGAGACCGGTTCGTATTTCGAGGTTGCCTTCAAGGACAAGGATGGAACGGATCGGAGTCCCGCCATCCAGATCTGTTCGACGATCTGCCTCACCAAATGGGCCTACAACTACAGCGCTCGCAAGGGCGCCCAGTTCGTCAAGACTGTGTCGATGTTTCCCGGCATGGCGAAGTCCATGATCGGTGAAGCCATTTCGCAGATCACCCGGGGGCCGCGATGAGCACCAAGAGCCGGTTGTTCATCGGGAACCTTGACTACAACATGATCGCGGAAGATCTCGCGACAGAGTTGACGGCCCTGGGACTCGTGGTCAGCAACGTCCGGATTATCACGGACCACGAGACCAAAACCTCGCGCGGCTTCGGTTTCTTCGACGTCCTGAAGACAGAGGTGCAACAGGCCATCCAGATCGCGAACAACGCGGTCATCAATAACAGGCAGGTGCGGGTCGACATGGCGTCGCAGCAGCCTGGCGACAAGGCGCCGCCCCGGAAAGACGTGTCGGACGCCCGGCGGGAAGATCAGAAGCGGGGCACCCGGAGCGGCTAATTTGACCGGCCGGGTTTTTCGCGGCAGCATCATCTATATGGCTCGAAAACGCCGCCGTCGCAGTCCGATGCTTGGGGAAGTGACGAAGCGGGATTTCGTGTCCATCGCCAGCATTTTGTGCCAGAGGGAAGCGTCGTCCGGCCTGGTCGACGACCTGGCGAACTACTTTCGGTCGCAGAACCCGCGGTTCGATGCCATGCGGTTCAAGAAGGCGACCACGACTTGTCGAGGCTGAGTAGGGCTGAAGGGCAATTTGACCGTCTCAAAACGCGAGCGTAAGGTGAACACATGATCTTCGGACAACCGCAGCGAGTTCCTTTTCAGCATCCCTCGGCGGCCGGGTACTACACCCCGGAAATGCCGAACGTGAGGTTCTACTCGAACATCCAGCCGTTCGCGAAGGTGTTCCCGCGGATGTCGGCTGTTCGGGCGCAGATCCCGCCGCCCCAGGCGGACATGAGTCCGGGTGTCGCGAGTAGGATGGCGACCCCGTCGCCGGGCGGCTTCGGCCGGGCGTTCGGTTACAGCTTCGGCAGCGGGAACGGCAGCGGCAGCGTGAACCCGTACCGCCTCATGCGGGACGGCGGGATCCCCGGCATCATGTCGTCCGGCGGGGATCTCCGCAGGGGCGTTTCCAGCGCCGGTGCTCTGGTTCGCAGGCTTTCGCCGGGTGCCTTCACCCAGCAAAACATCCCGGCCGGTAGCGGCGGGTAAGGGGTTTTTGTCCGGTGCCGCAACGACGGTATCCAGATCCGGCTGCGATCGTCTACCCGACGACGCAGCCCCCGCGCTTCGCGCCGCAGATGACGTCGCGCGATGCGGGCCCCGGGCATCCGCTGCACAGCCATTGTGCGTTCGTGGACGCCAGCGGTGACGGTGCGACAGATACCGACGCCTCACACTTCCACCGCATCGTGGGCGGCCGGATCCGGCCGGACGAGTCGGACGGCCACACGCACACGTTCGTGGGCCTGCCGTGCGGCGCGGGCGCTGTGCTGCCCATGCCCACGCAGGGGGACATGCGTGGAAACGGCATGGCCGGGCCCTTCGGTGCCGGTCCCTCGGGCGCTACGACCCTGGCAATGCGCCGGGCGCAGACCCGGATGAACATCGCGCGCCAGGCGCTCGCGCTCGGAAACTGCCGCCTCGCGACGGCCGGTGTCGCCGACGCCTCGATGTGGATGCAATCGCTTCTACAGGCTCGCGCGGCCGCCGGGCTGCCTGCCTACGATCCGGCCGTCCGGAGCCTCATGCTCGACCTGGCCAGGCTGCGCATCCAGGTGCAGCGGCGCTGCTCGCGTCGATAGGGGTCGCGGCGTTAGGCCCCGCGCGGCGCCCCGGCAACGACGAAGCCGGGTGTCTGCATCCCCTCGGCGCGCTCGATCTTCAAGATCTGCTGTAGGTGGGCGTCGCAGGACTTGAGCGCTTCGGCGTGCTTGTCCTGCAGGGTCGTGATGAACTTGCGTAGCTTCGTCGGATCGTAGCCTGCCTTCACGATTGCGTCCCGGCCGACGAGTTCTTCCAGCGTGTCGAGCAGCACGAGCGAGTAGCTCGCGTGCGTGATCCCGACGATGGGGGACAGATCTTGAGACGACGCGAAGGCGTAGCGCCGGATCTGGCGCGCGTGGGTGGCCAGTGGTCCAACATCGGGCCCGGCGCCCAGGCCGGGGATGATTTGCTTGGCCTTGGAGTAAACCCAGAGGCCAGCCGCACCGACGGCGATGCCTCCAATGAACCACGCGGCTTTCACGGAGCCCATGGTACGGCGGATCCTAAGTTGCGTCCACTTGCTGGGCTCGACTATCATGTGACCCGTGGCTGCTCAGGTCGTTTTCAATGCTGCTCTGACCGGTGTGTTCGTTCCCGGCAGGCCGTTCATGATCACGGCCGAGAAGGTCGTGCTTGATTTTCTGGCGACGGTGACAGCGGTGGCTGCGATCGATTGGTTCCTTGAATTCACCGGGGACAATCCGAACGACGCGGCAGCGGTGTGGAGCCGGGAGCTTGCCGAAGAAGACGCGGGTGGCGGTGTGGTGGCCATGCCCAAGGTCGTCCGCACGTTCAAGGAAAACGGCGGGGCAAATCTCGCGATCGGTGTGCACCCCATGAGTTGTCAGTTCGTTCGCACGCACAAGTCTTGCCGCCTCCAGGCTCGGGTGAATGCGGTTCCGGCCGCAGGCGCGGCGAGCTTGCTGGTGTCCACGCAGTTCGGCATCCCGGTGATCTCCGCCTAATTTGACGCCTTCGCGTCGTAGCGGTAGCGTTGGGGCGTGGAGATCTACACGATCAGCGGGGCGCCTCCTTTCGGCGCGGCCGCGTGCCCGCCAGGCTGGACTCCGACACCGAATGGAAACTGCGGCGGCCCTGCGCCGCGGTACTACCTGAAGGCTGCGGCCGATCTTCAGACGGCCCTGCGCAGCCTCGGGGCGCGGGCCGGTGATCCAGGGCTCGCGTCTCTGCCGATCGACGGCATCATCGGTCCTGGGACTGTCCAGGCCGCAGAGCACGCGTTTGCGACGCACATCGGCCCGGGTCAAGCACCGGCCGCTCTGCGCGCGGGAGGGCTCGGGATCCTCGGCGTCGCGCAGAGCGCGTCGGTCATGGCCGATCTCGCCAACGCCGAGACAGTTCGGCGCGGCGGTGCGATTGCCGTGACGCCGCCTCCGCCGAAAGGCGTGGTTCATGTCGACATCGGCCCGGCCGAGATCATGGCGGAGCCTTCTTCAAGAAAAGTCTGGGCGCTCCTCGGGCTCAACGCGCTCGCGGCTACCATCGGCATCTACTTCGTGGCCACGAGGGATTCGTAGTGGCAAACGGCAAATGGATCGGAAGTAGCTCGCCGCTTTTCAAGGTCTACGTTTTGAAGCGCGGTGATGTGTGCCGTGCGTACGCGCGTCGTGTGAAAAGGTATCCAGTGAACTTTCCGCTCAAGGCCATCGCGGTCAGTGTTCAGCAAAGTTCTTCGCCGAAAGGGGCGAAGCAGAACGTCGGTTGGGGCCTCGACTGGCGGAACAAACCGGCAGGATGCACGCGGGTGAAGTAGTTGCCGCGTGAGCGCAAGTCGCCTCGGCGTGTCCGGCGTGCCTCGAAACCGCGCGGTCACAAGACGCATCCGTCCAGCGTGAAGCTCATCCGGGCGAGCGCTTCGACGACTCGCGCAGCCGTTCGACTTTCGTCGAGAACGTGATGTCGTCTTCGACCACGCGCAGCGGAGAGCTTCCTTCACAGCCTTGACGGGCACGCTCTGCAGTCGCTCGTAGGGCGACGCCCAGGGCTTGTAGATCGTCGTGGGCAGCGCGGCTGCGATCGTCGATGTCGTGCAGTCTCTGGGCCCGAGCGTGCGCCACGGCTTTTTTCACTCACATCCTCCGCGAAAGGGAATCGAGCACCGTTTTCATGTCGCTGGCGTGTTCGTTGTACTTCTCGATCCACTCCTCTGCTTTCTTGAGGTGGCGGTCGTACAACTCGCGCTCCCGTGTTTCAACTTTACGCTTTTCCAAGTAGAAAAAACAGGCCGCGGCCAGGAACATGAGACAGACGGCTCCCAAGATCCCTTGGTTGAGAAAACTGGACGTGACACCCTGTGCGGCTTGTGTGGCGACTTCGTTCACCTCCGCAGGATCTGCGTTTGGCCTATCGAGGTCAAATTGGGTGCGGTCACTTGCTACGTGTGTAACACTTGTGCGAGAGTGGAAAGCGTGCAAATCGTTAGGCTTCGCGACCTGATCGTCATCTCAGGTGCGCCCCACCGCGAGGGCGGAGCGGTCTCCGAGCGGCGAGATGCGATAGCCTCGGAACACAGAGATGACTACGACGTGTTGGTCACCCAGCACAGCCGGAGGATTTCCAAGACCCGGCGCCAGGCCGACACGTTCGTGGTCTCGTACAGCCGGAAGCTGCGGAAGGATAGGTTGCTCTGGACGCCGTTCGGTGCCCTGTACGATCCGAGCGTGCTGGAGAAATTGCAGACGCTGCTGGCGCAGATGACCAAGGAAGCGGCCGAGTTCAACGCGATGGTCGGAGACTGCAAGATCCGGAACTACATCTTGTGGGAGCCCCTGCGCGACACGCGCAAGGCCGCCGTCGAGGGCTGGATCACGCGACAGATCATGGATGGCGATCCGGAGGCGACGGCCGCACTGCCGAAGCTCGTGGCGGCCTCACGCGAGCTTCCTGAGCAGCTTTCCGATGTCCGCGTCTGAGATCGCGCCGATGCGCTTGGTGACGGTGCCTGCGCTGTTGCGCACGACCGTGGTGGGAGTCGCCTTCACGCCGAGCCGGTCAGCCAGCGCGGCCGCGCGCCGGTCGCGAGAGACATCGAGAATTCTCGCGCCCTGAAACGCCTTCTTAAACCTGGGCACGTATTCGTGGCAGGCCGGGCAGCCGGTCATGACGAACACGAGGACGGCGGGGGTCACGGAGGTAATTTGACCACGGCCGGGGTGGGAGCGCAATCTAGCCCTGTGGCCGCGCGCTGCCTGTCCCTGGTGAAGTTGAGGCTCAAAAGCAAGTGGGCGGGCTACGGCGCCGTCCACACCGCGGGCAAGTTCAGGGGACTCGATCTGGAAGTCCCGCATTCCGAGTTGGCCATGCACACCCGTGCCGCGGGCAAGAAACTGATCGCCTGGGCGTGCAAACCTTCGGGGAGAGAATGCGGCATCGTGTTCGCAGAGCCCAGGGGCGGCTGCGGGGATACGTTCGGACTTCCGACCGAGGTGTTGACCCACGCGGTTCTGCGCAAGATGGGTGGTACGGTGGCACGACACCTGATGGGTGCTCGGGGGCGACGCTGAATGACGGACAAATGTAGCATCTTGGTGGGCGGCTCTCATGCAAAGGAAGCAAAATTTTCTTTGAGCCGTAGCGGTTGGTCATTGGCTCGGGAACAGGCGATCTATGTCAGCGCGACGCGAGGCGCGAGCCAGGTCACGCTTTTGTGTCCTGCTGGCGGCATCCCACTTTATCAGTGCTACCCGGATCCTCGTGGGGGTCAGCTTTGTCTGATTGAGGACGCAGGAGTAGGAGCTACCGCTCTCGCAGGCGCGCGTCGCCGCCGGAGGAAGCGCTGATGGCCGCATGTTCAAAAAGAGGAGTCATCGCAGGAGCGCGCAAGATCTTGCAGGCCAACATTCGTGTTCTGACGGCACTCATCGGACGTCGTGGGAGTGGGATTTACGATCCGCTTTGGGGACTCACGAATCAAACTTGGAATGAAGCGACCCGTGCCAAAGGGCACGCGCACGAGAACAATCTTCCGCAGGCATGCAAAGCGTATGCACGTGCGCGGAGTCTGAATGCTGAGTTGAAGCGAAAGCTCAGAGGGCGGAGATGAAGGCACAGTATCGAAAAAGGGTCATCACGTTCCCTGTCAGCAGTGATCGAGATCGGTCACGCGCTGTAAAGTGCTTGCGGAAGCACTTCCGCAAAAAGAAGATCCCCGTGGTCGTGACGGGATTGCTGGCAATCGGATCAGATCCAGCCAACGCATCTGTGTGGGCGTATCCTCGTGACGTACGACGTGTTTTGGCTGCGTCTCACGCGTGCCAGAAGTACAGGAAGCGCTGATGCCCTACATCGTCCTCAAGAAGAACGGCAAGAAAGAGCACCCGTCGTTCCTGTACCTGGAACGTGACGTGGCGAACCTCGCGCGCGACCGGCAGAACTGCTACACGCTGATCAACACGACGACGCGCCGGACGAAGAAGGTCGGCATGTGCGGCGGGGCTCAACTCGGCCGGGCTCGACGCCGGAGGAGACGTTGATGGCATCAGAATTTTATCGTCACCTGAAGGCCAAGAAACCGCACTGTATGGTTTACTACCATACGACCAAAGGCCGTCTGAATGTAGCCATGAAGTCGGCTGTTGCACTGGTACGACACAAGGGACCGGAGCCTTTCATCAAAAAGGCTGAAAAGTTGCTCGGCGGCAGAGCCGTCGGTGTGACGGTCGAGTGCACACAAACGCGGGGTGAAGGGCTAGTGTTCTCCTGGGATCAGTGGTCTGGGAGCTTTTTCACCGAGCACAAGCGCGTAGGGGTGAATCTCGGCGGCGGGGCTCAACTCGGCCGGGCTCGCCGCCGGAGGAGACGCTGATGAAGATCAAGAGCGGCAAACGAGCCTCCAAGGCGTATGTTCAAAAAATTCTTGGGGCAAAGTATTGCCCTGCAGGGAAGTGGACGCTTCGTGTGCGAGGTACGGCAACCGCACGCTATATTCGTGGTTGTTATGCGACGGAGATAGCAGCCAGGCGCGCTGCCGATCGAATGCACGACAAGAGAGGCTTCGATCGAGGATCGGTCTGGATCGTGACAACGCCGGGTGGTGGATCTTGAAAACTAAAAGAGGAGCACCGGACTGTCGCATCTCCTCCTCATTTCCAAATCAGAGACTCATTTTTAAATCTCGATCTGGCAATCACGCTTTGTGGGTGTACCAGAGTTCGGATACGAACAAGGAAAAAGCGGTAGCCATCAACTGCCAATCCGGCTACACAGATTATCCGATCAGGTACGACGACGGGGCTGTGGGTTGGGACCGTCCAGAGGCGTTTCCTGCGTCTTTTCGTAAGAGCGTCCAGAGGTTGTTCGGCCGCGCGAGGAGAGGTTGATGGATCTCAAGACTGTGCGGGAGCGTGCAGAGCGCTACGAGCGGCTGTTGAGACCGAGCGTATCGGACGAAAACAGGCGGCTCTCGCGCGTCGCGGGTTACAAAGACGGTCTGCGCGAGAAATGTCCTGGCGTAGAACTTGGGATGGTGCTCGATCGCGACCGCGGGATCTGCAAGCTCAATGACAGCGACCGTCAGGAGTGGATCAACAACGACGAAGGTCTCTACAACTGGCAGCGCAGGTCACGCCAGAGCATGAAGGCGTTCATCAAGACCAACAAGGCCGAGATCGATCAGGCGGTCTGTGCCGCCTTGAACGTGAACCCAAGGTCTTCGTTCGGTGGCGCTCGTGGCCGGAGGAGACGCTGATGGCAAAACGACGACGCAAGACGAAGTCTGATACGAGCACGTACGTGTGCAGTCGCCTGTGGCAAAAGGGCAAGACGTTCTACGTGGGAGCGGTTCCAGGCCAAGGCGGAAAAGACTGGGGCTACGAGACGCATCCCGGCCGGGCTGTTCCAATCAGCGCTTACTGGCAACGTCGATTCAAGGCTGACATGCGCCATGTTGGGGCCCAGGGCGTCAACTGTCGGAGGGCACGCTGATGGCTACCTACCGTTTGAAAGTCTGGACCGGGCCGGTCGGGGTCGTTGAGATCGGCCGCAGGGTCCGCGGCGCCGGTCTCAAGAGTTACACCACGGGCACGGAGCACATCTACGTCGACGTGAAGGGCCAGTCCTGCGACGGGGCTGCGTGGAATATGCGGGCGCAGTTGTTTCGGAAGTACCGCAAAGATTTCGGTCTGCGGGCTGTGTCGTGTCACATCCGGAAGAAGTCTCGGCGAGCGCCGATGAAATTCGGAGGGCGCCGGTGACTCTCCGTGGAACAGAGCGGGAGCACGCGCAGTCCGCAATCGACGACTACAGGAGCGCCATCAAGTACGCCAAGGGAGCGATTCGAGAGTCGCGAAGAAATTGTCAGGTGTCCCAGGATCATCTCGATAGTGTGTACTTCGCGATGGGTCAAGGTCGTGCAGAGCATAGGTACACGTCGGGACATCACGACGTCATGGCCGCAAATCACAGGGCTCGTAACTGGAAGAGCCTCGCGCAGAGGGCGTTCTCGAAAAACTGTACGCCTGCCAAGATTGCTGCAAGGGCTTTGAAGCGATGAAGCGTCGTCGTGTGAATCTCGGGTCCGGCCGCATCTATCACGCCAAAGGCGCACGCGAGGCGTACAGGAACGCGATGGATTTGTTCGATCGCACGATCGACGCGGCTGAGTCAGGATCATGTGGGGCCGCGTACGCTGATTTGACGATCGCGGCGCAGGATTTCGGGAGCTTTTTTACCGAGTTCAAGCACGCCGTCGGGCCGAGTCGGTATGGTTTCAGTCCCATGGGCGCCCCCCGTATGCGGCAAGCTCTCAGCGAGAAGTTCAGCAAGGCGCGAAACGTGTTCGCGAAGAAGTGCATGGTGCGCGGATGAAAAAGCGAAAAAAGGAACCACCGTACTGTGCGAACCTGGAAGTAGACCAGTGGCATGAGCGCGACCGCAACAACGTCAACGTCAAGACGAAGGGCGGTCGTGAAGTCGCGTCGTGGTGGGATGAAGATGTTCACGGAATGGTCGACGACGGCTTTTTCAAGACGCAGGGGCCGTTCGCACGTGGCGGGATCTCTCCACGTAGTGTGATCGACTACCTGGAAAGCATGGGAATGTGCCGTCCAGGCAATCCTGGGAGCATTTTCGACGGCGCCCGCCGGAGGCGACGATGAAGTCTGCAGCCTGGTACGCGATTGCGGTTCGCAGAAAGAGTGGGCGATCTGACCCACGTTTTCTCAACTTTATTGTTGTGACGAAGGTCAAGAATCCGAAGATTCGCGGAGGCCGCTACGCGTTCGGCCCGTACCTCACGAAGAAAAAAGCATGCGAGGTCGGAAGCTACCAAGGTCACGGTCTACCTCCGAAGGGGTGCCCGTGATGGCGAAGCGTCGTTGCAAAGTCGTCTTCGGCCACGACAAGGTCGGGCCGTTCGCGATGAGTGTCGATCGGCATGGTCGCCCCGAGAACGTGATCAACTTCTCACGTGGAACACGTTTGACGGCAAGGAAGCGGCAGATTGCGCGGCGAGCGTTGTGTGAGGGTCGAAGCATTTTGTGGCGGAAGTGGACAAGATGAGACGCCCGAAGCTCCGGCGTTGTCCCCTCTTTCGCCCCGTGATCGGAACGGAAGGTCGCGAAGAGCATTGCAAGGTCACGCGTGAGGGCGTCACCTTTCGCGTGGTCCGCTACCGGAAATCAGGACGATTAGTCGCCTGGATACAGCCTCATGGACGCCCGAGTTTTCCAGGGATGGAGCTACCGGTTTCCACGCCACCGACCCGGTCGCTCGACGACCTGATGTATAGTGCGTCGAAGTTCGCGAGGAGCAGGAGGCGAAGCTCATGAGACGCCGCAAGATGGATCACTGTCAGGCCAAAGACTGTATGCTGGGGCGAAGATGAAGAAGCGACGAGTCTATCTAAACCCTGTCACCGACAAATGCTCGATGGTCGAGTTGCTGGGCATGTACGCCAAGAACCCCATCGGGCGCGTCTGTCGCGTGGACACCGGATGGGTTTACTACTCGTTTCCGTCTGTTCGCACCGATCGCGGCCCCGTTCGTTCCAAGGCCCGAGCGATTCTCTCCGTCGTGCGCGACTACAAATCGTGGATCGGAGTTCCTGGCGTGTCTGAGCGCGAAGAGCGGATACATTCGCGGGGATGGAAGTAAAACACATGAGACAAATCTGCAACCGTTCCACGCATGCGAAAAAAGTTCGCGAGGTTCGTCGGCTGAAGTACCATGTCAACCAAGATCTGCGGCCGTTGTTCGATCACATCCTGAAGCTCTCGATCAGCAGTGCCAAGCACGGGTACTGCGCCCACGCTGGTAGGGAGTTACGACAAGCGAAAAATCTGGCGAAGAAGTACCCGGCCATCTGATGACCCAACGTCGACGTACCCTCAAGTGCCGCGTCAACGAGCGTCGCTTCACCGTGGTCCGGGTCAACGGCGATCCGCACGACACGCACGCTGGGCACAGTTTCGAGGAGGCCATGCGCACGGCCGGGCCGGACCGGGGTTCGACTGTCGAAGTCTTCGCGGTCTGTGGAAAAGATCCCGGCGCGGTTCGGCTGCCGTCGGAGTACGAGAAGCGCGGGCAGCTTCTCAGGAAGTTCAAAGTGAAAGGCGGACGGTGATGGCACGAAAGCTCGCAATCAGACGATGCGATCCCCGCGAAGGCGTGACCGTCGAGCAGGTGAAGGACTACATCATGCGGAAGGGCGTAGGGCATGCGATTCGCATGAAGTACACGCTTCCGCGCTCGACCTTCCGTCAATCCGGCAGGAAGGTGATCGCGAGGAATGACAGTGAGGGCTCGACGACCACGTACGGTTGCAGCATGGGCAGTAGGATCTACGGAGAGATAGACTACGACGACAGGGGCTACGACGACTGAGGCGCGTAGTCTACGAGAACCCGACAAGGATCGGCCTTGTCACTGAGAACCGTCGTCCAGGGCACGAGCCGCGTGTAATCGAGCCGGTATCTGAAGCTGGAAAACAGCGGCTCGAAACCCAACTCCTTGACCGCATCCGGGTGCGTGTCGTGCACGACGATGAACCTCGCCCATCTGCGCAGTTTTTCGATGTCTATGGCCCGGCGCTCGCCGGGCGCGTGATCGACGAACGCGACATCCCAGGGCGTCTCGATCAGTTTTCCGTCCCAGGCGTTCCAGTCGGGAACGTGATGGAACTCGTGAAACGGCGAGCGCAGATCCAAGAACTGCTGCATGAACGGCCCGTTGTTGTCGATGCTGACCAACCGACGCAGATGACAGATGCCGTGCAAGACCGGTGTGCTGTAGTAGCCGGTGCCCATTTCCAGAACCGGGCCCTGCGTACGCGCTGCGAAGGCCGCCAAGATCGGTAGATGCGTCGCCCAGGTCTCCATCTCACAGACCCAAGATCTGAAGGATCAGTGTGTCGGCCTTGCCGGTGATGACGTCTTCCTTGCTGAAACGGTGATGGGCGCCCGCGGCGAAGAGCGCGTCGTTGTTGGCCGGTATGCCCGAGAACGTGATGATCTTGGTGTCGTCATTGTCATATCGTCCGGTCTCGTGAAGCCAGGCCAGAAACTCCGGCCCGCTGCCGTACGGCATGTCGTGGTCGAGCAGGATCAGTTCCACGCCGATGCGTTCGCACACTCCGGCCGCCTGTCCTCCACCCGGTACAAAAGAGACTTGAACGTGCCCCTGGCCGCCGAAAAGCTCGGCGAAGTGCTGCGCGATCCGTGCTTGTTCTTGGATGTCGTCCTCGCAGACGAGAACGTGTCGCGTGGGAAAAGTGGTCCGGTTGGTGAGTTGGTTGTTGAACATCAGGCGATCATCGGCCGTAGGACGTTGCAAATCCGATCGATCTCAGCTTCGGAAAGATCAGCGGGTGCGGGTAGGCAAAGAACCTCGGACGCGATCCGCTCGGAAACCGGCAGCCGGGACGCTCGGTAAAGCGGCTGCTCGGACATGGCAGGAAAGCCGGGCCGCGTTTCGATGTTGGCCGCGAGAAGGTTTTGCATCACGGCGTCCCGGTGTCCAGCTTCGAGCCGGATCCCGATTGCCCACATCACCGGATTGACTTCCGAGGGGATGTGCTGAAACCGAGCGCCCGGTAGGCGTGCCTTGTAACCGGCATGGACCTTGTCGCGCATCCCCGAGAGTTCCTGCCGGTGGGAAAACTGCGCGCAGAGCATGGCCGCCTGCAAGTTGGTGAGGCGGAAGTTGTGACCGGGAATCTCGTGGAAGTATTTTCGAGTCGATCGCATTCCGTGGCTGCGAAAAAGCCGCATCCGTTCGAGAAGGTCTTGGTCGTCGGCAAGGACCAAGCCCCCTTCGCCGCACGTGATGGTCTTCGTGGCCTGGAAGCTGTAGATGCCGATCTTGCCCATGGTTCCGGCGAGACGGCCTTTCCAGGTCGAGAACAAGGACTCGGCGCAGTCCTCAATGATGGCGACACCGGGCGCGACGGCCGCCAGGGCATCCATGTTGACCATGTTGCCGTAGGTGTGGGTGGCCACGATGGCGCGCGTGCGGGACGTGATGAGCCGCTGTACATCGACAGGATCGAGAAGCCAGGTGTCGTCGCAGACATCGGCGAAGACTGGTATGGCGCCGCAAGCTATCGTCATGTTGGCGGCGGCAGCGAAGCCCCAGCCAGGCAAGATCACTTCGTCGCCGGGTCCGACGACACCTAGTCCAAGAAGCGCCAGGTGAAGCGCTGTCGTGCCGCTCGACACGCAGAGTGATTCTCGTCCATGGAGCGCCGAGAACGCCTGCTCGAATTTTCGGATGAACGGACCATCAGACAGCGCCGTCGAATCCACGGCCTCGACGACCGCGCGACGCTCGTCACCGAACAGAACGGGGCGGGCCCACGGAATCCAGGCCGTCTCCGGCCGGAAGTCGAGATGACCAACGAGCAAGTCAGCTTCGGCCTCGAATTTGTAGCCGAGGTTCTTGTAGAGCGAGACCGCCGGTCGGTTACCGGGTGACACCCTGAGTCTCACGGCCGGAGCGCCGTGTGCAGCGGCGGCTGCGTGCAGGAACGACATCAGGGCGCGGGCGAGCGGCGTCCCGCGTACTTTGGGATGCACGGCTATCCCAAGGCTCGGGATCTCGAATCCTTCGTCCCAGCCGCGGAGAAGCCCGTAGCCTACGATTTCTTCGCCCTCGACCGCGACGTAGTAGAGATCTTGCCCCTGGTGCGCAGCGATCCGCTTCGCGGTGTCGGCATCGAGAGCATGCGGCCGGAAGAACTTGTCGTCTTCCGCTGCCACGAGGACGGCGAAGAATCGCGCCAGGGCGGGTGCCAGAGCCGGTGTGACCTGCCGGATTTCCATCACGTCACCGGCCACTGTTCGTTTTCGATGGCGGTTCGGATCAGGTCGGGCGTCCTGAGCCACTGGCCGTTTTCACCATACACCGAAACCAGCCGGGGGGCTGAGATGCCTGCGCGGGTCTTGGTGCGGCCGTCGATCCAGTCCTGGGTGGACTCGGTGCCCTTCCAGGCACGGTAGTGATGAATGTCGAAGCCGTCCCAGGAGATCAGGTAGGTTTTGTCGCTGTAGAAATCGAGAATCCCCATGTATCTCTCGCGCGACACGACGGCGATGGGGTCCATCTCCCGCCCGCTTCGTACCCCATGATCGAAGTCCCGGCAGTGACTGATCGTGCACTTCGCGTAGTCCAGCCGGTAGCAGTCGTAGGTCGTGTTCCTGGCGAAGTCGAGTAGCAGCTTGCACTGCTCGGGCAGCATGAACATATCGACATCGAGGCGGAAGACGACATCGCAGTCGCTCAGAATTTCCAGGCCATGGTTGTAGAGATCGCAGGTGAAGTCGTTGACCCGAGCGGTGTGAATCTCAAAACCTGCGGCTCTGGCCCGTTCACTCGAACCGTCGTGAACGGCCCCGATCTCCGGGTATTCCGCGATGGAGTTCGGCCAGGGCGCAGTCCCTTGCAGCACGATGCTGCGGTCGGCACCGGCCGCGCGCAGCATCTGAAGATGAGGCACGAGGAACTTCCCGCCGTTCCAGTTGCAAGTGACGGTTCCAACTTTTCTCATGATGACTCCGGCAATGTATCGGGCCAAATCTCTCTACGCCAGTACGCAACGTCAGGAATGTCACGCGGGACGCAGGCGACGGCGGGATCGCGCCAGGGTTCAAGTTCCGTGGAAAGCCGTCGTAGGTCGAACGGATTGTTAGCACGGACAGCCCGGCGCTGGCGTTGCAATTCGAGGTACGCGTAGCAGTCTTTGTCGTCCCAACGGTCGTCGACCCGGGCATGGATGTTCCCGAAGGGCTTTGTCCACAGGAGCCAGTGCGGGTTGAAGTACCAGGCCGGTTCCGCACGCGAGTTCCAGAAAATTTCGCCGCCAGCGTGCAGGACGCGCATGCCGAAGTCGTGATCGCAGGCCGTGCGGCCCTTGTTGTAGCGCTCGTCGATCCCGTTCAGTTCAAGAATGAAATCCCGGTGGGCGGCCTCGATGCGCAGGAAGATGAACCGCTCGTCGACGAGACCTTCTCTGTCGCGTGGGCGATCGTCGCTCCAAGGAACGCTCGAACCGTCGACGCAGCGGGTGGATTTTTCAGTGGGCCAGTACGGATCGAATCGGCTGTCGAAGACGCACATCTCGTCCAGTTCAGGAATCTTCAACGGATCGGTGAGATGCCGGATGCTCTGGGTTCGAGAAGAATCAAAAGCCCCGAAGACTTTCGACGACTCCCGGTGCTCGTAAGGGGAAGTCACGAGCCGTTTTTCGTGCCCGCGCAGCTTTTCCAGCACGGATTCGAGGAACGACGGCGGCAAGCACGTGTAGTCCATGAGCGTGACGATGTACTTGCCGCGCGCGACTGCGAAGCCGGTGTTGAACGCGGCGGCCGACACGATCCACTTGCCGTTGCGCCTGTGCTCGGGCACGTGTACGACCTGAAGATCGAGATTGTATTCGGCAGCCATCGCCAGGACTTTCGCATGCCGAAGCTCGTAGCGATTGTCGACGATCACGATCTCGAAGTTCTTGAACGTCTGTTGCATCAGTCCTGAGAAGGTGATGTCGAAACCGCCGGGGCGGTAGACAGGCAGGACGATGGAAACCTCTGGGGCGACTTTGGAAGTCATGGATCCGTCGGCCGCAGCTTCCTGCGAAAGTACGCGACGTTGGAAACATCCTGCGGCACGCACACAGCGCCGGGCTCACGCCATGGCGCCAGCCTGGCGGCCAGTTCGCGCATGTCGAAAGGATTCGGGGCGGTCTTGAGACCCGCCGCGTCCACGTGGTGCCAGTGCGCGACGCCGTCGGCTTCGGTCCAGCGCTCATCGCCGCCGTCCTGAATGTTCTGCTTGTGGTTGCCGAACGGGAGCGAGCGCATGACGAAACGCGGGTTGAAGATCGGCGGACAGGGCTGGTCGATGTAGACGGCCTCACCGCCCGCGGCGTACACACGCGAAGAAATCTCCATGTCGAACGGTCCGCGGCCGTGGTCGAAGCGCTCGTTGATGCCGCCGAGATCCCACAAGAACTCACGCCTGAACGAGTCGTTCGTGAGCGTCACCCAGCCCTTGCCGGGCTTGCGGCCTGCGTGGAACCACGACGAGAACACCGGCTGCCACTGGCGCGGGCCGATGGTGATCGGCCAGGACGGATTGAACTCGCCCTGCTTGAAGATGCAAAGCTCGTCGAGGTTCTCGAACGCGGGATCACTCTCGACGATGGCTCGGTCGGTTTCGTAGGCTTCGGGCAGCGTCACGGACAGTTCGGGCAGGTCGACGTTCGCGTGGTTTCCGACGACGTGGCGCTTGAGGCTCCCCTCGTGCGCCCGCACATGGCTCTCGATCCAGCCCGGCTGCGCGTACATGAAGTCGTGCATGATGATGACGATCTCGCCGCGCGCGAGCGCCATCGCGGTGTTGAAGGCTGCGCAGGCGACGATCCACTTGCCGTTGCGCCTGTGTTCAGGCACGTGCACAACGTCGCGTAGGCCGTAGCGCTCTGCCATTTTCAAGATTGCGTCGTGGCGCTTCTCGTATCTCGAATCGACGATGATGGTCTCGAAATTCTTGTAGGTCTGGTCACGCAAGCTCGCGAACGTAATGTCGACGCCGCCGGGGCGGGACATCATGACAAGCACGGAGACCTTCGGCTCCTGCTGCGACCGGATCTCGATCGGAGCGGCCTGTTCCCGGCCTAAGATGCTTGCTTTGACTACAGCCGCGAACGCGTGGCCCAAAATGCCAGCCTTGAGCGACGCCGCGAACGCGTGATGGTCAAGCACCGGACCGTCTCGCAGTTCCGCGAGCTTGGGGTTGTCGGATTCGATCTGAACCGGTAGGCCGCAGGCGCGGGCTTCGAGAACTGCGCGTTCACCACCACCGTTGATGTCGGCCGGGATGAAGCATGCTTTGCTCATGTTGTAGAGTTGCGCCAGCTTCTCGGGCTCGACGAACGAAGAAACCTGGACGCCGCCAGCGAGCAACGCTGCGAGAATCGGATCTGACTCGGCCCGGTTGTTCGGCTGAGTTTGCACCACGGCGAGCTTGCTGCCGGACAGTCGAGCGATCCGTTCGAGCCGTTTCCACGAGGCCAGCGCACCGACCGTGATCCAGTCGTAGACTTTTGATAGCTCCTCTCCTTCGGCATCAAACAGCGGTCTGTAAATGTCGGTGTTGACCCCGAACGCGCGCAGCAGACGCGTCGGGCCTGTGATCTGCGTGCGCAGGCGCTGAAGGTGCCAGTCGGTTTCGGCGAAGACCACGTCCCAGGCGTTGTTGCCCGGCATGGCGACGCCGCCCACCTGCAAGAGCTTCTGCCCAGCCTTGACCTGATGACAAGCACGCTCGGCGTTGCTCCCGAAGGCCCCCCAGGCGAGCAGACGTTCGGCGCTTTCAGGGACGGGCTGGCCTTTTGCTAGGTTGACCCAGCCGACATCGAAGTCGTTTTCGAGCAGCTTGACCGCGGCGTGCAGGCCATCGCGCCAGTTGTCGTCGGCTTCATGCACGAAAACCAGCTTCGGTTTGCCAACCTCGATGCGCGTAGGCTCGGGCGCAGTCCGGCCGAGCTTTTTCTCGAACAGCGTCTTCCATTCGGCCGCAACCCTGTTCCAGCCGAGCGTGAGTCCATGAGCACGTCCTGCGCTGGCCAGCGTCCAGCGCTCGTGCTCGCTGCGCAAAATTCCTACGACGTGCCCTACGAATGCCTTTGCGTAACGCTCATCGTTGTAAGGCGGCTGGATCAAGATCCCGTGCTTGACGGTTTCGTTGAGTGCCGCGAGCGCGGTCGTGACAGGTACGCAGCCTGCGGCCTGGGCTTCGGCCGCCGAGATGCAGGACGTTTCGGTAAATTCGGTGCTGTACGCCAAAACCTTCGACGCCAAGAACGCCTCGGCCAGTTCTTTCTGTCCGACGCGGCCGTGCGCGACGACGCCGGGCGTCTCGGCCATGCGGCGCTTGAAGCCAGCGATCTGATCGCGCGCGGCCTGATCGTTCCTGAGTTCTGCCATCTTCTCCCAGGTCACGAAGCCGTAGTAGACGTGAAGCTCGGCGTCGGGAACCTGATCCTTGATGCGCGGGAACAGATCGAGCAACCGGTCGAGCCCACGGTCAGGCGATGAAGTGAAGATGAGCCGGTTGCCGATCTTCTTCGGCTCGGCCGCGAAGCGCGCCACGTCGATTCCGTTCCGCGTGACGATGACCTTGTCCCAGTTCAAGAACGGATAGACCGAGTGGAAGTAGTTCTTGTGCCAGTGGGAGAGGCAGAAGATCAGGTCGGCGGCCTTGACTCCGTCGATAGCGCTCGGATCCATTCCGGCGTGGACATCGTGGGTCCAGAGAATCTTGAGCTTGGCTTTACCGCCGTAGACCGGGATCGCGGCCGCACCGCGCGAGACGATGAGCACGTCCGTCTCGAACACGTGCGATTTGTCGTAGTGGATGTACTCGACGCCGTCGTAGATGTCTGCGTCCTCGCGGCAATCGCTGTAGACCCGAACCCGGCAGCCCGACCGAACGAACTCGCGCGCCATGTAGATCGCGGCAAGCTCTGAACCACCGAGCCCGGTTTCGAGGTTCTTGGGGCTCCACTTCTCCCAGGCCGGGCCGGTCCAGATGACGATGTCGAGTCCGGTCTTCTGCTCAGGCTTCGACGATCCGACTTCGGTCTGCCACGTGTACTCGGGCGGCAGAGCCTGGGCGAACCAGTCGGCACGTTTCTCGTCGCCTGACTCCTTGATCTTCTTCCAGATCTGGATCGCCATCGAGCGCAGGACTTCTTGTGAGATGTCGCGCGACGGGGCATCGAGCGGCTCGTTGCGTTTCAGGTGGACGAGAACTTTGTTGGGGTTCAAGGCCGTGAGACACGATTCTCTATTCCCCATGAGCCAGCCATATTCGTCCGAGCCGGGCTTGAAGTGCTTGAGTCCTTCGTCGCAGGCTTTCAGGCCCTTTTCGTACTGCTGGGTCTGGACGAGCGCGATTGCGTAGTAGACGTACGGCATCGACGCTCGCGTGGTCGGGTCTTTCGCCAGCGTGGTGAATGTGTCTGTGACTTCAAAACCCCGTTCGGTCCTGGTAAGAACCTCATCCCAATTTCCTTGCTCTCGCCTCACCCGGAGATAGGCAACGCGAGCCGCGCCGAAGAACGCATCGGCGTTCAAGGGGTTCCACATCGCGGCCAGGGAGTATTCGGCGAGTGCCTCGTACAGCCGGTCTGAGCGTTCGTGGATTTCTCCTGCGTAGATGTGTGCGTGCGCTATCTCGTCACGAGATCCCGAAACCTGGACGTAGTGCTTGATGTCCGCGAGCGCGCGGTCGGGCCAGAGGAAACGCTCTTCCGTTGCCAGGTAGTAGAGAATCCGCGGGTCGACTTTCTCACCCTGGCTTTTGCACCAGGGAAAGAGGATCTTTAGATTTCGGTTCGCGACTTCGGGCTGGATGTTGTACTCACGGCGCTTGTGGACGATGTTGACTTCGGTGTACGTCTTCATCGGTCCCGGCGGGATGCAGACTTCGTGGACGCGACCTACCCAGGCTGCGTTGGTTGCGCGGTGGAAGATCCGCTCGCGCCAGTTCTGAATGGTGACCTGGCCTTCGGCGTTCGTGTTGTAGTCGTAGTTCAAGAATGCCGTCTGGTAGCCGCCGGTCTCCATGTCGGCAAGAACCGAAGCGAGCTTGTCGCCACCCACAACGATGTCGTCCGCATCGACCCACAGCAGGTATTCGCAGCCTGCCGCTTTCCATCCGAGGTTTCGCGCGGCCGCGAAGTCGGCGAGGAAAGGCTTGTTCGTGAACGGCCCAAGCTCCGGCTCGTAGTTGTCGGCTGAATCGAGGAAGAACCCCTGTGGATGTGTCGTGGGCGTGAAGTCAAGAATCAGTGGCCCGGTGGTTCGCCTGGGCTTGAAACGCCGGATTATTTCCTTCGTCTTGTCAGTCGACCCTGTGTCGACGATGACGATCTCGTCGACGTACGGCGCGATAGATTCAAGGCACGGCCCGATCGTCTTCTCGACGTTCCGGACGATCATGCACAGGGCGATGGTCGGCACGGGCGCTACTTCACCACTGGTAGTGGTGGAGCGTCAACAGAAATTTGTTGTCAGCCGCCGTAGATCAGAAACTCAAGCGCTCGCAGCCGGTCTTCAGTCGAGGCGAGAGCCCCGGCGGGAGAGGGGAGCTTGGAACTCGCGGCCAGCGCTTTCGTCGCGGCGGCCTGTGCAGCATCATCGACCTGGGTCTTGATCGTCACAACCTCTGCAGCGTCGACCGCTGCACGAGCGATGTCGTCAAGCAGCATCACCTTGTCGCCCTGGATGTCCCAGTATTTCGACGGTTGGTCTGCGACGGCCGAGAGATCCGGGTTGATGATCCAGTCGGAGCCGGGGTAGTCCGGCGTGTTGACGGAACCTAGAAATTTCTTGGTCACTCTGTTGAGGACGTTTGCCATTGGTTCATGCGCTCCATACGCGTCGGCCGCGTGGGCTGGTTATACTGCTTCCGCCGCCGGATGAGTAGGTAGGGGGTGTTGCCGACGCAGAGCCGCTGATGCCGCTGTTCGAGAGATCCCTCACGTTCGTGACCGAGACTCCCTCGCCTCGTTCTCGCATGTGCCAGCGGCCCTGAAGTCCTTGCACGATTCCATCTTTCCCCATCGCAGAGAAGATGGTCATGAACTCGGCGTCGCTCAGGACACGCCCGTAGACACGGGCGTCCTCGATGTCGCCATCGAAGAAAACGTCGGTTCCGTCAGCACCAGATCCGATGGAAGCGTTCTTCGAGTTCGTGGCGCTGAAGTTCACGCCAGATGAGTTCGTGAACGTCCCGCTTGCAACAAAAACGCCGTTTACGTAGAGCGAAGCGAGCCGCGTGGCGCAATCGTAAGACGCGCCGACGTGTGCCCAAACTCCAGCAGCGAATGCGCCGCCGCCGGAAAGAACTGTCGTAGGGCTCACGCCGTCCAGGTCTCGACCGATGCAACCAAGGACGCCGCCAGTTATGAGGATCAGACCCAGCCGCGACGAAGTGGTTGTCCCCGGCGGCGGGCCTATGCCGACAGTGACGACCCGTTGATCAAGTCCGGTTGTGCGGATTGTTCGCACCCAGGCCATCAGCGACCCACCAGAGTTACCGTTGAGCAGCGGCAGGTCGAGCCCGAGGTCGATCCGCGAGGAGTTGGCAGTGGTGAAGAAGATTGCCATGACCTACGAGAACTCGACGATAAGTTCTACGAGATCCCAATCGCCCGCCATGTTTGTCGCGTTCGACACACGTGAAAGTTCCCAACCGAGAAGCACACCGGGCGAAGCGACAGTGAGCGAGGGAATCGGAATGGTTTGACGGGGCTTGTACTGAAAGCTCGTGTTGCCGGAAAGCATCGTCATCGCGTTCAGTCGATACGACATATAGGTGAGCGACGGACCGACAGCGTTCGGAATCGCGCGCAGGTAGAGCATGTTTCCGGCGGTCTGAACCAGTGTAGGAGCCGATTGCGCGCGGGCTTTGATGTCGAACGAAACCTGCGTCGCGTTCGACGGCCACGTGAGATACCAGCCGACGCCTTCTTCGACGGTATCGTCGAATCGGCGAACGGTGATAGCCGGTCGGAATGTGTCGGCCGAGGCTGGCGCGAGCGTGGGCGCAGGCCAGTCTGTCGAGACGGGACTGTCGAAGTCGTTCGCGTAGAACAGGAAGCGCATGCCTCCGACCGCGCCTGCAGGGCCCGCGGCTCCGGGCGGGCCGGTGAACCCTGTCACGCCTTGTGGCCCGGTGAATCCCGTGGCGCCCGGCGGGCCTGTGAAACCCGTGCCGCTGTTGAACGGACCGGTGGCCCCTGTGACGCCTCGAACTCCGGTGAAACCTGTTGCGCCCGGTGGCCCGGTGAACCCCGTTGCGCCCGGCGGACCGGTGAACCCTGTCGGACCCGGCGGGCCGGTGAAACCTGTCGGACCCGGTGGCCCTGTGAATCCGGTGCTGCCCGGTGGCCCGGTGAACCCCGTTGCGCCCGGCGGACCGGTGAACCCTGTCGGACCCGGCGGGCCGGTGAAACCTGTCGGACCCGGTGGCCCTGTGAATCCGGTGCTGCCCGGTGGCCCGGTGAAC
>Ga0334722_10000884_pt1 | contig 40977 bp, 33 predicted proteins | sample C3_bottom_MG_FD_207210 | JGI IMG/M metagenome (GOLD analysis project Ga0334722, IMG submission 207210) | Sediment microbial communities from Yellowstone Lake, YNP, Wyoming, USA - C3_bottom | ecosystem: Environmental > Aquatic > Freshwater > Lake > Sediment | place: USA: Wyoming | collected...
CGGAGATGGACATAGCCGCGACGATGGCGGCGACAGTGGTGATCGGCATTTTCTTAGCCACGCCGCCCATCTCGGTTAAGTCGTCCTTGCCGGTGCGGTAGATCACCGCGCCGATAGTCATAAAGAGCAGGGTCTTGTATAAGATATTGTTAAAGAGATGCATTAAGCCGCCGTTGACGCCCAAGGCCCCGCCGAGACCGATGCCGGCGACCATATAGCCGACCTGGCTGACGATATGATAAGAGAGCAGTTTGCGCGGGTTGCCTTGGACCAGGGCCATGGTCACCCCGAAGACGGCCATCGCCGCCCCCATATAAGCGACAAAGTCCCAGCCGGGCGCGAACCGCACCAGGGCGTAGACCGCTGTTTTCGTGGTGTAGACCGACATGAAGATGCTGCCGGTAAAAAGAGCTTTTGGGTAAGCGTCGGGGAGCCAGGTATGGAGCAGGAGCCAGGCCGAATTCATCCCGACACCGAAGAGGATAAGATATGACGCCCAGCTATAATTAAGCGGTCCGATGGCCAGCGAGCCGGTATTCATGTAATGCAGAAAGATGCCGCCGATTAAAACCGCCCCGCCGAGTAAATGCATCAGGAGATAGCGGTATGCGGCGCCCTTGGCTTCCGGGTCTTTTTTGTTGAGCAAGACCAGGCCGGTCGAGCCGATGACCATAAGCTCCCAGAAGAGATAAAAACTTAAGAGGTCGCCGGCGAAGACCGCCCCGAACGAGGCCCCGACATACCAAAAAGCCAAGAGGTGATGCCACATTTCATCCACATGCAGCGTATACAGAATAGCGAAGAAGCTGATAAGAGCGAAGATATAGGCGACAAAGAGGCTGACCCGATCGACGTGCAAAAGGGTGACCTTAAAGCCGATGAAGGTAGTGACCCAACTGGACTGGACTTTTAGGAGAAGGACATCGACCAGCGCGAAGAGGGCGACCGCCAGCACATAAACTTGGCGCGCACGGCCCTTGATGAGAGGGATGAGCGCGGAGGCGCCCAGAAATATAAACGCGGGATGGATCGCCGGCATCAGTGGTGCCCCTCCTCTTTGGCCATGATCTTGGGCAGAAACGTCAACATGAAAGCATAGTAACCGACCGCCAATGCCGCGAAGAACGTCTGCCATCCCTGAAACATCCAGACCGGTTTAAATTCTTCGGCGCCGGCTTCGCCCGGCAGATCGGCTTCCCCTTCAGCCAAGGCCTTCTTTCTTTGCGCTTTCTTGCCTTCCGGGGCCTTGCTTTCCCTTAGGCCGCCTACTTCAGCCGGCTCCTCGAATTTAGTCACGTTCCGCGTGTCGATCCTTCTGATCTCCGGCACCGCCCAAGCAACAGTCGTCAGAGCCGCCAGCGCAACTACCATGGCCGCCATGATCAACAATAGCCGTATGCTCCGAGATTGCCACACATGACGAGGTTGCAACAATCGGCCTCCTGCCTCCTGCCTCCTGCCTCCTGCCTTCATCACTTACCCCCCACCAGAAACGCGGTCGCCAGCTTAGCGATAGACATCGGCAGACCCGGCGCCGTCGTAAATATTCCTAATACTAACGAGACGGCGGTAGTCGCCATGATCGGCACCAACATCATCCAAACAGTCTCTATGCGCAAACGGTCCTTTGGTCGTTTAAGCACCTTATCTTCCAGCTCGGTGGTCTTAGCGAAAAACGCCCTGTATATAATGGGCAAAAAATAAATCGAATTAAGTATTGAGCTTGTGATCAGGACCATTATAAAAATAGGCTGATGGCTTTGGCCGGCGCCGACGCCAAGATACCACTTAGTCATAAATCCGGCCAGCGGCGGCATCCCGATCATCCCGAAAGCGCCGATGGTAAAAGCCGTCATCGTCAGCGGCAGCCGCCGCCCCATCCCGTTTAGTTGGCTGATGTTCTTGACACCGGTCTCTTCAGCGATAATGCCGGCGCACATAAAGAGCGTGCCTTTAGTGAATGCATGGTTGGCGATATGCACCATAGCTCCGAGAGCCGCCGCCGGGGCCAACAGAGCCGCACCCAAAACAATATATGAGAGCTGACCGATGGTTGAGTAAGCGAGACGTCTCTTCAGATTGTCCTGCCGCAGAGCGATTATCGAAGCCGTCACGATAGTAAAACTGGCGATGAAGGCCAAGACCGTGCCGAGACCCAGCTTGGCCATGAGATCGACGCCATAAATATTGTATACCAGGCGCAAAACCCCGAATGCACCGGCTTTGACGACCGCCACGGCGTGCAGGAGCGTGCTGACAGGTGTCGGCGCGACCATGGCGCTGGGCAACCATTGGTGCATAGGCATGATGCCGGCCTTGACGCCGAATCCGACCAAGTATAAGAAGAAAAGAGCCCGTAATAATCCCGTGCCGTCGCTGATTGAAAATATGCCGGCCGAATCAAGGGAGATATTACCGGTCACAAAATAAGTGATGATGATGGCGATGAGCAGGCAGCCGCCGCCGCCCAAGGTATAGATAAGGTATTTACTCCCGGCCTTCATCGCTTCCGGCGTTTCTTCGTGAATGACCAACGGGTAAGTGCAAAGGCTCAACATCTCGTAAAAGATAAAGAACGCGAACAGGTTCTCGGCGAAAGCGATGCCAAAGGCGGAAAACATCGCCAGCGCGAAAAAGGCGAAAAACCTCTGCTTCGCGTGTTCGTGCTCCATGTAGCCGATAGCATAAATGTTCACTAGTAACCACATCGATGACGATACCATGCCAAAGACAAGCCCGAGGTCATCGACGCGAAGCGTCAATGTCAAGCCGCCCATATTTAAGATATTGGCCACGTGTATCTTATGGTCCAACGCCGCCGGCACCATGCTCACGACCGCCAGAAAAGCGATAACGCTCGCGAGGGTCGACCACAAGTTGCGCCAGAAATCTTTGTCCCCGTTGATAAAGATCATGATCGCCGCCAGCCCGGCGGCGGCTATCGGTATTACCGGCAATATGCTGTTGATTTCCATAAGCCTTTAATCCCTGTTTCCTAGATTCCTGCTAATCGCAGGAATGACATCTAAAAATACAACCTCACGACCGCGCCTACCAGCCGTAACGGCACATTTATATCCAGACCAAAAACCAGCGTCGCAAAAGCGAGCGTCAGCATCGGGACGAGCATCAGCCAGGACGGTTCAACGCGCCTGATTTTGACCGCGTGGCCCCCATCGTGCGCCGTGGCCATGGCGGCGTGTCCGTGTCCGTGAGCGTGCGTGGGGCCTGAATCCGGAACCGGCTCCCCGAACCAACCGCGGATGATGATGGGCGCATAGTAAACGATATTCAATAGCCCGCTGACGATCAGCGCCGCCACTATGCCGTAAGCCGACCAGTGACCGATATAGCCGCTCCGGCCGGCCTGCAGTGCTCCGAGGGCCAGATATAATTTGCTGAAAAAGCCGACAAACGGCGGTATGCCGATCATGGAAAATGCCGACAGGGTAAAAGCCGTCATCGTCAGCGGCAATCGCTTGCCGATTCCGGAAAGGTCTTCAAGATTACGCAGGCCGGTCTGGTGGATGATCACACCGGCCGCGAGGAACAGGGAGCCTTTCATTAAGGCGTGATTAAAGATGTGAAGCACGCCGCCGGTCAAGCCGGAGGGTGTCAGCAGTGAGACGCCCAACATCACGTAGCCAATCTGAGCAACCGATGAATAAGCCAGCATACGCTTCAGCTCCGTCTGGGTTATCGCCATGATCGAGCCGAAGATCATAGTGAAGACGGCCAGCGCCAGAAGTAATTTGCCGGTGAACATATTGGCGACCAGATGCATGCCGAAAATACCATAAATAACCCGGATGGCCCCGTAAGCCCCGGCTTTTATCATCACACCGGAAAGCAGGGCGCTCGCCGGAGACGGCGCGATCGGATGGGCTTCCGGCAACCACATATGGACGGGAAACATCCCCGCCTTAACGGCAAAGCCGCCAATTAACAGCCAGAAGAATAAGGGTACCAACGGATTCCCGCTCAATCCCGGAATACCGCGACCCATCAAATTAAGCGAGCCTGTCTGCGTATAGATGCCCGCCGATGCCAGGATAATGGCGACGCTTCCAACAACGGAAATAAATAGATACTGAAAAGCCGCCCGTTGGGCTTCGGGGGTACCTTCATGCATAACCAAGACCGCCGATGCCACGGAAAAGACCTCGAAGAACATGAGCAGACTGAACAGGTTGGCGGTCATCGTGATCCCGAGCATCCCATAGAGCGACATTAAGAGAAAGACATTGAATATGGTCTTGCGCGTAGTTATATATTCCAGTGAATATATGGATGCCAGCACCCAAACGAACGTCGCGATCAGGCCCATAAACAGCCCCAGCGCATCGAGCTTGAACGCCAACCTGAACGGTAGGCCCACGTTGAAACTTAAACCCAAAGCTGAACCCTGATTATAAAGATTATAGAGCCAGCCGACGACGCCCAGGGCCGCCACGCAAAATACCGTCGTGGCTACGCCGCCCAACTCCTCGGAATAGCGGCTCACTAAAGCCACCGCCACCGAACCAATCAGCGGTATCAGAATAGCCGCTAAGATCAAGTAGTTTTCCATCTCAACCGAACCCTTTCGCCGAGATAGCCGATAGCCAAACCAGTGGTTGCGGTATAGCGCCGATAATCAAGACAGCCAGTACCGTCACCCAAACGACCCCTTTGAATGCCGCGGGCGTGACTAATGGTTGGTCGCTGCTCGGTTCCAGAAAATACATATGCCGGGTAACGTTAGCGTAATAGTAAAGAGAGATAACACTGTTTAGCAGCCCCAATAAGGCCAACCACCACAAACCCTTCTCGACCGCCGCCTTAAAAATATAGACCTTGCCCCAAAGCCCGGCGGTTGGCGGCATGCCGGCCAACGCGACCATAAAGACGGTCATCGTGATCGCCAGGAACGGCGCCCGCTTCGACAACCCGTTGAAGTCGGCGATCTCGTTGCCGACGCCCGGTTCGTGGGCGACAGCCAGGACGACGGCAAAGGCGCCGATATTTATCAAGACGTAGATGGCGATATAGAGCAATACCCCGGCCATGGCCGCCTCGGACGCGACCGCAAAACCGACCAGAATATAGCCGGCGTGGGCTATCGACGAATAAGCCAGCATGCGCTTGATGTTGGTCTGAGGGATCGCCAGCAGATTCCCGATGAACATGGAAGCGATGGCCATGAAGATAAACAATATCTTCCAAGTGCCCGCGAAAGTGGGAAAACCGATGAACAATATCCTGGCCAGGGCCGCGAACGCCGCCGCTTTAGGCCCGACTGAAAGAAAAGCGGTCACCGGGGTCGGCGCGCCTTCGTAAACATCGGGGACCCACTGGTGAAATGGGACCGAGGCGACCTTGAACGCGAAGCCCGCCAGAGCGAAGAGCACCCCGGCCGCCACGGCCAGCTGGTCTTTCTGCCCCGCCAGAGCATTGGCTATCCGGGAGAGCTCCGTCTGACCGGTAAAGCCGTAGATGAACGAAAAACCGTATAGCATCAAGGCTGAGGCGATCAGGCCGAGCAAGAAATATTTCATGACCGCCTCGTTTGATTTCGGGTCCGTCTTATGATAGCCGGCCAGGATATAGCAGGAGATACTGGTCAATTCCAAGCCAATGTAGATCATAATCAAATCCGTGGTCGCCGACATAAACATCATACCGATAGTCGCGAAGAGCAACATCGCATAGTATTCGCCGACCGACGCCAGTTTGTGCTTGGCAATGTAATCGGCGGACAAAACGATGACCATCGCGGCCGCCGCCAGCACGACCAATTTAAAGAAGATGGCAAACGGGTCAACCACCAGCGTTTTGCCTAAAGTCGTACCCCTGACGCCAAAGAGCGGGATAGTCATAGCCGCGGCAGCCAATAACGCCATCACCCCGACGACCGCCAGACGCCGGTTGCGCCCGCGCCAAAAATATAGGTCTATCAGGATGAGCAGGAGCGCCGCCGCCGTTAAAACGAGCTCCGGCCCCATGAACAAATAGTTGACTTTGGGTAACGGCACCTAGAGGCCTCCAATCTTAGCAACGGTTGCCATCAAAGCGCCTGTGGTTGGTTCAATGACTCTTAAGACCACGCCGGGAAAGAAGCCGATTACCACAATAAGCACTAATAGCGGCATCATATAAGCTAATTCGCGCGGACTCGCATCCGCCCAAGGCTCGGCTGTTTTTGGCTCTCCAAGGCAGATACGCTGAATAGTCCAGAGCAGGTAGCCGGCGGTCAAAATAATCCCCAGAGCGGCAACCCCGGCCAGAATGTGGCTAAATTTAAAAGCGCCGATAATGATCAGAAACTCCCCGACGAACCCCGCCAAGCTTGGCAACCCAAATGAGGCCAGGGAGATGTAGACCCAAATGCCGCCGATCAAGCTCATACTGACCAGGATACCCCCGAGTTTTTCTATTTCGCGAGTATGGGAGCGTTCGTATATTACGCCGACGGTCAGGAAGAGCATCCCCGTAATGACACCGTGACTGAACATCTGCAAGACGGCCCCGCTGACACCGATGGCGGTCATCGACGCAATGCCGAGCATGATGTAGCCCATATGGCTGACACTTGAATACGCCACGAGTTTCTTTAAGTCTTTTTGCACCATAGCGCAGAGCGCGCCGTAGATGATGCTGATTACGCCAAGCAAAGCGATCAGCCAGACGAAAGCCTTCATGCCGATGGGCACGACCCCCAACCCGATACGGATAAACGCGTAAGACCCCATCTTAAGCAGCACCCCGGCAAGCAAGACACTGACGGCCGTCGGAGCCTCGACGTGGGCATCCGGCAACCAGGTATGAAACGGAACGATCGGCACCTTGACCGCGAAACCTAAAAACATCCCTAAAAAGGCTAATTTCATTACCAGCGTCGGGATATGGGCTTTCGCCAAGGCCATCATGTCAAAAGTATGCATACCCGAATAGAAATAGAGGGCTAAGATGCCCAGGAGCATAAAGACGCTGCCGACAAACGTATAGAGGAAAAACTTGATGGCCGCGTATTCTTTACGGGGCCCGCCCCAGATGCCGATCAAGAAATACATCGGGATCAAGACGATCTCCCAAAAAACGTAGAACAGGATGAAATCAAGGGCCATGAAGACGCCTATGCTGCCGACCTCCAGAAAAAGCATGAAGCCCATATATTCTTTAATCCGGTAGTCTATCTTCCAGGAAGCAATGACGCAGATAAAAGTGAGAAGCGCCGCCAGAAAAATGACCGGCACGCTTATGCCGTCGACCGCCATATTATAGTTGGCGCCAATCGCGCTTATCCAGGGCAGCTTCACCGCCATCTGAAAGCCGCCGCGGGCGAAATCGTAGGCAGCCACCATATAGATGGCGCCCAGCAGGACCAGGCCGGTCCCGACCAGCGTCGTGATCTTGATAGCCAGCTGCTTGTCGTTCGGGATAAAAATCACGCCAAACATAAATAGCAATGGTATGAATGTTAAGGCCGTCGGTAACCACTTAATCATTGGATTCACCTTCCGGTAAGAGAGATCGAAGACCTCTGCCGCCAGTTGTCCCGTTAGGAGTTGAAACCTTTCTTATTCTCAAGCCTTGCCTACCACTTCATCATATTGATGCGGTCGACTTCGACTGTCGCACGGTTTCTATAAAGTAATATCGCGATAGCCATACAAAGGCCCAGTTCGCACGCGGATACCACCATAACGAATACGGCAAACGCCTGCCCGCGCAGGGCCGACATGCCGGTAAAGAAAGAAAACGCCACTAAATTCAGATTTACGGCGTTAAACATAAGCTCGATGCACATCACGACAATAACCACGCTCTTTCTGGTTAGCGCTCCATAGAGCCCGATAGAAAACATCGCCGCAGCTAAGATCAACACCTGACTTAACGTGATCCCCATATCAGTCCCGCCTCGCTAAGACTATCGCGCCCACCAGCGCGGCCAGCAATAAAATCGACGCCACCTCAAAGGGCAGCAGGTAATCGACGAATAAGCGGGTAGCCAGCGCGCGCGTCACATCTTTCAGCGCCGCGGGCCGCGCCGTCGGCCAGTCTATCGACAGAACCACAAAGCCCAGCATGCCGCCGAAGAGCACCGCGAAGATCATGGTCCACGTCCTCGGCGTGCCTTCCCAGGTGATACGGTATTGCGGACCGGCCGTCGTCAACATCACAACAAACAAGACCAAAATGGTGACTGCCCCGGCATATACAAGTATCTGGACGATCCCTAAGAATTCGGCGTTCAACAGAAAAAATATGCCGGCTGTCGACAGCAACACGGCGAACGCCGACATAACACTATGAAATAGGTTTTTCGTAGTAACGACTTTTAAGGAAAACAGGATCAGCGTCGCCGACAGGATGTAGAAGAGGGCCACGGTCGCCGTCAACTTTCCACCTGTCCCTCTTCGTCAGCCTCTACCTTCATCTCCCAGCCCTCATTAGTAAGCTTGCGCGGCTTGTCGGCTGAGAGTAACGGCATGGTGTCGACATGCTTGTGCGGTCTACTCCAGCCCTCTTGCTCGATCAACGATTTGTCCCGCAATAAGTAATCTTTATGTTTGGAAAAATTCGAATAAACGTGTTCGGCAAGTTCGTATTTGTGTGAATGATAGAGGGTTTTGGTCGGACAGTTTTCAACGCAGATGCCGCAATAGATACATGTATCTCCGGCCAGGTCCCACGTGAATATCCGCCGGACTTTGTCGTCTTGACCGGCCCTGACCGTGATTGAGTTGGTGGGGCAGTTCTCTTCGCATATCCGACAACCGATGCAAGTCCGGGTTTCACACGAGAGACACCGCTCACCTTCGAGCAGGGCTTGTTCCTGCGTTAAGCCCAGCTCGGCCTCGACATAGCTTTTTTTCCGCTCGTCCGCCCCCAACTTCGCCCCTTCCTGCCGGCTCTCGTCGACATTCAGCAGCGGTTTCACCAAAGCCTCAATCGGCCTGGGAATATGCGCTTCTTTGATGTCGCCGCCGCTTAAGTAAGCGTCGATCGAGAACGCCGCGCGCTTGCCGCCGCCGATCGCGGCAATGGCGATGTTGGCGCCCAGACTAACATCTCCGCCGGCAAAGACGCCCGGGCGTGAGGTTTCACCGGTTTTACCGTTAGCCGTGATCGTGCCCCAGCGTGAATGGATCTCGACCCCGCTCCCCTCGAGCCAGTCGATCTGCGGTGTGCGGCTGATAGCCGACATAACGGTATCGACATCTAAAACGAATTCGCTTCCCTCGATGGGGACGGGTCGACGCCGCCCGGATTTGTCTTTCTCTCCCAGCTCCATTTTTTGACATTCGACCCCAACCACGCGGCTCCCTTTGCCGATAATCTTGACGGGCGCGGCCAGATACACGAGATTGATGCCCTCTTCATCCGCATCCTCGATCTCTATATGATGCGCGGGCATTTCCGCTCGCGTGCGCCGGTAGAGTATATAGACTTCCTTGGCCCCTTCGCGCAGAGCGACACGAGCGCAGTCGACAGCTGTGTTGCCGCCGCCGACCACAGCGACTTTCTTGCCCATCGCGGTCTTCTTGCCCAAGGCAACGTCCATCAGGAATTCCTCACCCGGAATGACGCCCTGCAAGTCCTCGCCTTCTATCTCCAGCTTCATCGGCTTGTGGGCGCCGACCCCGATGAAGACCGCGCCAAATCCTTCCTCGAAAAGCTTGTCGATGCTCTCAACCGAGGTGTTCAGTTTTAATTCAACGCCAAGCGCCACTATCTGGTCCACTTCCGCCTGAAGGATATCTTTTGGCAGGCGATAATCGGGTATGCCGACTGCCAGCATCCCGCCGGCCACCGGCAATCTTTCCAGGATCGTGACCGGATATCCCCGCAAGGCTAAATAGTAGGCGCAAGTCAAGCCGGCCGGGCCGGCCCCGATAACCGCCACTTTCTGATTCTTAGTCTGTTTTGGTTTTGGCTTAAAACCTTTCCCGGCGAGATGCATCTTAAGATCGTGGTCGGCCGCGAACCGCTTGATCGGGTTGATCGCCACCGGCTCGTCTCTCTCCCCGCGACGGCACGCACCCTCGCACGGGTGCGGACAAACACGGCCGCAGACCAGCGGCAGCGGGTTATCTTCTTTTATGACCTCTATCGCTTCGTCGAACCGGCCCATAGAGACCAGACCCACATATTCGCGAATCTTCATGTTCGAGGGACACGTGGCCATACACGGCGGCATCGCATCCGTTTGCACGCGGCTGCCGGCGGCGTCTTCGCCCATTATCTCCCGGAGCTTCAGCTCCCCGCGAAAACGCGGCGCCAAGTCTGCCCGCTTTTCATCGGGATATTGAAAAACTATGGGCTTGCGAAACACGTGCCGAAAGGTTATGCCTAAGCCTTTTAAGATACCAAACATAGGATCACCTGATCATCAAGAAGCCGGTAACGATAACATTCACCAGCGTCAACGGCAACAATACTTTCCAGCCTAAATCCATTAACTGATCGATCCGGATGCGCGGTAAGGTAGAGCGCAGCCAGATGATAAAATAAACGAATGCGTATGTTTTCAAGAAGAACCAGACAACGCCCGGTATCGGCCCAAAGCCGGACCAACCGCCAAAAAAAACGATGACCGAAAGAGCCGATATTATTAGAGCGTTTGAATATTCACCTAAGAAAAAGAGGGCGAACTTTATGCTGCTGTATTCCGTGTTGTATCCTTGGACCAGTTCAGACTCGGCTTCCGGTATGTCGAACGGCGTCCGCTGCGTATCGGCAAGCGCCGCGATGAAGTAAAAAAGGAAGCCAAATGGCTGTAAGAAAATATACCAGCGGGGCAAGATGGTGAAGGCGCCCAGTTTGATCAAGGGCAATTGCTGTGCCTTGACAATGCTGACCAGGCTGAAACTACCGGTCAGCATAACAACGCCCAGAATCGAAGCGAGCAAGGGTATCTCATAGCTTATCTGCTGGGCCGCACCCCGCAAACCCCCCAGCAAGGCGTACTTGCTGTGAGATGCCCAGCCGGCAACCAAGACGCTGACGGGCACAACAGTCATAATCCCAAACAAATAAAAAATACCCAGGTCCAAGTCGGCGACCATCAAGTTTTGACTGATGGGAATGGTCAAATACAGCATATAGGCAGGAACAAAAGCAATGCCGGGCGCCAGAATAAAGAGCCACCTATCGGCGGCAGCTGGAATAATATCTTCTTTATTAAGTATTTTTATAAGATCGGCAATTGGTTGGAGCGTGCCGTGAGGTCCGACTCGCATCGGCCCAAACCGTACCTGCATATCGGCAATGACCTTGCGCTCCATGTATATAAAAATAACAATGTTGGCGATGCCGATCGCCAGAGCGAGGACCCCTTTTAAAGCAATCAGCCCGATTGTCGATAGGTCGCCCACGACTACCGATCCACCTCTCCCATCACAATGTCGATGACCCCAACCAGGGCTATGACATCGGCCACGAGATGACCTCGCAGCATATCCGGCAAGCACCCGATATGCAAGAATGACGGAGCCCGGACCTTGGCTCTGTAGGGTTTATTCGATCCGTCGCTGACAATATAGACCGCCAGCTCGCCCCGGGGAGATTCAATACGAGCGTAGGCCTCGCCTTTGGGGGGTCGGACATTGAGCGGCACCTTGGCCTTGACCGGACCATCAGGCAATTTAGACAGCGCTTGCTTGACGATGCGCAAAGATTGTTCCATCTCGGCCATGCGTATCCAGTAAGCATCGAAGACGTCCCCCTGCGTTCCCACAGGAATCTCAAAATCAAACTGGTCGTAGACAGAGTAAGGATCGTTCTTGCGAAGATCCCACTTAAAACCGCTGGCCCGCAGGAGCGGGCCTGTTATGCCGGAATTTATCGCCCAATTCGGATCGATTTTTCCGACCCCTCTGGTGCGGACATGGAATATCTCGTTGCCCGTCAGCAGCGTGTTATATTCTTCAAGCCAACCGGCAAAATCATCGCAGAACTTTGCCGTTCCCGTTAGAAATTCCTCAGGCACATCTTCCTTAACACCGCCGACCCGGAAATAGTTCGGGTGCATCCGATAACCGGCGGCCAGCTCAAATAAATCGAATATTTTCTCGCGCTCCCGTTGGCCGTAAAAAACCGGGGTAATCGCCCCAAGGTCCATACCAAGCGTGCCGTATAACAACGCGTGGTTCTGAATCCGATTAAGCTCCATTAGGATGACGCGCAAATATTCCGCCCTCTGGGGCACGTCGATGGCCATTAACTTTTCAACCGACTGGACAAAGGCCATCTCATTAAAGTAAGCCGACATGTAATCGGCCCGGTCGATTATGGAAATACACTGAGCATAAGTGCGATACTCGAAGATTTTTTCCATTGAGCGGTGGAGATAGCCGATGACGGGATCTATATCCGTCATTACCTCACCGTCGAGCGTCACCCTAAGATAGAGGACCCCGTGCATGCTCGGGTGCTGAGGACCGAAATTTACTTGTATTTCTTCGGTCTTAAGTTTAGGCATCGGCCGACCTTTCCCAGCCTATAGGCAGACCATAATCCGCCGATGTCTTTTCGTCCCTCAACAACCAGGCCTCGTCGTTTTCCAGAGGTACGTCTTTTCTGTAAGGATGGCCGGGCTGATCGTCGTCCGAGAGTATCCTCCTTAAATCAGGATGCCCGGTAAAGACAATGCCATAAAGATCCCAAGCTTCCCGTTCGTGGAAATTGCAGGTAGACCAGAGTGAGGTCAGAGAGCTGATTTCGGGTTCCCCGCGGGTAACGCGGGCCTTCAGGCGCAGATGGTGTCCGAGCTTGTATGAATAAAGATGGCAGACGACCTCAAGATAGTCCAGGTAATCGACACCGGAAAGATCGCTGCAATTATCGAAATCCAAGTCGGGCTCGCTTTTTAAGAATTCCGCCAGTTTTAGGTAGTCGTCTTTGGGTGCGATAAAGACGTTGAAGTCAAGCGAAATGTCATGAGCCACATCCGGGAATCTCCCGATTATTTTGTCGACCAGCTCTGGTTTCATTTCCCTTTGACCTTAGCGATTATCTGTTCTTCCGTGATATTCGCGGGAACAATAATGGGGTTGGCGGCCAACTCTTTCTTGCCGGCGATAAACGATTGCTCGCGGATGAGGTCCTGCAAGACCAGGATGCCATACAAGAATCCCTCCGGACGGGGATGACAGCCGGGCACGAAGACATCGACCGGCAACACCTTGTGCGCTCCCCGGATAACATTGTGGGAATCGCGAAAAGCCCCGCCGCTAACGGCACAGGTGCCCAAGGCCATGACATACTTTGGTTCGGCCATCTGCGCGTAGAGAGTCTTGATAACCGGCGCCATCTTCTTAATTACCGGCCCCGCGATAATCAAAAGATCGGCTTGCCGGGGCGTAGCCCGCGGCATCATGCCGTATCTATCGAATTCATAGCGCGATAATCCGGCGGCCATCATTTCGATGGCGCAGCACGCGATGCCGAAAGTCAAAAAATAGAGCGACGAGAGCCTGGCCCAATTGAAAACTTTGTCAGCCGTCACTGTTACCAGGTTCGGGTTCTTCACGTGTTCCTGAATGATCCCCATGCTAAATAGTCACATCCCATCTAAGGACGCCTTTTTTCCAAGGATAAGCCAGCCCCACTAGAAGGATGAAGATAAAAACCACCATTTCAATCAAGCCAAAGAGCGCCAGCTTCCTGGAAACAATGGCCCAGGGAAAAAGAAAGACGGTTTCGATATCGAAGATCAGAAAGAGCATCGCGAAAATATAATAACGGATGTTGATGTGAACCCAGGGTTGGCCGACAACCGTTTCGCCGCATTCATAAGGTTCGAGCTTTTCGCGGGATGTGGCGGTTGGGGCGACAAGTCTGACCAGTCCGTACATGACCAGCACAAAACCACTGCCGATCAACATGAAAATTATGATCGAGATTAAATTGGTCACGTGCGACGACACTTTGACCACCCCTTAAGATAAACAAAATCTAGGACCTTGCTAAAAGTAAAGCTCTTTAATCGACCAATTATCGGGCTTTTGAGCAAAAACCCTTGATTCCCCTTTTTCACCGAGGGCCGGTGGGACTAATTAGCGATATTATAGCAAAAGAAGAGGGTTCCGCAACAGCTAATTTATCAGACCGCTAGCCGGCTTTCTTATGGTCCATGGACCGAAAATAAGATACCTGGTTGCGACCGCGGCGTTTCGATAAGAGCAGAGCCAGGTCGGCCGCGGCCACTAGGTTGTTGGCGTCTTCGCCGCAATACGGGAAATCAGCCACGCCGATACTGACGAATACCGGATTCTTAATGCCCATTCTTTCCACATAAACGTTGTCCGGGAAGCCGGCCAGAATGCGGCCCATGACCCTGAGCCCCTCTTCAGAGCCGGTTTCCGGCAAAACGATTACGAACTCTTCCCCCCCGTACCTGGCCATATAATCGACCTGCCGCAGCTGCGATTTGATAAAGCCGACCGTCATGCGCAGCACATCGTCGCCGGTCGGATGGCCATAGAGATCGTTTACGTTCTTGAAATGGTCGATATCGAGCATGGCCACGGTCAGTTCGCGACCGTACCGTTGAGCGAGCGCTATCTGACTGGCGAGATAGTTGTGCAGATGTCGGTAGTTAAATAGGCCTGTCAGAGAATCGGTATCGGCTTGAAAACGGGCAAAGATAAGACTGTCCGCCATAGTATTAAAACGCCTCGCCAGCTCGCCGAATTCGTCTTCACTGTTGACGGCGGCCCGGAGATTCGTATCCCCGGCCGTGATCCGCTCAGCCGCTTCGTCAAGGGCCAGGATTGGTTTGTAAATGAGCTTGTCGAGTCCGAAAAACGTCAACGCGGCCGAAGCCAGGGTTATGTTTATGACGATAAGTCCGGCCAAAAAAACCAGCGCCCGCTGGCTGGAACCGAACCGGCCGAGCGATAGATAGAGATGAAGAACGAGGGTCGGCCGACCATCGATATCGACCGGCGCGGTAAACTCCTGAACTCTCGGTCGCATATCGAAAGGACTCAGCCCGCTTAGCCGTACCTTTCCCTTCAAGTCGCCGGGACGCCGCAAAGCCCAATAACTGGTGAGACCCTGTTTTAAGCGCACGCTCTCGCGTATCTCGGCGGCATCCCCGGCCGGCCGGTTCTCAGCCTTTTCGTCTTTGGCCGCCAAGACCAGCCCGTCGGACGCGGTGAGCTCAGCCTTCATTACATCTTTTCCGTAGAAAAAAGCCCGGCCCACGTGTTCGGCCGCGTGTTTCGGCGTCATATCCGCTTCTCGAAACTCATCGGCCAAGATTGTTTTTATCTCGTTCACGCGGGTCTGATTGTCCAGTTTGGTCTCATTGGTGGTGGTGCCGGCCTGAAAATAGAGCCAAGCGACCCCGAGAGCCGTGCCTAAAACCAGGCTCGAAGCGACTGAAAAAGCCAGCAATTTAGCGCGAAGTGACCGTGGTCGCCATTTAACCATGTAGAGTATCTACCCTAATCGGAGCCGGCCGCGGCAAGGAGCGCGACCCCGGCTTAGCCGGCTTTTTCGTCGAGCGCCCGGAAATAGGCTACCTGGTTTCGCCCTCGCCGCTTGGCGAGAAGCAACGCCATATTGGCCGCCGCCGTGATATTGGCTTCGTCTTCGCCGCTGCGAGGAAAATCGGCGACGCCGGCACTGACGAAAACCGGACTTCTGCCTTCGCCGCGCGCGATGAAGACGTGGTCGGAGAAGCCGGCGTGGATCCGGGCGATAACGGTCATCGCCGCCGCCGGCGGTGTCTCCGGCAAGACGATCAAGAACTCCTCGCCGCCATATCGCGCCACGTAGTCCACCTGCCGAAGTTGGGATTCGATATATTTGGCCGCGCTCTTGAGAACTTCGTCGCCCGTTTGATGACCGTAGAGGTCGTTTATCTCTTTGAGATGGTCGATATCGAGCATCGCGATCGTGATGTCGCGCTTGTACCGCTGTGCCAGGCCTATTTGGGTCTTGAGATAGGTAAAAGCGTGGCGGTAATTGAACAAGCCCGTCAATTTATCGATATCGGCCTTCGATTGGGAACGAACGACGCCGTCTATCATCCGGTTGAAGCTCGCCGCCAGAGCGGCAAATTCCTTCGGTCTTGAGATACGGGCTCTGGCGTCGACATCGCCCGCTTCGACGCTGGCCGCGGCTTCCGCCAGCGCCCGCATCGGCTTGTTTATATACCGGCGCAAGAACAAATAGAGAATGATTCCCAAGATAGCCGCGCCGCCGCCGATCAAGTAGGCGCCCGCGACCGACGAATCGCCGCCCGCCAACCGGATAAGTTCGCCGCGCCGGGTCGACCAGACGAACATCAAACCCAGACCGCCGGCGACCGCCACTATCACGGACAACCATGCCAGTTTTCCCGCCGGCGACAATAACTGTCTCTCTCTCATAAAAGTAATTTACCCGAAAATGAAAATAGTTGAGCTTTTTGGGCAATTAAGAGGTGAACAAAGCAGACACTGTTTTTGAGCGGAATCAAGGAGGAGACAAAAAATCGAACGGTGGATAGAGATTATTGCCGGGCCCTTGGTGATCGCTGTCACCGTCGCGGCGGCTATACTTTATGCCAGGCGAAAAGAAGTGAAAGCGACCCTGTCCGCCGGCGAGACCCTGTACCGGACATTAGCTGAAACCGCCCGGGACAGCATCTTTATCGTCGATCCTAATGGGCGCATCGATTATGTCAACGCTTACGCGGCGCGGCAGTTCGGGACGGAACCGGACGCCCTCGCCGGCCGGAATATCGAAAAGCTGTTCCCGCCGGAAGCCGCCGCGCGCTTCAAGGCCGCGATCGAGAAAGTATTTATTTCGAGAACACCGTTCGGGTCCGAGAGCCGCACCAGGTTCCTAAACCGGGATGTCTGGCTGGATACGCGTCTGGTGCCGATAATCAAGAACGGCAAAGTGGACGGGGTCTTAGGCATCGCCCGGGACATCACCGAGCGCAAAACCGTCGAGGCGGCGCTCAAATATAATGAAGAGCGCTTTCGCGCCATCGCCGATACGGCTAATGACGCGCTTATCTCGATCGACTCAGGCGGAAAGATCGTCTTCTGGAACCGGGCGGCGGAAAATCTCTTTTACTATACAGCGGCGGAAACGCTGGGTCTAGATATAGAACTTATAGTCCCGGCGGAATACCGGCTTAGACATAAAGAGGGCCTGGCCCAATATATTAAGGCCGGGAGCCCGACCACGGTTATCGGTAAAACGGTCGAGATGACCGGCTTAAGAAAGGACCGGAGCGAATTCCCGCTTGAACTTTCGGTCGCCGCCTGGAAGATCAATGAGGAGACTTTCTTCACCGGCATAATCCGAGACATCACGGAGAGACGGCAAGCGGAAGCGGCGCGACTAGAGGACTTAAGACTTGACAGTGCCTTAAACGATGTGAATGCCGCAATCGCTTCGACGCTTGACCTGGACGAGATCCTACAGCGCGTGACCGGCGGAGCCGCGGAGGCGCTAAGCGCCGAATCCGCATCGATCATCCTTCGCGAAAGCAACCGCTGGGTCTTGAAGTATGCTCACAACCTACCGACCCACTTTATCGGCGCCGAATTATCCGAAGAGACGGCCGGACCGACCATGTCGGCGGTTCGCAACGGTCAACCGATCGTCATCGACGATGCTTTCGGGGACGAACGGATACACCCCGATCTCGTCGCGATGTTTAAATTGCGCTCAATGATGGCCGTGCCGTTTACCGTCAAAGGCGAGCTGGTCGGCGGCCTATTCCTAAACCATCATTCCGCGGCCGTGCCTTTTAGCGCGCACCAGTCCGATTTCGCCCGGAAGCTGGCGGCTGCCGTCTCCCTGGCTATCGAGAACGCGCGGCTCTACGAGAAACAGCGAAATATCGCCGATACCTTACAGGAAGCTTTACTGGAACCGCCCAAGCCGATAGAGGGCGTCAATTTTGATTACCATTACAGCGCCGCAACGGAATTCTCTCGTGTCGGCGGCGACTTCTATGACATTTTCGAACTCGACCGCGGCCGTGTCGGTATCGTTGTCGGCGACGTTTCCGGCAAAGGCCTGCCCGCCGCCGGACTGACCTCTTTAGTCAAAAGCACCATCAAAGCCTATGCTTATGAAAACGATTCACCCGCATGGACAATGGCCCGAACTAATGAAGCCGTAGCCAAAGCCGTTTCGAAGACAACGTTCGTCACGGTTTTCTTCGGCGTTCTCAACATATATACGGGCCTGCTGCGGTACTGCGGCGCCGGCCACCCGCCGCCTATAATCAAAGCCCGGGACGGAACAAAGCTGCTGACTACCGGTTCCCCGGTAATAGGGGTCTTTCCGGACCTGCGATTTTCCGAGGAGAGGCAGTGGCTCGCGCGGGACGATATTTTAATCGTCTACACCGACGGGATAACCGAAGCCAGGCGCGGAAGCGATTTCTTCGGCGAGGACCGTCTGGTTCGCTTAATCGACGACCTCGAGCCCCGACATACCGGCGAAGTCACGCATCTAATATTCGAACGCGTTGTCGACTTTACCAACGGCGCCTTAGCGGATGACGTGGCATTGGTGGCAATATCGCTGGCAAAGAACGTTAAACTGCAAGTCGTCGCCTAAAACTCGCGCCGCTGGAAATCAATCCATGAACGAGTGCGCGTAAAGCATATCATTGTGAAATATCTTGACGGCCCGTGACAGACTGACTCTATTTTGCAGCTCAGTGAGGGTCTCAGCCAAGTCTTGCGGCAACGACCGGGCGACGGCCGCCAACTCTTCTTCCAGCGGGTCCATGATGGCCGCATCAAGCCCGGCTTCGACCAGCATTATCATGTAGACCCGATCCAAAACGGGCTTAGTCTCGGGGGGCGTACCGTTGGAGATATTGCTCAAGCCCACTATCGTTTTGAGAGGCGGGTCGCTCAGCTGTTTGAACATTCTGATAGCCTCGATCGCCTCCATTGCCTGGTTCTGAGCGACGCAAACGGGCAGAATGAGCGGGTCGAGGAAGATATTTTCCACGGGCACGCCGTGTTCGGCGGCGGCCATCATAATATCGTAGGCGATGACCATCCGTTCGTTGGCATCGCGCGGGATCCCCGTGGCCGTCATCGTCAGACCGATGACATTGGCGTTATATTTGCCGGCCAATGCCAGCATCGTATGCATCCTATCGGGCGCTCCTGAAGCGGAGTTAATAAGCGCTGGGCCTTTGTGGACTTTTAGACCGGCCTCCATCGCCTCCGCGTTGGTCGTATCGAGTGACAGCGGCAAATCAACCGCCGACTGAACGGTCTCCACCAGCCATTCCATTAGTTGCGGGCCGTCCTTCGAAGCCGGGCCGATGTTGATATCAAGATAATTGGCGCCGCCGGCGGCCTGCGCTTTGGCCATTTCCACGATCGGCTCAGGATCGCGCGCCTTCATCGCCGCGCCAATCTCCTTTGAGATAACGTTTATTTTTTCGCCGACTATTATCACTTAAGTTTCCTCCTAAACAGCTCTTGGAGAGCAATTTTAACCGAAAGCCGATTATGGGGCAACGTCGTTGGGTCGTTGGGTCGTTGGGTCGTTGGGGACGCAATCGGTTGACTGCGTTCTCTTTGATTCCTCTACGCGCTCCCATATCGGTTTTACCTGCTCCATCAAGTCCGTAGCCGACCAGGCCGCGCCGCCCGCCATATCGATAACAACCATTTCCGGATGGAACCCGATCGTGCCGAGCAGAGGCAGTTCAGGAAGGCTTTCCTTTAATTGCGCCAGCTGAGACTGGTCCGAAACCTTATTAATAACCAGCCCTATGTGCGGTATTCCCAGCCCTTTGGCCAAATCATTGATCTTATTCGCTGTCTGCACGCTCCGCTGGCCCGGTTCGAGTACGACGATGAGCAGATCGACCGCCTGGGCCGTCGCCCGCCCCAGATGCTCGATGCCGGCTTCCATGTCAAGGATGACGGCTTCATCGCGCTCGATGACTAAATGCGATACCAACCGCCGCAGCAGAGCGCTTTCCGGGCAGATACAACCGGCGCCCGGGGTATCTATCGTCCCCAGCACCATTAATTTAATCCCGTCGACGTCCAGATGATATTTCTCCGGGATATCGTCGACTTTAGGATTGATGCTGAAAAAACCGCCGCCGGAGCCCGGCTCGGCCCCCGTGCGTTCGGCTATCTCGTCCCGCAACTGGGCGATGGAGGCAATTGAGGCAGCCGCTGTTGCGTCCGCGCCCAGCGCCGCCGCCAGGTTGGCGTCCGGGTCGGCATCGACCGCGATCACCCGGTAGCCCGCGTCTTTATAGAGTTTGGCCAGGGCCGCCGCTAGGGTTGTCTTGCCGACCCCGCCCTTGCCTGAGACGGCGATTTTTATCCCTTTTGACATGATGTCCCCGATTGCGATTTAAGCTCCGAGCGGTCTCGGCAACAGCCCGGCGCGCTCGGCAATTACGGGCACCGCCGCTTCCCATTCGATGGCCATAATGTGGACGCCGACAACGCCTTCGATCTTTCGGACTTGATTAATAATGTCGACGGCGATGTTTATGCCTTCTTCCTTCTGGTCCGCTGCGCCTTTGAGCCGCTCGATGTAGTGATCGGGCACTTCCAGGCCGGGAACGTTATTTTGCATATACCGGGCCATGCCGGCGGATTTCAGGGGGGTCACGCCCGGCAGAATGTAGACTTTTTCATGCAGTCCCAGCTCGCGGACCATCTCCATCCATTTGGCGAATTTTTCGACGTTGTAGACGATCTGCGTCTGGATAAACTGCGCCCCCGCGGCCACTTTTTTGGCCAGGCGCAGAGCCCGGTACTCGAAGGGGTCGGCAAAAGGGTTCTCGGCGGCGCCGATAAAGAACTGCGGCTCGACACCTTCGACTCCGTCGCCGCATTGAAATTCTTTTTTTTCGCGCAGGTTGCGGACCATATCGAGCAGCTGCATAGAGTCGAGGTCGAAGACGTTTTTGGATTGCGGATGGTTGCCAAACTTCTGGTGGTCGCCGGTAAGACACAATAGGTTCCGGGCGCCCAGCGCCCAGGCACCGAGCAGGTCGCTTTGGATACCGATCCGGTTCCGGTCGCGGCAGGTCATCTGTATGACCGGCTCGATGCCTTCTTGCATAGCGATCGCGCCGGCGGCGATGCTCGACATGCGCACGATCGCCGTCTGGCAATCGGTGATGTTGACCGCGTCGGCCGAACCCTTAAGCAGACGCGCTTTTTCCCGCACGACCCCGGCGTCGGCGCCTTTAGGCGGGCCAAGTTCGGCCGTGACCGCGAATTGCCCGCTATTTAATATTTTTTGTAGGTTGCTTTGCGCTTCCACTTATCCTTCTGACTTTCGACTTTCGACTTCTGATTCCGGAGCCGCCAAGCGCAGATCTTCCCGGACAACCTTCCGCTGGCCTCCGTCGCGCGCCGGCGTCCAATCTTTAGGCGGCGCCAGAGGGGTCAATTGATCGAGCCGCCCCTGCAATTTCAACCGGTCATATATTAATTGCCAGGCGCAATCGATATCCTTTGACACTTCGCACTTGCCGTTCTGCGACCCGCCGCACGGCCCGTTTAGCATGCTCTTGGCGCACCGGGCGACGGGGCAGACGCCGCCGGTGTCGGCCAGCACACAATTGCCGCAACCGCCGCAATTCTCCAGCCAGACGCCTTGCTCGATCGGCCCGCCCATAAAACTGGTGTTGAGTCCGGGCAGGATGCGCTTGTCCGGCCAACGCTCGGCCAGGAACTGCACCCCGACGCCGCAAGCCGTCGATACCACCGCGTCCGCGGCGGCGATCTTTTCAGACAGCGGCTCGATAAACTCCCACTCGCACTGGCGGACGTTCATCTCGACGGTGATCTCGACCGGGCGCTTCTCCCGCCGCGCCGCCAGGCGCAGACCCAAAGCCAGCGCCTGAGTCTCTCTCTCGCCGCCCGCGAAGCAGACGGTGACGCAGGCGCCGCAACCGATAACGATCAGCTTTTTATGGTCGCGGGTGAGCTCTATTATCTCCGCGATCGGTTTTTGAGAAGCCACTATCACGAGCTCATCTCCTCAACAATCTTAGCAAGGCTAGTATTTTGGTCGATCGGGTAGCTCACCAGCTTATCGCCGCCGATTCCGGCGCCATCAAGGATTGAGCGCACGTAATCCAGGCGGCGCTCGGTCAAACCGTTGCCGGTCTTATAATGGCAAAAATTCGGGCCGCAAATAGTGACGAAGACCCGCTCGGCGCCGTCCTCGAACGCCCGCAAAATATCGGCCGGCGCCAGGCGCGCCGGGCAGAGGACTCTCACGAATCTGACATTGTCCGGCAAGTTCCCAGCCGCGTCAAACGTCCTATCGGCGCCCCAGACGTGCCCGAACTGGCAGACAAAACCAACCGTGACCGGACTTTTCGACGTCCGTTCGTCTTCAGCTTCTATTGAGTCGATCCCGGTTTGCAACGGCAATAAATGCTCCGTGGTCATCTTCACCGTGATCGCTTGCGCCGGACATTCCGAAGCGCAGATTCCGCAGCTCTGGCAAGTCAGCGGATCCATATAGGCCTTATCGCCGATCATCTCCGGCACCCCGTACGGGCAGACCCGCACACAGGTCAGGCAAGCGGCGCACTTTGGTTCGTCAACGACAGCCCCGGCGGTGCAGGCGAGGCAGCGTTGCGCTTCGCGCAAGGCGTCCTCTTCACTGTAACCCAGTTCGACTTCGGAAAAGCTCTTCAGCCTTTTATCATCTTCCAGCCTTGGCATCCAGCGGCGCGGCGTCTTCCACATAACGCCGGAGATCGCTGTCGGCAACTCACCGACAGGCGTCAGGTCTTGTTGATAAGCCGGTTCTCTCTCCTCCAAATAGGCCGCAATCGCTTCCGCGGCCCGGTGGCCGTTGGCGATGGCGCCGATCGCGGCGCCGGGCCCGGTAACGACTTCGCCGGCGGCGAATACTTCCGGATGACTGGTGCGCATGGTGGCCCGGTCAAAGTCGATCTGGCCCCGGTCCGTCAACTTGACCCCGGCGCGCTTTAGAAAGCTCAACTCGCTGCCCTGCCCGATCGCCAGAATTATGGTATCGGCGCCCATAATGTTGCGCTTGGATTCATCGAAGCGCGGGTTAAACCGGCGCTCCTCGTCGAAGACGCAGGTGCACTCTTTGAATTCCAATCCGGCGACGCGACCGCCTTCTCCGACGATCTTATCCGGCCCCCAGGAACAGTGTATTTCCACGCCTTCGGTCATGGCGTCTTCAATTTCCCAGTCGTGCGCCGGCATCTCGTCGCGGGCTTCGAGACAGACCATTTTGACCGTCTTATCGCCCAGACGGCGGATGCTTCGCGCCACATCCACAGCCACATTGCCGCCCCCGATGACGATAACATCATTGCCCAACTCGACCGGCCGCCCTTCATTTATCGCCTCCAGCACCGGCACAGCCAGGTGGACGCCGCCCAAATCGACCCCGGCAAGCGGGACGGACCGGCTGACAGCCAAGCCGGCGGCGATCAAGACGGCGTCATATTCGTTGATCAGTTCCTGAAAGTCGACCTCGCGGCCGATATCGACGGCGCATTTGAGCTTGATGCCGACGGCCAGAATGCTATCGATATCGCTCTGCAGCACTTCCGGGGGGAGCCGGTAATCCAAAATGCCATACCGCAGCATCCCGCCCGGCAACGGATGTTTTTCGTAGATGGTCACGCCGTAGCCCTGACGGGCCAGGTCATGAGCGGCCGTCAACCCGGATGGACCTGAGCCGATCACCGCGATACTCTTATTCTTTGTTTTTGGAACTTGTTTGACTTTTATCTTGCCGTCTGAATAACCGAGCTTATCGGTAACGAATCTCTTTAAGTGACAGATAGCTATGGGTTCTTCAACCGACCCCCGCCGGCAAGCCTGTTCGCACGGATGGGCGCATATCCGGCCGATGACCGAAGGAAGAGGATTTGCGGCCATGATAACGTCAAGGGCCTCTTCATACCGCTCCTGGGCAATAAGCGCGACATAACGCCGGGCGTCGGTCTGTACCGGGCAAGCCGCTTGGCAAGGCGGCGCCGGCCAATTAGCAAGCGTTTTAATGTTCATAGTCACCCTTTTTCCCATCAAACTCAAATTGTAGCAAAAGTCGGTTGCCGGTCGAAAGGCCCTGTTGCAAAAAACACTTCCCGTTTAAGACGAGCCTAGGCCGGGAAACCAACATATATTCACTTTTAAGGAGGAGATATCATGGATGTAGTTGAACAAGACGGTCGCGAGCGGAGGCTTTCTTCAACAACCGTGATCGTCTGGTCGATTGTGGCGGTGACGCTGATAATGATCGCCAATTTCTCGCTCTGGCTTAACGGCAGTCTATTCGATCGCGATGCTTTTGTCGCCACCAGTGTCGGGGTCGTCCAGACTAAGGAAGTCAGCGACGCTATCGGCGGAGTGGTGGTCGATCAAGCGTTTAAGAACAATCCGATAGTCGGCCAGATTGCCGGAGATACCATTAAATCAGCGGTCAGCGGTCTTCTCGGCAGCCAAACGGCCGCGCCTCTACTTAAGAGCTTTGCCGAACAGGCCAATATCTTGCTAACAGCCCCTCAACCGCAGGGGGTCAATATCGACATATCGGGCTTTAAACCTTTGATCCAGCCAATGGCCGGCGTGCTGGACAAACAATTCGGCACACACCTGGCGGCGACCGCCCTGCCCAACTCTATCGACGTTATAAAGAAGGGCGATGTCCCATCGCTCTATCGCGCGGGCACGGTCTTGCTCTGGCTGGGACCGATCCTCGGCCTTATCGGGTTGGCAACGATCATCGCCCTTGTCCGGCGCGCCGGGGTCGCCGGCCGAGCCTCTGTGCTTAGACTATCCGGCTCAGTTCTTTCTATCGGTTCGCTCGTCTTCATTATCCTGATTAGGAGCGCCAAAGCGCCGGTTCTGGCATCTATCGTCAGCAGTAATGTGCGGCTCATCGCCGGCAGCTTGTTTGACGCCTTTGCCGGTCAGCTCACAAACCAGACTTGGGGCTTTTTCTTTCTTGGTCTGCTGATAGTGGGCGCCGGATACCTGCTGCCGCGGGCGAGACAGTTGCCGGCGGCGCAAAAGATCAGGGACCTTAAGATCGCGTCGTAACATGGCGTCACTTCTCTCTCAAATAGCGGCGTTTATACCGATCTTCCTGGCCAGCCCGACAATGTACGCCGGTATGTTGATCATCCTTACCTCGCCGAACCGCCCAAAAGCGCAAGCCGCGGCCGCGTGGGTAGGCTCAGTGCTGACGGTGATCGTCATCGGCGTTGTGGCCATGGCGGCCGGAGGCGCGGCTACCAGTCCCCGCCAGCCGACAACCTTATCGGCAGCCATAGACGTGATCCTCGGCGTGTTCCTAATCTTCTTCGGGCTGAAACGCGCCCTGAAAAAGCCAAAGCCCGGGCCGGAGCCGGAGCCCAAAGTCGAGCGGGCCTCGACCACGCCCTCGTTCACTAAATCCGCGGGCTTTGGGATCATGCTGACTATAGTCAACCCAACTTCGCTGGTCGCCTATCTGGCGGCCGCGAAAATCGTAACCGACTCTCAAGTGGCCGCGCTCGACCAGGCGGTGGCGATGGCCGTCGCGGGGCTCTTCTACACCTCGCCGATACTCCTGCCGCTGCTTCTGACGCTCTTATCCCCGACGCTGTCGGAAAGATTCTTAGCCGGGGCCGATCACGTATTCAAGACATATGGCAAGTATATTGTCGCCGCGATCCTTATCTTATTCGGGTTGTCCCTGGTATCCAAGGGCCTGCGGATTATGATTCCCTAATAAGTTGCTTGATGCTATTCTCAAGATTGTAAACTCTTAAGACAAGGCTCGATAGCGTATGTCAAAAAAAGACAAACCGACAACGGAAGACCTGGTAACCATCGCCTCTTTTTTCAATCCAGTTGAAGCGCAGATCGTCAAAGGTATGCTTGAATCGGAGGGCATCGATTGCTTCCTGGCCAACGATGTAGTTTTCACCGTGAATCCCGGGTATGCGTTGGCCGATGGCGGCGTCCACTTGCGGGTCCGCGAATCCGATGCCGTGCGGGCGCGCGAGTTGTTGTCCGAAGAAGAAGAATAAATCCGGAAAGGCGCAACGCCCATGGTAGTAGGAGGGGTCAGGAGGAGGGGTCACAGGAGGAGGGGTCAGGTCTTGCAATGACACTTTTTGTTGCACCACCTCGTCTTAAGGCAATCCCTCCCGAGCTCTTTAAAGCTTGCGTCCCGGAACGCCATGCACCATCCGATCTCCGAAGAAAATTACTGCCAAAAATGTTTCAAGAGCTCAGGGGCCAAAATGTGTCATTGCAAGACCTGACCCCATATCCCGCATCGCGGCCGGCTAAAGTAAGGGCTCTCAGCCGCCGATAACAATTATCGCCATGAAACGTTTCCTGCGCGACAATACCGAACTGTCGGTAATCATGATTTCTTTTGCTATTTTTTTCGTCCTCAAGCTGGCGTTAGCCAATAAGTTCGCCCTGCTCAACCTCTACTATGTACCGGTCTTTCTCTCCGGCTACTATTTAGGCAAGAAGCCGGCTATACTGACCAGCATTCTAGGCGTCCTGATGGCCGTATTTTTCGCCATCCGCTGGCCCGCTGAACTTCTTGAGAACCACAATCCTCTACACCTGACTTTGAACATGGTTCTTTGGGCAAGCTTCTTGATACTCGTCTCGATTCTTTTCAGCTCTTTGAATGAGACCCGGGAGCGCCGCGTCGTCTTAGCGACAGAGGAGTTATTAGAACAATATCTAAGACAGGCGATTGAAAGCCGGGAAAACCACCCGGCACGCGTTGCCCGGCTGGCCGCCGCGTTAGGCGCGCACATGCATTTGCCGGCCGATTTTATCGCTTCCCTGGAAGCAGCCGCGCTCCTGCATGACTTAAAGGAGAGCAAGAACGGGTTGCGGTTGATCGCGGACTCGATGGCAAAGGGACTGGCGAAAAACCGTAGTTTCGGCGGCGCTTTGCCGATAATCATGGCCGGCGAGCAAGACGAGATTCAGCCTTATCAAACGGATCTAGCCATCGGCGCCAAAATATTAGCGGTTGCCGACGTTTTTGACTCAGTGTCAACTAGTTTCCGGAACGTCGCGCCCCTTCAGTTGCTCACCGATATGGAGCATGAGCAAAGATATAGCAAAGCGGTGACCAAGGCCCTCAGACACCTACTCGAACACCAAGGCGGGACGCAAAACTTCTCGCCCGCCTAAGCCGCTAATAAGGCCGGCGAATGGCCGCGCTTAATCCTTGACCCGCTTTTCGCACGCACCGCTCGCGCACCCGCACTTTTTTTTACTTTGACCGGCCTGCGGGGTTTTCGGCCGGACCTCTAGTTCGCACTCCAGCTCTTCAGATAATGCGGCAGGTCGCCGGCTTCTCTGGGGCCGACGGTTATATTCCAGCCCGGCATCTCTTCTTCCAGCTCGCCGCTGATCTGGGCGACGTAGCCGGGGATGACGAGCTTCTTGTGGTTTAGCTTGCCGGCAATCTCGCTTTTGCCGATGAATTGGGCTATCTTCTCGGGCACAAATTTGCCCGCCGCCCAGGCGGTCAGGACCGAGAGGCCTTCGACATCCATGACCAGCAGCCAGGCCGGAACGCGGCTGGCTTCGACTTCGCCTGAGACGATGAAGTAGGTCAGCGAAAAGTTAGTCGTTACCATCAGCGGCGAATCCTCTTTGGGATCTCCGATAGGGTAGATACCCTCACTCATCTGCATAGGCTTTTGCGGATCTGTGTAGATGTTCTGGCCCAAGACGACAAGCGGCATAATACGGGCCGGGTCCAGTTCGTTCAACATAATAAGACCGCCATATTTCATCAGGTGAATACCGGCGACGGCCAACTCGATGTCGGCATCGCCGCCGCCGGGGAAAGTGATGGCCGGATAGCCAAAGGGTTTGAATTTTTGCTTCAAAGCCGAGCGGCGAATCTGTACCAGGTCTTTCAAGCTTTCCACTGGGTCGCCCGAGGACGGCGCCAGCACGATATCTTTAACGCCGGCGGCGGCCACCTTGTCGCTAACATCGGCCAGCTCTTCAAGAGTCGCGCCTTTGACGGCCAGCGGCAGACCCATCTCTGTCGCCAGGCCGGCCAGAGCTTGGTAGTTGCCGGCGTCGGCGGCGTAGATAAGCGGCTTCCTGTCTTTGACTTTTTCCAATGCCGGTCTTAATACAGCCGCGTCATCGGCCATCAAGACCAGTGGCAGCTGGGTATTGGCCGCCACTTTATCGACCGCCGAGGCAAACTTTTCCGCCGAGCCGGATGAAGCTTTAATGCCGACCGCGCGCGGGCGCAGCTTCTGCTCGATCCGCTCGAATTCGATGTCTTGCGCGGCCCTGGCTTTAGCGGTAATGGTGTCTTCATCGGCGGAATCATCGATGACCACGCCGAAGACAGCCGGATTGACGAAAGTTTTCTCATGGCGGAAGAGAACGGTCTCTTCCCCGATATTGAAGGCGTAATCGCCCGCGCCGATTGTTACCTTGCGCACCGGCGCCGCCGATGCTTCGGATAGTTCCGCTTTGACATCATCGGAGACATACGGGCAAGCATCTATCTCGGCCTGGCGCGACGCCAGTTTCATAGCAAAGGCCATGCAAGTGGGAACGCCGCATTCGCCGCAGTTGGTCTTTGGTAGTTTCTTAAAAATATCCAGTCCGGTCAGCGCCACTATAATACCCCCTAATTGTTAGCAAAGAATGGCTTTAGGTCTTGCGGTTTTGTCATTTTAGCCCAAAACCGATTTCAGGACAATCGCAAGAAACGGGCATGTCAAGAGCGACCGGAGGGGAACGGGACAAACAGGACAGATAGAAACCTCGCCTTCCGCCGCCGGATGCAGTAAACCGGCATCGATTAGCAGCGCAAACCTAAGACTTCCTGACCTAGTTTAGGACAACGAAAGAGTCGCTTGTTGCCCCGAGAAACAAATTAGCGTATCATGCGGCTACTCAGGCGATGAACTTTAATCCAAGGGGTCGATATGTCGCCCAAGCAGTTTAGCAGCGCTCGCTTTCGCGCCACCCTGGCCCACACGGTCTTGGCGGCGATAACCCTCGCCTTGGCGCTAACGCCGGCTTTGGCATTGGCGGGTCCGTTCACGCAAAATTCTATTCAGCCCGGCGAGCTCAAGGACAAGCTGGAAGCCCCGGGTGTCTGCGCCGGCTGCCATGTCGAGCCGCTTCGCGATTGGAGCGGCACGATGATGGGCAACGACTTCCGGGAACCGTCTTTTCTGGCCATGCTATCCATCGCCGAGCAGGACGAGCCGGGTGTCGGCGATTTCTGCCTCCGCTGTCACGGCGCCGGTTGGTTCGAAGGAAAATCGGAACCTCCAAGCGGTGACTTTTTTGGCAAGACTTTTGAGCCGCCGCCCAAAATCGACCAAGAATCCATCCCAATATGCGATCTTTGCCACCGTATGGAGCGGGTAGGGATGCGCCGGTCGCGTTTTGACGGGGCGATGATCGCCGAGGGCAACGGATCTGTATTTATTCGACCTGACGACCCCTGGAAAGGCGGCAAGCACCCCTTAACTCCTCTTCACAAAACCGGTGAATTCTGCGGTGCATGCCACGACGTCACCAATCCGAAGGTGCCCAATACCAACCGGTCTGGATACCTGCATCCGCTTGAGCGGACCTACACCGAATGGAAATACAGCTATTTCGGTGAGAACGGTCTTACCTGCCAGCAATGCCACCCGCCGATGAAATTCCCCGGCGCCCAGACATGGTTGCTCTATCCCGGCCTGGCCAAATTGTATCCGGATGTCGACGCGGGCTGGACAAACGCCGGTTTCGCCCTTCCCAAGGATCGGACGTCCGTCTGGCAAGCGGCGCGCGAAAGAAACGAGGCGTTCATGAAGCGCGCTGCCGATATCAAAGTGACCGCGCCCCGAAATGTTGCACCCGGAAACGAAGCTAAGATAAAAGTGACCGTGGTTAACAACACCGGGCACCGGCTCCCGACCGGATTTGCCGAAGGGCGCCATATGTGGATATATGTGCGGGTGACAGACGCCGCCGGGAAGGTGATTTTCGAGGACGGCCGATTAGACAAAAATGGGACCGTGGTCCAGACCGATCAAACCAAAGTCTACGAACAAAAGGCGGGCCGGGGCTCAGAAGAATCTTTTCATTTTGCGGCCAACGACACGATCATCAAGGATAACCGCATTCCGCCGGCCGGTTTTAAGAAAAAAGCCTACGAGGCCGAAGGGGCCTTTATTATCGGCGCCGATTACAGAGACGGCCAGAACCGCGACGATACTATATACAGGTTTGAGGCGCCGGCGCAGACCGCCGGACCGCTGCGCGCTACAGCAGAACTGCGCTATGAGACTTATTCATCTGAATATATGGAATGGCTTAGACAGACCGACCATACTCTCGCCGCCAACCATGGGGGGCCGGCCGCGGCCACCCCGGATGGGTCGAAGACCTGGGGCGAGACCACTTACAAGATATGGGAGACGGAGGCGAAGGGCCAACCGGTCGAGATGGCCGGCGACGCCGCCGAGATAGCGGTGGCCGCCGAGAGCTCCCTGCTGCCGGATTACGCCGTCCCCGGCGCCGCGGCGGCGCTGTTCCTGGTCTTAATCGCCCTAGGCTGGTCCCGGTTACCGCGAAAGGATTAAATTAGGGATTAAAACATCGACTCCATCGTCAGCGCCGGGTGGCCGACTTTGGTGCAGTACTCGAGCACTTCTTCTTCGGAGACGGCGTTAGTCTCGTCGGCTATCTTGTTGATGAAATCGGGGTCGCCGATGTCGGCGCACCGCTGGGCCAGGTTTTCTTTTAGTTGTTCTTTCAGCTCTTTGGGCATCCAGACAATGCGCTGGAAACCGCCGTCGGCGCTGATGAACTTCTTGCTGCTGATAAACTGCTTGCCGATGCCTATAAAGCCGGGCACCTGCTGGCCGCCGCCGACGGCGCCGGCAAGCGTGGAAAATTTCATACCGCAGGGGGTCATCTCGGAAAATTCGCGGTTGACTATCATCACGCCGTTGGCCGAAGGCACCAGAGCGACGATACATTCAAAGCAGCCGCAGGACGTCATCGGGTCTTCCATCATGGTATAGGCGTTAAAGCCCGCGATCGAACCGGCTGATTTATCGACCACAAACTGGTCGACCCCTTCCCAGCGACCCTTAGCGGCGTCTTTAACGGCGCCCTTGGCCACGGGCTGGTTGCCGCCGGTCGGGCTGATCTCGTAAGCCGCCCGGCCGTCAAGCCAGTTATAGGCGCCGCATAAACCGAGGCGCTCCGGCGAGATAACGCAGACATGAGTCGGCGCGAACGACTGGCAGAGCGTGCACGAATAAAAAGTATCGACCGACTCGTCGCTCATGCCGGCGATGCGGATGTTCCGCTGCTTGTAGACTTCGCGGGCCTCTTCCACCAAGCGCAAAACATCGGCTTCTTTGGTATAGATGGTCACCTGGACCTTGTCGACGATAGCGCCGTAATCGCTCATAATCTTGGCCCGGATCATATCGCCGATATGGTGGAACTTAAAGCCCGCCTGCTTCGCGTCTTTGCTGATGCGCACCCAGATAATGTCGCGCTGGCCCATGTGCCAAACCCCGGTGGCGCCGTTAATGAAATAATGGAACTGGCGCTCGACGATGGGCTCGAAATCTTCCTGCATCTTACGGCCGGCCACTTCGGCTACAATAGCCAGAGGCACGGCCGAGCCTTCCTCTATCTCATCGATCTCCGGCCCGACCACCGTGATCTTGTTGTCTTCGACTTCGCTTAAGTCCTTGGCCCGGATAAGCTCGAAAGCCGGCGACTTCTGGCCGCCGAACTGAACGTACATGTTTTCTTTGCGGATCCGCTCGCCCTCGAAGGCCGGCCCGTAAGCAACCGGTATCGGCACCTCTGTCACCTGGACCTTCAACCCCCGGACCTCGACCGCTTTTTGGACGATGCCGTCGAAGCCGATTCCGGAGACGACATGCTCGTAAGTAGTGACGCCGGTCGGCAGAATTTGCGGGATGTCCGTATGGGCGATCGTCGGGAAACCGTAAGAGATGGCCCCGGCCGCGGTGGCGTAATCCTCATCGCTGACATGGCTTAAAGCCAGGACGAAAGCAAAAACACGATTCTTATTATAGGCCAGAATGCGCTGGTAATCGCCCGGCTGTACGCCGCCGAAGGCCATCGCGGCCCGGGTGGCGAAACCAAGCGAATAGATGTGGCCATAGATATCCTTATCAAAAGCGACCAGGCGTGTCTCCCAGCCCATCTGGACATCGCCCTCGGCCAGTTGGTCGCCGAAGCTTATCCCCGTCTTGGCGTCGGCGCCGGCGATAAAGACATAGAGGCTCTTCTCCTGCAACTCGCGCGCGAGCTTGACCGCCGTCGCCACATCGGGCGCCTGACCCGCGATGGCGGCAAACCCGGGCGCCGAGCCGTCGACGAATTCAATGCCGCGTTCGCGCATGATAACGTCGTCGGCCGCGCCCAGCCAGAGACCGTTCATCGGCGGCGGGCCGATAACATACCGGATCGCCTCGATCATCTCCTCGGCGAATAGCGTGGCGATGCCGGCATCCAATGTCTCGCCTAAATAAGGCAGGTGGAAAGATTCCGACGGCACCTCGGGCAGCAGCTCTTTGGCCAGCTTCAAAGTCGTTTCCATGTCGGCGAGCTTTTCGATCTTATGACCGGTCAACCCGTAGATGACCGGCAGGTAATAGCCGGTATTGGGAAAATGGACTTCCTCGTTCGGCCCCTTGGCATCGATAGCTTCTTTCAGCCGCGCCTCGGCCTTCCCGACTATAGCGTGGGCGCCTCTAATAGCGCCGGTGGCGATTATCTTAGACACTCAGTTCCCTCCTTGCCGCCATGTCGAGGAGAACCCGCTCTTTGGCGACATCGATGCCGAGAGCCTGACGTTTCTTCTGGATATGGTCCAATGTGCGCGTGACTATTTCATGCCAATCGCTGACAAACTCTAATTTACCGCCGACTTTCGCCTCCCAGCCCGACGACATTATTTCAGTGACTTCGCTGGAAGCCTCGACCGGCGAACCGGCCCCGCCGAATAAGACGTACGCGCCGCTGGCGACGCAGTAAGCCGCGATTTCCAGAGCTTTTTCGCAATACCATTCCGGGCAGATACCGACAGCCGGAACTTCATCGATGTCTTCTCCGAGGCCGCCCGTGGCGACTATCTCGGACAAGATGGTCAGGATGCGGGAGTTATCGACACACGAGCCGACGTGCAGTATCGGCGGAATGCCGACCGCCTCGCAGACTTCGCGTAAGCCCTCGCCCGCCTCCGACAGTATCTCCGGCGACAACAGCCCGGCTTTGGCCGCGCCGGCCGCCGCGCAACCGGTCACCAGCACCAAGACGTTGTTCTTGATCAACTCCCTGGCGATGCCGACAATGCCTTCATCGTGCATCGTCCGCGGATTGTTGCAGCCGACAATGGCCGCCGCGCCCTGGATTTTGCCGTTGATAATGTTGTCATTGAGCGGCTTGAACGACGCTCTGAACTTGCCGCCCAGCATGTAACGGATATATTCATGCGAGAACCCGGCGATTAAATCCTGGGTCTCGCCCGGGATGTTGGTCTCGCCGCGATTTTTAAAGTTGTCGATGGCTGCTTTGACGATGGCTTTGGCCCCGGGCATCGGGTCATGATGGTCGAACTCCATATGTTCGGCCCCGGCTATCTTGGCCTTCGGCGAGGTGGTGATGACCTTGGTGTGATAGTTCTTAGCCACCTCCACCAGGCCCTGCATCGTGCACTGGACATCGACGACCATGACGTCGACCGCCCCGGTGACAATGGCCAACTCCTGATGGAGGAAGTTGCCCGCCGGCGGCACCCCGCGCCTCATTAAGATCTCATTTGAAGTGCAGCAGATACCGGCCAGCTGTATGCCTTTGGCCCCTTTGGACTTGGCATACTCGACCATTTCCGGATCGTTGACCGCCAGCACCAGCATTTCGGCGAAGGTCGGGTCGTGGCCGTGGACGATCACATTGACGTGGTCATTCTTTAAGACCCCTAAGTTTATCTTCGACCTCAACGGACGGGGAGTGCCGAACAAGATGTCCGACAAGTCGGTGGCGAGCATCGAGCCGCCCCAACCGCTCCCCAGCGACGTGCGCAGCGCCTGGTCGAGAATGTGGTCGGCATCCTGGTCCGTTCCCGGATGGGTGCGGTGCATCGTCTCGACGACTTCCCGGTCGACCCCGCGCGGGGTGATGCCCAGCTTCTCCCAAAGTTCCTGACGCTTCTTAGGCGCTCTGGAAACGTAGGTCAGCGGGCCGAACTGGCGGCCGAAGTTATCGAGCGCTTCGAGCGCCACTTCTTCCGCCAACTTGGCTTTTGTCTTGCCCTCGGTCGAGATGCCCATGTACCCGGCGACCTCGTGGAGCTTGATCTCATCGGTGATCTCATAGCCTTTGGCCTCGCCCCTGGCCACAGCCAGCATGACCAAAGCGATATCGCGACCGTGGTCGCTGTGGGCGGAAGCCCCGGCGGCCACATGGCGGGCCATATTGCGGGCCGAGATCGTGCCCATCGTCGCGCCGCAGACCCCGGTCTTCTCTTCCCTGTTCGACCCGACCAAGCGGCACGGACCCATCGAGCAGAGCTTACAGCAGCTGCCGTCGCCCATCGGACAGGGCTTCATCGCCTCGGCCCGGCTGAACATCGTAGCGATACCTTTGGCCTTAGCCTCATCTATCATAGCCTGAGCCGATGGATCTATGCTCTGTTGGCCGGAACTCACACTGTCCCCGCCTGTATTTTTAACTTCATCACTCATAAGTGACGACCTCCCAGCGTGATCTTATCCCTTCAGGATAGACCTTGAAGTATATCATTTTTACTTAAAGAAAGCCCCAAGCGCTTTTTTGACCCCGGCCACCGCCTGTGGATGGCGCATGACCAGCAAGTTAGCCCCGGCCGTTGCTAGAGAGACGGCCGTCATGATCTCCCAGGATACCGCCCTGGTCAACTGGTCGCCCCACTCCGCCGTATCGCCGGTCTTGGCTTCTTTGGTCTTCCAGACCTCGACGCCGAGGTTGGCGACTATCGGCATCTTCGTCATCTCGTCGCCCTGCTGCAACGCCGCCAGCTTTAAGCGCTCGATTATCGTATACGTATAATCGAGACCGTATCCGAGCGCCCCGGTCGAGGGGTCGATGATAACTCGTTCGTGCGGCAAACCTAACTGCGTCAGCAGAATATTCAGCTGTTTGGCGAGGTTAACGTCACAGGGACTCAAAGCCACGACATTATGATTGAAACCCATGGCCGCGGCGGCCACCGTCTTGTAATTATCCTCGGTCGCCGGCCCCAGGGCGATATTCCTGCCCTCGGCCGCCGCCGCCACTTTCGGCAGAACCTCGCTGTCTTTTTCAGCGTTGTCGGTGCCGTAGACCATTAGCGGCACCGCCACGGCGTCAAGCACCTTTTTCACCGTGTCGGCGGCTTCGTCGCCGCTCTTGTTGTCGCCGTTCGGGTCGGTGCTCGCCAATTGCAGGCAGATCATCTCCGCCCCGTAGTCTTTAACGCACTTCACTGCCCACGCCGCCGGGTCCCCCAACACGTCCGCGAAGGGCGCCTTGACGGCGTCGACCCAATCCACGGGGTTGTTGTCGTAGACTTCCATGGCTATGACCGGCTTGTTCGGCACGTCGCCTTCGAAACCGTAAAAAGGAAAGGTGTTCTCCCCGCCGAGCGTCACAACATTCGGCTCGACACCGATCTTTACCTCAACAATCCGACCCGAGTATGTCTCTACCGGAGCTGTAAATGGCATAAATTCCTCCTCAAATCAGATCCCGGCAGCTGCTTTTGCCGCCTGAACTGTGTTCTTCATCAACATCGCTATCGTCATCGGCCCGACGCCGCCGGGAACGGGCGTGATCGCCGCCGCTACTTCTTTAACCGCGTCAAAATCGACATCGCCGCAGAGGCCGGCATCGGTCCGATTGACGCCGACGTCGATCACAGCGGCGCCCGGCTTGACTATGTCTGCCGTGACAAACTTCGGCTTGCCAATGGCGGCGATCAAGATATCCGCCTGGCGGGCCTCGCCGGGCAGATCGCGAGTCTTTGAATGGCATATCTCAACGGTGGCGTTGTTGTGAAGTAATAACATCGCCACCGGCTTGCCGACAATATTACTGCGCCCGATAACGACGGCTTTGGCCCCGGACATCGCGACATTGTATCGCTTAAGCAGTTCAATAATACCGCTCGGGGTGCACGGCTGGAAGGGCGCTTCGCCGATCATGAGGCCGCCGACGTTGACGGGATGAAACCCATCGACATCTTTGGCCGGGTCGATGGCGAGCAGAACGACATGCTCGTTTATCTGTTTGGGCAGCGGTAATTGGACCAGAATGCCGTTGATCGAGACATCCTCATTTAGCTGGTTGACTAAAGATAAGAGCTCTTCCTGGCCGGTCGAAGCCGGCAAGACATGCTTGATGGAACGGATGCCGATGAGTTCACAGGCCTCTTCTTTGTTCCGAACATAGACCTGCGATGCCGGATCTTCACCGACCAAGACGACCGCCAGACAAGGCTCGATGCCCCGACTTTTCAGCTGCGCGACTTCCGCCTTCAACTCGGCTTTTATATCAGCGCTTACTTTTTTACCGTCGATTATCTCAGCGGCCATAGTTCCCCCTTTATTCTCGGAGATTCCCGCGCACGCGGGAATGACATGCGTTACCCGGCAAGCGCCAGCTTACCGGTTATCCGTTCCAAAATCTTACCCGCCGCCGTTATGGCCGGGGAATCGTCCGGCAGCTCCAAGAGCGACCGGTCGGCTAGATCGAATTTTGTTACCAGTTCATCGGCCGGGATAACGCCGGCCAGTTCCAGGCCGCGCTCGGCGGCTTCGGCGACAGCCGCCTGGGTCATCTCAACGCTGCCGAGGCGATTCAAAACCAAAGCCATCTGACCGACCGGGACCTTTAAATCCTTAACCAAATCGCGGATACGGGCCGCCGTGCGCACACCCCGGGGGCTGGCATCGGAGACTATCAGCAGATAGCTCACATTCTTGGTCGTCCCCCGACTGATGTGCTCGAGACCGGCTTCGTTATCCATAACCACATAAGGATAGTTATGCTGCAATATTTCCATGTATCTCTGGAGGACCGAATTGACGTAGCAATAGCAACCGGTCCCTTCCGGCTTGCCCATCGCCACCAGGTCGAAATCTTTTGTCTCGATCATCGAATCGGCCAGCTGCAGCTCTATCCAGGCATCTTTGCTCATGCCCGCCGGAAGCATACCCATATTCTGCAAGAGATCGTCCCTGACCCCGCCGACCGTCTGCTTGATATCGACACCCAGGACTTCATTGAAGTTTAAGTTGGCGTCGGCGTCAATGGCCAGCACCGGTCCGAGTCCTTTCTTTATAAGGTGTCTGACCGTCAAAGCGCAGAACGTCGTCTTGCCCGTCCCGCCTTTTCCGGCGACCGCGATTAATTCAGACATTTGTCACACCACTTTCTTCAGCGCTTTCCCGATATGCACCGAGGGAAAGAGCTTGGCATTAGTATGGGGCAGGAAAAGCGCCGACATATACTTGTCCATAAAACTGTTGTCCGCGCTCAGCTCCATATAGCTCATGCTCCGGGTTATCTCCGTCGCCTTGGCCAACACCCGCCGCGAGACGGCACCCTTGGCTGAGCCCAGGAGCGAGCCGTTGCCCACAAAAGTAAATTTATCGACCGGCAGATCCGGCAGCAAACCAATGGTCACGGCTTCCTCGACCTTGATATAGTTACCGAAAGAACCGGCGATCATTATCTCTCTTAAATCAGCCAGGTCAACCCCGACGCTTTGCGCCAGCGTCGTAATACCCGCGTAAACCGCCGCTTTTGCCCTCATCAGATTGTCGATATCGACTTCCGTCAAGACGATGTCCCGGCCAACCGCCGTCATCTTGGCCCGGGCGACAATAAACTCCCAACCGTATTCGCCAAGGCGCACACGGTCGCTCTCTAAATCTTGATGGAATTTGCCGCGTTTGTCGACCGCGCCGGCCTTAAATAACTCCGCCAGGAGATCGATCAAACCCGACCCGCAAATACCGATAGGCAGGTGACCTCCGATGGTCATAAAGACAGTCTCGAGCGTGTCGGCTTCGATAGCCACCCGCTCGATGGCCCCGTCAATGCTGCGGACGCCATCTTTGACGCCGGCCCCTTCAAAAGCCGGACCGGCCGAGCACGAGCAACCGAGCAGCCATTCCTTATTGCCGAGCACGATTTCGCCGTTGGTACCGATATCGATATAGAGTGTCAGGTCTTCGCGGCTGATCATGTCCGCCGCCACCACACCGGATGTGATATCCCCGCCCAGATAGCTGGCGACACAAGGATAGAAGATGACGGGCACGCCGGTCAGATTCTTTACTCCCAGTTCGCTTAGGTCGACTGTCGGAGCGAACCGGAAGACCGGTACATATGGGGCTTCCCTGATCTGGTCGGTACTCACTCCTAAGATCAAGTGGGTCATGATGGTGTTGCCGGCCATCACGGCGACGGAAATATCGCCGGCATCGATGCCGGCCGCCCCGGTCACAACCTCCACCAAACGCTCGATCGTCTGCGCCGCCTTGGCTTTCAGCACTTCCCGACCCCGGCCTTTCTTGGCGTAGACCATCCTCGAGATAACGTCATCGCCATAGCCTACTTGCCGGTTGTACTCGGATGCTTCCGCCAATATCCGCCGGGCATTCAAGTCGATTATCTGCGCGGCACAGGTTGTGGTACCGATATCGACGGCGAGCGCGTAATATTTCCCGCTGGTATCGTCGGGCTCTATCTTCAGAACCCGGCAGTGATCGGCTTCGCGCAGCGCCGTGACCGTAATGCGCCAACGGCTGGCCCTAACGATATCGGGAACCCGCTTGACGGTATCGAGATCTATCTTGACCTCGTCGACACCCAGCTCGCGCCGGAGCAAACGGCTTATCCGAGTCATATCGCTGACCGAATCGCTTAAACTCGGCTCGGGCAACTCAAAATATTTTTTGATGACCGGCGGATCGAATTCCAGGGCCGCCAATTGCTCGTTCCAACTGTCGATGCTGCTGGTCAAAGTTTTTATCTTCGAGCGTCCCTTGGCCAGCAATTCGGATTCGACCGGGACTTCGATTTTCAGGTCCGTGAAAACCGGAGTCTTACAAGCTAGAACATAGCCTTTAGCCAGCTCTTCCTCGGTTAGCCGCGCGGTAGACCCGGTCTCGACGCGTTTGCCGCTAACCATGACTTTACACTTGCCGCAAGTGCCTTCGCCGCCACATGACGCGTTCACGTGGACGTCGGCTTTAGCGGCGGCCCGCAATATATCTTCGCCCGAATCTACCTCAGCCACTTTATTGGCTGGGAAAAAGGTTACCTTTGGCATTCGCGCCAACTTCCCTCAAGCTATATAAAGTATAGTAGAACTATCTAAGACCTACACCCGGTTCGTGTCAATAATCGAGAGCCTGGTCCCTCCGGCGCTTAGAACAGTCCGCTGACAACCCCGTTTTCATCGATATCTATGTCCATTCCGGCCGGATGCGACGGCAGGCCCGGCATCGTCCTCATGTCGCCGCAGATCGGGTAGAGGAAACCGGCCCCAACGGACGCGCGGATATCGCGGACAGGCAGACGGTAACCGGTCGGACGGCCCTTTTTCGTCGGGTCGTGCGATAGCGACAAGTGGGTCTTGGCCATACAGATAGGCAGATGGCTCAGGCCCATCTCCGTATAGAGCTTGACCTTAGCCTCCGCGGCCGGCGAGAAATCGACGCCGTCGGCCCCGTATATTTCGGTCGCGATCGTTTCTATCTTCTGCTTGATCGAATAATCATCCGGATAGAGCAGCTTGAAATTGCTGGGCAGCTCGCAGGCGCGCACAACCGCCTCGGCCAGCTCCCGGCCGCCTTCGCCGCCTTTCGCCCAGACCTCGCTTAGAGCAACCTCGTCGGCGCCGGCGGCCTGCGCCCGCAGACGGACCAATTCGACTTCTTTAGCCGTGTCGTTGGTGAAATGGTTGATGGCCACGACCACCGGGATACCGAACTTCTTCATATTCTCGATGTGGGCCTCAAGGTTCGAGCAACCTTTTTCGACCGCGTCGAGGTCTTCAGTGAGTAGGCCCGGATCCATCGGCTTGCCCGGCACGATATTAAATTTGCCGCTGTGCATTTTAAGAGCCCGGATGGTGGCGACGATGACCGCGCAATCGGGCGCCAGCCCGCTGTACCGGCATTTGATATTGAGAAATTTCTCCGCGCCCATGTCGGCGCCGAAACCGCTTTCCGTGACGACGTAATCGGCGAGCTTGAGCGCCATCTGATCTTCGATGATGGAGTTATTGCCCTGGGCGATATTGGCGAACGGACCGGCGTGAACGAAGACGGGCGTATTCTCCACCGTCTGAATGAGATTGGGCTTGATGGCGTCTTTCATCAGCACGGCCATCGAACCGGCGCATCTCAGGTCTTCCGCGGTGACCGGTTTGCCCTTGCTGTTGGTGCCGATGACGATGCGGCCCAAACGCTCGCGCAGGTCCTTGCGGCTCGTCGCCATAGCCAAAATCGCCATGACTTCGGAAGCGACGCTGATATCATAGCCGGCCTCTCGCGGTATGCCGTTTGTCTGACCGCCCAGCCCGACGACTATATTTCTTAAGACGCGGTCGCTGACGTCGACTACGCGATTCCAGGTTATAGAATACGGGTCGATGTCGAGGGGGTTGCCATGCATCAAGCTGGCGTCGATAAAAGCCGACAGCAGGTTGTTGGCCACACCGACGGCGTGAATATCGCCGGTGAAGTGCAGGTTAAAATCTTCCATCGGAACAACCTGGCTGTAACCGCCGCCGGCGGCCCCGCCCTTGATCCCGAATACCGGCCCCAAAGAAGGCTGGCGGATGCAGGTGATGACTTTCTTGCCTATCTTGTTCAGCCCGAGCGATAGGCCGACCGTCGTCACCGTCTTCCCTTCCCCGAGCGGCGTCGGGGTGATGGCCGTG
>Ga0334722_10000885_pt1 | contig 40974 bp, 36 predicted proteins | sample C3_bottom_MG_FD_207210 | JGI IMG/M metagenome (GOLD analysis project Ga0334722, IMG submission 207210) | Sediment microbial communities from Yellowstone Lake, YNP, Wyoming, USA - C3_bottom | ecosystem: Environmental > Aquatic > Freshwater > Lake > Sediment | place: USA: Wyoming | collected...
TTTGGCCAGACCGGCCCTTACCGGGATAAACCGGCCTACGATATTGTCGTTCAGGGGATGGGCGGTATGATGAGCCTGACGGGAGATCCCAACGGACCGCCCACCCGGACCGGTGCTTCTTTAGGGGATATCACCGCTGCCCTTTTTACGGCCAATGGGATCTTGGCGGCCCTCTACCAGCGTACCTTCACCGGTCGCGGTCAGCTGGTGGATGTGGCCATGTTGGATGGCCAGGTGGCAGTTTTGGAAAATGCCATCGCCCGTTACGAAGTGACTGGGAAGATCCCCGGGCGGCTGGGCAACCGTCATCCGTCGATTACTCCTTTCACCTCAGTTCAGGCCAGTGACGGCTGGTTGATCATCGCCATCGGCAATGATCAGCTCTGGGAAAGGTTTTGCCGTCTGCTTGAGCGTCCGGAGCTCATCGCTGATCCCCGTTTTGTCACCAATGCGGCTCGAACGGAGCATTGGGCAGAATTGGAGCCGATTTTAGCCGATATCTTCCGCCAGGGAACCGTAGGACAGTGGTTGGAAAGGCTAGAAAGCGCGGGCGTCCCCTGTGGGCCCATCAATGACATCGCTCAAGTCATGGCCGATCCGCAAGTCCGGGCCCGCGACATGATTTGGGAGATGGAGCATCCGGTGGCCGGTCGGCTGCGGATGGCCGGCTCCCCCATTAAGCTTTCCGGGGCGCCGCCACTCACTTTGCGCCAGCCGTCGCCGCGCCTGGGCGAACACACCGGCGAGGTCCTGGCGGAGTATCTGGGCCTCCAGGCGGAGGAGATTGAGGAACTGGCGAAAAAAGGCATCATCGAGTTGGCCAGTGAGACGCGGTGCGCATAAAATCTGATGGTGTCGGAAAAAAGCACACCGAAGGAACACAAGAAAGCGCCGCTACTGATTTCTACCGTAACTCGTAGGTGCGGCCACCAATCATCGCGCTCCGACGGGAAACGATTGTCGCCGTATTATGCGGCGTTACGGTGGCCACCGCGCCTTCCATACGCTTTAACGAGGAGAGAAGAGGCATTACAACCTGCGCAGAGAACTCTCGTTCATCCGGGTCCCGGCGACAGGGTTGGGCGGCTTGTCTCGGGCGTTGAGCAACCGGGAGGAAACCCCGGGCCAAGTCGCGTCGCCACGTGGAAACTAAATTTTGCCCCTCCAGGAAGGAAATCCCTGGAGGGGCGTCGAATTATATAGGACATGGACGATTGGCTAAAACTCCTTAAGATACCAGGTCTTGGCACAAGACGTTTGGCCCGGCTCTTGCGGCGTTTTGGGGAAGCCGGTGCCATTTGGGGGAGCCAGGTGGGGCCGTTACAGGAGGTCGGGTTGACCCAAAGGGAAGCGGAAGCCATGGTTGCCTGGCGGCGCACGCTTTCGGTGGAAGAAGAGAGGCGGGTCATCGCCAGGCTGGGGATTCAGGTCATCACCTGGGCCGACCCGGATTATCCGCCGCTCTTACGCGAAATTGCTGACCCGCCGGCGGTCCTCTTCCTTTTGGGGAAGCGACGTTGCTTGCAGGGACCGGCGGTGGCTCTGGTGGGAACGCGACGAGCCACGGGTTACGGCCTGGCCGTGGCGCGTACCCTGGGCAGGGCTTTAGTCCAGGAAGGGGTGACCGTGGTCAGCGGACTGGCCCTGGGGATCGATGCGGCCGGACACTGGGGCGCTCTGGAAGGGTTAGGACCAGACCTCAACGGGAAAGAGGGCTTCAGTGACGCCTTGGCCAGCCGGCCCTGTCCCACCATTGCCGTTTTGGGCGGCGGTTTGGACCGCATCTACCCGCGCGAAAACAGGCGTCTGGCCGCGGCCATCGCCCGGGAGGGAGCGCTGATTTCGGAATTTCTTCCCGGCTTACAACCTGAGAAGTACCATTTCCCCTTGCGTAACCGGCTCATCAGTGGGTTGGCGGCGGGGGTAGTGGTGGTGGAAGCCCCGGAGAAGAGCGGCGCTCTCATCACGGCGGATTTAGCTCTCGAACAGGGACGCTCTGTTTTGGCCGTCCCGGGAAATATTACCTCGGCGGCCAGCCGCGGGAGCAATCGCCTCATTCAACAAGGCGCCAGACCTTTGCTCACCCCGGAAGACGTTCTGGAGGAGCTCGGCTGGACGGGACGAAAGCGCGAGGGAGATCAGAAAGGGGTGACTCAGTACCAGTTGAGCCAGGAGGAGTGGCACATCTGCCACCTTCTCCAAAGCGGCCCCAGCGACATCGAAGAGCTTGTCGAAAAGTCGGGGTACACGGCGAGTCAACTCACTTCCCTGGTGACCCAGTTGGAGGTTAAAGACATGATCCGGCGAGTTGGGAGCCGGATCGAACTGTTACCGAAAGTTGATTTTTCCGTTGCGAAAAACTGAGAGAACGGCAGGCCGATCACGGCGATGGCGGCTTCGGCGCCGAGAGAATCGCCTCGTGACGGCCGGGAAGGTAGCGGCCGGCCGGGAGAGACCATTGACCAGGAGACGGGCCTTCCCTGGCTCCAGAAGTGCCCACAGGGCTGCGCCTGCCGGGCAAAAGTAAGGGAAGGAGCTTCGCCGGGGGTGGAAACTTCGAGCTTTCACCGAAATATATATAGAGCAAAAGGGAAAGGAAGAACAAACAAGAAATTAGTCTCCAAAGGGGCTTGTTCTCGCTCTTTTCAAGATAGAGCGAAAAGCGAAGCCACCCTCCAGCAAAAAAATTTTAATTATGGCCGAAAAAAGAGAAGGAAATTTGGGAGTGACGTCGAAATACCAATTTGGAAAAAGAAAAGAAGGTGATCGGCGGTAGAGTTCTTTTTTTGGGGCCAATAAGTGATTATAATAACAAAATACCCAGGGAGGGCAAATACCTCTTGACTACCGCGAAGTTATTAAGGCTTGGAAACACTGCGACTATAATAACAATGCAATAGAAATGCAACACTTTGGCCGGAGACATATGTTACATAAATCACATTCAACCAGGTAACGGTATGGGAATAAGATCCAGAAATGGTATCGAGGTTGGCGGAAAGAAGGTCTCTTATCCTGAAGAATGGTGAAACAAGTAACATGGTTTCCGCGCGGCGCCTGCCAGCAGGAAGGGGAAGACCGCTGAAGGGGTTGGCTAAGGAGCGAGCCCTTCAGCTGTCACATGGTAAGTGTTCCATGCGCGAGACGCGAAAGGAACGAGCGCACCGGGAAGAAGGGGGGTGGTGGTTTGTACCTGGTGGTGGTAGACGAAGAGAAATGCACCGGATGCGGAGAATGCGCCGGGTCATGTCCGGCTAAGCTCCTGGCTCTTGATGGAGGAAAGGTACGCGTCTGCGGGGATTGTGCCGAATGCCTTGGGTGCTTCAGCTGCATGACCCTTTGCCCGGTGGGAGCGGTGACAGTCCAGGAGTACTGAGGCTGATGGAGGTGGGAATGGCTTTCAAATGCGGGTAAGTGTTGGCGTTGACCAAGGACACAAAAGGCGATGAAGGAGGTGCACTGGCATGGCTGAACCGCAAGAGGAAAAGACCCAAGAGCAGGCGCAAGCGTCTCCAGCCACACCGCTCTTGGATGAACTGGAAAAGGGTCCCTGGCCAAGCTTTGTCAAAGAGATAAAAAAGGCTGCTGAGAAGAAACCGGCAGCGAAGGACCATCTCGGTCTTCTCGAACTCTCTTACCACGAGAAAATCGGGCACTGGAAGCACGGCGGCATTGTGGGGGTTCGTGGCTACGGCGGTGGCGTCATCGGCCGTTACTCGGACCGCCCCGAGATGTTCCCCAATGTCAAAGAGTTCCATACCATGCGCATTAACCAGCCCAGTGGTTGGTTTTACAACACCAAGACGTTGCGCGAGTTGTGTGACACCTGGGAAAAGTATGGTAGCGGTCTGACCAACTTCCACGGTTCGACCGGGGATATCATCCTCCTGGGTACCACCACCGAAAACCTCCAGCCGTGCTTCAACGAACTGAGCGAGAAGGGCTTTGACTTGGGGGGTTCGGGTTCCGACCTGCGTACTCCCAGCGCTTGTCTAGGACCGGCGCGTTGCGAATATGCCTGCCTGGATACCCTGGACATTTGCCACAACCTGACCCTGGAGTTCCAGGACGAGCTCCACCGTCCGATGTGGCCGTACAAGTTCAAGATCAAGGTTGCCGGCTGCCCCAACGATTGCGTGGCCTCGGTGGCCAGGGCGGATTTTTCCATCATCGGGACCTGGAAAGATGCCCTGCGCATCGATCAGGAAGCAGTGCAGGAGTACGTCCGGCAGGGCTTTGACGTGGCGGCCGTTTGTGCCCGCTGCCCGACGGGAGCCTTGACCTGGGACGCTAAGGCTGGCGAACTCAAACTGGAAGCTGAGGATTGCGTCCGCTGCATGCACTGCATCAATAAGATGCCCAAGGCTCTACGGCCGGGTAAAGAGAAGGGTGCCACCATCTTGATCGGCGGCAAGGCGACCATTGTGAAGTCGGCCTTCCTTTCTTGGGTTTTGGTTCCGTTCATGGGGATGACCCCGCCGTACACCGAGGTCAAAGAGCTGTTGCGCAAGATCTGGGAGTGGTGGGACGAAAACGCCAAGGTCCGCGAGCGGGTAGGCGAGCTCATCTACCGGGTCGGCATGCGGACCTTCTTGAAAGAGATCGGCCTCGAGCCGGTACCGCAGATGGTCCGCCAACCGCGGGCGAACCCGTACTACTTCTGGTGGCCTGAGGAGGTGAAGTGAAAATGACGGTGCTGCCCAAAACCGACATTGGACCGCCCCATTACTGGGAAATGCTGCCACCGGTGATTCAGAGGAACTATGGCCAGTGGAAATATCATGAGATTCTTAAACCCGGTGTTTTGGTTCACGTCGCTGAGTCTGGAGAAAAGATCTACAGCGTCCGCGTTGGTTCTCCCCGCCTTCTGAGTTTGGATACGGTGCGGGAGATCTGTGATATCGCCGACCGGTATTGCGAGGGCTACCTGCGTTTCACCAGCCGCCACAACATTGAGTTCTTGGTCTCGGACGAGAGCAAACTGGAACCGCTGCTCCAGGAGCTGCATGACCGGGGGCTGCCCGTGGGCGGGACTGGCCCATCCATCAGCAACATCATCCATACGCAGGGCTGGATCCACTGCCACACGGCGGCTACGGATGCCTCGGGCCTGGTCAAGTCGGTGATGGATGAACTCTATGATTATTTCACCACCATGAAGTTGCCGGCTAAACTGAGGATCGCCGTGGCCTGCTGCCTGAATATGTGCGGGGCCTGCCATTGCTCGGATATTGCCCTGGTGGGAATTCACCGGAAACCGCCCAAGATCGATCACGAACGGGTACCTCAGGTCTGCGAGATCCCCACGGTGGTGGCCAGCTGTCCCACCGGCGCCATCCGTCCCAACCCCAAACAAAAGAGCGTTGAGGTGGTCGAAGAGAAGTGCATGTACTGTGGCAACTGTTACACCATGTGCCCGGCCATGCCCATCAGTGACCCCGAGAATGACGGTGTAGCTATCATGGTTGGCGGCAAGGTCTCCAACGCTCGGACATCGCCCATGTTCTCCCGGCTGGCCGTACCCTGGTTGCCCAATAATCCTCCGCGGTGGCCAGAGGTCGTGGAGACGGTCAAGAAGATCGTCGAAGTTTGGGCCGAACGGGCCCGCCCCGGCGAGCGGATGGGCGAATGGATTGAGCGGATCGGTTGGGAGAGGTTCTTCAAGTTGACGGGTCTTCCCTTTACCGATAAACACATCGATGATTTCATTTTCTCCGTGCCCACTTTCCGGACCACGACCATGTTCAAATACTAAAGCGGGTGGTGATAGCGATGGTCGAACCGGCCAGCGAGCAGGTTAAACTCCAGGTACTCCAGTACCTGGAGAAGGTGGATAAGGCCAAAAACGCGGATATCGCCCGCGCCATCAACGTGAAGAAGCCGGAGGTGGATCGGGCGGTTAACGAGCTGGCCCGGGAGGGAAAGGTGGAGTTCCTCTATCTCGGAACATCTTACGTGAAGCTGGCCGGGAAAGAGGGCTGAAGAAAACCCAGGCCGGTAGTTGCGGCCTCAAATGGGGTAGGAGGCCGGACTTTGCGGACAGGGGGCGGCGTCCCGCCCCCTCAGCGGGGTATGCACTTGCCGGACGTGTACAGCGGATCAGATATCCGCAGGTGGTTTGCCCAGCGGCAGACTGACTCGAGCCGGCAGTGCCCTTCCTGAAGTCAGGCCTGGCCGAGGTTGGCCATTTTTCTAAAACAATGGGGGTGTCCAAAGATGCCGACGATTGAGTTTAAAGGAATGACGGTTGAAATCGACGAGGACGGGTTCATCCAGGATCCTTCGGTCTGGAATAAGGAGATGGCTGAGTTTTTGGCCAAGGCCGAAGGCGTCGAGGAGCTGACTGAGGAGCACTGGAAAGTGGTCAATTACTTGCGGAACTATTATCTGGAGTTTGGTATTGCCCCAATGATCCGCAAGTTGACCAAGGAAACCGGTTATGACCTGAAAAAGATCTACGAGCTTTTCCCCAGCGGACCGGCCAAAGGGGCCTGCAAGATTGCCGGTTTACCCAAGCCAACGGGTTGCGTCTGAGAGATCCGGGCAACGGAATAAACATTGGAGGAGGGCAGCTCCGTGGCCAGAAAGCGCATCGTGATCATCGGGGGTATGGCGACAGGGCCCAAGGCGGCAGCACGGGCCCGGCGGTTAGATGCCGGTGCGGAAATCACCATCGTTGAGAAAGGTACAGTGGTGTCTTTCGGGACCTGCGGGCTGCCCTATTACTTAAGCGGGCTCATTGGCGACCTTGACGAACTGCGCCGAACTCCGGCGGGATTGCGCCGTGATGAAGACTATTTTTGGCGGCAGAAGAGGATCCGCGTCCTGACGCGGACCCTGGCCTTGGAGATCCAGCGCGAAAAAAAGCGGGTGGCCCTGTTTCACCTGGATACAGGGGAAAAATCATTCCTCCCTTATGACCAGTTAGTCCTGGCCGTTGGGGCGGAGCCGGTCATTCCACCCCTGGCCGGGCGGGAATTGGAAGGCGTTTTTACCCTCACCCATCCCGACGAGGCGCAGGCCATAGCCGCGGCCATCAAGCACTGGGGTGTAAAAAAGGTGGCCATCATTGGGGCTGGGGTCATCGGTTTGGAGGTGGCTGATGCCCTGGCTGGCCGGCGCTTGAGCGTGACCCTCATCGAGAAAATGCCCCAACTTTTGCCCGGACTGTTGGATCCCGAGCTGGCGGGACTTTTGGCGGCTCATCTGGAGCGCCAGCGGGTAAAGCTGGCCCTGGGCGTCCAGGTCCTGGGCCTGGAGGGCGACGACGCCGGACGCGTGCGCCGGGTGGTGACCGGAACGGGGGCGGTGGAAGCCGACTTGGTCCTTATGGCTTGCGGTGTCCGGCCCAACGTATCCCTGGCGCGGGAAGCCGGTCTAAAAGTAGGGGAAACTGGAGCCATGGCCGTGGACGAATATCTTCGGACCAGCGACCCGGCCATATACGCCGGCGGCGACTGTGTGGAAAACCGCCACCTGGTGACCGGGCGGCCGGTTTATACGCCGCTGGCTTCAATTGCTGCCCGGCACGGCCGGGTCATCGGGACCAACGTCAGCGGAGGTCGGGAGCGCTTTCCCGGCATTCTCGGCACCACCGTTTTGCAGGCCTTTGACTACAATCTGGGCCGAACTGGTCTTTTGGAAAAGGAGGCCGCCGGGCTGGGACTGGCGGTGAGGTCGACTTTGATAGCCGGCACTGACTGCAGCCATTATTACCCTCTCCACGGACGCCTGTTTTTGAAATTGGTAACGGAAGCCGGGAGCGGGCGCCTTCTTGGCGCCCAGGCCCTGGGGCCGGCGGAAGTCGTTAAACGGCTGGATGTTCTGGCCACGGCCATTGCCTGCCGGGCGACCGTTGCCGACCTGATCAATCTCGATCTTGGTTATGCTCCCCCTTTTTCTTCGGCTTTGGATCCCGTGCACCAGGCCGCTGGTCTTTGGCAAAACCTGGAGCACGGTCTGGCCGTGGCCGTTACTCCTGCCGCTTTGAAAAGGGAGCTGGCGGCTGGGGCGGATTTACAACTGGTGGATGTGCGCGAACCGGAGGAGCTGGGGGAACGGGCGATCAAGGACCGGCGGGTGAAGAATATTCCCCTGGGCGAATTAAGAGAGCGTTTGCCAGAACTGGATCGCAACCGGGGCGTAGTGACCGTCTGCGAGTTGGGGGTTCGCGGGTATGAGGCGGCGAGGCTTTTAGCGCAGGAAGGCTTTACGGAGGTTCGATTTTTGTCCGGTGGGCTGGCGGCCTGGCTCGATGAGCGGGAGGGATAGGTATGGCCTTAAACCGGACGCAGAAGGAAGCCATCGCCCGGCGGGCGACGCAGGAGGGCTTAACCCTGACGCCCGAACATTGGGCGGTCTTGGAGTACGTTTGGCAGTATTACCAGGAACATGGGGTGGTCTGCAATTTTCGAACCATCGTCCGCGAAGGCGGTTTTGACAAAAAGGATCTTTACCGTCTCTTTCCTGGCAACCCCATGGTCTATCTCTGCTGGTTGACTGGCCTCAGTTTTCCTCCCGAATGTTGAAAAAGACCCCTTTGTCGCCAACTTTGAGAAAAGAGGCGCAAATTTCCGGGTACGGAGGACGGTTGGAGGGAGGTGGTCGACGAGAAATTGGGAGAAGCGCAGGGGAGGTGGTGGGTGCCAAAGGAGAGGTTGGCGAGCTTGTGAAACCGAGTAACAAACCTTAAGAGGAGGGAACAAAATGGCACAAGAAGCGAAAGGGCCACGGTCGCCCCTTCTGAAAAGTGAAGACTGGTGGGCAGTGTGGATAGGGTTGTTCATTTTCTTCCTTGGACTTTTGCGGATGAGCGGGGCCGACCTCCTGGGCTGGGCCGTAAAGACCAATATGTGGTTCAACCTTTCGCAGGCCTTATCCCCCGTGTCGGCCACGTACAAAAACCTGCCTGGTTTTGTCTCTCTGCTCCTCACCTACGTCTTCATGACGGCCATCCTGAGCTTTGGGGTGGCCATCATGGGTGGAAAGGTTGGACGCTTTATCGCCGGGTTTACCGTTATCTTCTGGATCACTTATGCCTGCTGGATGATCGGGAATAACGTTTACGTGGCGGCCACTCCCGATCAGTACGCCAAACTGAAGATCACCAGTTCATTACGTTTGACCGGTGAAGCCGGTTTCGTCGTGGCCTTAATCGCCGGTCTTTTGATCGGCAACTTCTGGCCGGGGATGGTGAAGTTCCTCCAGGATGCCACCAAGCCGGAGTGGTTCGTCAAGACGGCCATCGTCATCCTGGGGGCCAGGGTTGGACTGAACGCCCTGCATTCCACCGGTCTGGCCGCGCAGGTGGTCTTCCGGGGTCTCTGCGCCATCGTCGAAGCCTACCTGATTTACTGGCCTCTGGTCTACTTTGTGGCCCGGCGTTACTTCAAGTTCACGCCGGAGTGGGCCGCTCCCCTGGCCTCTGGAATTTCCATTTGCGGGGTCTCGGCGGCCATTGCCACCGGGGGAGCCATCAAAGCGCGTCCCGTGGTGCCGGTCATCGTCTCCTCGCTGGTGGTTATCTTTGCCGTGGTTGAGCTGTTAATCCTGCCCTTTGCAGCGCAGGCCTGGCTCTATCAAGAGCCCATGGTGGCCGGAGCCTGGATGGGGCTGGCAGTGAAAACCGACGGAGCGGCGGCGGCCAGCGGGGCCATCACCGATGCCCTCATCCGGGCCAAGGCGGCCAGCGTTCTCGGGGTTAAATGGCAGGAGGGCTGGATGTTGATGACGACCACCACCGTGAAGGTCTTCATCGACATCTTCATCGCCATTTGGGCTTTCATCCTGGCCATTATCTGGGCTTTCAAGATCGAAAACCGCCAAGGGGAGAAGATCTCCACCGGCGACATCTGGCTACGCTTCCCCAAGTTCGTCCTTGGCTATGCCGGCCTTTTCATCCTGGTCATCTTGATCGGGCTGGGAGTCGGGAAGGAAGGGGCGAAGCTCCTCAACGCCGGCGTCGGGCAGGCGGACACTTTCCGGGGAATCTTCTTTGCCCTGACCTTCTTCACCATCGGTTTGATGTCCAACTTTAAGAAACTGAAGGAAGAAGGCATGGGCCGGTTGGCGGTAGTCTACGTCGTTTGCCTGGCCGGTTTCATCATCTGGATCGGGCTTTTCATCTCCTGGTTGTTCTTCCACGGCATTACCCCGCCCGTGGTTTCCTGACCCAACCGGAACTAAGGAAGGGAGGATCAACGTATGTCCGAGCAAAAGCCCAGGCCGGAACAGGAAGAGTGGTTTGACCTGATGCCGGTGGAAAAACAGCTGATAAGTTACAGTCTTGGTCTGGGAGTCGTTCTCCTGGTCGTCCTGGTCTGGATCAGTCATAGCTTTATGTAAAGCGAGGAGCTGGGAACGATGAAGGATGATGGCCGTCGAGAATCTTCGCCAGTCCCCGGGTTGATGCTGGCGGCACCCCACGGGCGTTCAGGCAAAACCACCCTGACGCTGGCCCTCTTACTGGCCTGGCGGGCGCGGGGGTACAGCGTGCAACCGTTTAAAAAAGGGCCGGACTTCATCGACCCCAGCTGGTTGTCCCTGGCGGCAGGTCGGCTCTGCCGGAACCTGGACGCTTATTTCATGCCGGCGGCGGTTCTTTCCGCCACTTTTGACCGCGCCAGCCGCGGGGCGGACCTGTCCCTGGTGGAGGGGGCCATGGGCCTTTACGATGGGCTGGACCTGGAGGGTAGCGGTTCTTCGGCGGAGATCGCCAAATTACTCAACCTGCCCGTGGTTTTGGTGATCGACGCGACGCGGATGACCCGCAGTGCGGCCGCCCTGGTTTTGGGTTTTCAACACTTTGATCCGGAAGTCCGCATTGCGGGCGTCATCTTAAACCGGGTGGCCCGCAGCCGACACGAAAAGATGCTCCGCGACGCCATTGAGAAATATTGCGGAGTGCCCGTTCTGGGGGCGGTGCCCAAGGACGAAGAACTGGCCATTCCCGACCGTCACCTGGGCCTGATCCCGGCGGCGGAACGCGGGGAGTTGGTGCGGCGTCTGGCCCGCTTAACGGCCGTAGGTCAACGCCATCTGGATGTCGACGGCCTCTTGAAAGTAGCCGGAGCGACTGGGAAGCCTGCTCCCGTCGCGGGACGGCAAGAAGTTTCTTTGGATCCGGCGGATTTTTTGAACGGGAGAAGGTCGTCGGAACTTCTCTGGCAACCTTACTTTGACCAAGAGGGCCGTCGGGAAAGCGGAAACAGTGACAGCTCACTGCGGGTAAGGTCAGAAGCTGGGAACAATACCGGCTCTACCCGGCTCAAGGTCGGCGTGGTGTTGGACCAGGCTTTTACCTTCTATTATCCAGAGAACCTCGAAGCTTTAAAGGAGGTGGGGGCTGAGCTGGTTCGGATTAATTCCCTCACCGACCAGGATTTGCCGGACATCGACGCCCTTTATCTGGGCGGAGGTTTTCCGGAGGTTTTTGCAGCCCAACTGGAAGCCAACCTCCCTCTGCGCCGGGCTCTGGCCAAAGCGGTGGAGGAAGGCCTGCCGGTCTACGCCGAATGCGGGGGTCTCATGTACCTGGGACGGAGCATCCTTTGGGGTGAACAGCGGCACGAGATGGTCGGGGTCCTTCCCATTGAAACCCGGGTTGAAGCCCGGCCTCAGGCGCATGGTTACACCGCGCTCGAGGCGACGCCAGAGAATCCCCTTTTTCCAGCGAGAATAGAGCTACGGGGCCACGAATTTCATAACTCCCGGGTCGTACTGCTTGAGCCGGGTCTTCCTTTCGCCTTTAAGATGTTGCGGGGAACGGGTATTGATGGTCACAGCGATGGTCTCATCTACAAAAACGTCTTGGCCAGTTACAATCACCTGCACGTGGCCGCTGCTCCGGGTTGGGCCGAGGGTTTTCTAGCCCTGGCCCGCCGGTACCGGGAGAGGAAAAGAGATTTCCCTCGCCTTTCCCTCCCGGTGCTGGCCGGGATGGCGGAAAGCCGGTCACAGGTACGACGGTTGGAAACCTAGGGGTGGGTTTATGCACGTAGGGGAAAAAATACGCCAGCTCCGCGAAGCCAGGGGGATGTCCCTGGAAGAATTGGCTGATCGCCTGGACGTTCCCCCCGATTGTTTACAGGATATCGAGTCCGGTCTGCGCCGCTTGGCCCGCGACGGACTCCAGGAAGTGAGCGCCATCTTTGGAGTGCCTCTAAGTTCCCTGTTAGAGGAGGAGGCCCCTGCGGGCGAGGAAGAAGACCGGACGGTGGCCGTCAGCGTCGGGCGGCGTTTACGCGAACTGCGCGAATCCAAAGGTCTCACTCTGGCGGAATTGGGCAAGCGGGCCGGCGTCTCCCTGGCTCACATCAGTGAGATCGAAAGGGGGCGAAGTTCGGCTTCTTTAAAGACGCTGGAGAAGCTGACCTCGGTTCTGGGAGTCCCGGTGAGCCAGATTTTGCGTCCCAGCGAGGGGTTTTCCCTGGGGGAAAAGATAAGGAGGCTGCGGCGGAACTTGGGTATGTCACAAAAGGAACTGGCCAAGCGAATCGGGCTTTCCCACAGCATGATCGGTCAAATTGAGACGGGTAAGGTGCAGCCGGCGGTGGCCACCCTGACGCGGATCGCGGAAGCCTTGGGGGTATCCAGTTGTTACCTGCTGATGGAGACAAACCAGGTGGCCGACCTAGTGACTGCCTTGGGGCCGGAAGCGCAACGCTCTCTGTCGATCCCCAATCTGAGGGAGCTTTTGCTGGAGCTTTCGGGGTTGGAGGAAGGGGAGATCGGTCTGATCATCAACTTCAGCCGGCTGCTCAAACAGTGGCGCCAAAGGGCGACCGGTGACCCGGTGGGCGATCCCAAGGTTCGTGAGATCCTGGAAATCATGAAGTGGTGCCCAGAAGAAGACAAAGATTTTATTTTGGACTCGCTGCGTTTCATTCAAAGGACGCGAGGGCGGGAAAGCCGGCCCGTGGGTTGAATTAGCCTTCCAGGGGGGGGACGGTGGCCGATGCGCTTGGAGGAGATTTTGCGGGGAAAAAGGCCAGCCATTGAGGCGCGCTGGTTGGAACTCCTGCTGGAGAGCTACCCTGGCGAAGGGGCTCGCTTTTGGCAAAAAGAAGAAAATGAATTTGCCAACCCCGTCGGGCACGTTTTTCGGGAAGCTCTGCCCCAGCTTTACCAGGCGCTGCTGGGAGAGGAAAAGGTACGCGAAGTGGCCAGGCCGGCGCTGGACCGGATCTTACGGATCAGGGCGGTGCAGGACCTGACTCCGGGTCGGGCCGTGGCCTTTGTGCTCGACCTAAAAAAGCTCCTGCGGCAAGAGCTGGCGGAAAGCTTCGCCTGCGGCGAGGTGGGTCTGAACGACTTTTTGACCTTGGAGTCCCGGATCGACGATCTGACTTTGGAAGCCTTTGAGAGTTACGTGGCGTGCGTGAAAAAGATCGCCGACATCCGCGTCAAAGAATTGCAGCACTGGACCTACCGCCTCCTGCAAAAAGCCGATCTCCTGGCAGAAGTTCCCACCGCGAGCACCGGCGAAGCGGGAGCGCCCGGGCAAGACGCCGGTGGGGAGGATGAGGACGGGTGAACGCCGCGGCGTTTGGAAGGCTGTGGTCACTCACCCTCATCAGCCAGCGGCCAGCTTTGGCCGGCGGAAGAAATGGGCGGGTCCAGCGGACTGGGCACCGACAGTAAATCTTCGGAGGGGTGGGACAATGGGCATTGGAGCCTCGCTTGGGCTACTGGCCGTCTTGGTGGTAGTTCCCATTTTGGGAGTGGAGGTTTGTGGCGGAACCTGGTTTTTTGCGGTAGTTGTCCCTTATCTGGCCCTGGGCATTTTTCTGGCGGGGATAGTCTACCGGGTGGTGAAATGGGCCCAGGCGCCGGTACCGTTTCGGATTCCGACGACCTGTGGTCAGCAAAGATCCTTGCCCTGGATTCCGGCCGCTCGGGTAGATAACCCGTCGACCGGGTGGGGCGTGCTGGTCAGGGTGCTTTTGGAGGTCCTGTTCTTTCGTTCCTTGTACCGGAATACCAAGGTCGACTTGTGGCCCGGCCCGCGCCTGTCCTATCGCTGGGAGAAATGGCTCTGGCTGGGGGCACTGGCCTTTCACTGGTCCTTCTTCATCATCTTTATCCGGCATCTACGGCTTTTCACAACTCCGGTACCGACTTTGGTCCAGTGGCTGGACGGCCTCGACGGTTTTCTGCGGGTGGGAGCCCAGGCCCTTTATGTTACCGATCTTCTGTTTTTGGGGGCCGTGAGCTATCTCTTTTTACGAAGGTTGGTCATCCCGCAGATCCGCTACATTTCCCTGCCGGGAGATTATTTTCCCCTCCTTTTGCTTTTGGGGATCGCTTCGACCGGGGTCCTTCTCCGCTATTTCTTCCGGGTGGATGTGACGGCCGTGAAAGAACTGGCCCTGGGTCTGGTTACCTTTCATCCGCAGGTCCCGGCAGGAGTGGGGATTCTCTTTTACCTTCACCTCTTCTTGGTCAGCGGCCTGGTGGCTTATTTCCCCTTCAGTAAAATGGTGCACATGGCCGGGGTTTTCCTTAGCCCCACCCGCAATCTGGCCAACAACAGCCGGGCCCGCCGGCACATCAATCCCTGGAACTACCCGGTGAAGGTGCATACTTATGCCGAATACGAAGAGGAGTTCGGCAGTAAGATGCGCGAGGCGGGCATTCCCTTGGACGGGTAGTTTGGAGTGTGCGGAAGGAGTGTGGGTAACGGATGTCTTCTCTTCCCAAACCCGATGAGCTGGCCAAAGTCAACTACCGGCCGCCGCGCCAGAATTGGATGAAGACACCAGTCCAATTCCGGCGGGGTACCTGGTGTTACGGGGCCAAAGCCAAAAACCTCCAGGCCCTGGATTTACCCAATCCCAGGGATTGGTCCCCCGACCAGGCCGATTGGAAATTACCGCCCAATTGGAAGGAGATCATTCTCGAGGGATTGCGCGAACGGCTGACCCGTTTTCGCTCCCTGCAGATCTTCATGGATATCTGCGTGCGCTGCGGGGCCTGCGCCGACAAATGCCACTATTTCATCGGCAGTGGCGACCCCAAGAACATGCCGGTTTTGCGGGCCGAACTTTTGCGCTCCGTCTACCGGAGGAATTACACGGCCGCCGGGAAGCTCCTGGGGGAAATGGTGGGGGCCCGGGATTTGACGGAAGAAGTCTTGAAGGAATGGTTCTACTATTTCTTCCAGTGTAGCGAATGCCGGCGCTGTTCGGTCTTTTGCCCTTATGGGATTGATACGGCCGAGATCACCATGCTGGCCCGGGAACTCCTCAATCTGGTCGGGTGTGGCATCGACTGGGTGGCAGCGCCGGTGGCCAACTGCTATCGGACGGGTAACCACCTGGGTTTGCAACCCCACGCCATCCGGGACATGGTGGAATTTGCCGTGGACGATATCGAGAAGATCACCGGGTTGCGGGTGGAGCCGACCTTCAACCGGAAGGGGGCGGAAGTACTTTTCGTCGTACCCTCGGCGGATTTCTTCGCTGATCCCGGCACGTATACCCTCATGGGCTACCTGATGCTCTTTCACGAGATCGGACTGGACTATACCTGGAGCACTTATGCTTCCGACGGGGGCAATTTCGGGATCTTCACCTCCCACGAGGTGATGAAACGTCTCAACGCCAAAATCTATGCCGAGGCGCGCCGGCTGGGTGTGAAATGGATCCTGGGTGGTGAGTGCGGGCACATGTGGCGGGTCATTCACCAGTACATGGATACCATGAACGGCCCGGCGGACTTCCTCGAGGTTCCCGTTTCGCCCATAACTGGTACAAGATTTGAGCATGCTCGTTCAACGAAGATGATCCACATTGCCGAGTTCACGGCTGATCTCATCCATCACGGTCGTTTAAACCTTGATCCAAGCCGAAACGACCACTGGCGGGTCACCTTCCACGACTCCTGCAATCCCTCCCGGGCCATGGGCCTTTTGGAGGAACCCCGTTACATTCTGAAAAACGTCTGCCGCCATTTCTATGAGATGCCGGAGAACACCATTCGGGAGCAAACCTTCTGCTGCGGGAGTGGGGGCGGGTTGAATGCCGATGAGTTTATGGAGATGCGCCTGCGAGGCGGTCTCCCGCGGGCCAATGCCGTCCGCCACGTCCAGGAAAAGTATGGGGTCAATCTCCTCACCTGCATCTGTGCCATTGACCGGGCGGTTCTACCGGCCTTGATGGATTATTGGGTCCCGGGAGTCCAGGTTTCTGGTCTCCACGAATTGGTCGGTAACGCCCTGGTCATGAAAGGGGAAAAGGAGAGGACCAGCGACCTCCGCGGCAACCCCATTAAAGGAGGGGAAAAAGCCAATGTCTGACCGACCATACATTTATACCGGCCTGTTGGTCTTTCTGGTCTTGATCGCTTTCCCCTTCTGGAACGGGCTGGGCCAATCGGCGAGCGGACCAGAACCGGACTTGGACACCCCGGCCATCCAGCAGTTGGCGGTTAAGGAATGCGTGGAGCCCGCGGCCTTCATGAAGGCCAGCCACATGAAACTTTTGGAGGACTGGCGTATCTTAGCCTTGCGGGAGGGCCGGCGTTCTTACCAGGCCAGTTCAGGAAAAGCCTACGAGATCAGCCTGGAGAAAACCTGTTTGAAGTGTCATAGCAACAAAGAACAGTTCTGTGACCGCTGCCACAACTATGCTGGCGTTAAACCTGATTGTTGGAACTGTCACGTTCCACCGGGGAAAGGAAGGTGACAGCATTTGGAGCGCAAGGACTTTCTGAAGTGGAGCGGAATCTGCTTCCTGGGGTTGAGCCTTTTCTCCTGGCTGGACCGGATGACGGTGAGCGAGGCCGGTGCGGAATTAGCCACTACCACTCCGACCGGCCAAAAGCGCTGGGCTCTGGCCATCGACGTTAAAAAGTGCTGGGCCGCTCAGGAAAAGGGCTGCCGGGACTGCGTTTTGGCCTGCCACCAGGGTCATAATGTACCCCACTTACCTGAGGCGAAAGAAGAGGTCAAATGGATCTGGCTGGAGCCCCTGGGAAAGGTCTTTCCGGAAGAGGTCATGGAATTTGGCGGTGGGAAAAAGCAGGACCGGGCGGTGCCCGTACTCTGCAATCACTGCGAAAATCCTCCCTGTGTTCGGGTTTGTCCGACCCAGGCTACTTTTAAGAGCAAAGACGGTTTGGTGGTGGTGGATTATCACCGCTGTATCGGTTGCCGTTATTGCATGGCCGCCTGTCCCTTCGGGGCCCGCAGTTTTAACTTCCAGGATCCCCGCCCCTTTTTGCCCACGGTCAACCCGGATTATCCCATCCGGGAGCGGGGCGTCGTGGAGAAGTGTAACTTCTGCGCCGAACGCCTGGCCGTTGACGCTCTTCCCCTTTGCGTTGAGGCCTGCCGGGCTGGAGCGCTGGCCTTTGGCGACCTAAACGAACCGGCGTCGCCGGTGCGGAAGCTTTTAGAGAAAGGACTGGTCCTGCGCCGGCGGGCAGAACTGGGGACAGGGCCAAAGGTTTTCTATGTTCTCTAAGTCGTTCCCCTGGCCTGGGCCTTTTAACCAGAGAGAGGATGAGGTGGATGGCCATGCTGGAAAAAGCTCTGGTGGGAAGTAAAAAATACTGGAGTTGGGTAGGTTTTCTTCTGGTCCTGATCGCCTTAGGCTTCGGCGCTTATTCCCGGCAGCTGGCCCTGGGGCTGACGATCACCGGGATGAGTCGCGACGTATCCTGGGGGCTTTACATCGCCCAGTTCACCTTTCTGGTGGGGGTGGCGGCCTCGGCCGTAATGGTGGTGCTACCTTACTACCTGCACAACCTCAAGGCATTTGGGCGAATCACCATCTTCGGGGAATTTTTGGCGGTGGCGGCGGTCATCATGTGCTTGCTTTTCATCGTCGTTGATTTGGGCCAGCCGGCTCGCCTTTTGAACATGCTTCTATATCCCACACCTCGTTCCATCCTCTTTTGGGACATGGTGGTCCTCACGGGCTACTTGTTGCTGAACCTGATCATTGGTTGGAACGTGCTCGAGGTTGAACGCAATTCCGTTCCCCCGCCGGCCTGGCTCAAGAGCCTGATTTATCTCTCCATCCCCTGGGCCGTCAGCATCCACACCGTGACCGCCTTCATTTACGCCGGATTACCGGGGCGGCATTACTGGTTGACGTCGCTCTTGGCGGCCCGTTTTTTGGCCTCGGCCTTTGCCGCGGGCCCGGCTCTCCTCATCTTGCTCCTTCTGCTGGTGAGAAAATGGAGTCGTTTTGACCCGGGCGCCGAGGCCCTGGAGAAGCTGGCGCAGATCGTGACCTACGCTCTGGTGGTGAGCTTCTTCTTCATCGGCCTGGAATTTTTCACCGCCTTTTACAGCCAGATTCCCGACCACCGTTTTAGCCTCCAGTACCTCTTTGCTGGACTGGAGGGCCGGGGGAGGCTGGTGCCGCTGATGTGGTCCTTCGTCGGTCTGGGCTTGCTGGCTCTTCTCCTCCTTTTGAACCCGCGGACACGCCGTCAAGAGACCAGTCTCTTTTTGGCCTGTGCCGCCACCGTCGTTTCCCTCTGGCTGGAAAAGGGAATGGGTTTGGTGGTGGCTGGTTTCGTGCCCAATAGCTTTGGAGACGTGACGGAGTATTTCCCCACCGGTCTTGAGACCGTCATCGCCCTAGGGATTTGGGCGGTGGGTGCTCTCGTCGCCACCTTTCTTTTCAAACTGGCCGTCGCTGTAAAGGAGGAGGCGGCCTGAAAATCAGCTAAAAAGGACAGGGGTGTGAGATTGTGGCCTTCTTCATCGGGGTAATTTTACCGTACTTCACCCTGGCGATTTTTGTCGGGGGGATGTTTTACCAGCTGGCCCGTCTGGCGCGAGTTCCCCTCCATCTTCACTGGGAACTTTTCCCTTACCCGGAAAGCCTGGGCGCCCAGCTGGGGGAACTTGTCAGCGAAGTGGTTTCTCTGCGCAGTATCTACCGGCATAAGCGAAAGCTTTGGGGTCGTTCCCTGTTGATGCACTGGGGTATTTACCTGCAGGTATTCTGGCTGATCATGGTATTGTTTGGGGGCCGAGGCTACGCCTGGTTAGGGATGGTGGGCGGATTAGCCTGCCTGAGCGGGGCCTTGAGCCTGGTCCTTTTCCGCTACGTTGATCCGGAGATGCGGCGGATCTCCACCCCCGCCGATTATCTCAATCTACTTTTGGTCGGGAGCGTTTCCCTGGTGGCCCTTTTGACCGGTTTTTATTTTCAGGAAGCCGCTTTTCAGCGCTATCTCTGGGGGATCCTCTCCTTCCGCCCAGTACCGCCCTCGACCGGAAGCTTCCTTTTGAATCTGTTCTTGATCCAGGTCTTCCTTTTGGTTTTACCTTTTGGCCGAATGGCCCATTTTGCGGCCAAGTATTTCACCTATCACAAAGTTAAATGGGGCGAGGTGCGGCGGCATGCGTAAAGTTTTTGATGATTACCGGGCCCTGGCCGACAGCGTTTTGCGGCCGGACGAACCCAAGGTGGATAAGTTTCTGGCGGCCATGGCCCGCTCGCTGAAGAAAAAGGACAATTGGACCTTTTGGCTGCCTTATGTCCTCTCCTTGGATTACTGCATGAAGTGCGGAACCTGTGCTGAGGTCTGTCCCGTCTATTTGGCCAGCGGGCGCCAGGAGATCTACCATCCGGTGGCGCGCTCTGAGATGCTCCGCAACGTCTACCGCCGCTACTTCACGCTGGGCGGCAAGCTTTGGCCCAGCTTGATCGGGGCCAAGGATCTGACGGAAGAGGGTTTAAACGCCCTGGCCGAAAGTTTTTACCGTTGCACCGTCTGCCGGCGGTGTGCCTACGTTTGTCCGGTGGCCATCGATAATGGTCTGATCGTACGTGAAGGACGGAAGATCCTCGATGCCATCGGTATTGCTCCCGACGAGTTGAAGGATTTTGGAACCCAACTGCAGGTCAAAGTGGGCAATGCCACTAACATTGGGGTGGCCGCCTTCCGCGATATCGTCGAGTTCCTGGAGGAGGATATTGCCGACAGCTGGGGGGTTCAGGTTAAGATCCCCGTGGACAAAAAGGGCGCCGAGTACCTGGTGATGCATAACGCCGGCGACTATCTGGCCTTTCCGGAAACGGTGATGGGGGCGGCGGTGGTCTTTCACGCCGCCGGAGTGGATTGGACTCTCAACTCGCCGGCCACCGGAGTTAATGACGTGGTGAATTACGGCGTCTTTTTCAGTGACGTGGAGCTGGAGAAGGTGGTCCGGGCCCATGTCAAGACGGCCATCGACCTCGGGATAAAAACCTTCGTCATTGGAGAATGCGGTCATGCCTTTGAGGCCCTGAAATACCTGATTCTCCGGCTGATCCCGGAGAAGGAACGGCCTTTTGAGATCAAAAGCATCCTCGAGCTGGAAGCCCAATGGATTCAGGAGGGCCGTTTGAAGGTGGACCCCAGCCGCAATACCGAAGTGGTCACTTACCACGACTCCTGCAAACTGGGGCGCGTGGGGGGCCTTTACGAAGAGCCGCGCTTAATCCTGAAAGCGGCTTGTCAGGACTTCCGGGAGCTCCAACCGAACCGGGAGATGAGCCTTTGCTGCGGCGGCGGAAGTGGCTTTGCCATCATGGCCAAAGGCGACTTTCTGAAGTTCCGGATGGAGACTTATGGCAAACTCAAGGCGCAGCAGCTTCTCGATGTCGGGGCCGACGTGGTGGCGCTGGCCTGTTCTAATTGCAAGGGGCAGTTCCGGGAGATCATCAACTATTACCGGTTACCCGTGCGCTTTGCCGGAGTCAGCGAGGTCCTGGCCAAGGCTTTAGTCCTTTGACCCGGAAACCATTTTAGCCAGGGTCGCTCCTCCGCCTGAAGAGCGAGCGACCTGTTCATAACCACGGAGCTGTTCATAATCTCTGGATCAAGGAACCGGTGCCAGAAAGGGCACCGGTTTTTCCTACTTTTCACACTACCAGTGATATAATGAAAGGAAGGAGGTGGCCAGGGTGGTGACCAGGAGGGATCGCCCCGCAGGCAAATGTGATCTTCTTCACACGTTTTTGGGACCGCGGCAACACCTGTCCAGCATTCTCATGTTCAGTATCGCCATAATCATTATCGTCATCATGACCATGAGTTTTCTTTGGACCTGGGAGAGGGAAAAACGCCACCTGACGGCCGATTTTCTGGCCCGTGCCCGGCTGGTAACCACCCAGTTTTTATCCATCCGCAACTTTATGGCTGTGGGGCAGGGGTCACTTTTTACCAGACACGTGGACGCCCTTTCTGCCCAAGAAGGCATTGATCGGGCTTTGCAGGATCGCTCCTGGCGGATAAAAGAGGTCTGGTTGGATTGTTCGCGCCAGGAGAATTGCCCTGATTTTTTTGAGGCGGAGGTCCTGGAACTATTTTCAAGGGAGAAAGACCGACCGGAAGTGTTCCGGATCGAGCGACAGGGGGAGCGCAGTTTCTTCCGGTATGCCGTACCCATTCGCGTGGAGCCGGCCTGTCTTAACTGTCACGGCGGCCAGAATGGCGGTGGGAAGGCCTGGCCCCCGCCCGTTTTTCAGGTAGGAGAGTTGCGGGGAGCAATTACCTTACAGGTGCCGACGGATTTCTTCTCTTCGGCCCTGCGCGCCGCCATCGGCCAACAATTGGCTTTCACCGCGGCCCTTTTGTTTTTGGCCCTGGGCACCATCTATTTTCTGACCTGTTACTTTATAACCACCCCTTTGCGGCGAATCACCGAACTGGCCGGGGAGGTGGCCGGAGGAAACCTGAAGATCGCCGACACAAATCTGGTGGCCTATGGAGAAATGGACCTGCTCTGGCGGGAATTTCAGACCATGACCAGGCGTCTCGAGGAATCCTACCAGGGGCTGGAGGAACTGGTCAAAGAGCGGACGGCAGAGCTCAACCGGCAAAAAGAGGAACTGAGAAGGGCCAACGAGGAACTCGCCAGAAACTACCACTTGAAATCGACCTTCCTCACCACCATGAGCCACGAACTGCGGACACCACTCACCGCCATCATTGCCCCGGCCGAGTTGATGCTGGACGGTATCGGCGGGCCGCTGACCGAAAAACAGCGGGATTATCTCCTGGCCATCCGCGAGAACGGGTGGCAGCTGTTAAAGCTGATCAACGACATCCTGGATTTGGCCAAGTTGGAGTCTGGTCGGCTGGAATTGAAGATCAGCACCTTCGATCTGGCGGAAGCCGTGGCCACGACGGTGGAACGTCTCCGCCCGCTGGCCGCTAAAAAAGAAATTGCCCTCTCGACTTTCAGCCAGCCGGGTCTCCCGCCCGTCTTGGGCGACCGGGAGAAGATCGAACAGGTCCTTTCTAATCTCCTCAGTAATGCCATCAAGTTCACCCCAAATGGTGGGCGGGTCGAGGTCAAGGCCGGCCTGGATCCAGGCGGCCGAGAATTTTTGGTCAGCGTCAGTGACACCGGCATCGGCATTCGCCCGGAAGACCAGGAGGTCATTTTTGAAGCTTTTCGCCAACTTCAAACGTCCACCACCCGGGAGTTTCGCGGCACTGGACTGGGCTTGAGCCTGGCCCGCGGGCTTTTGGCCAGACACGGGGGGCGTATCTGGGTGCAGAGTAAGCTCGGGGAAGGGAGTACTTTTTACTTCACCCTCCCCCTGGGGGGCCCACCAGCGGCAGCAGAGCTCCGACAAGGAGGCGAATAACCTTGGCTCCGCGCATTTTGGTCGTGGACGACGAACCGGTGATTCTCTCCGTGCTCAAAGACCGGTTGACCGCCGAAGGCTTTGAGGTTCTTCTGGCGGCAGACGGCGAAGAGGCCCTGCGGCTGGAGGCCAGCCAACCGCTTGACCTGATCATCCTGGACTTGATGTTGCCCAAGGTGGACGGCTACGAGGTCTGCCGGCGGATTAAAGACCATTCCACCGTCCCCATCATCATCCTTTCGGCGCGGGGAGATGAATTGGATAAAGTGGTGGGATTTCGCATGGGTGTGGACGACTATCTGACCAAGCCCTTCAGCCCATCGGAGTTGGTTTGGCGAGTGCGGGCCATTTTGCGGCGTTGGCAGAAACAGGAGGGCCAGACGGAGCGCAAAAAGGGGCCGCTGGTGGTGGGAAATATCTTCATTGATCCTGAAAAGAGGTTGGTAATGGTCGGTGGGCAAACGGTCTACCTGACGGCCCGGGAATTTGAGGTCCTTTTTCACCTGGCCGCCCACCCGGGGATGGTGTTTACCCGGGAACAAATCCTGGCTCTCTTGGGGGAAGAAGGTTGCGCCGAAGATCGAAAAAACGTTACCTCTCTGATGAGCCGGTTACGGGAAAAGATTGAGGCCGATCCGGCCCGCCCGGCCCATTTGAAGACGGTCTGGGGTGTGGGGTATAAACTTGATCCTTAGGTGGGAAAAACTGAATCCTTGGGCGGGTCACTTTGTTTCAGTGGTTATTTGGCCTGGTCTGAGCGGACCAGGCCTTTTTGTTATCCAATGGCCACTTTTGTAACCACTTTGAAAAGAAATTTGGGCAAAGGCGCAAGACTTTTGAAAGCTGCCGGCGATAACCTTTCATTAGTATTGCATTGGAGCCAGGAGAAAAGGGGGTGAAAAAGATGTTGCGACCAAACCTGGCCTTGATCGTGAACCCGGCGACGGAAAGGGCAACTCCGAAAACGGGGAACATCCTTTGGCGGGGCCGGAAGGGCAATCTCCGTCTGGTACCCCGGGTCAAGCCGGTCAAAGCCCTGCCTGGCGGGCAGCTCCTGACCTGGTTGGTCATCGGCAGCTTTCTTCTCCTGACCGTTGGCCAGGTGGCAGTGGCTCTGGGCGTCCTGGCTGCGCCGGTATTGGGGTGGCTTGGTCTTCTCTGACCGAACACCGACTTCGTTTGCGCGAGCATGTGAAAGGAGGCGCGTTCCTGAGCAGTGCACAGGTTGAAGATCCTTGTAGCCGACGGAAGCGCCGATCATCGCGGGGCGATTAGTGAACGACTTAACGAGTGGGGTTACGAAGTCGTGGCCACCGGTAACGGACGGGAGGCCCTGGAGTTTCTTGCCCGGCAGCAGTTCGACCTGGTGGTGGTGGATGCCTTCTTGCCCGGACTAAACGGGTACGAGATTTGCCAGAGGATAAAGAAGGTCTCCAACCTTGCGACCATCATTATCGGCGGACAGGGGGACGAAGCCAGCCGCATCCACGCTTTTCGCCTGGGGGCCGACGATTACCTGCCAAAGCCCCTCTCGGTGACGGAATTAGTGCTGCGAGTACGTGCCATTCTGAGTCGAGTGGTCCCGGCGGAAGGCCGGCGGCAACCTTGGACCGACAGCGTCCTCTGCGTCGGAGATCTGGAGATGGACGGGCGCCGCTTCGAGACCAGGGTCGGCGGACGCCAGGTCCACCTGAGCTTGAAGGAATTTAAACTCCTCTGGCTATTAGCCTCTCATCCTGGGGTTGTCTATACCCGGTCCGAACTCTTCCAACACCTGTACGGGAACGATTGCGAGAACGACTACGACTGTATCACCATTTTGATCAGCCGGTTGCGCCGGAAGATCGACGGTGATTTAGGTGAACAACGAATTCAAACCTTCCGCGGAGTGGGTTACAAATTCGAACCAATCCGATGCGGGGAAGTGGCCCCGGCCGGAGGGGTGAAGCGGAACCGGGACGCGGCCGGCGACCGCGGGGTGGCCGGCCGAGGTGACGGGTAGCGACGCGGGCAGCCAACGCCGCTACGTCCTTGACTAGGAGGGAAAAGTGATGAAACTGACCCGACGTGACCTCTTAAAAAAAGGAGTCGTTGGGTTTTTTACCGTGTCTTTGGTTGAGTTGACTGGCGACCTGGCCCCAGCGGCTGCGGCAGGCGGGAAGCAGGATCGGGACGATGACTGGGGCCTGCTCATTGACATTGCCAGGTGTATGGGCTGTTCGCGGTGTGTGGCGGCCTGCAGCGCAGCCAACCCAGATCACACGGGAAAGGTTCTGGAACTGAGTGACATTCGAATGTTGAAAGGCCTTTCCAGCAAAAACCTGAGCTATGTCCGGCGGGTGAAGCTCAGCCAGGACGGAAGGCCCATTTACCGTTTTGTGAAAACCCAGTGTCTGCACTGTCTGGATCCGGCCTGCGTTTCGGCCTGTCCCGTGGGGGCGCTGCAGAAATCCGGGCCAGGACCGGTGACCTACGATCCCAGCCGCTGCATTGGTTGTCGTTACTGTCAAATGGCTTGTCCCTTTGGGGTTCCCACTTATGAGTGGGACAGCACCTACCCGCAGGTTCGGAAATGTCAGCTTTGCTGGCCGAGGTTAGAGCAAGGCTTAAAACCGGCCTGCGTTGAAGCCTGCCCCGTTCAGGCCGTGATTTTCGGGAAACGCGGGGAACTCCTGGACGAAGCGACCAGACGTCTCCAGGGGGGCAAGTACGTCCAGGAGATCTTCGGACTCAGGCAGGTTGGCGGAACCTCCGTCCTCTATATTTCCGACATCCCCTTTGCCGATCTCGGTTTCCCGGTTCACCTGGGAGAGGATCCGTTACCACCACTAACCTGGAACATCCTGAATAAGGTTCCGGCCATGGCCACCACGGTGGCTGCGGCTATGGCGGGCGTGGCCTTTTATACCCACCGCCGCTCAGCCAGCCAAAATGAAAGGCATTATGAAAATGAAGTTGAAGAGAAAAAGAAGGATGATAAGGAAAGGATGTGAAGGACTTGCGCTGGCCGATTTCCCGGGGACGGATGATCCTCCTGGTCCTGGTGGCCCAGGGGATTTTGACCATGGTTTATCGCTTTGCCCGCGGCTTGGGTTCTTGCACCGCCTTATCCGACCGGTTTCCTTGGGGCTTGTGGATCGCTTTCGACGTGATGGCCGGAGTGGCCCTGGCCGCCGGCGGCTTTGTGCTGGCGGGAACCTACTACATTTTCAACCTGAAGCAGTTTCGGCCTCTGGTTAAACCGGCCGTCCTGACGGCCTTTTTGGGGTACCTCATGGTCATCTTCGGCCTTTTGTGCGACTTGGGGCGCCCCCTGGTCATTTGGCACCCCCTCGTCCTCTGGCAGGAGCATTCAGCCATGTTTGAGCTTTCCATCTGCGTGTCCCTGTATACGACGGTCCTTTTTCTGGAATTCAGCCCCATCCTGCTGGAAGGTTTAGGGAAAAAAGCCTGGGCCGAAAAAATACACCGGGGCATTATCCCCCTGGCCATCCTCGGCATCGTCCTTTCGACCATGCATCAGTCGTCGCTGGGGACCCTTTTCGTCTTGATGCCCTACTGGCTGCACCACCTGTGGTACACCCCCCTCTTACCCTGGCTTTTCCTGCTGACGGCCCTGGCCGTCGGGCCGGCCATGGTTACGGTCGAGAGTTATCTTTGTGCCAGGAGTTTACGGCGTCCTTTTGAGCTCGCCCTCCTGGGGCGCCTGAGCCGCTTTACCCGCTGGGTGTTGGCGCTTTATCTTGGGGTGCGCTGCTTTGATCTCTGGCAACGGGGAAGCCTCGCTTTGGCCCTTGTGCCGGGTCTGGAGAGCGCCGCCTTTTATCTGGAGCTGATCAGCGGGGTCGTGGTACCCTTAGGCCTGCTCTTTTGGCCGGCCACAGAAAAGAACGCCGGACGCCTGGTTTTCGCCAACGCCCTGGTGGTCCTGGGGGTGATTTTGAACCGGGCCAATGTGGCCATCACCGGACTCATTCGGACCAAGGGGGATATCTATGTGCCCACCCTTTCCGAATTCAGCGTGACCGTTGGCCTGGTGGCCCTGGCCATCCTCGGTTATAGCCTGGCCGTGGAATACCTCCCCGTACTGCAAGCCCTGCCTACCGCCCGGGCTGAAGCTCATCCAGCGGCTAAAGCTTACCCCTGGCGCGAAGAACCGTTGCCGTCACGGAGTGGCAGCAGCTCATAAAAGGCGGCCTACCACCGCGCCACAGTCAGAGCAGCCTACCATCGCGCCAACCCGCGGTGAACTCGAAAACGGGTCTGCCTGGGGAAACCGGCCCTGCGGGGCCGGTTTTTTCCACCTTTCTGAGAAAAGCTAGAAAAAACCTGAATCCTGGGATATAATAACCAACGGAACCGACCCGGCCTGCGGGAAGGGGAGCCGTCGGCTTCATCCTTTGGCCAGAAACCGGGGGCGGAACCGGATTGTCTGAGGAGTCCTCCATGCCGCCGAATAGCGGCACCGCGAAGGATGAAAAATGGTTCTTTCGAAGGAGTCTTCCATGCCGCTAAATAGCGGTACTATGAAGGGTGAAAAAGGTATTTTCAGAGGGGTAGATGCGGAGGGGACGGTGGGAATAGTTTGTCAAAACCACTCATTATCGTTGAATCTCCGGCCAAAGCTAAAACCATCGAGAAGTTTCTGGGGCACAAATATTCCGTTAAGCCATCCCTTGGCCATGTGCGGGATTTGCCCAAAAGCCAGCTCGGGATCGACATCGAGAAAGGGTTTTTGCCCAAGTACATAAACATCCGGGGGAAAGGTGAGGTCATCAAACAACTGCGGGAAGCGGCCAAAAAAGCCCCCCGTGTCCTTTTGGCCACTGACCCCGACCGGGAGGGGGAGGCCATCTCCTGGCATCTGGCCTATCTTTTAGGCCTGCCGGAGAACGATCCCAACCGGATCGAGTTTCACGAAATCACCAAAGGTGCCATTCAGAAGGCGGTACAAAACCCGCGCCCGATCAACCAGAACCTGGTTGATGCGCAACAGGCCCGGCGCATTTTAGATCGCCTGGTGGGCTATAAATTGAGTCCATTACTCTGGCGGAAGGTCCGGCCTGGACTCTCCGCCGGACGGGTCCAGTCGGTGGCCGTCCGGCTCATCTGTGACCGGGAGGAAGAAATCCGCAATTTTGTCCAGGAGGAATACTGGACCCTGGACGGCCTTTTCGGGCGAGCCGACGGCGTAACCACGGTCCGGGCGCGCTACCAGGGCCGGGGCGAGGAGAAGGTGGAGATTAAGAGCCGGACGGAAATGGAACGGCTCATGGCTGACTTGCCCCGGGAGGGATACCTGGTCGTTTCCGTTAAAAAGAAGGAGAAAAAGCGCCTGCCAGCGCCGCCCTTTACTACCAGCACCCTCCAGCAAGAGGCCTCACGCAAACTGGGTTTTTCCAGCCGGCGGACCATGGCCGTGGCTCAGCAGCTTTACGAAGGTTTGGACCTGGGCGCGGCGGGAACCACCGGTCTGGTCACTTATATCCGAACCGACTCAACCCGGGTGGCCCAAGAGGCAGCCGCGGAGGCGGAGCAATATATAAAGGAAAAATACGGCGCCACCTTTGCTCAAGCCGAGCACCGGCGGGAAGGGAAAAAGGTGGGGGTTCAAGGGGCCCACGAAGCCATCCGCCCCACCTCAGTTTGGCGGGAACCGGAAGCCATAAAAGCCCACCTGACCCGGGATCAATATCGCCTTTATCGCCTCATTTGGGAACGGTTTTTGGCCAGCCAGATGAGCCCGGCGGTTTATGACACGGTTACGGCCGATATCGCGGCCGCCGGTCATCTTTTCCGGGCTACGGGTTCCACCATCAAGTTCCCCGGCTTCCTGCTCTTATATCAGGAGGGGGAAGACGAAGAGGCCAGGAAAGAAAAAGAGGAAATTTTGCCGGAACTGGTGGAAGGCGAAAAGCTCCATCTTTTACAATTGACCCCGGAACAGCACTTCACTCAGCCACCGCCCCGTTACACCGAAGCCATGCTGGTCAAGGCTCTGGAAGAGAAAGGTATTGGCCGTCCCAGTACCTATGCCCCGATCATTGAAACCATCCAGACGCGGGGCTACGTGGAGAAGGTGGACAAGAGGTTCCGGCCCACGGAGCTCGGATTTTTGGTGGTGGATCTTTTAAAGCAGCACTTTCCGGACATCGTGGACGTGGAGTTCACCGCGGCCATGGAGGAGAAATTGGACCAGATCGAAGAAGGGGTCTTAAGCTGGCGCCAGCTGGTGAACGATTTTTACCGTCCCTTCTCGGCCAGCCTGGAACAGGCGGAGGCGGAGATCGACAAGGTCAGGCTGGAAGATGAGATGACCGACGAGATCTGCGAGGAATGCGGGCGCCCCATGGTCATCAAACACGGACGTTACGGCAAGTTCCTGGCCTGTTCCGGCTATCCGAAATGCACCAATACGCGTCCGATCCTGGTCCGCACCGGCGCCAGGTGCCCCGTCTGTGGCGGTGAGATCGTCGAACGCCGCTCCAAGAAGGGGAGAAAGTTTTACGGTTGCAGCAATTACCCCAGTTGTAACTTCGTGGTGTGGAATAAACCGGTGGACAAATCCTGTCCCGTCTGCGGGGCCTTTTTGGTGGAGAAACGGGGACGGGGGAAAGGGGTTCAGTACGTTTGCTCGCGAGACGGATGTAATTACGTCGAGGAGGTCCCGAGCCGGACCGCGCGGGGAAAGGGCAACGGCGAAGAGGGGCCAAAAGAAAGGAAGGAAGAGGGAGGGGAACGAGGAGAAGGGGGCGAGGCCACCGCTCCGGTGGAACAAGAAATACCTCCTCTCCCCATCGAGCCCTTTCCCCCGGTGGAATCTTGAATGGTGAAAGGGGACTGGTTTAAACTTTGTCAACGCTAGACTGGGCGGAAATCGTCGTCATCGGCGGTGGCCTGGCCGGAGCCGAGGCGGCCTGGCAGGCGGCCGAAAGAGGTCTTCGCGTTGCCCTTTATGAGATGCGGCCGGAAAGAATGACCCCGGCCCACCAAACCGGCGATCTGGCGGAGTTGGTTTGTAGCAACTCTCTGGGTTCGGACCTGCCCGATAACGCCGCCGGCCTTTTGAAGGCCGAGCTACGGCGTTTGGGTTCCCTCATCATGCGCGTGGCCGATGCGACGCGGGTGCCGGCGGGCGGGGCCCTGGCCGTAGACCGACGGCAATTCTCGGCCGGGGTCACCGCCGCCATTGCTGGTCATTCCCGGATCAGGCTCCTGCGTCAGGAGGTGACGGCCTTACCAACGGAGGGCCCGGTGATAGTGGCCACCGGTCCTCTGACTTCAGAAGCCCTGGCGCAGGCCATTGTTGCCTTTACTGGGGAAAAAACCCTCTCCTTTTATGATGCCGCCTCTCCCATTGTCGATGCGGAGAGCATCGACTTGGACCGAGTTTATGCGGCTTCCCGTTACGGCAAGGGCGGCGCCGACTACCTGAATTGCCCCTTGACCAAAGAGGAATACGAGGCCTTTTGGTCGGAGCTGGTTCACGCGAAAACCCATGAACGCCACGATTTTGAGCGAGAAACCCCTTTTTTCGAAGGGTGCCTGCCCGTGGAAGAGATCGCCCGGCGGGGTCCGCTGACCCTGGCCTTTGGCCCGCTGAAACCGGTGGGGTTGGTCGATCCCCGGACCGGCCGGGAACCGTATGCTGTGGTCCAGTTGCGACGGGAAAACCGCGAGGGGACCATGTACAACCTGGTTGGCTTTCAGACCAACCTGACCTGGCCGGAACAAAAGCGAGTCTTCCGGATGATTCCCGGCCTGGAAAGGGCCGAGTTTTTGCGTTACGGGGTGATGCACCGCAATACCTTCCTCAACTCTCCTCGTCTTCTAGAACCAACCTTTCAGGCGAAAAAAAGGGCCGATCTCTTCTTCGCCGGACAGTTGACCGGGGTTGAAGGTTACCTGGAGTCAACGGCTTCCGGTCTGGTGGCCGGGCTCAACGCCGCTCGTTTGGCCCGGGGCCTGGCCACTCTGGTTTTCCCCCGGGAGACCATGATCGGAGCTCTGGCCCACTACATTACCACCGCTGATCCGGAAACCTTCCAGCCCATGAATAGTAATTTCGGGCTCCTGCCGCCGCTTCAGCTCCCTCGCCATTTGAAAAAAGAGAAAAAGGCCCGCCTGGTCAAAAGGGCGCTGGATGTTTTGGGCAGGTTTTTGCCGGAGATAATATAAATATAAACTCACCGGCAAAGGAGCGCCAATGAAGGGCCCGGGGATCACTCCTTACCAGTTCGGAGTTCTCATTACGGCAACCATTCTCGCCACGAACATCCTGTTCATTCCCTCCAACGTGGTCAGAGGGGCTGGGGAGATGGGGTGGGTCACCCTTTTGGTTGCCGGTGGGCTGGACATCGCCGTTGGCGGCCTCCTTTTTTACCTGGGTCGAAAGTTCCCGGAGAAGAATTTCATCCAGTACGCCTTCACGCTAACGGGGGTTATCCCCGGCGCCGTCATCAGCTTTTTATTTTTAAGCTTCCTCCTTTTGGCGGCCACCCTCTCCGTGCGCACCTTTGGCGATTTTATCACCGAAAACTATCTTCCACAGACCCCTCCTTCTTTCATCATCGACCTGGTCGTCCTGGTGGCCGGGGCGGGGAGCTTTTACGGTTTGGAAAGCATCGCCCGGGCCAGCGAGCTGATTACGCCCCCGGCTTTAGGCCTGCTGCTCCTAATTCTTGCCCTGGTCCTCCCCGACCTGGACCTGGCCCGCTTAAGACCGTTGAGCTTTGAAGCCGTAGGGCCGGTCCTGCGGGCTTCCCTGGTGCCCACGGCCCTCTTTGGGGAATGCGTCATCATGGGCATGCTCATGCCTTTTGTGCAGGAGCAAGGCAAAACCCTGCTGGCCAAGGCCACGGCCGTAACGGTGGCCGCCCTGGTGGTGTCTCTCCTGGTGGCTGCGGCCGTCGGCGTTTTTGGGGCCAGACAAACGGCCAATTTTACCTGCCCGCTGAACCAGTTGACGCGCATCATCAGCATCGGCGGTTTTTTGGAGCGGTTGGAAGCCCTTTTCATGAGTTTGTGGATGCTGACCGCTTACATTAAGATTTCCGTCTTCTTGTGGGTCATCGCCTCGGGCCTCCGCCAGTGGTGGAAGTTGACCGACTATCGTTCCCTTTTGGTGCCATTGGGGCTGTTGGTGGCCCTGCTCTCCGAGCTGGTCGCCTCCAGTTGTACCGAAATTATTACCTACCTTGAATATCACCCTTATTTGGCTTTGCCCGTCGAGGTTGGGCTAACTTCCCTTCTGGCCTTCTTGGCCTGGTTGAGGTTCGGCAGAAAGTGAGGGAATAAGCGTGGTCGGTTGGCTTGATCAAATTCTCCGTTGGTGGCGAAGAGGGAAGGATGGTTATGCCGGGCCGGGCGAAAAAAGACCGTGGCGGGAAACGGAAGCCAAGCGGGGAACCGCCGGCCCCCATCTTTCTCTCGCGGAGAATTTGCTTGCCGTCCGGGAAGCTCTTCACCCCAGCCATGACCTGGTGGTGCGGGAATTTGTTCTGCCTTGGCCGGGGGCACCGCGAGCGGGTTTGGTCTACCTGGAAGAGTTGACCGACGCCGACTTTTTGCAGCGAGACATCCTCGCGCCCCTAACCTGGAGCAACGGGCCCGCCGACCGGGATTGGCTGGCTGGCCGGAGCGACCTCTTAGGGTTGGTCCAGACCAGGCTTTTACCGGTGGCGCAGGTCAAGCGCTCGGCCGATTGGCCAGAGCTCCTCCAGGGAATTTTGCAGGGGAATGGGGTACTCTTTATTGACCGTTGCCAGGAGGGCCTCATTTTAGGGGTAAAAGGTTACGACACGCGGACCATTTCCGAACCGCTCACCGAGGGAGTAGTCCGTGGGCCCCGCGATGGCTTCACCGAAGAAATCAAGATCAACCTGAGCCTGGTGCGCCGTCGTTTGGGCACCCCCAACCTGGCGGTGGAATATCTGGAGATCGGGAGTTATACAAGAACCAGGGTCGCCCTGCTTTATCTCAAGGACCTGGTCCGGGAGGGCCTGGTGGCGGAGGTCCGCCGGCGTTTGGAGAACATTAAGATCGACGGAGTGCTGGAGAGCGGTTACATTGAAGAGTTCATTGAAGATAATTCCTGGTCCATTTTTCCACAGATAGAACGAACAGAACGTCCAGATAAGGTGGTGGCCGGCCTTTTGGAAGGTCGCGTGGCCGTGTTAACCCAGAACACACCTTTTGTCCTGATCTTGCCCGCCGTCATCTTTCAATTCCTCCATTCTTCCGAGGATTACTATGAACGACCTTTTATCGCCGCCGCCTTACGCTTTATGCGCCTGGCCAACCTGGCGGTGGCCCTGCTCGGGCCTTCTCTTTATGTGGCCATCCTCAGCTTCCATCAGGCCATGCTCCCCAGCCCTTTAAACCTCACCCTCAGCGCCTCCCGGCAGGGGGTCCCTTTTCCCATCTTTGTGGAAGCTTTTGTCATGGAATTTGCTTTTGAAGTTCTACGGGAGGCGGGGGTCCGCTTACCCCGCCCCATTGGTCAGGCGGTGAGCATAGTTGGCGCTCTGGTCATCGGCGAATCGGCCGTGCGGGCCGGACTGGTTTCGCCGATAACGGTCATCGTTGTAGCGGTTACCGGTATTGCCAACTTCACTTTACCCGGTTTCGGAGGAGCGGTGGCCATTCGTTTATTGCGCTTCCTTTCCATCGTGCTGGCCGGTTCCCTGGGGCTATTTGGGATCATCACCCTCTTAACCCTGGTCACCTTTCACCTGGCTTCCCTGGAGTCTTTCGGCGTGCCTTATACCGCACCCCTGGCCCCCCTAAACCTGCGGGATCTCAAAGACGTTTTCTTCCGGGCCCCCTGGTGGGCGATGAAACACCGCCCAGCCATCTTTGCCCCCAAGTTGCGACCACCCGGGCGGCGGCAAAGCTAAGCGAAGGGCTGGAATGGGGGTTTGCGGTATACTGTTCAGATGATGAAGGCGATAAACCCTGGGGATGATGGTATTGGAACCGCCGTTGGCGAGCAAGTTTCATGCAAGAAAGAAAGACTGAGAGGCGGCATCACGCGGCTGGAACGATGGAAGGAGGGGCTCAATTTGGCCAGCCACCCACCTCGTAACCCCGGGGGGCCCTCGTTCCTTTTTCGTTTCCCCGCGGGCGGAAGAAGGATTCCTGTGGGCCCTGCGGGATGGGGCTGGTCATGGCGACAGATGGGCCGGTGGTTGTGTCTTTTCTTACTGCTGCTTTTTATCATTAACCTTAGCGGCTGCTGGGACCGGAAGGATATCGAGGACTTGGCCTTTATCCAGGTCCTGTGCGTTGATTGGAAGGAGGAAGACGGCAGCTACCAAATCACCCTGGAACTCCCCCGGCCTCAAGAGATCCGGCTGGCTGCAGAAGGTGGATTCGGTCAAGGGCAGACTGCTCTCTTGGTTAGCGGGACGGGCAAGTCCCTGAGTGAGGCCCTGGCCGCGGCCAAGGCCGAGTTCCCCCGTTACCTTTTCCTTGGCCATATTAATGCCCTCATCGTTGGGGAAGAAGTCGCCCGGGCTGGGGTCGAGCCCGTTCTGGATTTCTTTTCTCGCCATCCTGAATTTCGCCTGCGGACCTTGCTGCTGGTGAGCCGGGGGCCGGCCCGGGCAATCTTGGCTACCAGGCCCGGTGTAGAAAGAAATCTCGGGGCGGTTTTTGATAAGGAGTTTCGCCAGCGGGCCCTCGTCTCGACCATCCCGGCCAAGATGTTTTACGAGTTTACCGAAGAACTGATGGAACCGGGAGTGGATCCCCATACGGCCGGGGTCAGGCCAAGTAAAGAGACAGAAGCCGGGAGCATCAACCTGGAAACGGTGGCCTTGTTTCGCGAGGACAGGCTGGTGGGTTGGTTGGAGCGAGAAGAGGCCATGGCCTTCCTCTGGTTGCGCGGGGAAAGCGCCGTTTCCGAGGTGGTGGTGCGGGACGAAGCCAGTGGGGTGAAGGCGACGCTGGAGATCTATAACCCCGTGCGAGAGCTAAAAGTGAGGCCCGGTCCAACGGGCCCGCTGGTCGATTTCAAATGGCGGGCCATGGCCCGGCTCAAGGAGATGGAAGGTGCGGAAAAATTTGACTTAGCTTTGCTGGAAAGATTGACGGACCTGGCCGAAGAAACCATCAAAAGCCGTCTTGACCGCACTTTTGCCCGGCTCCAACGGGAATTCCATACTGATAGTCTCGGATTGGGGCAAGAATTGCGGCGGTCCTCTCCGCGCTATTGGCAAGAGGTGGCGGCGAACTGGTCAGACGTCTACGGAGAACTCCAACTGCGCAGTCAGGTTAAGGTTACCTTGTGGCAGGCTGGCCTCAGCGTTGATCCAATTAGAGCCCGGTGAAACAAGGCCCGGGAGGCCGGCGACAGGTCGCGGCGAAGGTTGCTGTGGGCTTTCTAGCTCCTGGAGACATCCTGACGTTTGGGGAAAAAGGGGTGCAATCCCCCAAGGAATTCCCTTCTGGGGGAATGAATGAGTTGGCTGAGGTCAGCGGACTCCGAGCGCGGCAGCGCGGCCTCCGGCTAAAAGTTGGGAGGCCGGGCCGCGGTTGCGGCCGCTCCTGCCGCCCACCGTGTGCCCGTTCGAAATGCCGCTGACAACTGGACGACCAGGGGAGCAGGCTATGACCCGGGGAAGTTGAGACCACTGATTTTTCGGATCGGACAGGACGCTGCTGGTTACGGAAGAAATTTTGGCGCGTTCGTTACATGGTGGCGGACGAAAGCAGGTAGGGCGGAGGTGGTGGAAGAAATGATCATAGTGGCGTTGGCGTCAGTTTTTCTTTTAGCCGTCGGGCACATCTTAATCTATGGACGGTCCAGCTGGCGCGATGCCTTGGCTTTAACCTTTCTTTGGTGTTTAGTTCTGGTTCTGCTCTATTTTAAAATGAAGGGCGGTTTCCCGGTAAGCCCGCTTCGCTATTTCCTCAATTTTCTGGCCACCGGCCAGTGGCTTCCCGCAAGGGTTTACGGTTTGTGAAATTTTTGTTAAGAAATGCTCTTAATAACGACGCTGTGGTAAAATAGATGACAGCCGGGGCGAGGAAATTTCCCCCGCTCCCAAAAACGAGCTAAAATGCCTGCGAGGTGAGAAGTATGTATAGCTTTGCCCGGATAGCAAGATCAGGTAACAACCGGGGTTCGGCCGGCATGTATCTCCTGGTGGCTTTCCTGGGGGCTATCATCGGCGGGCTGATCGTCACTTCCTTTGTCCCTGGTTATGTCGCCGAACGAGTGGCGGCCACCCTGCCCCAGCCAAAACTGGAGGCCAAGAGCGTCAACCTGGCGGCGCCCGGTCAGAGCCCGGACTCCAATTGGCTCTCGCCGGTGGTTTACGTGGCGGAAAAGGTTGGTCCCTCCGTCGTCCGGATTACCAACCGGAGTCGAGTCAGCGACTTTTGGGGCCGGACCTTCTACCAGACCGGTAGCGGCTCTGGGGTGATTTATCGTTCCGACGGTTATATTGTTACCAACAATCATGTGGTAGAAGGAGCCAGCGAGCTCACGGTCACCTTGGCTGACGGACGTAACCTCCCGGCCAAGCTGGTGGGGAGAGACCCGACGACGGATTTGGCCGTGCTCAAAATTGACGCTTCTAACCTTCCGGCGGCCGAGCTTGGGGATTCTGATAAACTCAAGCTTGGTGAATTGGCCGTGGCCATCGGGAGCCCGCTGGGGAAGGAATTCCAAAATACCGTGACGGCCGGGGTGATCAGTGGTCTCAACCGGACGCTGACCCTGGACGGTCGCGAGTTCCGCCTCATTCAAACCGATGCCGCCATCAACCCCGGTAACAGCGGCGGTCCGCTGGTCAACGCCGCCGGACAGGTCATCGGCATCAACACTGTCAAGATCACTTCGCCAGACGGTGGTCCCTTCGGTGGCGGCACGCCGGTGGAAGGAATGGGCTTTGCCATCCCCATCAATACGGCGCGACCGATCATCAGCGCCCTCATGGAGAAAGGGCGCGTCGTGCGGCCCTGGATCGGCATTCAGATAGTGGAAAAAGAAGAAGCGGCGCAGCAGGGCATCAATTTTGACCAGGGTATTCTCATCTGGCGCGTGGTACCGGGTTCGCCGGCGGCCATGGCTGGCCTGAAGGATCTGGACGTTTTACTGAAGTTCAACGGGCAGGCCATCAACTCCTTTGCTGATCTGCGGCGGGCCATGGAAAAAAGTAAAGTCGGCGACCAAGTGACCCTGGTGGTGCAAAGAGGGCAGCGAGAGGTGACCGTGACCGTCACCTTGGGCGAAGCCCCACCCCAATAAGGTCTCTCAAGAAGGTGCGCGGCCAGGCTGAGGTCCGGCCGGCGGCGGCTGTCGCCGAGCCCGGCTCCCCCGGGAGGGAGAATCCGCGCGGTGCCGGACGAAAGGCCGCCGTCGAGCAGTCAAGGAAGGTCGGCACAGGTGAAGGTGAAGGTGGCCAGCCGGCACCAGCGCGGGCCACGTGCTTGGCAGAAACCGCCATTCTACAGCCAAGGCGACAGGTTCGGGGTGGCCGAGAAGCATGGCGGACGGAGTTCGAGCTGTTGCTGGTGCCGCCCGCAGGCAGCGCGGATGTCGTCAGCTTCGAAGGAAAGTTAAAAATCCATTGGCGGCGGAAAGTTTAAGGATGGGAAAGTTTTTGCTGGCAAAGGCTCAATGGTGTGTGGGGGGGCCGCGCGGGCCTAGCGCTTGACAGGGCGAAGGCCAGCGACGAACGGGAAGTTTGCGGAAAAGTTTACGGCTGGCTCGTTCGACGGATGAGCCCGGGAGAAGTTCCCCGGGCACTTCTATTATAGAGGGACAAAGAGCGGTAGCGTCCTCTGTACGCAGACATTATCCGCGGCCTGATTACAATTGAAAAAGTTCGTATTATTTTCCCAACAGGTCTTGCGGCGGTCTGATTATTGTGTTAGTATAAGAATGGTTGAGGCACCATTAGGGAATATTAAAGTTTTTCGAGCGGATTTGGATGAGAATTAAATAGCCGACGTGGTGACCTTGTCTCTAATCCTGGACGAATTTCTGAGCTACCTGGTGGCCAAGAGGGCCTCACCCCGGACTGTGGAAAGTTACAGCTTCGACCTCAGGCAATTCCTCTCCTTCGTGGAGGAAGAGGGTCTGGATTTACCTTCGGTCGATGCTCTTTTTTTGCGGCGCTACCTGGCTCGTCTCAAAGAACAGGGCTATGGAAAAAGGTCCATTGCCCGTAAGCAGGCCTCTTTACGCACCTTTTTCAAGTTTTTGCTGGAGCAAGGCGGCCTGCAGCGGAATCCGGCGGACGATTTTGCCAGCGTCAAACTGGAAAGATCGCTGCCCGGTTTTCTCTATCAGGACGAGGTCGCAGCCCTTTTGGCGGCGCCCGACGGTTCGATCTTAGGACGGCGGGATGTGGCTCTGTTGGAAACCCTCTACGCCACCGGCTTGCGGGTGAGCGAGCTGGTGAGTTTAAACCTGACCGACGTTGACTATTCGATTGGGTTTGTTCAGGTGATGGGGAAGGGCGGCAAAGAACGCTTTGTTCCCCTCGGCTCCGTGGCCATCCAGCGCTTAGGCGAATACCTGGAGAAGGCACGGCCCGTCTTGGCCGAAAAGGGCGAACGCAGAGGAGAGCGGGAGGCGCGGCGGGCCCTTTTCCTGAACAAAAACGGCGGACGCCTTTCGGTCCGTGGTGTGGCCCGGATTCTGGATAAATACGTTGAACTTTTGGCTCTGAACCGCCGGGTTACTCCCCACACCTTGCGTCATTCCTTTGCGACGCATCTTTTGGAGGGAGGGGCGGACCTGCGGGCGGTTCAAGAGATGCTGGGGCATGCCAGCGTCTCCACCACCCAGATTTACACCCATGTGACAAAAAAACGATTGCGCGAGGTTTATAAGCGGACTCATCCGCGGGCTTGAAGGTCGGCCAATTTGCCGGACGCGAGCAGCGGGTGTCAGCGACCGGTGACCAGCCGCTACGCTTTGCCGAATGTTGACCACCGCTCAGGCCACGGGGCTTGGGCCTGGAAGGTTGAAGGTTGAATGGTGAGCTCCTGGCTGGAGAGTTTGTCAGGGGTCGCTCGCGGATTTGTCGCAAAATTACGGTTCAGGTGAAAAGAGGGTTCGGATCATGCTTCAGGCTACAACTATCGTGGCCGTGCGCCGGAACGGAAGAGCCGCCATCGCCGGGGACGGCCAGGTGACCTTCGGGAACAATACGGTCATCAAGCACCAGGCGAAAAAAGTACGCCGTCTCTATAATGATCGGGTTCTGGCCGGTTTTGCCGGGTCGGTGGCCGACGCCTTCACTCTATTTGAGAAGTTCGAGTCCAAACTGGAAGAATTCCGCGGTCAGTTACCGCGCGCCGCAGTGGCCCTGGCGCGCGATTGGCGAACAGACCGCATCTTGCGCCGTCTAGAGGCGATGCTGGTGGTTTTGGACCGGGAACATATCTTCATCATTTCCGGCAACGGTGAAGTCATCGAACCCGACGACGACATTGCCGCCATCGGTTCTGGCGGTCCCTATGCCCTGGCGGCTGCACGCGCCCTGGTGGCGCACACCTCTTTATCGGCGCGGGAGATCGTCGAGGAAGCTATGCGCATCGCTTCTTCCATTTGTATCTATACCAATGAGAGGATCACCGTGGAAGAGATCTAGGCGAAGAGATGTAGGGGAGGCCGATGGGGTTTGGATTTGACACCGAAACAAATCGTGGCTGAACTGGATCGTTACATTGTCGGTCAGGAGAAAGCCAAACGGGCTGTGGCCATTGCCCTGCGTAACCGAACCCGGCGTTTAAAGCTGCCGCCGGAAATGCGGGACGAAATCACGCCGAAAAACATCCTCATGATTGGCCCCACCGGGGTCGGGAAAACCGAGATCGCGCGCCGGCTGGCGCGTCTGGTTAAAGCGCCCTTTGTCAAGGTGGAGGCCACCAAGTTCACCGAGGTCGGCTATGTCGGCCGGGACGTGGAGGGAATGGTTCGGGATCTGGTGGCGGAGGCCATTCGCATGGTCAAAGCCGAGAAGATGGAGGCCGTAAAAGAGAAGGCCGCCGCTTTGGCCGAGGAACGTTTGCTCGACCTCTTGGCGCCGCTCCCCCGGCGGGCTTCGAGCAGTCCCAATCCCTTGCAGGCCCTCTTCGGGGGAGGAGGGACCCAACCGGCAGAAGATAATGCCGATTACGAGGCCAGGGTGGCCTCGGCCCAACGGCTGCGGAACTTCACCAAAAAACGGCTGGAACGAGGCGAACTGGAGGACGAGATGGTTGAAATTGAGGTGGAAGACACCTCGGCCCCCATGCTGGAAGTGATTTCGGCCGCTGGGGTGGAAGAGATGGGCGTCAATATGCAGGACCTCCTGGGCGGTCTTTTGCCCAAGCGCAAAAAGCGCCGGAAGGTGACGGTGCGGGAAGCCCGGCAGATCTTGCTTCAGGAGGAAGCGAGCAAGCTCATCGACATGGACGCGGTGACCAGCGAGGCCATTACGCGAGCCGAACAAGCGGGCATCATCTTCATCGACGAGCTGGACAAAATCGCCGGGCGCGAGATGGGCGCCGGACCGGACGTGTCGCGGGAAGGTGTCCAGCGAGATATCCTGCCCATTGTCGAGGGTTCCACCGTGGCCACCAAACACGGCCAGGTGAAGACCAATCACATCCTTTTTATCGCGGCCGGAGCTTTTCACGTTTCCAAGCCGTCGGACCTGATTCCCGAATTACAGGGGCGTTTCCCCATTCGGGTGGAGTTGGATAACTTAACCCGGGAAGACTTCATCAGGATCTTAAAGGAGCCGGAAAATGCCATCACCAAGCAGTATCAGGCTCTTTTGGAAACCGAAGGCATCAAGGTGCATTTTACCGACGAGGCCTTGGAGGAGATGGCCGACATCGCCATCCAGGTCAATGAGCAGACGGAGAACATCGGGGCGCGGCGGTTGCACACCATCATGGAAAAGGTCCTGGAGGAGATCTCCTTTGAAGCTCCTGAGCGGGCGCCTGGGGAGATCATCATCGACCGCGATTATGTCCGCCGCCACCTCGGGGACATTGTGAAGGAACGAGATCTCAGCCGGTATATCCTTTAAGCGTAAGTAAGCGTAAGCAAGCGTGAGCAACTGGGGCCTGGCTTATTGTGCGGGTTGACTTGGCAATTTCCCTTGTCCAGTGGGGCCGGGGTTGCTAAATATAAAAAATTACCAAATAAAAAGAGGAGAGGATTGTTGTGGACAAGCTGCTCGAGAAAACCAGGAGGATCAACAAACTCATTCAAAAGGCGGCCGGACAACCGGTGGAGTTTCAGGAGATGGCCAAAGCTTTAACCGAGTGCTTGACGGCCAATACCTATATCGCCGACCGCCGCGGTACCATCCTCGGGTACGCCTTGATGGCCGACTTTGAGTGCGAAATCATGCTG
>Ga0334722_10000886_pt1 | contig 40940 bp, 38 predicted proteins | sample C3_bottom_MG_FD_207210 | JGI IMG/M metagenome (GOLD analysis project Ga0334722, IMG submission 207210) | Sediment microbial communities from Yellowstone Lake, YNP, Wyoming, USA - C3_bottom | ecosystem: Environmental > Aquatic > Freshwater > Lake > Sediment | place: USA: Wyoming | collected...
GGTTTTTCAGATTACGAAATTATTAATGACGCAACGATGGTTGATGTGGTAAACCGAGCGCAATTGTTGGCGAAACCTGGCAGCGTAGTGTTACTAAGTCCAGCAAGTGCAAGTTTTGGACTCTTCAAAAACTATGCTGATAGGGGCGATCAGTTTCAGGCAGCTGTGGAAATGTTACAATAGACCCCATGCAGCCACTTCTAAAACAACTTACAAATTTATTGACGCAAATTGACGCGGCTTTTAGCCGACTTGATATATCAAAAAAACAAGAAACAATCGCATTATTAACTAGCCAGTTGGCTCAGTCAGAAGTTTGGAACAATCCAACCGACGCTCAGGCAAAAAGCAAGCAACTGTCGGCACTTTCTAACTCTGTTGAACCATGGGTTATATTGCGAGCGCAGGTCGCTGATATTATTGAATTTATTGGTTTGGGCGACGAGAGTATGGTGCATGAATTTGAAGAACAAACGAACGCCCTAGAGAGTGATTTTGCTAAACTTCGTAAAGATTTGCTTTATCACGGCAAATTTGATGGTCATAATGCAATTATTCGTTTAAGCGCTGGTGTCGGTGGAACCGATGCACAGGATTGGACTGAAATGTTGGAACGAATGTATCTGCGTTGGGCTTCAAAATCTGGAATGAAGTCTGAAATTATTGAGCGATCTGTCGCTGAAGAGGCCGGCATCAAATCGAGCGTTATTGAGATAAATGGGCACAATGCATACGGTAGGTTACGTGGCGAACATGGGGTTCACAGGTTGGTACGACTAAGTCCATTCAACAGCGATAATCTACGTCAAACTAGTTTTGCGCTAGTTGAAATTTTACCTCAAATTGAAAGTCCCGAAGAAGCTGTAATAGATGACAAAGATATAAAAGTTGATGTTTATCGCGCTGGTGGTAAAGGTGGTCAGTCAGTAAATACGACCGATAGCGCTGTGCGAATCACACACATCCCAACTGGTATTGTTGTGGCAATCCAAAACGAACGGTCACAATTGCAAAATCGCGAAACTGCGATGAAAATTTTGCGTTCAAAACTAACGCAATTACAACTTGAACAGCACTCCGCCAGTATAACCGACCTGCAAGCAGGGGAATCGGCCAACTGGGGCTCACAAATCCGTAACTATGTACTACACCCGTACACAATGGTCAAAGATACACGTACAAAACATGAAACGAATAATGCACCGGCAGTTTTAGATGGTGATATTGACGAATTCTCCGAAAGCTTTTTGGAATCTCAAACTCAAGAATAGCTTATCTTTCCTCGCCACCCCCAATAAACAACAATAACCATTGAATTACGCATGGCACGCCCAATGTCGTTCTACTATATTTCAAACAGACTGTGCCGGTAGGCAGCCGAACGCCACGTGCTGGAACGCAAGTGACACACGTAGAGTGTGCTGTTGGAATATATGTAGACGGCAGTGGCGGTAAGAAACAGGGTTATTTCACCAACTCACTTATGGTATAATTGACCAAGTAATGATACTGATTGATAGGGTAACAAAATCATACGGTAAAGATCTGAATCCGGCCATAAACCGTGTCAGTTTGTTTATTGAACCCAGAGAATTTGTTATCTTGGTTGGCACCAGTGGTGCGGGCAAATCAACCCTATTAAAACTTTTGACCAGGGAAGAAAAACCAACCAGTGGCAAGATTGTTGTCGGTGGTATTGATTACGACACATTAAAAGACAGTCACATTCCAATGTTGCGTCGCAAAATTGGCGTAGTTTTTCAGGATTTTAAATTATTGCCTCAACGTACTGTTTTTGAAAACATCGCTTTTGCATTGGAAATTGCCGGCATGACACGTCGCGAAATTAAAAACACAGTCCCAAAAGTTATTGAACTTGTCGGTTTAACTGGCAAAGAAAAACAATTCCCAAGTCAATTATCTGGCGGTGAGCGTCAACGTGTTGCTATTGCACGTGCAGTGGTGCGTCAGCCCAAGATTTTGATTGCCGACGAGCCAACTGGTAATTTAGACCCACGACACAGCTGGGATATTATTCGATTATTGGAAAAGATTAATAAATACGGAACTACAGTTTTGCTAACTACGCACAACGCCGATATTGTTAACAAACTAAAACGTCGAGTGATTACATTAGAACATGGAAAGATTACGGGCGATCAGGCTGAAGGAAGCTATAGACAATAATGATCAAAAAAAAGGATTCAAAACCAACTACTCAGCAAAAGCGAAATCGTCGCAGGCTTTTGTCGTTCTTCCGTGTGATTCGATACGGAACCGATAGTTTTATTCGCAATTCATGGTTGTCGGTTGCTGCAACTGCTGTTATGACGATTACATTGCTGATTATTTTTACCGCTTTTGTAGCTCAGAACATTTTGACTGACACGGTCGGTGAATTGCGCAACAAAGTTGACATGTCGATTTATCTAAAAACTGATACGACCGACAAAGTTGGTAATGATTTGATAACCGAACTGAAACAATTATCATCAGTTCGAACGGTCACATATATTAGCGCGGCTCAGGCCAGAACCAATATCGCCGAAACTAACAAAAATGATACAAATGTTTTAGATGCCATCAAAGAGGCGACAAATAAAAATCCGGCAACTTTGCGTGTCGTGATAAGTGATATTAACGATACATCACAGTTGGAAGATTTTGTCGCTAATAACACGCTTTTGAAAAAATACCTAAGTGCCGATTACAAACCGTCATTTGCCGGTGAACGCCGCAATACTATTCAATCAATCGGTAGGGCTGTTAACTTTGCCCAAAAGGTTGGCATTGCCGCCGCCGCGATATTTATCATCATTTCGTCACTGATAATTTTTAATACAATTCGCATGGCGATATTCAACCGCAAAGAAGAAATTCAAATGATGAAATTAATTGGCGCCGACAAATCATTTATTCGCGGACCATTTTTGGTCGAGTCAATTATGTACGGTTTTATTGCGGCATTAATTGCTACGGGCTTAGGAATTTGGGGTCTGTATGCGTCGACTAAAACACTGGCAAGTTACCAAATTACAGTTCAACCAACAATTGATTTGGCGACGCTTTACGCTGGTTTAGTCCTGATGGCTATGATTGGTATTGGTGCTGTTATCGGTATTATATCGTCACTTTTGGCAACTCATCGATATTTAAAAATATGAAAATAAATATATCAAAATCATCAGTCTCATCTGTCACAACCAGATTCACGTTAGGTTTAATTAGTTTGGTGTTGGCTGTTGCAATGCCGATTCAGATGACCCAAAAAGTATTTGCTGATCAATATGATGATAAGATTGCAGCTCTTCAACAAGATATTGCGAAGTATCAAAAAGAAGCAGCTAGGTTAAATAGCGAAGCAGCGACATTACAATCGGCATTGGGACAATTGGCAAACCAAAAAGCAGCGATACAGACTCAAATTGATATTAGCCAGGCAAAGTACGATCAATTGTTGATTCAAATTGCTGAAACGAAACAAAAAATCAAAGACAACAAAGACGCACTTGGTGTGACGATTGCAAATATGTATGTTGATGGTAACATTACGCCAATCGAGATGTTGGCCAGCAGCAAAAACATCAGCGATTATCTGGATAAACAAGAATATCAAACATCGATTCGCGATCAGTTATCCAGCACGATAACTAAGGTCAAGGATTTGAAGGTCCAATTGGATAAGCAACAAGTTGATGTCGGTAAAGTATTGGCAGACCAAAAATCGCAGCGTGAAACCTTGGTTGCTAAAGAAAACGAACAACAGTATTTATTGAATAAAACTCAGGGTCAAGAGGCAAATTACCAGCAATTAATTAGTGATAGTCAGGCGGCAATTGATGAAGCCAAGGCTACTCAGATATTGATTAATGCTAGGTTTAATGGCAACGGCGGTTTTACATTAGTTGATTCTGGTACGTTAGGTGATTACCCTTGGAATTCATCAAATTGCCCAATGTGGGGTTATTTGTCGACGGTTGGTGCAGATGGCAACGGCGGTGATGGTCACGGCTATGGTTGTCGTCAATGTGCCAGCTATGTTGCCTGGAGGTTTGCCAAAGAAACTAATTTATACCCTTCGTGGGGTAACGCGGTAAACTTTACGGCTAGTGCGGTCGCAGCTGGGTTTACAGAAGGCGCAGCACGGGCTGGTTCGATTGCTGTTATGGATCCAGGCAAAGCCGGCCAAAGTTATGGACACGTTGCGTGGGTTGAGGCAGTTACAGGCGATGGCAAGATTATGGTTAGTCAATACAACTATGACTACGGTCAGGGTTACGGCATGTACAGCAAGATGATATTGTCGGTTAATGCATTTGATCACTATATACACATTAAATAAAGCATAACTTATATAGCGCCAGACGGCGTATTGCGCTATACTTGTATGTAATAGAAATATCGGTGAAATAGGGGAAATATGGTAAAGATTCATTCAAGAATTAAGGCAAAAGTTATTGCGCACGTGACAAAACATCGACAAGCAAAAAAGCAACTGTCGTCGACGACAATGTTTATAATTATTGCAATTACTGCGGCACTTGGTTATGTGGCTGGTACGTATAATTATCAAATTACGGCTGCAATTGGTCCAGTTTTTGGATACAAAGCTCATGCTGGTGAAATTGATTTAAGTTCGATGCAAAAAACATACAATCAGTTGGCTAGTCACTTTGACGGAACATTGGATACTGATTTGTTGATTCAGGGTGCAAATCGTGGCTTAGTGGCTGCTGCTGGTGATAACTATACACAGTATTTTAGCCCTAAAGAAGCAGTTGATTTTAATAATAGTCTATCCGGCAATATTGGCGGTGGTATCGGTGCCGAAGTTGGTATAAAAAATGACAAAATTACGATTCTTCGCCCATTAAAAGACAACCCAGCAATCAAGGCCGGTCTGTTAGCAAATGACGTTGTTATAAGTGTTAACGATCAATTGGTCGCCGGTTGGACTGTTGAAAAAACTGTTGGTTTAATTCGTGGTGAGGCTGGTACTACTGTAAAAATTAAAATACAACGTGGCAGCGAAACCAAAGAATTCGTGATTACTCGTGCAATTATTAATAATCCAAGTGTCGATACAACTATATCTGGTACTTTGGGAATTATGACGATAACTAGGTTTGACAACGAGACTGGCGATTTGGCGCGGGCAGCGGCTCAAAATTTTGTTAAACAAGGAGTAAAATCTGTAATTTTGGACTTGCGTAGTAATCCAGGTGGCTATGTATCTGCAGCGGTAGATGTTGCAGGCCTGTGGCTGGACAATCAGGTAGTTGTGACTGAACGCACTGGCGATACAGTTAAAGACACGTTAAAATCTGGCAGTAATGCGCTTTTGGCTGGTTTACCAACAGAAGTATTAGTTGATGGCAATTCTGCAAGTGCAAGTGAAATTGTTGCCGGTTCATTACAAGATTACAAAGCAGCAAAATTAGTTGGTCAAAGAACATTTGGTAAGGGTAGCGTACAGTTGCCAATAACACTTGATGGTGGAGCTGAAATAAAAGTAACGGTTGCACGCTGGTACACTCCAAATGGCAAAAACATTTCCAAAGAGGGAATAACGCCCGATACACTTGTAGCCTTAACTCAAGCCGATTTAAATAAGGGTGCTGATCCACAGATGGATGCTGCAAAAAAAGCGCTAGGGCTGTAGGCAATCATAGAGCTTGTGTTTTAACAGTTAGAATAGTAATATAGGGGTTATATGGAAACAAAGAAAAAAATTCTACTTGTCGAAGATGACGTTGCATTAGCTGGAGTATATAAGTCACGCTTGGACATGGAAGGATTTGAAACGCGCGCCGTAAATAACGGCGAAGTCGCTTTGTCGGCTGCTATGGAATTTAAACCCGATTTGGTTTTGTTGGATGCAATGATGCCAAAAATAAGTGGTTTTGATGTTTTGGATATTTTACGTAACACGCCAGAAACTGCCAATATCCGTATTATTATGTTGACTGCGCTTAGCCAACCTAAGGACAAAGAACGTGCCGAATCATTGGGCGTTGATGATTATTTAGTCAAGTCACAGGTTGTAATTGGTGACGTTGTAGAACGTGTTCGTTTCCATTTGGGAATGCTAGAGAATAAGTAATTTAGAATTTAGAAAATAAAAACTGCCCGTTTGGGCAGTTTTTATTTGAATACAAATCGTATTAAAGTACTGATACTTGAGTACGTGGAGTAGTTTTGCCAGTAAAGCGGCTTTTGCGTACTTTGCTGAATGTAACAACACCATCAACAGCAGCGTGGATAGTAAAATCACGGCTAATGAATGTGCCAGGTCCTGAAAGTTTAGTTGAACCAGTTTGACGTACGATTACTTCGCCTGTGCGTACAGTTTGACCGCCAAAGCGTTTAACACCAAGTCGTTGACCTGGGCTATTGTGGATATTTTTGGCTGTTCCGCCGGCTTTAACGTGTGACATGGAATGATAACTCCTAAAAATTTATAACAAAATCTAATTGATTGTACCAAATATAGGGGGTCGCGTCAAGGGTTGTCAAGCTAACTGCGTCTTGATTGAAAAAATACGATTTACGTAATTCAAACCTTTTATTATTTGCGGTTATCTATTGCATATTAATTAAATCTTCAGTATGCTTAAAACAATTTAAGGGAGTTTAGTCATGAAATATAGACTTTTGTATGCGTGTGTCGTTGAACGTTCAATACAAAGGTTAATATAATGTCTAAACAAAAATTAATCTCAAAATTTAGAATATATTTCCAACGCTCAGTATTATTTATGGCTGTAGTATTGATGGTATTAACTATCATTCAGCCAACATCTGTGATGGCAATCTACAATGCTAATAATCCTGCACAAATAGTTGAACCTATTGAAAGTGTTAAACCGATTGAAAATAAACCTCAGGATATCAGTGCTGTATCTCAAGTCGCGGCAGACGGTGGTACTGATAATTCAAAACCAACAGTAAATCGTAATCACAAAAGTGAGTTGACGAATTTACGTACATCAAATTCTTCGACTTTCTTGAATGAGGATGGCACTAAAACGATGGAGTATTCGGCCGCTCCCGTCCATTACAAAGATAACAGTGGTAATTGGCAGGATATTCATACGTCTGTTATGGCAAATAATTTTTATTCGCCGGTGAAACAAATCGTAACTAACAAATTCGAAGATGTCTTGGCGCCAAAAGCAATGAACATCCAAACCGCAGACACTGCAGTTGCATTAAAACCATTTTCTGAAGGCGTTGAAATAACATATAGCGGTAATACATATAAAACAGTACCGATTGGTGCAAACAATGTACTGCCAACAGTGAAGAACGTTAATGGCGAACAGATTATTACCTATATTGACGCTTGGCCTGGCGTAAATGTTGAATATACACCACGCGCAGGTAGTTTAAAAGAGAATATCGTTTTGACGCGTCCAGGGACCCAAACGACATTCGGTTATCAGTTCGTAGGTGGAACCTTGTATAATCACCCAAAAATAAAGGGTGCCTTCGCTATCAAAGGTGTAGATAGTACCGATTTTTATATCTCACCACTAGCGGTATTTGTGAATGAAAGAGGATTTGTAAGCGAACAAGCTGCTAAGCAAACGACTGACGGTTCAAATATAGTCATTACAGTTGATAGTTCGTGGTTGAAAAATCAGAAAATGTCAAACTATCCAATATATATTGATCCGACCGTCATTAATAATGTTGGAGGAGAATACGGTAACTTTGTTAGTTATAAATCGGATGGTTATGTGTGCCCGAATAGTGTTTGTGAGCCACAAGCGGGGACATTGAATGATGGAGGTTTTTGGAAAAATTGGCGCACAATTTTTCGTATTCCATTCGATGACTTAAACGGTAGAACTCTGATTGAATCAAAGGTCCATTTAGTACAGCGTACTGAATACTATGGCAATACTGCATCATTACCATTTGCGGTGTCATGGGGTACTAGTTTCCAATATAATTGCAGTAACTCTGCAAGTGCTGATGGTGGTGAATCTGTTGGCACAGATGGTTGGATTACTAATACAGCCACAGTTCAATGGATGATAGATAATGGACAATGGGGCGGTTGGATGTGTCTTTGGGGGTCTGAAGGATCAGCGTTTACATACAAATACTTGAACTCAAATTATTTACAGATGCAGATTACGTATGATACAGCAGTGCCAATGGCTGCATCAAGTACAAGCACGCCAACCGACAAAGCGGTTATTACTAATATACAACCGAGTTTACGCGTTCTTCCCGTAGTGGATCCAGATGGTGATGCAGTTAAGTATTATTTTCGAGTTGCAACTGGTACTGGGTCTGGTACTGGTGGAGGGGCAGAAACTGGCGTAGTAATTAATTCTGGCTGGATTTCAGCTAACCAATGGACGGTCCCTGATAACATTCTTCAGGACGGTACAACATACTATTGGCACGTATATACGAAGGGTAAATACAATCAAACCAATCCAAATTGGGTTAAATCGTTCAAGGTTGATTTACGCACAGGTAAAGATAGCACACAGGCATATCAGACTGTCGGTCCAGTTAGTGTTGATTTGGCTACTGGTAATGCAACAACAACTTCAGGCAGTCATTCTATAAGCGCTCTTGGCGGTGATATTGGACTAAGTCTTGCATATAATTCGCCAGCTATGTCACGACCTGGTCTTGTTGGTGAATACTGGGATGCGGATAATTTTACAGGTGCACCAAAATATACACGTATAGACCCAGATGTTAATTTTAACTGGGGATCTGGAACTCCTTTTGCGGGCACGGATCCTGTAGGTATTGGTGTGGATACATTTGCAGCTCGATGGACTGGGTATATAACTGTGCCTACAAGCGGAAACTATGAATTTGGTTGTGAAGCTGATGATAAATGTGATGTATATATTAATAATGTTCTTAAGTTGTCACGTACAACTCCTGGTAAATCATATGGATCGGCCGTGTATCTGGCTGCCGGTGTGCCAACACCATACAAAATCGAAATGCGCGAAGTTACTGGCAGTGCTATAGTTTATGCGAAAGTAAAAGGTGCTGTTGCCGAGACAACTATTGATGAAGATTGGTTTAGTACTGCTCCGCGCAATACAACGCAGCAGTATGGTCTTGAGGGTCGTTATTACACAGATGATGGCAGCCATGTTATTCCTCTTGATTCGAGCGATCCAAACAGACTACTAATGGTTCGCAATGACAGTAAGCTTACATTTAATTGGTCGACAGGGTCGGCATCACCTGGATTGCCAAGTGATAATTTCTTGGTTCGTTGGAAGGGTTATATAACCGTGCCTACAACATCCAGCTATACTCTTGGGGCTAGTGGCGATGACGGTATACGTATATACCTGGGTACTGGTACGAATGGAGCAAATCAAAATGTATTAGAAAGCTGGTCGAATTTGGCTGGCAACAGATGGTCAACTACCCCAAAGACCTTGACGGCTGGTCAAAAAATACCAATCACAGTTGAATATCGCGAAGCAACAGGCGCTGCTAGCTTTAAATTGTTAATTGATGGAACGAGCATTGATGCACAAGAAATGCCTGTAACATGGCTAACGCCCGATGCGAACGTACTACCTAATGGGTGGCAGTTGGCGAATGGAAACGGTAGTGCTCGATTTGAAAGAATCGTAGTCAATAGCGACGCCGCAACATTATCTGACAATACTGGCCAAACGTATGAATACAAGTGGGTAAATAATGCCTATAAACCGCCAGTTGGTGAAAATGCTACATTAACACGCAATAGCGATAGTACTTATACTGTATTGGATGCAGACGGTCGAATATATGTTTTTGATGCAAAAGGTAAACTGAAATCACTGGTTTCACCTGCAGATGATAAACAACCGGCAGCATTGAAATATGAATACGCTGATAATCCAGCACGTTTGATAAAAATTATTGATGGTGTCGATCCATCTAGGTCGGGTACGTTAAGTTACTCTGGCGATACTGCGTGCGTAACAGGAACAGGATATTCACCAGCTCCAGTTGGTATGCTGTGTGCGTTTACGACAACCGACGGGAACGTAACACTGTACCAGTATGATTCTTATGGATTATTAAAACGTGTTTATGCACCTGGTGCCAATTCAGTAGATTATTACTATGATTCACTTGGTCGCATTACTGCTTTTCGTGATGTAGCCGCAAAAGACGCAGTTGCATACGGCGTACGCATCAATGATGTAAGCGTAAGAACTGAGCTAACATACGATGCGATTGGGCGAGTTGCGACTGTAACTGCACCTGCACCAATGGCTGGGGTAAATAGGGTACAGAATACATTCGAATATCTAAGAGGTGCAGTCAAGAATACAGATGGTACTGTAACGCCAGGCATTGTTCAAATGCATGTTGCCGGCGCAACTGAACCTAATGGTTTTTCTAAAAAGGTTGAATATGATGACCTGCTTCGAACGACAAAAGAAACAAATTTAGCCAACCTATCTACGACAACCAAATGGCACGCATCTCGTGACGTAGTGTTATCAACTACTGATGCGCTCAATATGACAACAACTAATATATATACAGACGACGATGTATTGACAGATACTTACGGTGCTGCGCCGTCAGCTTGGTTTAATACTACTACCAGGCTCCCATTATCGACATATACGAATCAAGTTCCTCATATCCAGTCAAAATATGACGAAGGTATGACTGGCCTAGCGGTATCATATTACGATAATAAAAAACTAATTTACACTCCAAAATTAAATTCGACTAAAATATGGGCAACTTCGGCGGCCGTCAAAGAAACTTATGCTGCAAACGCCACGCCAGTTAGTGATGATGCTGGCTGGAGTGCTAGATATACCGGCAAGATAAAACTAGCAGCAACCGGCAGTTATACATTTAAGGTTCGCGGTGATGCTGGATTTGCACTGTATATTGATGATGCTCGAATTGTTGATGGCTGGGGTGATGGCACACTTACAGGCGGGGACAGAACATTAACGGGAACTGTATTTAGTAATACTATTGCTAATTCAACCCATCGTATTCGAATCGACCAATATCACGGAGCTAATACGGCAACTAATATGGAGCTGAAGATGATTGCTCCTGGTGGAACTGAAACAGGTGTAATATCTAACATATTATCACCAGGCTATAATCTGATTACAACCGCCACCTCATTTGATTCAACACTGGGCAATACAGTGTCAACAACTCAATACAGCGACCCATCCTATGGCTTAGTCAGTAAAACGATAATCGATCCAACTGGTCTAAACCTACAGAACCAAGCAACATATGAAGCGCCAGGTACGGGATTTTTGCGACAAACCAGTCGCACAATGCCTGGTGGTGGGGTATATACATACAATAACTATGGGGCTACACAAGCGGTAGATAACCCATGCACAGTTGCAGCTGACCCAGTCAGTCAGGCCGGACGCGCTAAAGGCAAAATTGAACCAGATCCAGACGGCGCTGGTACATTAATCGGACGAACGACCGAAACAGTCTACAATGCAACTGGTCAAGTTGTGGCAACGCGTTATAACAGCGATCCATGGACCTGTATGACATACGATACTCGCGGCAGAGTAGTATCAACGACCATCCCTGCGATCGGTGACGCCCCAGGGCGAACAATTACCAACAACTATTTAGTAGGTAATAATCCACTAATCACCAGCACAACTGATAGTTCTGGTACTATTACGGTCGAAAGTAATCTACTTGGCCAAACAACCAGCTATACGGATGCTGGCGGTCATGTAACAACCTACGCCTACGATAATTATGGCAAATTAACTACTCGGACCAGTTTAGTTGGTGTTGAATCGTTTACTTACGACACCTATGACCGAATGACTATTTATAAATTGGATAATGTGACGTTTGCGACGGTTACGTATGATACATATGGTCGCATTGACCACATACAATACCAAGCTGGGTTATCACTTGACAGTCCAGTTCGTGATTCACTTGGCCGAGTCAGCAAGGCGACATATACCGCCGGCGGCACGACAATAAGTGATCAGATAGTGCGCACCACATCCGGAAATATACTTTCTGGCATAGAAAATGGTGTCGCCAAAAGCTATACCTATGACCATGCTGGTCGTTTGACTGGCGCTACGTTAGGCAATAATACATTTAGTTATGAATTTGGTACACCTGACGCTAGCTGTAGCTCATTAGCTGGCAATAACGTAAACGCTGGTAAAAACAGCAACAGAACAAAACTGACGGTTAATGGTCAAGTGACGACATACTGTTATGACAATGCCGACAGATTAATCACCAGTTCCGACCCACGATTCAGCCAAGTTGCATATGATGAACATGGCAATACAATACGATTAGGTGACGATGCCAATAAAACCGAATTTGCCTACGACTCGTCAGATCGTAACATTGGTATTACTGAAGCAACGGCGGCTGGCATAAAATCTATTACCTACGTTCGTGATACGTCTGGACGCATAGTTAACCGTGAAAGCAAACAAGATTCCACCACAATCGCCAACGAAACCTACGGCTTCAAAGATTCTGGCTCCTCACCAGATTTCGTGCTTGATGGCAGTAACAACGTCACTCAAAAATTCATCAGCCTGCCTGGTGGCGTCAATGTCACGCTTAAACCACAGTCCACTAGTGCTGGCGCCGTAGTGTATTCATTGTCTAATATGCATAGTGATACAATAGCCACTGTCAACGCTGACGGTATAGTAACGACTGAGTATATGACTGGTCCATTTGGCGAAAAACTACAAAACCAATTAATACCAAACAATGCTACATCCGATACATATTATAACTATGTCGGTACATTCAAGAAGATGACAGAATCATCTTTGAGCTCGTCATTAGTTCAAATGGGGGCTAGAGTGTATATGTCTGAGTTGGGGAGGTTCTTACAGGTTGATCCAGTTGAGGGTGGCGTAGGGAATAGTTACATATATCCGACTGACTCTGTAAATAAAAATGATCTTTCCGGAAGATGCTTTGGACCATGGTTTTGGATGTTCCCTATTTGTTATAGTATTGTCTCTTCACTAGTAGCGGCATATAGCGGGGTTGGCGAGGCTAGTGTTGCAAGAGTAGCCGTCAACCAGGCTGATAGAACAGTTGTTCGTGTTGTAGAGGCAGCAGCTCAGGATACAGCAAGCGCGGCAACAAAAGTGGAATCACGAGTCGTTCAGACAACTTCAAATGTTGGGAGCCGATCTCAGCCATTAATGAATCGTAGTGTCCAAAACACGCTTGGGAATCAACCGGCAGTTATAAATAGAGTAAGCTATACCGCGCATGGGCTAAATAGTATGCAAAATGCCGGCATATATCCTATGATGGTAAAAAGCACAATAAATTCTGGGATAGCGTCTCCCGCAAGAGATGGTGCTTTAAAGTTTTATGATATGTATAATGACCTGACAGTAATAACAATAGATGGTAGAGTTAAGACTACATTTTGGGGAGGAAATTAAATGTTATCAATTAAGGATAAATTAATAATAGAGGAGTTGAAAAATAATTTTGTATTTTATATTTCAAAGTTAGAATCTAGCAACGTCAATAATGATAAAGGCTATAATTTAATAGATGACTATATAGGAATGTTTTATGATACTGAGCATTTTCTAAATAACGACGAGAGCCACTTACTTGTAGGCTTTTCTATCTATTATGCAAACACGATAAAGAATTTTGACAGAACTATGATGCTAAATAGCTTAAATACTATAGTTGCAAGTTATGATAGTATGCTCGCCGATCCGTACAATAAATAGTAAAAATCATAAGTGAATACGAGCATTAATAAAAAATACGATTCTTCTAAACGATTTTAACAGGCCCGTCCTCAACAAGTGTCGTCTCGTGTCGCTTTGCTAAAATGTAGACATATATAAGTAATCTTGCAGGTACTTTTCACAACCTGCCTCTCTCAACTAGACGCCACACAATCTCCACCGGAGTCTACGGTTTCAAAGATTCTGGCTCCTCACCAGATTTCGTGCTTGATGGCAGTAACAACGTCACTCAAAAATTCATCAGCCTGCCTGGTGGTGTTAAAATAACTATCAAACCAAATCACACCAGCTCTAACGCGACTATCTACAGCCTATCCAACATGCATGGTGATACTATGGCTACAATCAATGCTGATGGGGCCTTAGTATCGACTCATATGACTGGTCCATTTGGTGAAACACTACCAAACCAAACAACTCCACAAAACGCTACAGACGATACATCATACGGTTATGTTGGTACTCACCAAAAGATGAGCGAATCAAGCCTAGCTATCCAACCAATTCAAATGGGTGCACGGGTTTATATACCTGAACTAGGACGATTCTTGCAGGTAGACCCAATTGAAGGGGGAACGTTGAATAGTTATGTATATGCATTAGACCCAGTGAATCAACGCGATACTAATGGTAAATTTGTTGAGACCGCACTGGATGTTGCTAGCGTTGCATATGATGCCGAACAGATGCGCCAAGACCCATCGTTAATGAATGCAGGAATGTTAGCTTGGAGTATTGTCGCTGTAATGATACCATTTATTCCAGGTAGTTATACGGCAAAAGCTGCTTCTGCTGCAACAAAGTACGTTACTAAGGTTTTTGAGCCTGTTGTAAGTAAAATTGTACCAAAGACGGTGCCAAGCGCTATAAAGATATCTGTTCATGCAGAAGAAAGAATGACACAAAGAGGCATAACAAAAGCGATGGTGAATAAAGCATTGTCAGTGGGTGTTAAATATAACGATATTCAAAATCCAAATACCGTTGCTTATATTGTGCGCGAAGGAATGGCATCTGGTAAAACTCTACAAATAGTAACCAATCGGCAATCTGATACATTAGTAACAGCGATGATAAGAAGAACATTTAACCCAGGGAATAGGTGGTTTTAATATGAAAAAGAATAGCAAGATTAATATATCGTACGACAATGAAGTTGATGCGGTTTATATATCCTTAACTTCAGATAATAAAATCAAGATAAAAAATACTTATACTTGCGACGAACTAAAGGAAAACTTAGGGGGCGACATCAATTTAGATTTTGATCAAGATGGTCGACTAGTGGGGATTGAAATTATAAATGCAAGTAATGTTTTACATAAAGAATTGTTAGAATAACAATTCTTTATTGTAGAGCGTATCGTCTCGCCTATCTCAACAAGATAACACCATAATCGCCACCGAAACCTACGGCTTCAAAGATTCCGGTTCTTCCCCAGATTTCGTTCTGGATAACAATAACAATGTAACTCAAAAATTCATCAGCCTGCCTGGTGGCGTCAAAGTAACAATCAAACTAGGTCACACCAGTTCAGGCGCTACAATCTACAGCCTCTCCAACATGCACGGTGATACTATGGCTACAATTAATGCTGATGGTGCTATAGTATCTACCCATATGACTGGTCCATTTGGTGAAACACTACCAAACCAAACAACTCCACAAAACGCTACAGACGATACATCATACGGTTATGTTGGAACACATCAAAAACAAACTGAATCCAGTTTAGCAATCGCACCAATTCAAATGGGAGCACGGGTTTATATACCTGGGCTTGGACGTTTCTTGCAGGTTGACCCGGTTGAGGGTGGAACGCCAAATGCATATGTGTATGTGTCAGATCCAGTGAATAATTTTGATTTGAACGGTAAGTGGGGATTCGCTATTCCATTTGTCATGTCATTTTTCACTGCGATAGTGGCGATAGCGCCTGTTATAATTGCTGTGGCAGTCGTGGTAATTATAGTGGCGACTACAGTTGCGGTCGTGAATATATACAATAACGAAAGAGTGAGAACATCGACTGCGTCGGATACTGAAACTATATCTGCTACAAAATCACCTACTGTGCCTACGACTAGGGGGAAATGCGCAGAGACAGGGTATCGTCCCGCTCCGGGTTTGCCTACATTTGGTCAGAATACACTCAAAGCTGTTAGTTCACCCGTGTTAAATAAGACATCTATAGTTATTGGGTCTATTACTGCGGCGCTATTGGGTGGATATAAGCCAGGTGTTATTCTGCCAATTGCCCTTAAGGATCCAAGGTGTAGTGGTGGCTCATGGACTAAATATGGAGTTTCTGGCTTGAGCGGAAACGACTTTCATTATAGTATTAATGAAACTGAATGTTGGTTTGCTGATATAAAAGATAAAAGTCTGGATAAATAAAATGATATTAGTAACATGCAAAAAAGAAGCAAATTTTTATTGGGGTGACAGTCTTGGTATGGTTGTTGCGAAAATAAAAAACGGCAAAGAGAGATATATTGTGTATAGTGATAAAAGCGCGCTATCAATGCCGTATCCGTATGAATCAAAAGAATTAATTTTTATCACCAATGTAGTTCCGGATGACTGGGTATCCATTAATCATTCGAATCATACTAAGATACAATCATTCAAGGAGTGGGCGCAAGATGAATATTTCTATGGTAATATATCGGGCGACGGTGACAACAAAGACACAGGGACCGCAAGGCTAATCTTAGCGTCAAAAATTGAAATATATATTAATGATTATGTGGTTAAATCTGCAGGTTCTATTGAACAAGCAAAAAGAGAAATTGCAAAAAATAAGTATTCCGAAACATTAAAACTATACAAAGAGCGCGGATATGAAACTTCAGATCTAGTAAATCCGGAAGACCAAGAAATTAATGATTCATCTATAGAAATTGATGATCTCAAATTTCTCGATTCGTGGCCTGACCTTGAGAGAATATAATATCTAACATTGCCTGGTGGCGTCAAAGTAACCATCAAACTAGGTCACACCAGTGCCGGTGCAACAACATATTCATTGCCAAATATCCATGGTGATATAGCTGCCACTGTTAACGCTGACGGGTTGTTGACTGGCACCTTTATGACCGGTCCGTTTGGTGAAAAATTAACCAACACCGCCTTTAATTCAGCCATCAATAACACTACTTCAACCGCCTCATACCAATACCTTGGCCAACATCAAAAACTATCCGAATCAGAAATGTCTATCAATCCAATCCAAATGGGTGCTAGAGTATATATAGGCATTCTAGGACGATTTACAAGCGTAGATTCCAAAGAAGGCGGTACCGACAACAGTTATGTATATGCCAATAATCCAATTAGCGAATTTGACCTAAGCGGTAAGAACATTTTTGAAGATGCATGGAATAACACGACGTCGTTCGTAAAGGACAACTGGCAATCAATAGCGGTTGGAGCGGCAATCGGCGTGGGCTGTGCAGCCACTGCAGGTATCGGTTGTGCACTGGCTGTAGGGGCTGTAGCTGGTGGAACCGTAGCAATGGTTTCGAATGTTTATGAAACTCGTGAAACCGGTATAGATGTAATGAGTCTAATTAGCGCTACGGCTGGCGGGGCTGTTAGTGGAACAGTTAGCGGGGCGATTGGGTATGGGGTTGGAAAGGCTGTCGGGACTTTGGCTAGTAAAGTCGATAGTATGGTTGGTAGGGCGGCTTATAACTCACAAAAAGTCGGCGTAAGTTCAGAATTATTTGGGAATGCTAGATTTGGCACTAATGGAGCTGGTAAATTAAATAATTATGGTAGCATAAAAGTTGGTTGGTCGTTTGTCGGTAATAAAAATTCAGCAGATTCAGTTTTTAGGGTTGGATTCAATTTGTTTGGAAAAGATTGGCACATAGATTTTTTTAAGGGATTCAAATTATGGTAGATAAAAAACTTGATCGAATCACAAAGTTGTATAAAGTCACGATAGAGCAAGAATTAAAAAATCCAATAACGCAATTTGTGCACGTTGTTGACATATCCCAAAGAATACCGCCCATTACCGTGGTATATTTGCATGACAAAATATATGTTGTCAAATACCTTAATAATGATTTTTTTGAATTAGAAAACGATGATGATTTATATTATGTAGTCAGTTCTATTCTCGAAGGAAATTACCAAGTACAAACTTCTATATTTCGAAAACGTAAATCAATCCGTATCCCTAAGGTAAAAACCAAATATATTTGTCCAAAAAGGGTTTACTCGGATAAAAGCTTTATGGAAGATTATAAAACACTACCGGTAATATTTTCCACTAAATAATTCTATAACCAAAAAGATTCCTTGGTTATGACACCACTTCTACCGCCTCATACCAATACCTTGGCCAACATCAAAAACTATCCGAATCAGAAATGTCTATCAATCCAATCCAAATGGGTGCTAGAGTATATATAGGCATTCTAGGACGATTTACAAGCGTAGATTCCAAAGAGGGCGGTACCGACAAAATGGCGCTACCTTAGCTTGATAATAAATATATGGAGAAAACTTTGAAAACAATTTTATCAAAACTATCAAACGAACAAGCCCAAAAAGAAATAAAACAATTCACTTACGCGTCGATTGTCTCAAGTCTAGTTAGCCTAGTCATATTCTGGTGGTTGGCTATGGTTGGGATATTCTTTGGTATCCGTGGACTAATGCTGACGTGGCACAAAGGCAATGCGGATGATAAAAACCTAATTATTTACAGAATTATATCTATATCTGGAATAATAATCGGTATCGTAAGCTGGTATCTGTATTCTAAAAGCCGTTAAATTTTAGTTAATACCAAAAGTTCACGAGCGACGACTTGGTCTTCACGGTAGTACAATAAATCGTTCTGGGATACGTTGGTGAATTCGTGTGGTTTGTAGCCATATCTGGCGATTATTCCGATTAGGGGGAGGTGAGTAAAGCTACCTTCTTTGTTGCGCCATGCCGGTACTGCAATACAAATTTGGGTGCCTGATTCGATTTGGGGGCGCAAATTTTTCAAAAACTCGGTGATAATGTGATCACAATTGTTTACGACCTCGTCCAATTTAGCGGGTGATGGGGGAGCGCTGAATGGCTGGCCTAAATATGTTTCACCAACGATTGCGTTGATTGGACCATTCCATTTGGTTGTCATGGCGTCACCTTGACTTAATCTAAAATCAAAATCTTTGTGAAAACCGTTTGCAAGCCACTGTAGGTTATGTCCGCTGTAATCCACCATCTTGTCAGACAAGTCAGTTCCATAGGCTGCGTAGCCCATTAGAAGGGCTTCTTGCAGTACAACACCAGTTCCACAGAAGGGATCCAGAATAGTTAGTGGCGTTTTACTGTCTGGTTGACCGACAGCCATATTAATCATAATTTGAGCTAGTTTTGGTGGTAGCATACCAACAAAGGCATCACGTTTTGGGCGTTCCTGGTCGCGTCGGGCGTATGCCGTGATATTTTGTGATCCGGTGCTGGTTGCGATGACTACTTTGCCGTCTGTTCCACGCGCCACAATTAATTCAACTTTGTTTGGCGATAAGCCTAGTTTGTTATGGTGGCTGGTGGCGGTGCTGAGAGCTGGTTCTGGGTTGGGAACAAGTCGCAAACTTACACCATATTTTTTTAATTTTTGTTTTAAAATAATTCCAGTTTTTTGGACTTCGCGTCCACCAACAGGGGAGTTGTATACGCTGATTCCAAGTGTGATTTTACCCTCGAACGTCGACCATTCGTTGGTATAAAATTGAACTATTTTTTGGCTAATCTGGTGCCAATCGCTGCGCGGCAGTTCGGCAATTACTTTTCCGGCTTTTAATACTCCACCAAATTGTTGGATATCAAAATCTTGGTCGCTGTTGATAAGAGCGGCGGTTGGTGATATTGGCTTGACGACCTTGCCGCCGAATACTCGTTCAAGTTCGGCGATACCAAGTGCGGGCTGTCGTCCTAAAATTGCTATATAAGACATACGTCTATTATACGTGGTCGGCGACGTTTTCGGTGCTATAATTATATTTAGTTATGTCATTTAGATCTTGGGCTACTATAATCACTTTTATTTTATTGGCACTTGTAGTGTTTTTTGGCTGGGGCCAGATAACCTTAGCCTGGGGATTATTAGGCAGTGTTAATTTGTGGATTTGGGCATTATTAATACCGGTACAGCTGGCAAGTTATTACGCAACTGGCGGAATGATTTTTTCTTATTTGCGATCAAAGGGTAATTTGCAGGAAACAACTCACTGGCAAATGACTAGAATTGCACTAGAACTAAATTTTGTTAATCATATTTTGCCAAGTGGTGGAGCTGCCGGCTTTTCATATTTGGGCTGGGTGTTAGGTCGTCATGGAGTAAGTGCCGGTCGGGCAACGATGGCGCAAATTATTCGTTTTGTGTTGGCATTTATTAGCTTCGTTTCAATTGTAATTATTGCCGTAATTGTTTTGGCTTTCGACCATCAGATTGATCGAACTATTATCGTGGTCAGTACGCTGTTAGTATTTATTGCAACTGGTGGCACGACCTTGATTATATATTTGGTTGGAAATCACAAACGACTGATTGCTTTTTCTGGCGTAGTAACGCGCACGGTCAATAAAGTTGCGTCGTTGTTTATGCGCAAAAATAAAAGGCAGATATTAAAACTAGAATCTGTTGAAGTGTTTTTCACCGATATCCATACTGATTATTTAGAAATTCGTCGTGAAAAAAAGATATTAATTAGGCCACTTTTGTGGTCAATAGTTACTAACGTATTAGATGTATCGTTGATTTTGATTGCATTTTTGTCATTGGGATTCTGGGTCAATCCAGCAACGTTATTCATCGCGTTTGGCATAGCGTCGATTATTAGTATTTTCTCGGCTTCACCTGGTGGCGCTGGTGTTTACGAGGCAATCATGATTGCATTTTTGGCGTCGGCTGGTGTTGAACCAGACAAGGCGATTGCCGGTACATTGCTGGCGCGTGCTACGCTGCTGGTTGGCACAATTTTGTTTGGTTACATATTTTATCAATTAACGCTGAATAAATATGGAAAAGCTACAGATTCAACCAACCTTTAGTGTTAGCGACTTTATCGCTGTCGTTAATCAAACACTTGAATATGCATATCCAAGTGTTTCAATTGAAGGCGAAATTGCATCATTCAAAGTCAGTCAAGAAAAATTCGTATTTTTTGATATCAAAGACAAAGGCGGCAGTATTGGTTGTTTTATGAGCGTCTGGCAGTTGCGCGTGCCAATCGAAGACGGTATGAAAGTTATTGTTTCGGCCGTGCCAAAATTGACGCAATGGGGTAAATTTAGTCTGACCGTAAAAACTATTAGACCAAGCGGTGAAGGGGCATTGAAGAAAAGTTTTGAACTATTAAAGGCAAAATTAGATACCGAAGGGCTGTTTGCGCCTGAACGCAAACGACAATTACCATCAATCCCACATCATATTGCAATTATCAGCAGCACTCAATCGGCTGGCTATGCAGATTTTATCAAAATTTTGGACGATCGTTGGGGCGGGATAAAAGTTGATGTCGCGCACGTTCAAGTTCAAGGCGAAGTCGCGCCAGACCAAATGATTCAAGCAATTAATTATTTTAATCAACAAGAATTGTTGCCCGAAGTAATTGTGATTATTCGTGGCGGTGGCAGCGCTGATGATTTAGCGGCATTTAACGACGAATTGTTGGTGCGCGCAATCGCTGCTAGCCGTATTCCAACATTGGTTGGTGTCGGACACGAAACTGATGAAAGCCTAGCGGATTTGGTTGCCGATGTTCGAGCGGCTACACCCAGCAATGCTGCGCAGATTTTAGTGCCAGACAAAACCGAAATAATACGCGCCGTCCATGTTCAGGTAGGTTCACTATTACCACGAATACTACAAATAATTGATCAACAAAAAAGTGCAATAAAAGAAGTTTTGAAAAATGTTGCTGATACGATTGATCAAGCTATTGACGAAAAGGTCGTGCAGATATCAAATCTAAAAAGTGTACTGACGCAACTTGACCCAAATACTGTGCTAGCCAGGGGATATGCATTAATTCGTGGCGTACAAAAAATTGGTTCAGTGATTGAGGTTGAAACGAATAAAGTTATAATGAAAGCAGAGGTTAAAAATGTCATCAACAAATAAATCTATTTCCGAAAAAACGGCCGAACTATCAAAATTGGTAGCTTGGTTTGATAGCGAAGAATTTTTGCTAGAACAGGCGATGGATAAGTTTAAACAGGCTGAAAAATTAGCAGCTGATATTGAAAAAGATTTATCGTCACTGAAAAACGAAATTCGAATAGTCAAACAGCGATTTGATAGCGAAAACTAAATGGTTTGGCTGTGGTTATTATTTTTAATTTTAGCCATATCTTTTGGTTTGGTTGCTTTTCGTGGAGCGCCGTATGTACCCAGCCAAAAGTTTTACATAAATCAAGCTTTTCGTGAATTATATCCACTGTCGGCCAAAGACGTTTTAATTGATATTGGTAGTGGCGACGGAGTGGTTTTGCGCGAGGCGTCAAAACTTGGGGCGCGCGCAATCGGTTATGAAATTAATCCATTTTTGGTAATAATATCGCGTTTGATATCGCGCAAAGATAACCGAGTCAGTGTGCGACTGGCTGATTTTTGGCTAACCAAATTGCCAGACGACACAACGGTTATATATGTTTTTTCAGTAAAAAGAGATATGAAAAAATTGATTAAGTGGACCCAAAAAGAAACCGACAGATTGAACCGCAATATATATTTAATCAGCCTAGGATTCGAGCTGGGCGATACTAAACCTATAAAAGAATTAGGCGCATACCACTTGTACGAGTTTCATTCTTTACAGAGTAGCGAAGCACAAGTATAATGACGCTATGATATATTCGAATTCTAAACGCGAAAGTGGTTTCGCAAATGGATGGATGATTGCTACGATTGGGTTGATTGTTGTGACTTCAATTGTTGCTGGTCTTGCAGTCTGGTCATATATGAATTATAACGACCAAAAAACAAATGTTGATACAAAAATCAATGATGCCGTTGCGGTTGCCAAAAAAGAACAAGCTGATTCTGACGAAAAAAAGTTCACTCAGCGCGAAAAAGAACCTAAAAGATTATTTGTTGGTCCCGAAGATTACGGACGTGTAAGTTTTAATTATCCAAAAACCTGGAGTGTGTTTATTAACAAAGACGCTTCAAGCGGCGGTACTTACGAGGCTTATCTGAACCCTGTAACCGTTCCTCCAATCAGTACGACACAACAATTTGCGATTCGTCTGACGATTGAACAAAAAGATTATGACAAGGCGATTACTAGTTACGATCCACTTGTCAAAAAAGGCGATTTAAAGTCTAGCAGTGTTACAGTGAATGGTGCCTCGGGCACAAGAATTGATGGCAATTTCAGCAAAGATATACGTGGGTCGGCTGTTATTTTTAAAATTCGTGATAAAACTTTGACTATTCGAACCGATGCCAATACATTCACATCTGATTTTGACGCTTTGATAAAAACAATCAAGTTTGTAAAATAGTCCAACCTGATACCCAGCGTGCTACAATTGATAGTATATGGGTGCAACAACAGGGGAGCACGAACAGTTTTATAACGGGCCACTAAATGATGGTTTACCATCGATAGTCGCCGCAGCACACGAATTAAAATCTCCACTTGCTTTAATGCGCCAACTTTCCTTGATGCTAGAGGAAGGCAACGTGCCAGCTGATGATCAAAAACGCATGTTAAGGCAAATTAGTCTAACCAGTGAACGCGCACTGCGTCTAACCAGCGATTTAACACGATCCGTCAGGCTATCTGACGCGCTTTTCACGCTGGAACCAATCAATCCTCAACAGTTATGCGAAGACATCGTACGCGAACTGGCGCCACTGTTTAATGCTCATAATCGTGATGTAAAACTGGTGTCCAAAAGGCACCCGCTATTGCTGGTAGCAAATCGTGATTTATTGCGACGTATCATAATGAATTTTAGTGATAACGCGTTGCATTATGCCGAGGGTGACAGTGCCGTAGAAATCAGAATTGCCACATTAAAGGCTGGCAATATCATTCGATTGGGCGTGAGGGATTATGGTCCTGCAATCCCGATTGATACACTTAAAACCTTACAGGGCAAATTGGCAAATTGTGCGCCTACGCCAGTACACGCCAGACCGCAAAGCAGTGGTTTAGGCCTTTATATCTCAAGGCAATTTGCAGATGCCATGAACGGCCATATTGGTGTGACGCAGCATCGTGACGGCGCAACATTCTACATTGATTTACAGGCGTCACATCAGTTGAGCCTGTTATGAAAACCCCATCGGTATTAATTGTCGAAGATGACGAATGGTTGGCCGAACAGCACCAACGAGTACTAACTATTGCTGGCTACAAAGCAACCGTTGCGCCACATGCAATAGCGGCAATTCAATTGATTGATGAAATTCATCCTGATGCAATTATTTTGGATGTATTGCTGACTGGCAATACGGCGTTTGCATTGTTGCACGAACTTCAATCATACGGTGATACTGGCAGTATTCCGATAATTCTTTGTACTAATCTGGCCAGTGAACTATCGATTGATAATCTAAAACCTTACGGTGTAAAAAGAATTCTTGATAAAACGACAATGGCGCCAGATGATGTTGTGGCAGCGGTGCGAAATGTACTGTTATGAAAACAGTTAAAACGGCAGCAATAGTTTTACGCCGAACAAATTTCGGTGAAGCTGATCGAATTTTACAATTATTAACTCCTGATGGAAAACGCAGTGTGATGGCCAAAGGCGTCCGTCGTGAAAAAAGTCGTTTAGCGGGCGGAATTGAACTATTTGCTATTTGCGATGTGGTAATTACTGAAGGTAAGGGTGAATTGGGTATATTAACATCGGCCAGATTAGCGCATTTTTTTCAGCATATTATGCAAGATTATGATCGAATGCAGTTTGCATATACAGCAATCAAACTAGTAAATAATGCCAGCGAAATGGTAAATGGTTCAGAATGGTATGATGTGCTAGCTGAAACTTTGGCCGGGTTGGACGCGCATTCAATTCAGCTGGGCGTTGTTCAGTCGTGGTTTTATTTGCGATATGCCGCACTTTTAGGATATGAACTAAGTTTATGGCATGATGTTGCGGGCGAAAAACTGACTTCCGAAAAAACGTATCGCTATGATGTAGGCGAACGCGGCCTACGTGCAGTAGCGGATGGGGAATTGACGTCAGAACACATTAAATTATTGCGTCTAATTGCCACTAGGCCACTAAAAGTTATTGCGCAAATCGGTGGGATTGATGCGATTATCGGCGATTGTTTGTTAGTCACACGTGAACATGTTTCTTTATCATCTTAAATTCTGGTATAATAACCAGCATTATGAACGATAAAAATACCAGCACCATCCAAATGGAATCAATCATTAGCCTGTGTAAACGACGAGGGTTTGTTTACCAAGGGTCTGATATCTATGGCGGGATGGCCGGTATGTATGATTTCGGTCCTTATGGCGTTGAACTTTTAAACAATATCAAAGCAGCTTGGTGGAAAGAAAATGTCCAAACACGCGAGAATTATGTCGGTTTGGATAGCGCAATGTTCAAAGAGCCAAAAGTTTGGGATGCATCAGGTCACACCAGTGGTTTTTCTGACCCATTGTCTGAATGTAAAGTTTGTAACACTCGTATCAGAGTCGACAAAGAACTAGCTAAAATTGGTATTACTGCTGACGAAAAAATGTCAGAAGCTGCTATAAATGAGTTATTTGATCAACATAAAGCCGAGATTAAATGTCCAAAATGCGGTAAGAGTGATTGGACTCCAGTCAAAGCTTTCAATTTGTTGGTCAAGACAAACATGGGTAACTTTACTGGCGCCGATGAACAACCGGTATATTTGCCAGGTGAAGCTTGCCAAGGTATTTATTTGAATTTCAAAAACGTTGTTGATACGACACGTTACAAAATACCATTTGGTATTGCTCAAATCGGTAAAGCATTCCGCAATGAAATTTCACCACGAAATTTCTTGTTCCGTTGCCGCGAGTTCGAACAGGCTGATACGCAATTTTTTGTAAAACCTCATGAAAATAAAGAGGCGTATGAAAAAATCAAACAAGAACGCATGGACTGGTATATTAAAATGGGTATCAAACCAGAAAACTTGCGATTTAAACAGCATGACAACCTGGTATTTTACGCGTCTGACGCTTGGGATATTGAATATAATTTTCCATCATATGGTTTTGACGAAATCGAAGGTATTCACGACCGAACCGATTATGATTTGTCACAGCACACCAAATTTTCTGGTGTGGATTTGTCATACAAAGATCCATACACTGGCGAAAAATATATTCCTTGGATTTTGGAAACTTCAGCTGGTCTGGGCCGTATGTTCTTGACGTTCGTTTCTGATGCCTATACTGAAGATAAAGTAGGTGATGATACGCGAACAGTTTTGAAACTTAGCTACGACCTAGCGCCTATTAAAGTTGCGGTTTTCCCACTTCTAAAAAATAAACCAGAACTAGTTGCTAAATCACGCGAAGTTTACGAAATGCTAAAAGGTCGCCTAAACTGCGAATGGGATGACAATGGCAACATTGGTAAACGTTACCGCCGTCAAGACGAAATCGGTACTCCATACTGTGTCGTAGTTGACTTTGAAACACTTGAAGACAACATGGTTACTGTTCGCGATCGTGATACTACCGAACAAAAACGCGTATCAATTGACGAACTTTACAATACTATCGCCCCCACAAACGCCTAGTAATCTTCTATTACTAGGAATGATGACAGTTGTGGTTTATTAAATTTGTAAAAAGATAGGTAAATAATATGAAAGATAAAATTTTGGTAATTAAATATGGATCCAGCAGCTTGGCTGGTGATGATGGCCTGGATAGTGCAAAAATATCCGCATATGCTGCAAAAATTAAAGATCTGAGTGGAGATTATAAAATTGTTATCGTTAGTTCCGGCGCTGTTGTGGCCGGCAGGGCAATTATAGGTGGTGGCGGCTCGTCAGATGCTACGGTAAACGCCATGGCGGGTTCAGCCGCGTTGGTTGTAGCTTGGCAAAGAGCTTTTAAGAAACACGATATAAATGTAGGGCAAATTTTAGTTACGTATAGTGATATTGCCGATAAAGTCGAAGGAAGTCGTTTGCGAAGCGTTATACATAACGTTTTATCAAATGGGATAATTCCAATTATTAATGAAAATGACGTGTTGAGTGATATTGAATTAGCTCGACTAAGTTACGGTGGTGATAATGACGGTTTGGCATCTAAAATCGCGATTACAATTGATGCCAATGAACTGCTACTGCTGACAAATGTCGATGGCCTATTGGACGAAAATCAAAATGTAGTCTTCGAGATTAGTTTAAATGATTTAGAAAAAATAGTCAGCCTAGATAACGGTAAGTCAGACGTTGGCAGGGGAGGAATGCTGTCTAAAATTGAAGCGGCAATTTCGGCCGACAAAGCCGGTGTCTCGGCTCACATAGGCAATGCCAGTGCGGATTACGGGTTATTAATAGCTCGCGAACTGGGAACACACGTAAAATAAACAAAAAACGCTAGTTTTAGCGTTTTTTGTTTATAACATGTAGTTTTTAACTACTTCTTAACAACTTTTTTAGGTTTCTTTACTTCTTTTTTAGGTTTTGATGCGCCTTTAGCCATATTAATCCTTTCTGGATTATTACATCCCTTGCAAATATCATTATTATGCTAATGCTTTAGAATGTAAAGACCTTATTTATATTGTTTCTGCTTATACCGTAACTGTAGTAAAATAGAGTATATGATTACTTATTATACTGACGGTAGCTGCAGCCCGAACCCTGGTTCTGGTGGTTTTGCAGTTATAAAAGAAACAGAGACCGCAATAGTCGGTAGCGAACAAATGTCAACAAATATCAGAATGGAAGGCCGTGCAATAATCGAGGCTTTGAATGACGCCAATGGTGCGCCTTGTCGAATTTATAGCGACAGTGAATTTTGGGTAAATGTTATTACTAAATGGGGTGTTAGCTGGGAAGCACGTGGTTGGACAAAAAAAGGTAGCGAGATTAAAAATCTAGACTTAGTCAAAGAAGTTTATGAACTGTACAAAAAATCACAGGCCCAATTAATATGGGTGCGTGGTCATAACGGAACGCTGAATAATGAACTGGCTGACATATGGGCCAATAAAGCTCGTGAAGAAAAATTGTTCGGCAAAGTCCTATTATAAATAACCTATAAACGATACAATTGTTTACAGATGTAAACCTGTTCGCTATATTGCGAAAGAAAGCTAAAAATGGAAAAATCAAACGAACCGACCGATATTTTTTTGTGGGCAAATAATATAGATGGAATTAAAAAGGAACTGGATGTTGAATTCTTTTTATTCAATAAACATTACACCCCATACACGACAAGTTTTAATAGTGAGCTTAATACCCAGATCAAGCCGCTATTTTTGTATGATTTGATTAATTTTGTAACTATGGGCGCGGGTATTGGGTTGTCCGTACGCGATTTTGAATTATCTGAGGACGAAGACAATGTTTTGTTGCGCACCGATTTGGAAAAAGTTGGTCGAGCCGAGACATTATTGCACCTGATTGAACATCAACGTAGCGACATTGTTGAATTTAGCGAACAAGATCATGAATTCAAAAAAATTAAGGGTATTATTGCGCGTTTTACGCACAAAGATTCGAAAAAACCGTTCTACGCGATTAAACAAATATCACAAGGACAGGTGCTAAAGGGTTCAACCGCTTGGGAATTCCGCGATGGTAAATTTGGTGCCTTTCAAGCCGAAGTCGGTCTAAAAATCCCACCAGACAATCAGGTTTTGATTATTGACAAGGATATTTTCGTTTTTAGCCAAAGCAAATTTGAACGATTATTCAATTATGATTACAAAAAACAAGCATTGGCAGATTTGAAAGTTGCCGAGATTGAAAAGCAATTCCGACTTAGTTTTCCCGATGGAATGGATCTACAATCGCTAGTTGCTGAACGAAAAAAGACAATTAACAAACTACAAAAAATTGAAATTGGCGCCATTACTCAGGAACAGGTGATTGAATATGCTGACGGCATGCAATTGGATTTGATGACTGACGATACGAACGCGATTATTATCATGGATGGCAACGATTTAGATACATTTGTAAATCTAATCAACGAAGATTACATCACCAGCGAAATTACTGGTCGTCGTTATGAAGTAAAAACTAAAAGGCTCCTTGACGACCCAGAAGGCGAACCACCTCGCGGCTAAACTGCCAAATTGATTATTATGACATGTTTTTATTGTTTGCGAGGTCCGACCTCGCAAAAAATAACACCTTAGCGACTACTGTAAATCTCGATACATATTTAATAAATTTGCAAGGCTTGAAATTTGAATTTGCAAGGCTTAACCTTGCAAAAAAATAACACTTTACGTTAAGAGTAGAGAGTTGGTTATTGACCAGATAGGTTATAATTAGAAGTAATGAAACAGGGGATGGCGCTTGAGATTATGCTTTCGGGAGAAAGCGTGTTGCTAACTGGTCCAGCAGGGGCCGGCAAGACTTTTGTTTTGAATCAATTTATTCGATTGGCTAAATCAGAAGGCAAACACATATCCGTAACTGCTACCACAGGCCTTGCTGCGACTCACCTGGGCGGTAATACTATTCATTCTTGGGCTGGTATCGGTATTTCGGACGAAATCCATACTGGGTTTGCTGATAGCATGTCAAAAACTCGTCGTGAAATTATTGAAAAGACCGATGCGCTGATTATTGACGAGATAAGTATGCTGCACGATTTTCGTTTGGATATGGTGGATCAAGTTTGTCGGATTGTTCGCAAAAAAGACGAACCGTTTGGCGGAATTCAGATTATTATGTCTGGTGATTTTTTCCAATTACCGCCAATTAACAGAGGCGATTCACGTGCCGGTGGTTTTGTAGTTAACAGTAATGTTTGGCAAGAACTAGACCCCACAATTTGTTATTTAGAAGAACAGCATCGTCAAGATGATGAAGAATTGTTGGATATTCTAAATGCCCTAAGGGCCGGCGAACTACGCCGCAATCATGCCGAGACATTATTGGCACGAGTTGGCATAGAACCTGACAGCGATGAGCTACTGACAGAACTCCATACTGTAAATGTCGATGTCGATAAACTCAACGATGCCAAACTCGAGTTGTTGGATAGTGAAGAAATTTTTTATCCACAACTAACAAAGGGTGGCAAAAATTATGTTGAGAGTTTACAGCGATCTGTTTTGGCTCCAGCTATTTTGCGAGTAAAAAAAGGTGCATTAGTTATGGCTGTTAAAAATAGTTTAGATAAAAAATATGTGAATGGTAGCCTTGGTATTGTCTTAGGCTTTGACCCAATAGATGAGTATCCAATCGTTGAATTTAAGAGTGGAAAAGTCGTAACGATGTCGCCTGACACTTGGGAATTACGTGACGGCGACAAAAAACGAGCCAGTATTACACAAATTCCTTTGCGGTTGGCGTGGGCGATTACGGTCCATAAATCTCAGGGTATGACATTGGACGCAGCCCGAATTGATTTGCGAAAAGCCTTTGTTGAAGGTATGGGGTATGTGGCCCTAAGCCGAGTAAAAAACTTGCGCAATCTTTATTTATCTGGCATAAATCGTATGGCGCTGCAGGTCAGTGGGGATGCGCAAGAGATTGACGTATCGTTACGCCATAAGGCAGCTAATGCTTTGAAGAGATTTGCATATTTAGAAGAAGCGTCAAAAAACCGCAAAACTGAAATTTTGAAAAAACCAGCCAAAAAGGCGAATGGTTGGACTGAAAAGATCGCTAAAATGCGTGAAACACACCCAAACGCTTATAAACCATGGGAAGTTAAACAAGACAACTTGTTAAAAGAGAAGTTTCAAAACGGTGCAACCATCAAAGAACTTAGCCAATTACTGGGGCGACATGAGGGTTCTATTACTATGCGCCTGCAAAAACACTTTGGCGAAGATATTGTTCAATAACAGTAAAAAATACTGCATCGCAATAAACTTAAGCTTAATGCATATCTGTTAACATAAGCACTTATTCACAGTTCTGTGGATAACCGTGGGTAGTACATTAAAAAATGTAATAAATTAGGGTTGATGTGGGTCATAGTGGGTAGTATAGTTAGACCCAGTGGAAGAAAAGTGATTAACATCACCAACAAAAACAAAAACCCCACTACAAAATAATAACTAAGCGGAGCCGATAAGGAAGCACCCCATATGGCAAGCATAGATTATTTCGAACGAAAGCTTGACGACAAGCGCCGGTTAACAATACCGGTTGAACTTCGAAATGAATTTGCTAGCGGTGTAGTGTTAACTCGAGGCTTTGGCCAGTACTTGCACCTTTACCCGAAACAGGTTTGGGATAGGGAAGTCGAATCAGCATTAGGCGGCAGTATTCTCGATGAGAAGATAGCTGATCTGAATGTGAAGTTCCGACGAGGCAAGACCGAGGCAGAACTTGACCAAAAACAAGGTCGAGTAACAATCGAGCAGCACCTACTTGATTATGCCGGGATAAACAAAGAACTGGTTGCAGTAAGGGCAGGCGCATATTGGCGCATCATTCCGCCCGAGGCTGACGTTTAGAAAAAAACATCCGCATCAGCACCTTAACAATTTGATAAACTGAAACAATAAACGGAAACTCTCGAGATCAACTATCTGGTAGTTAGGCAGTGGGCTACGGAACCACATTAAAAAATTCGCGCACCTTGTTTACAAAAAAACACACCTCCCAAAAAACTCCACCTCACACATAAGTCTCTCAACCGAATGAAGATAAAGTAGATTGTGATTTGCCTCTGGCAACCACTACTTTTCGTTCGGACACTTATAAATCAAAAACAAACACACCAAAAAAACAAACAGCCATAGCTACCAGTTAGGTGATCTCGAATCGTCCACTATGTTATCATAAGGGACGAATGAGTAAAGAACAGACCCCAAACAATTTGTTACATGTTCCAGTTTTGCTTGAAGCGACGCTTGAATCATTAAGTCCGACAGAAGGAGAGAGTTATCTTGACCTGACTGCTGGATATGGTGGGCATGCTAATCGTATCTTGAGCATTACTGGTAATTATGCCGAATCTGTCTTGGTTGATCGTGACGACTATGCGGTAAAACGCTTGGAAGCATTTTCAAACAAGGGGACAAGGCTTCTGCATACTGATTTTGTTGCTGCCGCAAGGCAGTTGATCGAAGAGGGGCAGAAATTTAACATAGTATTAGTTGATTTGGGGGTGTCATCACCACAACTCGATCAGTTCGAGCGAGGGTTTTCCTTTACAAACAGTGGCCCGCTAGATATGCGAATGGACCGACGCCAGGCTAGAAGCGCACAAACGCTTGTAAACACCGCCTCGGAACAGGAATTAACGCGTATCATTACCCAATACGGCGAAGAGCCGACGGGTTTAGCTAAGACAATTGCTAAGGCGATTGTCGTTAACAGACCACTGTCTACAACTGGAGAACTCGCCGACCTGATAAAACACTCATATCGTGGCAAATGGAAAAAAATCCATCCAGCCACACGCACCTTTCAAGCACTCCGGATTGCAGTCAACGATGAGCTACGGCAAATCGAAGACTTGTTGCCACTCTTGCCCGACCTATTAAAACCAGGCGGGCGAGTGGGCATCATTAGCTTTCACAGCCTAGAGGACCGTTTAGTCAAAATGTATTTCAGAGATCAATTTGACGAAGGACTCGAAGCCGTATTGCAGCCATTGACCAAAAAGCCAATCGCAGGGGACATTTACGACGCTCACAACCCGCGTGCACGTAGCAGCAAGCTACGAGTCGCTGTGAAAAAATAAAACAAACAAAAAAAAGGGGGCAAAAAATATGCCAAAACACATAGCGGTACAATACGCAGACATCGCGCAGATCGTGACTGTTCGCGTTAAGTAACAATTTTTAGCCCCGCCCCCTTAGGCGGGGCACCATAAAAACAAACATAAAAAAGAAATTATATTAACAATGTATTATCAACGTACCCAAAATTTTAGCAGTCGACGTCAGCAGAATTGGTCACGTAACCAAAACACTGTTGCTTTTGTTTCAGCTATCAAACTTGGACCTGTGACGCATACTGTGCTTGTTGCACTGATGATTACGGTACTTGGATTGATATATTTGACGCAAGCAACCCGTGCAACCAGTTATGACTACGAAACTCAAAAGATCGATAGTCAGATTGCAGAATTGAATACGCAAAAAAGCGATTTACAGATTGAAAATGCACGGTTAACTGCGCTTCAGGCTGTCAAGAATAGTAGCGTCGCTTCGACAATGGTGGCTCCGACTTCGACAAATTACGTTGCTCAATAGGGCACTTATGAATTTAGAACTCCAAAAAGGCAGTCGTTCAAAGATATTAGCGGCTATAGTGTTTGGCACTATGGCTATCTTTGTTGTTAGGCTGTTTTATTTGCAGATACTTCAACACGATTATTATGTAGGGCTAGCCAAAGAGACTCAAGTAAAGCGTTTAACAATTCCTTCGAAGCGTGGTCTTATTTATGCACTGGATGGTCAAACGCCCGTGCCTTTGGTAATGAACCAGGAAGTGTATACGGTTTTTGCTGATCCATTAATTGTTGTTGAAGACGACAAAATTATTAATACCATTAAACGTATCGCTGGTGGTAACGCACGTGACAATCTACAAGCATTATTAGACAAAAAGGATAGTCGTTATCAAATTTTGGCCACTAGAGTTACAAGATTACAGGCAGATAAAATTAAGGCCGAAGATTTAAGTGGTATTGGTTTCCAAGAAATTTCCGAAAGGGTATATCCTGAAGGTTCGTTGGCGGCTCAGACATTAGGGTTTGTAAATTTTGAAGGCATTGCAAGTTATGGAATTGAAAGTAAATTAGATAAACGACTAACTGGTACGGATGGGTTATTGCAATCCGTAACAGATGTTAGCGATGTACCACTGACAATTGGCAATGATAACATTAATCGACCACCGGTTAATGGCGAAAATATAGTTCTTAGTATAGATAGGAATATCCAGTCGCATGTTGAACAGGCATTGGCTGATGGTTTGAAACGGACTGGCGCAACCAGAGGCAGCGCGATTATGGTGGATCCTCAATCTGGAAAAATTTTAGCTATGGCGAATTTGCCAACATATAACCCAGCAAAATTTAATGAAGTAAAAGATGCGGCAGCTTTTAATAATGGTGTAGTTTCGGCCCCATACGAACCCGGGTCAGACGTCAAGACTTTGACAATGGCAACTGGTATCGATAAAGGCGTAGTAACTGCAGATGCAACCTATAATAATACAGATTATATTCAAATTGATGACCGTACAATAACAAACGCTACACTGGGCCAAACAGGAATAATTACGTTTCAACATGCTTTGAATTGGTCACTAAACACTGGATTTGTTACAGTTGCTGAGAGGCTAGGGGATGGCAAAAGCATTACTCGTGGGGCTCGTGATATTATGTATGATTATTTTTACAATAAATTTCACTTGGGACAATTAACTGGCGTTGAAGTATCTGGTGAAACCACTGGTACGGTCATTTCACCTGCAACCGAAGAGGGCAACGCTGTGCGTTATTCAAATATGGCGTTTGGTCAGGGGTTAGATGTGACAATGGTTCAGGTGGCGGCGGCATTCAGTTCGATTACTAACGGTGGAAAATACTATAAGCCAACCGTTTTAGCGGGGGTTGTAGACAAAGATGGTGCTTATATTGCCAACAAAACATCAACATCATCAGTTGCAATATCAAAATCAGCAGCCGATCAAGTACGTGAAATGACTCATGTTGCCAGAAACACATTCTTTTCAAGTGTTGACAAACCTGGATACTACATAGGTGGTAAGACTGGCACATCTCAGGTGATAAAAGACGGGAATTATTCAACAGATGAGACAATTGGAACATATTTGGGCTATGGTGGCACCGAAAATGTGTCAAAATATGTCATAATGGTACAGGTGTCTGGTGACCATAAAACCTTACAAGGTGCAAGGGATGCGTTGCCAATCTTTACGGATATTTCCAACTGGATGCTTGAATACATAAAATTACAACCAAAGGGGTAATATGGATAAATTATTGACTAATTTGACACATGAGCTAACTGGAACATTCTTGTTAAGTTTGGGCGCATTTTTGTTAGCGATGTTATTTACGCCAATATATACATTTATTGCTTACAGATACAAGTTTTGGAAAAAACAGCGAACAACCAGTACAACTGGCGAGATGCTTCAGATATTTAATAAATTACATGCTGACAAATTCAAACGTAACATCCCAACGATGGCTGGTGTTATCTTTGTGTTGGCGATTACGATTGTGACGTTGGCGTTTAACATGAACAGGGGTCAAACATGGCTGCCGTTGGCGGCACTTATTGGCGGCGCTTTTGTAGGATTATTGGACGATATTATCAATGTTCGCGGCAATGGCAACGGTGTTGCTGGGTTGCGTTCAAGCTTAAAGTTCGTAATGATTTCTGCTATTGGGCTAGGCCTTGGATGGTTCTTTTTTACAAAACTTGGTTTTACCGCAGTTCACGTTCCATTTTTGAACGATTACACTTTGGGTTGGCTAATTATCCCATTGTTTGCGTTTGTAGTTGTGGCTACCAGTAACGCAGTTAATATCAGTGACGGTTTGGACGGTTTAGCTGGTGGGTTGTTGTCGATTAGTTATGGTGCGTTTGGAGTGATTGCATTATTCCAATCACAAACTTTTTTGGCTGGATTTTGCTTTACGGTAGTTGGTGCATTGCTGAGTTATTTGTGGTTCAACATCTATCCTGCGCGCTTTTTCATGGGTGATGTTGGTAGTTTTGCGCTTGGAACATCACTGGGTGTTGTTGCGATGCTAACAAACACATTGTTCCTATTACCAATTATTGGATTAGTATTCGTTGCCGAAGCTGGATCAAGTCTAATACAAATTTTAAGTAAGCGCATATTCAAGCGCAAGATATTTATTTCAGCGCCAGTTCATCAACACTTACAAGCAACCGGTTGGCCTGAAACAAAAGTTACTATGCGCTTTTGGGTTATTGGATATGTCATGGCATTTATCGGTGTATTTTTGGCTTTGGCTGGAGGAAATATCTAACTGTGACTGCATTAGGGTTGGGGCGCCAAAAAACTATTGCGAAACTCTCTGAGGAGGCTCAGTTTGCCGATATGACGACGGTTCGCCGTCATCGCCCTGATTATCAGATTGTGCTTTATATGGGCCTTCTGATGCTGATTGGGTTGGTGATTATGTATGCTATTGGCCCGCAGCGTGCCAATGTTTTAAACAATGCATACGGCAGTAATTATGACAGCACGTATTTTTTTGCGAAACAAATGTTTAGTTTAGGATTTGCGTTGGCAGCTTTTGCGGCGTTAGCGTTAATACCATACACATTGATAACCCGGCACGCTGGTAAGATTGTGATGATTGCATTAGGCGCCTGTGCTCTTTTGGCGATTGCTGGCTGGACACACTGGGGGATAGCACAACAATCATTAGGTGCAACTCGATGGTTTAATCTGGGGCCACTCGGTAGTTTACAACCGGCCGAGATGTTGAAGTTTGCGATTCTGATATTTACAGCTGGTTTTTTGGGCGGTAAAGCTAAACAGGGGAAGCTGAATGATACCGAGGCTACGCTGGTTCCGCTGGCAATTTTAACAGGTATATCACTGTTATTTATTGTTGTCATTCAAAAAGATTTAGGCACAGGAATTGCGCTAGTTAGTATCATAGCCACAATGTTGTTAGCTGGAGGAATAAATATCAAAAACACGGCTGTTATTTCATTAGTAATAATTGTTGTTGGTGGTTTGATGATTGTTAGTGCGCCACACCGTATGGAACGAATAGCGGCGTTTTTGAAGGGCGATAATACTTCAACGAGTGCTGACGCGGACAGCTATCATGTCGATCAGGCTAAATTATCGATTGGTTCGGGTGGACTTTTTGGCGTTGGAGTTGGCAATAGTGTTCAATCAACTGGATATTTGCCAGAGGCAATTAATGACTCGGTCTTTGCCATTATGGGAGAGACTTTTGGTTTTGTAGGACTAGTGACGATATTAGCGTTATTCGTAGCGCTGTTGATGCGTCTGTTGAAGGTAATGGATCATCTAGTCGATATTAGGTTGAAATTGCTTGTTGCTGGTGTCTTTGGTTGGTTCGGCGCACATGTTATTCTTAATGTAGCCTCTATGATAGGAATTGTCCCATTAACAGGCATCACGTTACCGTTACTTAGCTTTGGTGGAACTAGCATGTTATTTATCACAGCGGCTTTAGGACTAGTTTTCCAGCTATCACACTATACAGTTCATCCATCAAGATTAAAGGAGGCACAACATGAGGATTTTAGCAGTCGGCGGGGGATCGGGCGGTCACGTTACACCGGTCGTAGCGGTTCTACGCGAGCTTAAACATACATATCCCAAATCAAAAATTCAATTTTGGTGTGATAGAAAATTTGCAGCTCAATCGCGTGCCATAATGGGTCATTTTGATTCTAGTATTCCAGTTCATACAATTTTGGCTGGCAAATATCGTCGATATAATCATGTATCTATAATCCGTCAATTATTGTGGCCATCAGTCGTTATTTTGAATATCAGAGATGGTTTTTTGGTTGGTCTAGGTTTTTTACAAAGCATTATTAAACTTATAATTTGGCGACCAGATGTAGTATTCACCAAGGGTGGATTTGTATGTTTGCCCGTGGGGATTGCAGCAAAAATACTGCGAATTCCACTAGTTATTCATGATTCTGACGCTCATCCAGGGTTGACTAACCGTGTACTAGGGAAGTGGGCTACACTGATTGCCACTGGTGCACCTCTGGAGTTTTATTCATATCCAGCCGAAAAATCACGTTATGTCGGCATACCAATATCATCTGATTTTCATGAATTTTCTAGTGATGAACGATTCGCTGCCAAGAAACAGTGGGGGATTAGCCAACGTCATCCCTTAATAGTTGTGACCGGTGGTGGGCTAGGAGCAGGGCGTATTAATAATGTTGTAACTTTAATGTTAGATGATTTATTGAAATTAGGGTCGGTTGTCTTGGTTTCGGGAACTGGTCAATATGATGAACTGCGATCGATTACGCCGCCCAATAGCGATAGGTTCCAATTGCACTCGTTTATATCCAAAGATATGGCCACACTGTTGGGCGCAGCTGATGTCGTAGTAACACGAGCTGGCGCTACGACAATACTTGAACTGGCAGCATTGGCAAAACCAACCATACTGATTCCAAATGGCAAACTTACGGGTGGTCATCAGCTAAAAAACGCAGCCGTTTACCTGAAAAAAGACGCTGTAGTTGTTGTTGATGATAACGAAATGCTAGAAGCACCTCAGTTATTAGTGTCCGCAGTCCAAGATGTTTTGTCTAATCCCAGCAAGGCGCACAAGATGGCGCAGGCATTTGCATCGTTTGTACGTCCAAATGCGGCTCGTGATGTAGCGGATATGATTATATCTGTCATTAAATAGACTATAATAATCATAAGAACTATGCGCGTCCCGTTAGAGCTTAAGAAACGAATGTCTCTATGGGTAAAAATTTATATAAAGAAAAGGCTAAGCTCTAACGGGATGAATTTATTTACTAAAAAGAAATCTGATATACCTGCGCGCAGGCAGGTTGATTATGACGTTCGTCCACAGGCTCAACCAGCTACCTCGAACATTTTTAGGCGTAACCGCACATTAACTGGCACAACTTCAAATAATATGGGTAGCGCTGGCATTAGATCTGATCTGGAATCATCGCGAACCCATGCTCATAATTTGACTAATCATCGCCGTAAGATATTGGGTGTTTTGGCGATTGTGTTGGTATCGTCTGCATTTTTATGGACACTGATTAGTAATTTTACTGCTGCTGTAGCTGTCAGCGTGCCGTCAGCAGTTATTTCAAAATCAATTGATAAATCACGTTATGAAAAAATCATTCAAGAATATCTGGATATTAATCCGATGGGACGATTCCATTTTATGCTGGATCAATCGGCTTTAAGTACGTTCGTATCTGAAAAGATGCCAGAAGTATCAAGTGTCGTGCAAAAAAGCATGTTAAGTATTGGCCAGACTGATTTTGCTATCACAATGCGAACGCCAATTGCAGGGTGGAAGATTGGAAGCAAACAATACTATGTTGATTCAAAGGGCATATCGTTTGAACAGAATTATTTTGCATCACCAACAGTTCAGATTATTGATAACAGCGGCGCATCACCTACTACTGGTGCGGCAGTAGTTAGTAACCGTTTGTTGAGCTTTGTAGGCCGCGTAGTGGCCGAAGCCAAGACTAGTGGATATATAGTTACCCAGGCTATCCTACCCCCTAATACGACTCGAGAATTAGATATAAAATTCAAAGGCAGTAATTCATATATTAAATTGTCGATAGATCGTCCAGCAGGGGAGCAGATAGAAGATATGGACAGGGCAGTGAAGTATTTGGCTGGTCGTGGTTTTAGCCCAGGATATATTGATGTTCGAGTTAGTGGCAAAGCATTTTATAAATAAATACATATAAAATGGAGTACTCCGCTCTACTACCTTAGTGTTCTATATTTGTTCTAAAAAATGATGTTGTCGTAGATATATAAAAACACGAAAAAAACATATTCTAATATACATTTCAGAAAAAGCAAATGGGCGAGCGGGCGATGGGAGAGTCAGGCTTAAACTCAGCCTGGACTGTGGAAAACTGTGAAAATGACATTATAGCCAGAATACATAGATCCAGTTAGCCATACGTATATTAAATGTAGTTATATAAATAAAAAATAGTTAGTAAAATAAAAAACAACACTGTGTATTAATTGACAGAAGTGTTCGTCCCTACTGCAAGGGTGAAACACTGAATATATGGTATATAACAGACGTATTCGAATACCTGTTATGGCAATATATCTAATGTCGTAAAAGATATATTGTGCGACGTTAAGTCTGTGTTTGATTCATGAACGTGCATTGCTTTATTCTCGGCATATATCACTATCATTATCCAACTCGTTTATTAACTACGTTCTGTTTGTCATGTCGCCCGACTTTTATCGCACCATGTTTTATATGACCTTGAAATTATAAATTCGATTAATCAAATAATGTATTTATAGCTGCGCCCGGTATTGTTGTTCTGGCTATGTCGCTTGCTTAATTGTAACCGTATATATAGTGTTCTAAATTTGTTCTATGTTCTGTTTATAATATAAGCACTACATTGGAAGGTAGTGCTTATATAAATATGTTGCTGGTAGCTACTTTTTGATTGAGTCGAGGAAAGCGTTTATTTTTTCAACCAAATCTGGACCTTCGTAGTCAGATTTAATTAGGTATAGGTCGGCACCGTTTGCCATTGCCTTTTGTTTTTCTTGTTCTTGAGTTAGGTTAGATACAACTACGACTGGAACGCTAATAGTTGTATTGTTTTTAAGAGCTTCCAAAAATTCAAAACCGTTCATTTCTGGCATCATGATATCCAAAAGAACTACGTCTGGTTTATAATCGACAATTTCTGTGATGCCGATTAGGCCGTTTCCACTGATTTTGACTTCGTATCCCCCACTTTCAAAGGAGAATTTATAGATTTGTTGTAGGTCGTCATTGTCTTCTACTATTAAAATCTTGCGTGTAGTTGTACTCATAATGTTTATATTATACCCTATTATTTAAGTTATTGTTCAAGCGGTTTCATATTGTCTATTATAGTCTCCCCCATCGGCACCGTAAAGTAGAATTGACTGCCGGATCCTGGCGTACTTTTTACCCAAATCGTGCCACCAAGCGCCTCTATTATACCCTTGCAAATTGAAAGCCCAAGACCAGTTCCGCCAGTTTGTCTGTGTAAAACACTATCTACCTGTGAGAACTTCTTAAATAGACTATTAAGAGATGATGGTGGTATGCCAAGACCAGTATCTGATATACAAACAATGACCATATGCCTTTCGGCATTTATAGAATTGGTAATTGTCACCTTGCCGCCAGATGGGGTAAATTTGTATGAATTACCAAGTAGATTTAATATAACTCGTTCGAGTTTATCTGGATCTGTTTTGACGATAGTCTGGT
>Ga0334722_10000887_pt1 | contig 40897 bp, 44 predicted proteins | sample C3_bottom_MG_FD_207210 | JGI IMG/M metagenome (GOLD analysis project Ga0334722, IMG submission 207210) | Sediment microbial communities from Yellowstone Lake, YNP, Wyoming, USA - C3_bottom | ecosystem: Environmental > Aquatic > Freshwater > Lake > Sediment | place: USA: Wyoming | collected...
ATACTAATTTGATCATCACTGGCGGAGTTGACGATGTTTGGGTTAACCCCTCCGGGGAATTGATCATAGTAGACTACAAAGCCACCGCCAAGAACAGCGAAGTAACGCTAGATGCCGATTGGCAGATCGGTTACAAACGCCAAATGGAAATTTATCAGTGGTTATTTAGAAAGAATGATTTTAAAGTTGCCAATACCGGCTACTTTGTTTACTGCAACGGACGAACTACCCAAGAATCATTTGATGGTAAACTGGAATTTAATATCAAAGTTATCCCATATAAAGGCAATCCCGATTGGGTTGATGATACTGTCAAAGAAATATGGGATTGTCTAAACAATGACACCATTCCTCAACCTAGTCCTGACTGCGAATTTTGTAAATATCGACAAGCCAGCCATAGGTTCGATTAAATGATACTATAGGTTAGTGTTAAAAAAGTTACCACATCATCTTAAGACCTACCTTACTTTAATTATCATATTTTCTTTTATTCTGGTTTGTATTTGGCCTAATAGTGAATATTTATATTACCCTTTAGGTATCTCAATAGTATTACTGGTGACCAACCTTATGCTTCATCTGTTTCTTTCTCCTTTAAGATCGTTATTTCAACTTATCAAAAAAATCAAATGGCCGGTGATTCAAAAGTTTGTCAAATTTATTGAACGGCTGATTCATCCATATTATTTGTTTCCTATAAAACTGGTTACCTATTCTGCTTTTTACTTTATTAAACTATCAATCAAGACAATTATTGAGTTGGTCAAAATCATTATCGATACGATTAAATTTCCATTTAAAAGTCTCAGAAATTTTATTAAATCGTTATTGATAATGGGCCTTGTTATCTATATCGCTGCTTCATTATTCGTTATTGTCGACTATATTCGAACTCAATATGGCTATTATGGTAAGTTTCTTTGTTCCTATGGTACCGCGGAAAAATTAAAAAAATCTGTAGTCCGTATTGTTGGTGGTTACTCTGAAGGCACTGGTTTTTTTATCTCCAGTAATCAAGTATTAACCAATTTCCACGTTATTGCTGATGAACCAAGTCCAAAGATTATTTTTCCTGATGGAAACTTTATAACACCAACTAAAATTACCGGGGACAAAGATGCTGATTTGGCTATACTTTTCACTAAAGATAATTATCCTGATATGGTGATGCCTTTGCCGGACAGTGTGGTTATAAAAGACCAAGAGCCATTATTGGCAACAGGTTATCCAATGGGAACAGATCTTGTTGGTAGAGCAACCGTATTGAGGGGTCATTTTGTTGATTATCGAGTTTCTAAAAGTACGCCGGTGGGATACCTGCAAACTGATCTATCTTTAGTAGAAGGAATGAGCGGCGGGCCCCTAACCGATCAATGTGGGTCGGTCGTTGGAATAAATACGGCTGGACTGGCCGGTTTGTCAATGTTTATATCTGGTAATGGAGCAAAAAACATAATCCCTAAATTTACCGACCAAGAAATTACTAAAATTAAGGTTGATCCAAGCAAGTCTCCCGAAGATGCAGTCAAAGCTTTTTATACCTATCTTAAGGCTAGACAAATGGATGATGGTTTTAAATTGTTGAGTCAACAATATCTCCAAAAAACTAATTATGAAGAATGGACTGCTCGGTTTAAAGATATCCTTGACGTTGATGTTATTAGCACTCAAAAGTTTGAGAAAACAACTGATACCGTGTCGATTAAATTTGGCACTAAAAACTGGGTAGGAAACGAAGTCGAGTATCACTACTACGAAGGCACTTGGCAAACAATATTTGAAGGCGGTGTATACAAAATGCTAAAAAGCAATATCAAAGAGGTTAAGGAGCCGGGTTACGATTGGTTTTATGAATAATATGTTAAAAGATTTTTTATCTAAATCATTTAATCTATTTATTAGAGTTCTAAGCGCCGTCCATAAATTTTTATACTTCGGAAATTTTAAGAAAAAACATATTACTTACGGATTTGTAAATGGTAAATTTGTGATTACCAGTGTTGATCATTATGACTATATTACCGAAGTTCAAAAGAAAATTCTTAAGTTTGCTAAAAAATATGACCGTGAAACGTTCATAAAGATGGTTCTGACAGAGGCTCTAACGGGATGTAATTTTGTTATATTTTCACCACCCGGTAATGATAATAAGTATGTCCAGTTTTGGACTGGTGATCACTCACTAAAATATGATTTTTGCGCCATTAAGACTAATGGATTAAAGAAATATTATTACCCGATATTGGGGTTGCTTAGCGAGTTTGAGTTTGTAGACGACAAGATCCCCAACTATACGGGTAAAAAGTATTTTGAAATTGCCAAAACTAAAGATATGATCACAGTTGATGCCAATTTTAGGATCGATATTGACTCGGCGACCAAATTTACCGAAACGATTTTCAAACAGATCTATAAAGTTAAAACCAATAAATTAATCGTCAAAGTGGAATAGTGATATCCTGTAATTATGAATACTATTGACCCCCTCACGGAAGTTGACCCGTTATTTAATGATGTTGTTAAATTTGTAATTGACACGGGAAAGGTGAGCGCCACTTATATTCAACGACGATTCAACCTTGGTTATGCTAGATCAGCTAGACTGCTTGACCAATTAGAAGAAAACGGAATTGTTGGTCCATTTAACGGAGCTAAACCAAGAGAGATTTTAACCAAAAACATGAGTGATCTTGATAAAGAAAACCTTAAAATAAACATTGCTAAAACTAAAAGAAAACAACAGATAGAAGAAATGATGAAATTGGTTTATCGATTCTTAAAAATATTATTAATTACAGGTTTACTTTATTTGGTGAGCACATTGGTCGGTTTTGAAATAACCGTATTCTTGGGTATAGCATTTGTTGTTGAAAACATAATTTCAAAACGATCTGTTTGGGAGTGATGGAGGGTGCAAAAATACTTGAAATGTAGGTAACTATGTAGAGTAGTAGATAACTTATTTGCAAGCAAAAGATAACTTTTGAACTATAATGTTGCTTCGTCGGCCCGCCTTAATAATAGACTAATTAACGATAGGTATTCTAATGCTTTTTCCCTATCTTTGAGATTAATAATGCTGTGACCTTTAGGATCTCTGATGCCTTGCATAACCCCGGTATATATTTGCATTGAACCGGCTTGTTCGTCTTTATCAGACTGATCTGTCATTTTGTTAAACTTTAGTATTGGTTTGTTGGCACTAAAAGCTGATTGCATCAAAGGAACACCAGAAATTGTTAGCCCCGACTTTTTCTTCACCAAATTTTCTAGAACTTTACATCCTTCAAATATGGCTTGAGAATAGTGGCCATTAACGAATAGTTCTTTAGCCACAAATACAAGCGATTTATGAAATTTCCTGTCCCGAAATAATTTATCGTTTACCACCGGTTTTGACACTTTATCAAGTTTCATTTTTTTCGTTAATTCATCATGTTGTTTTTTAGGAAAACGATATTTGAACTTACCTATTTTTTTCTTAAAATAAACAGAGCTTTTAGATACAGTTTTCGCAGTAATATAATCTAGAATGTCTAACCTGCCACTGTTTCCAATGGCCGTAAACTCGTCATAAAGATAAATTTCTTTATTTTTACCCGCGAGTTGGTATGGTACTTCAGGAATCCACCCTCCATCTTCAATTAATCTGGAAAATAAGCTGTTGGAGGTGGCTTCGGAAATAATCGAAGCAAGAAGTCGCAGGTTTTCTCTTGTGTATTCAAGCTTTTTTAAATTAGGCATTTGTACTTATTTTTTATTTTTAAATGTATTGAAGTCCATTGTTTTCTCCTGTTTATTAACAAACCAGAAATGGTCTTCGGTTATCCCAAAAATATAGCAAAACTCAGCCCATACTTTGTAGGCAATAGTTTCGGGGGTTTGGTCTCCTCTCTTTAGAAAGACATCTCTATCGACCGCAGGTCCTAAAAAGTCCAATCGACCAGCGGACGAAATCCAGTTTATATCTAAAACTAGTTCAATTATCTTTCTCTCGGGTTTAAATATATGAATTTTATAAATGATCCCAGACGGTTTTTTAGCTAGGTGTTCCGATATTTTATTTGTAAAGTTGACAAAGTTGGATATAAGTTCAGCCGCAGCTAAACCATTAAATTTAAAGGATTCGTTTGGGTCTTCGTTTTCAATGCCATGTCCGTAGAAATCCTCACTAGCGGCGAAGATAATTTGACCATCTCTAAATATCCTAATAATTTTTCTTTCTCCGTTGGTGATTTGCAAATACTCACCGGCAACTGGTTTTGCGCGTCCGAGTGTCCTCAAGTCCCACCCCATATTTCTAAAACTAACCGGATTCTCGATGTACTTAGTTAATTCTGATTCCCCTCCAGCGAATAAATCCTTAACTTCATTTGGTTGAGGTCTAAATGAGCTAGATATGGCAAAAGTGGTGAAATCCTTGAAATCGGAAAAATTCTTAATGTCATTTACCCTACTTATTTCTTCGGAGGTGAATGTTTGATGAACTTCATTGGCGTTTTTTTCTAAAAGATAGGTCCTTATCGCTTCTCTGATCAGTTCACTTCTATTCCTAATTTCAACTTCAGCCTGCTTATCAACCGCTCCCAACAATTCCTCGGATAAAGTTATATTTATTACTTGGTTTTTTCTCATGAACTTATTGTACACACATGTATGTGTATTTACAAGTATTGTGTTTACCCAATTGATGTACTTCCTTTTTAAAGTGTCTTATTTGTGCTGAATTCACTTTAGAATTCAGCAAAATGTTATAATCCCTAAATGCTATGAAACGGTTTCCCGCCGTCGAGCTGACTACGTTGAGTAGTTCCGGCACTCTCCGTTAAGAAGAAATTAAGAAGTAACTAGGGTGGTACCACGCAAGCTCGTCCCTAAGACGGGCTTTTATTTGGTTAATAATATAAAATCAACTTATGCTCTACTCAAAACTATTTGGTAAAACCAGCAAAACTATCACTCGTGATGCAGTAATTGCGAGTCACAGGCTTTTAGTCCAAGGTGGATTTATTCGCCAATTATCCACTGGTCGTTACACCATGCTTCCTTTGGGATTTAAGGTTTCCAAAAAGATTGAAGAAATTGTTCGTGTCGAAGTCGAAAAAACTGGTGCACAAGAATTAATTGTTCCCACCCTGCATCCAATAGAATTATGGCAACAAGCCAATCGGGATAAAAAATTTGGTAGCTCAATGATGAGAGTGGTCGATCGAAATGGCGCTGAATTTACCTTGAGCGCTACTGCTGAAGTGGTTATGCTTGATTTAGTTAAACAATTTGCACCTAGTTATAAAGATTTGCCAATCAACATTTTCCAATTCTCCCAAAAATTTCGTGATGAGGCTCGTCCCTCTGGTGGTCTTTTACGCGTCAAAGAATTTGTCATGAAAGACGGTTATTCTTTTGACGTTGATGAAACTGAACACCAAAAAATATACAAAGCTTACTGGAAAGCCTATGAAGACATTGCCAAAAAACTTGACTTAAATATTACTATCGTCGAATCAGACAATGGTGCCATTGGTGGAGCCATCTCACATGAATTCATGGTTGAAACCGATGTTGGTGAAGATACTATCGTTAAATGTTCATGCGGTTATGCTGCCAATTTGGAAAGAGCCGTTTTTGTTAAAGAATCAATTAATTTAAGCGATACGGAAAAAGAATTGACTGAAGTTGAAGCTGTTCGCGGGACTACTATGGAAGACGGAGTCAAGTTACATGGTTTACCCCTTAATCTCCAAATCAAAGACGTCATGTATGTTGATGAAAAAGGCCGTTTTATTTTAGCCATAATTCGGGGCGATTATATGGTCAACGAAACTAAACTTAAAAATTTAGTTCAATCCATTGAATTGCGCCATACTACTGAAGAAGAAATTACCGATATTCTTCACTCAGTTCCCGGTTTTATTTCACCAGTGGGTATCAAGCAAAATGTTGATCCAAAACATGAATTAATTATAGCTGCCGACGATTCTCTACGAACTGTAAAAAATTGTTATGGTGGTTCCAATAAAAAAAATATTGATTTATTAAATATCAATATTGATCGGGATTATAAACCGGATTTTGAAGGTGATATTGCTGCTGCCACAGAAGGCAATATTTGTGGATCTTGTAAAAAAGAAAAACTTCAATTGACTAAAGCTGTCGAGTTTGGAAATATATTTAATATTGGCTTCGCTTATTCAAATCCGATGGATGGAAATTATGTCGATAAAGACGGTGGTTTGAAAAAAATCTATATGGGTTCGTATGGTATTGGTATAGGTCGAGCACTTGCATCTATTGTCGAGACTCATCATGATGACAAGGGAATTATTTGGCCTAAATCTATCGCCCCCTATCAGTTTCATCTGATTGGTTTAGATTTGTTTGATGAAGATATCAGAAATCAAGCTACTGACTTATACCAAAAACTGTTAGATTCGAATATTGATGTTCTTTTTGACGACCGTCTTGATGTCATGCCTGGGGCAAAATTTGCTGATGCTGATTTAATTGGAATTCCTATCAGGTTAGTTGTGAGCAAAAGGAGCCTAAGCCAGGGTGGAGTTGAGATTAAAAATAGATCAGAGAAAGAATCAAAAGTTATTCCCATAGAATCGGCTATTCAGTCTCTAAAATAACAATAAACAACGAAAATGGTTTTCATCAATTTTAAGTTTTACGGTATGATTCGTATATTTTGGTGTTATAATAGGACAAATGAGAGAATCTCAACTTTTTCTTAAAACAAAAAGAGAGGCGCCAAAAGGAGTGGATAGTGTAAATCATGAATTACTTGTTCGAGGTGGTTTTATTGACCAATTAACTGCCGGGTCTTGGACACTTTTGCCATTAGGATTGCGAGTGATAAATAATATCAACGGAGTAATTCGAGAGGAAATGAACAACATTGGTACTCAAGAAATTTCAATGCCATTACTTACTCCAAGAAGTATTTGGGATGAAACGGGAAGATGGGAAAAGGCAAAGGACATCATGTACCAGTTCACTGATAGTCGACATAAACAACACGGTCTCGCATTCACTCACGAGGAAGTTGCTGTAGATCTGTTAAGAAAAACCGTAAGAAGTTATCAGGACCTGCCACAAGCGATTTATCATTTTTCAACAAAGTTTCGGAATGAACCAAGGGCAAAAGGTGGAATATTAAGAGGCAGAGAATTTATCATGAAAGATCTATATTCAGTCCATTCAACTGAAAAAGACTTAATGAATTTCTATGACAAGGTCAAAAGTTCATACTCAAAGATATTTGAACGTCTGGGTATTGGAGTTAGGGTTATTGAGGCTTCGGGAGGAGTTTTTACCAACAATCACACTCATGAATTTCAAGTTCCGGTCGGAATTGGAGAGGATACTATTTATTTTTGTAGACGCTGCGACTGGGGACAAAACAAAGAGATTTTCAACGGAGCGGCAGGTGATGTCTGCCCCAAATGCGAGAGGGGTAAAGTAGATGAATCAAAAGCAATTGAGGTAGCAAACATTTTTCCCTTAGGAACTTGGTTTTCTGAAAAAATGAATTTCTTTTTTGAAGACAACAATGGTCAAAAAAAACCGGTTTGGTTTGGTAGTTATGGAATTGGATCTACCAGAACTATGGGTGCATATGTAGAAATATCTCACGACAATAATGGGATTATATGGAATAAAACTTTGTCACCATTTGATGTTCAATTGATTGGTTTGCCAGGGGCTCAGGATATTGAACAGACTTATGAAAGACTAACAAGATCTAATTTAGATGTATTGTATGATGATCGGAATATTCCAGCTGGCCAAAAATTCGCTGATGCAGATCTAATAGGAATTCCTGTTAGGTTAGTAGCATCTGGGAAAACAAAGAATCAAATTGAATGGAAAAATAGAAATAGTAATAACGTGGAAATGTTAAATATCGAGCAGGTGGTTAGGCGATTGAAAACTCGCAAATAAACTATTGATTTTCAAATCATTTTAATACTGAATCTCAGTATTTTCTCAATACCATATAGACATTTTCCTGATCTACGTAGCCAATTGTTTTTAAATCTAATTTTTGTAGTCTCTCAACAGATGAAATTGGTGCTACATATACAATATTCTTTGCTGGTGATATTACTTCGTCGTCACTTTCAATAACCTGAACTGGAATCGGGCTGGTAGACCTGGTAGTTTCGGCTGAGTGTAGATATTGTCTAGTTGTTTGTATTAAATCTTGTGGGTTGACCCAGCTGGAAGCCATCGAAGTCCTTTGGGTAACATTTACTTCGTGCTTTCCATTGCTCAATAAAACGGGGATACCCATTGAACCAAATTTAGAGATTAAACTTTCACGACCATCTGCTCTAGCTTTAATGATTGAAAAAGGTAAATTTTCAATCTGACATCCCATATTCCTTGGTACTAGTACTTCCGCTGACGAAACAGAAGGTTGAAGAACAAATCCGTGTTGATCAGAATTGTTGGCCAAATACGCAGCAAGAATTCTACTGGTAAATCCGCCATTATATTGAGATGGTCGGTGTTTCTTATTGTCACTTCCGTGAAAGTTAAAATCGACTATATCAGAATATTTTTTATCGACGACTCCTCCCCAGTAAATACTGCCAAAACTTTCAGAAAACGGAAAATATGCGTACAAAACGACAGGGCTATTATTATCTGGCTTTGATCTAACAGCAATTGAAGGAATATTTAGATCGGTTAACCATTTTTTTGCTAAATTCTCCATATTTGCCATTTCATTTTCTGCTTCTGTCCTAGTACTAAAATATGAATTTAATTCGTAAGAAGTGTATTCTGGACCTTTAATTAATGAAGACGGGTCACATTCACGATAGACAATTGACCTGGAGAATAATCGCAGTGGTAAATCTTTGTGAGAATTAACCATCGTTTTTGCGAGCGTAGTCGCTTGCATTTCCATGCTCCCGGATAAAAAGAACTCCCTTTTTTCATTTTTGGCTACAAATAGTCCTTTTCTGTGTAAATGATTTACAAAAGCTTCAGGTACCGATTGAGGCAATGTTACCTTTAAATACCCTCTATCTGTCAATTCTTTGACAAATTTACTGGCAATTCTTTCCTGAACTTCGGCCCCGTGTGGATATAAGGCATTTATGCCCTGGAGTGGATATCCGATATAGGCAAATTCCCCTTCTTTTACATGGTGATAAAAATCGCGTTCGTTCATATATTTGAAACTATCCTATATTAAGCTTAAATCTGAGACATTTTAAACTTGGATATATTATAACACTTCCTATGTTATCGTGTAATACAGATTTTGTACATCTTTCAACGAAGTCGATTTATGATCCTATATGTATATCTTTACAAGGTTTTTTCTACTAATTCCTGTTGAACCGAAAGTTGACTTGTTTCGTTCAAATTAACCAAATTGTGTTCTTTCATCCAATCAATGACGTTGATTCCTTGAATAAGACAATAAAAATCAATTATTTTTTCATCATTCGGTTTGAATTTAATTATGCTGTTTTTTAATTTTTCATATGTTTTAGGACTGTACCATTTCACTGAGGCGAAGTCGTATAAAGGGTCTCCTCCGATAGGATGATCGATATCTATTATTCCAACAATATCATCTGCCTTGTTAAAAAAAATATTGCCAGGGTTAAAGTCGACAAAAACTAATTGAGGGGTATTTATCTCATCTAAATATGATGATAACTTCTCGACTACATTATTTATCTTTATTTTGTTTTCTGTATTCAAGAATTTAGAATTGTTAACAATGCTGGATATATAGTCGTGCCAGCTTAAAAAAGAGCCTTCTAAGTTTGAATTTAGTGGGCCAAATTTTTTTAATTTTACTTGATGAATTCTAGTATAGGTATTGTTTAGATTAGTTAATGCTTTTGGCGATAATTCTTCCCAGCTATATTGGATTCCTTCTACAAATGACTCGGAAATATAAGACACTTCTTTATTACCTATGTTTTTGGTATCGACTAATATTTTTGGTGGAACTGGTATTCCAAGTGTGGTCAGTTTATCCAAAGAGTTCTTTTCGATGAGGTAGTGTTCCTGAGTATTAAAGTCGGGAAATTCATTTTTTGCTACCTTGTAAATATAATTTCCAACGCGGTATATGAAGTGCACCAAACCTTGGCTGTATGGTGTTTCTGAAATTAATAATTCGTCGAGTTGTCCAATCTTTTTCATTTAAGTGGTGTTATAATCTTAAAATATGAAACTAAAATCGATCTTACCTTATTTACTAGTAATTGCAATAGTAGCCGGTGTTTTTGGTTTAGTCAAAAGGACTGGACAAAATAGTAATCTTCAGGAGGTTAAACCCGATAAATTACGGGTTCAGGCAAGTTGGTTATTAAATGGAGAATTTGCTAATGTCTGTTCGGCAATAGTAAATGGTTATTACAAGGATAATAACTTGGATGTTGAATTGATTCCTGGTGGTCCATCCGGAGCTTCTTTTATTGTTGCCACCACAGCCATTGCTCAAGATCCAACATTAGATATTGGAATTGATGGAGATTTAGTGCCACTATTGCGCGGTGTGGCCAAAAGTAATCCGAATGAAAAATTGAATGTAAAAGCTTTTGCATCTTTTTGGGATGATAATCCCTATGGTTTCATGGTTCGGGCTGATTCTGGAATAAAAAGTATTAAAGATTTTGGTAAGAAGAAACCTAATGGTCAGAAAGTTAAAGTAGGGGTAACTGCCGATGCAGTAATTCAGGGCGCTATCGCTAATTATGCAGGGGTTAAAGAAAAAGATATTGATTTTGTCACTGTCGGTTTCGACGCTACACCATTAATTTCCGGTCAAGTTGATGCTCTGGCTGGGTATTGGACTACACAGGCATATGAGCTTGAGAAGGCCAACATACCATACACTTTTTTAAGTGTAAGTGAAATTCCTGGACTCAAACAACCCTCAATGATCGCAGTAGCATCAGTAAAAACATTGACTGAAAAAAAAGACCAGCTGGAAAGATGGTTGAAAGCAACAATTAAGGGTAGTGAATTTGTTGTTAGTAATCCCGAAGAAGCTGCGAAAAACATATTGGATACTCGTTGTGGCGGACCTTCTTTTAACGAAGCTCAAGAAGCTTGGTTGATAAAAAAGTCAGTACCATTATTTAAGAAACCAATTGGTATGATGGACGAAAAAATGATTGTAGATTATTCTTTGGCGTACAAAAATTTAGATCAAATTCCATTTGCTCCTGATAGCAATTCTTTTTTGGATTTTTCGATATTGACAGGTATTGGAATTAGCAATACAGATGCTAAAACTAAATAAAGTATCAGTATCTTTTACCGATAGCAAGCAAAGAGCTTTTGTTTTGGATGATGTCAATTTGACTATACAGGAGGGCAAATTTACTTCAATCATTGGAAAATCTGGTTGTGGCAAAACTACTCTGTTGCGGGTAATTGCTAAATTACAAAAGCCAACTGATGGAACGTTTTATTCTAAAAATCATTTAAAGAAAATAAAAGTAGGTTGGGTTCCCCAACAAGTAGTCTTACTTCCAAATAGTACAGTATTGAAAAATATTCTTTTACCAATAGAAATTACTGGACATAAATACAATCAAGACTTTTTAAATCACCTTCTCGTCAAGTATGGTCTTGTGAAATATGTAAATTTTTATCCAAACCAACTATCTGGTGGTCAGAAACAAATAGTATCGATCATTAGAGCTCTAATAGTTAACCCAGATTTATTACTTTTAGATGAACCATTTGCTTCGTTGGATTCATATACTCGGGAAAAGATTGATATAGAACTAGCAGATAAAATAAGGAGTGAAAAAATTACAACGGTAATGGTAACTCATTCGATAGAAGAGGCTGTATTTATGTCAGACAAGATTATTTTAATGAAGCCAAATTTACCTTCAAACATTAAACAAATATTTGATATTAGTTTTTCTGGTAAAAGAGATCTTGATCTAAAAAACACTCAACTATACACTGAATGGATTAATTTACTCAGAAACAAGTTATTAGATTCGATTGAGATAAATGATGAATTATAAAAATTTATTCATTAAATTAGCTTTATTTTTAATTTTTATATTAGTTTGGCAGTTAGCTCTATTACTGAATCAACATTTATCAGAAATTAATCATCAAACTTCGTTGCAGGCATTTATCCCGACACCCTCAACAATTGCAGACACAACATATAAAAACTTTGGTTTATTAACTTCTGAATTATTCGTAACAATCATTCGTGCATTTTTGGGAGTTTCGTTTGGTTTCTTGTTTGCATTGTTTATGGGAGTCCTGTTCTGGATTAAACCATCATTCAGAAATATAGTATTTCCAATCTTGTTGGCCGTCAACTCGTTTCCCATTGTTGGCTTTACACCGTTGATCATTATTACATTTGGCCAAGGTTCTTGGCTTGGAATTGTATTCGTCAGTAGTTTAATAAGTTATTTTCCAATGTTAATCGCGCTTGACCAGTCAATTTCATATGCCAGTAAAGACTTCTTCGAGTTAGGTCGAACTTGGGGTGCATCTGAGGGTGCTATTTTTAGAAAGATAGTAGTTCCTTTGTCTGTGCCGTATGTATTAAGTTCGCTAAAACTTGCTATACCTGCCAGTATTGTTGGAGCTACTTTGGGTGAGTGGTTAGGGACGAATCACGGTATTGGCCATTTGGTAATAGTATCAATGTATCAGTTAAATCCCGGTATGGTCTATGCTTCATTGCTACTCATTCTTGCTTTTAGTCTGACTATTGTAGGACTTATTTCAATAAAAGAAAACAACTATAGGCATTAGTATTTTAATTGAATAAGTTTATGTTTGGTATTACAATATCCCATGTATCCTGAAAACCTTAAAAAAGGTGAATCTGTAGGAAATATTTTGCTTGGATCTGAAAGGCTTGCTTTGGCTTATAATCTCGCTTCTGAATCTCACAAAGGTCAATTTCGAAAATCTGGTGAACCCTATTTTTATCACTGTGTCGAAGTTCTTAGAATTCTTCATAACGAATGGGGAATAAGGGATGAAAAATATTTAATTGCCGCACTTTTGCATGACACGGTTGAAGATACTGGTTTGACACTTAGTCAAGTTAAATCAGAATTTGGAGAAGAAACTGCCGAACTTGTTGAAGGAGTAACTAAATTAAACGAAGGAACTGATAAAGATACCCTTTCAAAAGTCCTGGACAAATCCTACATCAACCCGGGAGTAGCTGTAATAAAACTGGCAGACAGACTTCATAACATGCGAACTCTGGAGTTCATGAAACCAGAAAAACAAATTGAGAAGTCAACTGAAACACTCGATGTATATACCAGATTAGCTGAATCCTTGGGTATGTGGCAGGTAAAAAGAGAATTGGAAGATCTTTGCTTTAAATATCTAGATCCAGAGGGGTATGGACAAACCAAACAACAAATAGATTCTGATCCAAGATTAAACTCTTTGTTTTCAAGTTACATAAAAAGTAATGTCGATCAATTGTTAACTGAAAACGGATTTACTGGTAAGGTTGAATCTAGGACAAATGGATATTGGGCACTAAAGGTAAAGCAACGCCGACTGTCAATGCAGGGAAAATGTAGTCCTGATAGTTTTAGTGAAATTAATGATGTTACAAGTCTTCGAGTTAGGCTAGATTCGGCAGAAGATTGTTATAAGTTTCTAGAAATTGTTCATGAAAACTTGGGAGAAATGGTTGATTATGATCGGTTTGATGAATTTATCGGCGCCAACAAGCGGGTAAACGGGTATGAGGCTATCCAAACCACAATCAACTTTCCTCAAGGACCAGTGGAGATTGCTCTCCTGACTTATGAAATGGAAGAGTTTAATAATTGGGGTGTTGTTAGCTTAATTAAGAAAGGTGAGTCTGACTTGAGAGATTATGTTTTGAAACTGGTATTTACGCCATCTGGGAGTATTAGATTTATGCGCAAGGAGGCTACTGGTGTTGATTTCGCTGCACTGATCAATCCCAGGGTATTAGCTGAAGCGACCGGCATCAGAGTGAATGGTAATGAAAAAGCAATATCCACCATAATTCCCAATGCCAGTACTGTTGAAATTGTGGTTGGCAAACCAAGACGGGCACCAACCGAACGTCTTGAAGATTATTGTTTACCTCAAACTAGAAAAGTAATACAAGAACAAAGACGATTGGAAAAAAGAGATATCCTGATTGAAAAGGGTAAAGAAATAATGGAGTCAATACTGTCACCTCGTGGCTTACTTGATTTATCTGACCTAGGAGATGTTGTAAATCCAATTCTATATAATTTTGGTTGCCAAGGATGCGATGACCTTCACTTTATGATGGGAAATCATTCAATAAAGGTTGAGGAATTAAACGAAGAACTTGATAGAGCGCATATAACCAAAAATGAGTTAAATTTAAGTACTCTTCGTCTGGTAGGTAATGATCGACCAGGAATATTAATTGATGTTGTCAGAATAATTAACGAAATGGGTACAAACATTGTACATATTGATCAAAAAAACACTGGTGGCATATTTAACTTGCGGATTATTGTCAAAGGACTAAGTTCCGGACAGGAGAACGTTTTAAGAGATGGTTTAAAAGATGATTCCAGATTCAGTAGTAATACGGTTGTTTAGGACACTCCCTGTTTATTATTTCTGATATGGTTTCTTTTCTCGATTTCCATTCCTCTGGAGTCAAAACTTCTTTTAAGGTTGGATCATTTATGACTTTGTATGGAGAAATTGTTTCATCATCAAATCGTAAATACATATGAAAATGGCAATGAGGGATAGTTTGACCGATCTTTGGACTGCCATTATTACTAGTCAAGTTAAAGCCAATACAATTCTTTTCATTTTTAAAATTAAGATATATCTTTTCGAATACCTGATTTATTCTTACCGTTTCTTCTGGCGGAATATCTGATATGAGATGAAAATGCTTCTTGGGGAAAACAATTATGTGGTGAAAAATGATTGATTTCTTGGGATAAATTGCAACTATTAAGTCATCTTCATAAACCCTTTGTTTAGCAATTACATCTGAGTCACAAAAGTCACACCGATTCATAATTTTACAATTGAATCAATATTCCTAAACAAATTATCATCAGAAATTATTGTAATAGCATTTTCGCCGGGTAGTGGTTCCTCTAGACTATTTTTAAATTTATTAAATACTTCTTGAGAAATTGAGCTTTTAATATTTTTCGTGTCTTCAAAATCAATTCCTCTTTGTGAGATTCTATTTAAGGCTAATTTATCATCTACTTTCAAGTATAAAAGCGTTGTTGAGTTACAATTTACTTCATTGTAAATTTGTTGGCGAAAAGCATATTTCAAATTAGTTCCGTCAATCACAACCGAATACCCATCCGTAAGTAATTTAACAGCAAGCTGACGCAGTATTTTGTAGGCTAAAGCATATTCATCAATTGAACATTTTTCCGTACCAAAAATCGCAAAAGTAATGTTTTCTCCGGACAAGACAGTAAAACCATATTCTTCATGAAGATAGGAAGAAATATACGATTTTCCCGAGCCGGGTAATCCCATCAAAATAATTAATCGCGGGGTTTTGGCTTTTATACCTTTCTTGATCGATTCCTCTGCTTTAGATAATAAAGTTTTCATAAATCTCCAGCTTTCTGCTCCTCAAACATTAATTCGGTAGCTTGTGTTAGATTTTTGAATCGTTTCTCGGCAATAGCTCTAACTTCCGGAAAATAAAATTTGGAAAAATTGGCCTCATATTTTGTTTTTCCTTCCTCTCCTTCCCAAAACTCCTTTAATCCTTCGATGTTTTTCTTTTGATAATTGGCATAAGTAATTGAACACCACAGATGAAGTACTCCTTGGTGGTCAAGCCGGTCCGCATCTTTAACAATTTTAGATTCTGTTCTGGTAGGATCCTTGCTTTCCTGTTCAGAAATTATTAAACAGATTAGGTCCACTAACTCTTTATCTTTAATAAATTTATTTAAATATTCCGGAGCAATTTTGGCACCCAAAGCGTTGTGATTGGTGTCTCCATAATTGCCGTAAATCAGTTGTCCATTTTTATCGATGGCTTTAATTTTGCCAATGTCATGGAATAAAGCGCCAATTAACAAAGCATCAGTATTAATGTTTTCGTCTTTAAATCTGGGATATTTAGCAATTTTTTGACAATAATTCATTACCCGCATTCCATGATTTAATCGAAAACCGTATCCGCCACCAAATTCCCAAACATTTTCGAAAAGCTTCGTGTATTCGACTTTTAGTTTTTCTAAAGTATTTTGATTCATTTGATTAAATCTTCAAAATTTTTTAATATTTCTGTATTTTGAGTCAGTTTTCTTTCTTTAGCTATTTCTATCACTCCTTGGTAATACCAAATTCTATCTTGGTTCACTGGTCCGGTAGAAACATTTGAATATTTGTCTGCTAAACAAATTAGTACAGTTTCATCACTAGTATTTTTTAAGTCCTCTAAATATTTTTGATGTTTTTCATTCCAAGACAAATCAGGCAGTGGTTTGTCGGTTAACGATTGAACAATATCGGCCACTTTGTTTCCAAAACCATCTACCAATTTTTCATAGGTGCACCCTTGGGTATCTTCTAATACATCGTGAAGTAAGGCAGAGCTAATAACATCTTCATCTCGGGTATATTCCAAAACAATCATGGCAACTTCAATTGGGTGGATTATGAACGGAGTAATATTATCCCTGCGATGTTGACCATCGTGTTGGGTAGCAGCCAGTCTTAAAGCTTTTCTAATTTTAGGAGTTAAAAACATTTCTTATTTTCAATTTCTAATACTTTATTGACTATAGTATCTCCGATTTCACCCCATTTTAGATAATTATTTAAATCTGCGAGAGGAATAAACTTACGTTCGTAAAGTATTCCAGTGTCCGGGTCGGGGGTTTGAGACAAGATTTTTTGTATTTTACAAAAGTATCGTACTTGGTAAAACAAATCGCCTTCTGATTGTTTTGGATTGTTTGGGAAATCGACTCGCTGAGTTCCAATAGCTTTAATGTTACTTACTACAATATCAACTTCCTCCATAATTTCCCGTTTTAAAGTCTCGATTGGTGTTTCATTATTCTCCGGTCGACCCCCCGGTAACTTCCAACCTTCTTCTTCAGTTTCCCGACAAATTAATACTTCATGTTTATCATTTAGGCAGATACCGACAACATTTCGAATTGGTTGGTATTTTTCAATGTCATTAGTCGGAATCCAAGTAAATATTACTTTTTGACCATTCCACATTATCGTATTAGAAATATTCTGATGTTTCACGATATTATTTTTGAGTTTCTAATTTTTCTTTTATTAACCTAACTATTTGGTCGATGGATAAATTACTAGTATCTATGGTTTGACCATAATTAAATTTGGAGACTAAGTTGTAGACTGCTTTTGTGGCTTCTTTACCGTAAGAAGTTGCCCTGTCTGAATCTCGCTTAATACAAGTTTCCAGGGGAGCAATTAAGGAAAATACCAAACTGTTTTTGGGAAAATCTTTGATCAAATTTTCGATTTGGGATTTGTGGTAGAAATTTCCATCGATTATTACCGGGGTTTGGTTATTAATTAGTTGCTTAATTCTGGGAATGATTGCCTTATTCGCTTCGATAAAGTTTCTTTGAGAAATACACCCTTCGTTTTGATCTATGTGGTCCAAGTTCAGTTCGGCCAATACATTATCAATAGAAAAATATTCTCCTTTTACTTTTTCTGCGACTCTTTTGGCAATCGTTGTTTTGCCAATACCCAGCGGGCCTCTAATTATTATTAATTTATTCATGATGAACTTGTTTGTCTTCATCTCCAAAGTATATTTTCGATAGTTCCACTAGTTGTTCAAAATCCTCATAATCATGAGTATTGTTACTGACATTTTTTATTAGATGATAATCAGCCGGTTTATTTTCTTTTAATGTCTTTTCAAGTTCTTCAAAACTATAAACCGGATCTGATTCGTTTTGAATAAACATAGTGGGTACAGTTAGTGTTTTTAAACATTCATCAATTTTTCCAAATGCTTCTTTGCTTGCACGATAGGGAAAACCGCAAATGATTAGTTTTTTAGGAGTTAAAGTTTTTTCGAAAATATTTTTTAACGCTAAGACAGACCCGATTGATTTGGCAAACACAAAATAATCTTTTTTGCTCTTAATCAACTCTGTCAATTTTTCCGATTCTTTTTGAAGACCTATCCATTGGTCTCCAGTTTGCCAGTGATCGTAATAGAGAATATCACCAGTAGAAAACAAATCAAATTCTCTTTTTACTTTTTCAATCCAGGTTTTATTATTGAGACTATTCCCTGCCAAGTAGATTATGTACATTTATAGGTCAATTATATACCAGGAGTAGTAAGTTATAATCAACCATGCAACTAAAACATTTGGAATTCCACACGTCAGATGGTCTTGATCTTCCAGGTTTACTATATGAGCCAGATCAAAAGACCGACAAGGTAGCAATATTACTTCATGGAAATGGCAGTAGTTCGATCTTTTATTCCCCCAGTTTCGGAGCTACCTATGCTAAGTATTTAAACGAAAAAGGTATCGCTTATTTTCCTTTTAACAATCGTGGTGCTCATATCATTAAGAAACTTAACAAAACGGTTAATGGTGAAACCCAAAGACTTAAATATGGCTGTGCTTATGAATTAATTAAAGAATGTATCTACGATATTGGCGGGGCGATTGAATTTTTGAAAACATTAGAATACAAGACTTTTTATTTAATAGGAGCTTCTACTGGAGCTAATAAAATTTGTGTGTATAACTTTTACAAACCGGAAAATCCAGTGTCAAAATATGTGTTCATTGGAGGTGGGGACGATAGTGGTTTTACTTATTCTCAAATTGGCAAAGAAAAATTTGAATTAATTTTGAATGAATGTCAACAAAAAATTAAAGATGGAAAAGGAACAGAACTGGCTCCTGAAGAATGGATGGGTTTCTATTCTTATCAATCAGTTTTTGACACACTTAATGCCGATGGTGATTACAACACCTTTCCCTATTACGAAGCATTAAATAACCTTAAAATTTCAACCAAAGAATTGTTTCGTGAATTTAAGTCGATTAATAAACCAATGCAAGTCTTGTATGGCGAGAACGATGAATATTGCTATGGACGGGTCAGAGAAATTGTAGAAAAGTTGAAAACCACGACTCCACATCCTGATAAATTTACTTTTGGCATATTGCCTGAATGTGATCATGGATTTTACGGTAAAGAAGATGTTTTAGTAAAAACAATTGCTGAGTGGTTGGCTAAATAAATATGAAACCAAAAGATGGAGCTAAAATCATTATTTTAAGTCCTGATAAGATTTTGTTGTTTCATCGTGACAATATTCCAACTATCCGTTCACCTGATTGTTGGCAATTAGTTGGCGGAGGAATCGAGGAAGGTGAGACTCCAGAACTTGGTTTAATTCGTGAAGTCCAAGAAGAAGTCAGTTATGATCTTAAAGAATTTAAATTAATAACTAAAACCAAAGGATCGCAGGGTGAAGACGTTTGGATGTATGTCGCTTTTGTTGACAAAGATGAAGAACCCAAATTTATTCTTGGTCCGGGTGAAGGCCAAGAGATTGATTGGTTTACTATTGATGAAGCATTGGCTATCAATCTCACACCCGGAACCAGAATTTTATTGTCTGAGTATCGAGATTTGATTGAAGGAATGATGAAAACAAAATCTGTCCCAAGTATCAAAAAACTTGATCTAATCCCGAAGAAATTTGATGTGGTTAATTAAATAAATCTATTGAGTAACAAACTTGTTCGATCTAGATCATCAATTTGAGACACTCCTTTTTTATACTGTCTCATTTGTCTCATTTAGCTTCAAATCTTTGATAGAATGAGACAGTGGGTAAGAGGGTGTTATAGGGACAGAAAGGTTCCAGACCCTAATGCTCCGCATTGATTTTAAAATTAGGTTTTCCTAATTTAAAATCAATCTGAATAAGAAAAGGAGGAGAAGCTAGTCCCGACTTTACGTCGGGACAGTCCAGCGAGCGTAGCGAGTCGGAACTCCCTCTCCTTCCGCCAATTGTTTTATAATCATTTTATGAAAATTCTTGTCGCCTACTATTCCAAAACCGGCAATACTAAAAAAGTCGCTCTGGAAATTGCCCGTGCTCTGAAAGCTGATGTTGACGAGATCATTGATCTTAAAAAAAGAAGCGGAATATTAGGTTGGTTAATCGCCGGTCGCGATGCTATGAAAGAAAAACAGACCGAAATTGTTACCACCAAAGATCCGGGGGATTATAATCTAGTGATCATTGGTACCCCTATCTGGGCCTGGAATACTACTCCGGCTATCAGAACTTATATCACCCAATTTAAAGATAAATTTAAAAATGTTTCCTTTTTTATTACCTCCGGCTCAACACCTCCGGCAAAGCCGGTAGCTTACCTGGAAACTCTGGCTGGTAAAAAATCCATCGCTTCTGAAGGATGGACCGAAACCGAGCTAAAAAACCCTGCGATTTACAAACAAAAACTTGAATCATACATCTGCCGGATTAAATCCTGATAAACTAGTTTACTCATGAAACAACTTTTTCTAACCTCGGCCAGTGATTATGTCATGGATGATATCGTCAAAAAATTACCCAAGAATCCTAAGGAATTAAATTTGGCCTTTATTAATACCGCTGCCGAAGTCGAAGAAGGGGACCTATGGTGGGTCAAAGCCGAAAAGGATAAGTTGGTTGAAGTGGGTTTTAATGTTGATGAATTTTCTATCAAAGGAATGTCAACAGCCGAAATTGAAAATAAATTAGCCGACAAACAGGTTATCTATTTTTGCGGCGGCAACACTTTTTATTTACTTGATCAGGTGATCAAAACCGGTTGCGATGAAATCATCAAAAGAAAACTTAACGAAGGAGTTATTTATATGGGGTCCAGTGCCGGCTCCATGATTGTAGGTACCAGGATTGATCTGATGTCCAAGATTGATGAAAAATCAAAAGCTCCGGATTTAAAATCCAGTGGTTTGGGTATTGTCGACCTCTCCATTTTACCCCACTGGGGCAGTGACATTTTTCGGGAGGGCTATTGTAGTGACTTTGAATCGATGTACACCGAAGGGGTAAAAATAATTCCCATCACTAACCAGCAATATCTTTGGGTCAAAGACGAATCAATTCAAATAATCCAGGTCTAAAATTTATTTTTCTAAATTCCTCAAAAAATCAGTGATACAAAAATCCTGCCCGGCCGCGATCGGTTCCGCTTCTCCCCGCTGTTTGGCCCAACTAAAAGCATTTGCCCGGCAACCGCCCAGACACAAGTCATGCTCCGGGCAATTATCAGCACTGCACATTCCCCGTAAATTTTTATGTAGCCATTCTGAGCCCGGCATATGCCGGTCTATCTGCAATCCTTTTTCAGAATACGTCCCAATTTCAAATTCCTCAAACGATACCCCCAGAAAACATCCGTAAACCTTATTGCTGCCCATCATCACTCCCAAGTATTGTTCGTCAATCATTGGGCAAAAATACCGGCTTTTCGGGTAAATCACTTCTTGCCCGGAAAGATATTGGAAAACACTTTTGTTGTAAAAATTCACTCCCCATGACCCCTTAAATAGCGACAGGTGCATCTTTCCCTTGGTTAAATGCCGCGACTCATTGAGATTCCGCAAAAATCTTAAAACATCTTCATCATAAATAAATTTCGCCGTTGGTAGTTTAAAACCGTGGCCCATTGGCGCCATCCGGATAAAATCAATCTTTCTGATTCCGAGTTCGCCAAGCATCTGGACCGTTGGTACAACTTCGTCCACATTTTTCTTATATATCGGCATATAAACATTTACTTCAAGCCCCGATTTCATAGCCAGCTGAATATTACTAAGTAATCGGTCGTAATTTTCTGCTGGCTCGTTTGTATATTCCATAAAACTTTCCCGTGATCCGGGGCAGGTGATATTAATTAAATTGACCCCCGCCTGTCTGATTCTGTCGAGAACTCCCGGCAGATGTAACAGTTTACCGTTGCTTAATATCTGATCTTGCCCATATTCAGGAAATAATTCCAACATTGGTAGTGCTGTGGTTACTTCCCTGGGATACAGGCAAAAAATATCTCCATTTTCCCCGGCTAATCTTTCCGACATAGTTTGTAATCCATTTATTGTTTGTTTGTCAAGACCAATATTTGGATGTCGGCCCCGCTCCTGAAAATAACAACCAATACACTTTTCACTGCAATGGTTTGGAACCATAACATCCACTGCCACCCTTTTTGGCTTGGTATCCATTTGTTCCGCCAGTGTTTCACTAGAAACTAGACCTGTAGCCCGCTCGATCCGTTCGTTAAGTGCCCCTGGATTGGTCACAAAGGTATCATAGTGACGTAATTCCTGTTCGTAATTCATAAGAAATTTAAATAGCGCCGTTAGTATATATCCTATATTCCGTCATGTAAACCAATTCTGATTTATTATAACTTTCTAAGTACCAATATTGGCCTTTCTTCCCTTTCCGGCATTTTTTGAGTACTAAAATTAGAATATTCACCCACAGTTTCAAATTTACCATGCATTTTTATTAACGACTTTAATTCCTCCGGTTGAAAATACTTCTGCAAAATTTGGCTGGTAATTATCTTTTTCTCCCCATTATCATTAATATTCAGCTTCAGATCTTCAATTTGCAACTGTTTTTTTCTATTTACACCCTTTGCTTTATAGGTTGTCGTCACTATTATCCCTTTTTTAGAAATTGTCCACTGGTCAGACTTTCTATCAACCATACTTGGTGTTACCACTTCACCTAAGACATATAAACCGCCTTTTACCAAAACGAAATCAACACTATTCAAGTGTTCAAATAATTCCTTATCCGATTTTACATAAAGAGAACCCAACAGGGTATAAACCAAGTCAGCATTATAGTCATTTATTATAAAAGTTATCAAGTTATCTTTTAATAACCTGGCTTTAATATCCCTTTCTTTAGCTTTAGTTTTAACGTAATTAACCATCTCCGGGTTTAAATCCAGTCCAGTATATCGATATCCTCTTTTATTCCACTCTTCTAAATACGGGCTAGTTCCTGAAGCTAGTTCCAAAACTTCCTTGACAACAATCTTCGAATATTTATTTATTAGATATTCAAAAAAATCCAACTCACTCTGAATATTACGGTAACTGAAAGCAATCTCATAATATTTCGGATGGTCATAAAGTTTCATTGCCTACTATATCACCAATCCCCAAAAACCAACAACCCCTCGGTAATACCGATAGATCGCCGGCAATATCATAAACCATTATTGGTTTATTTCTTGGTTATAGTCTTTTTCTTTGCCTTAAGAGACTTGATTGCTTCAAAATCTAAGACTGCCTTACATTTTCCCATTTTTACCTCCTTATTTGTTGAACAAATAACCGGCTATAATGTTATCGTAAGCAAGTATATCATTTTTCAAAATTTTTGCATTTTTCTCCGCTTTGTCCAATAATTTATTAAAGAGTTTTAATTTATTTGTAATTTCTTTTAATGTCATTTTGCCAAACCGCTCTTTTGGATATTTAAGTAATTCATATTTTTTGGTAAAACCATACCAAGGTAGTATCGATCCATTTGCCAAAATATGCAGCGATGGTTGCCTATATTTTTCCGGCCGGTCCATTAATTTCTTCCTAGAAATTAAATTTGAAGTTAAAAATACCTTGCTATTTTCCGACATTTTTTTTATTTTTCTGTCAAGCTTAGCCAATAATTCATTATTTGGCTTCAGATCATTTTTAAATTCTCTCGCTCGTCCGAACAGATCCACTTGGGAAAATCTGATGGCTATGACTGAATATTTTTCGGCTATCTTTACTAGTTTTTTGAAATAATTTATATTTTTATCAGTTATCATTGACTGGAGTGAAACTGGAACCCCAATTTCTTGAAAAATTGTTAAAGCTGCAATAACATCATCATAACTTTTTTTGTTTCTTCTCAGCCAATTATGAGTCTTTTTATCCCCATCCAAACTTACCATTACTCCGTCAAAAATTTTTTTGATTCGTCGGGCGACCTCCCTATTGACCAATTTACAATTTGTAAAAAGATAAACCTTAGCTCTATTATTTAAACGCTTGATCTCTTTTGCCAGTCCAAATACTTTTTCTTTTTCTAAAAGTGGTTCCCCCCCGGACAAGGTAAAAGCATTAAAACCCGAATCATTTAAATCCTTAATTGCCAACTTCCATTCTGCTATGTCTAATTCATTTTTCATTTTATTACCGGCTGCTGTAAAACAATGCCGGCAGTTCAAATTGCATCCTTTGGTCACTTCTATTAATACATGTCGGTTAACTAAATCCGATTCGACCAAATTTATTGGTTTATTTTTTGGCATTATCCATATAAACCCTTAAATTTTTTGGACACCCGCCGCGGTTCAAGCAAGCTGAAAATCTCGGTGAACTCATATAACTATATGCACAATGATCCCCGTTTTTAATTTGGCCGTAAAACTTTTTATTTATTTTCAATAACTTACCCAACTTATCCTTGGCAACGTTTCCCAGACAATAATCTTTCGAGTCGTAACACATTTCAACACACGGATACAGATCTCCCCGATAATCAATATATAGATTATCCTGATTACACTCACACTTGAATAATTTACTAAATTCCACTTTTTCCTTTAGTATTTTTTTCACATCTCCTGCTAATTCATCAGAACTTTCTGCTAACGGTCTTTCCAAAGCTAAATTTAATTTATTGTCCGCTGCCCGGCCGTTTAGCACGATATCGTTTATCTTTAACTCTTCAACCCCCAATTTTTTTGCCGTCAACAGCAGATCAGAAATTTGTTTTCTATTTACTCTGGTGATAGTCGATAATATTTTTACCCTCAGACCCTTGTCAACCAGTTTCTGAATATTTTTCATTACCAATTCATAATTTTGTCGGCCTAAAATTTGATTTGTTTCTTTTTCAATAGAATCAATGCTGATTCCGACAACAAAAACATATTTTGCTAATAAATCCAATACTTTCTCATCTATCAGCAATCCATTACTGATCAGTGATATTTTAAAACTGTTTTTATGGGCGTATCTTACTATTTTCCAAAAGTCTTTTCTGATCAACGGCTCACCTCCGGTAAATTTCAGGTGTCCAAACCCATTCCTTTTCAATTCATCTATCACCGACAAAACTTGTTTAGTGGTCAGTTCATTTTTTTGTGGCAAACCGGCGTTGACTCGGCAATATGTGCATGCCAGATTACATTGTTTTGTGATCTCCCAGTTGACACTTAATAATTTAGTCATTTATTTGATTAATTACATTTAAATGAACCAGTGATCTGATAAACCTATCTAAATCTTCTTTTCCAAAACCTTCAGTATTTACCTGAACCAACATTTCTCCATAATTTATCGGGCTCAAAATAATTTTTGTTAACTCGGTACTGTCCTTATCCAATTTCACCGACTGGTAACGTGTCGTCAAAAGTGCCCCATTTTTCAACTCTCTCAATTTTGTAAAACGATCGATCATAAAATTATCACTCTCTTTCAATGGATATTTGATATCCAGACTGTCTCTATTCTTTTGATATTGTTCCACTCTTCTGTAAAATTCATTTTTACTAACCGGACATTTTTTCAATCCCCTTACGGCATAGTCAATGCAATATTTTTGGCCGACACTATTGTCTACTTTGCACCCACCCAAACATAGGTCGAACAAAAAACAATCACTGCATGGCTTTGTCACCCATGACTTATTTCTAAACTCATCGATCTTCTTACTGTTTTGGATCGCTATAATGTCTTTTTTCAAAACATTTCCATAACTTGTTGGAGATTGATTACAGATTCTGACTTCTCCATCAGGACTGACTGACAAAAACGACACACCGGCACCGCAATTTGACAGCAGCCCATATTCAGCCATTCTCAGGTCCAAACAATAAGGGATGGATGTGCAAAATCCCACCAGCATCTTAGTTTTCTTCTGCACCCTGATCATCTGGTCCAAAAGTTTTCTGAATTGCTTTACGCTTGGCATCAATTTGCCAAAGTTTTTTACGCCCAATCCCGCCGGCTCGAACTTATTTACCGAATATTGATGTACCCCCCATTTTGAGGCCATCATTGCTATCTCCTCAAAATTTGTAAAATTAACCGAGGTTAAGGTAAAATCACAATTAACTTCAAAGCCGTCGGCGATATATCTCTTGATATTTTTTACTATTTCTTCCCACTTTTCTGGTTTTTGTAACTTTTCATGATATTCCTTTGTTCCATGAAGAGAAATATAAATTGCCGCTAATTTTTTTGTTAATCCTTTTATATATTTGTGAGCATTTGTTTGAATGGTCACTGAAGAATTTTCCGCTAAAGTGTCAATTAACTTATTAAGTAATTTTGTTGGTAAAGTTGCCACCTCGCCTCCTGTCAGCTGTACTTGGGGAATATGGCTTTTAGCAATTACTTTCACCACTTTTGTAATTTTATTTTCATTGACCGGAGTATCACGGCAAGGGTTATAGCAAAAAGAACATCTCGCATTACAGTTATAAGAAGTCTCGATCTGAACAAAATGGGGTATTTTTTCGTGTTTTATTTTTTTTAATTTCATAATTTATCTATCCATAACGAATTGACTAGGATCATGACTAATCTGATCTCGAACAACCATTTCTTTAAATACAGTATCTATCCTTTCTATTGTCTTTCTTGGATTTGTTTCAAAAACTCCCTCTTGATACACCGAACAACGGGTATCATCCCATTGCTTTAATTTTTCAGGATCATTTATCAACTCTGAACTTACCATCAATTCCGGTCGAATTTTATCTTTAGTTTGCCTATAAAGCTCAGTTCCAGGAAAAGGAAGAAGTACTGAGAATCCAACCAGAGAAGGTTTTGTTTCTGTTACAAAATCCTCCATAGCTTTTGCATCCGCTTCAGTTTCACCTGGTATTCCAGTTAATAAAAACATTCCAGGTCTTAATCCTGCCTTTTTGGTTAAATCTATGGCGCACCTGGCCTTTTCCAGGGTTATCTTTTTATTTAAATATTTTAATAAATGTTTACTGGTCGACTCCAGGCCAAAATAAACATCAGTGCAACCAGAAGCTTTCATCATTCTCAAAGTTTCTTTGTCGACTGTGTCCATTCTTGCCTGACATGACCATCCAACTTTTAGATTACGATTTAAAATTTCTTGGCACACGCTTTGCATCACTTTTTTGTCTGTTGTCAAATTATCATCAAAGAAGAAAACATCGTCAACCGGTCCATATTCAGTAACTAACCTTTCCATTTCATCAACAATTCTCACCGGTGAATGCACCCTGAAATTTTTTCCAAAAATCGTTTTATCACAAAAAATACAACTAAACGGACATCCTCTAGATGGGAAAATTGACATCGAACCTATTCCACCATTTTTTTTCCAGGTTTCAATATATCTCCTGGCATTTATAACATCTAGATCGGGCATAGGTAACGTGTCTAGGTCTTTGATAAATTCCCTTGGTGGATTAACAACAGGTTCAGGACCATTTAATACAGTTCCTTTAATTCCTTCAAAAGAATCAATTATTTTTTTACGGCTACCGGTATAACCTAAAAATTCAGTCACAATTTCTTTCCACGTACACTCACTCTCGCCGACACTCACTACATCAACAGCACCGTCAGATGCTTCAAAAAATGTTTCTTTAGGAATACAATTTGGGCCTGCTCCTCCCATTACTACCATCGAATCTTTATTTGCCTGTTTAACCTTTTTAGCGACTTTAATTCCTTCACCAAGCTGTAAAAAAGTTGAACTTATCCCTACCAACACGGGCCCTTTCATTTGGCATATATCATCAATAATGGTTTCGTATTCTTGGGGAAAAGTTCCATCCGCCAACGTTGTTCTTATCCCAATCTCATTTGTTACCGCAGAAAGGTAAGAGGATGCAAGAGGCGGGTAAGGAATGTCCTTATACATCCAATTAAATTTCGGTACTATCAAGAAAACCGTTTCTTTATTTAAATTAGCCATGTATCATTTTGATGTATAATACACAATAGTTACGCAAAAATCAAAAATAATGATCGTCTGGAAAAATGCGTCTTTTAAAATAATTTCCGAAATCGATCCGAAAGCAATAGTTCTCATCCCTATTGGAACTGTTGAAGCTCACGGAAATCATTTGCCTCTAAACACGGACACTCTTATACCGCAACATCTCTGCCGACAGATATCCAAAAAAATTGATTCGGTCATCGCCCCGGAAATTAATTTTGGCATTTGTGATAGCTTGATAAAATTCCCCGGCACCATTACGTTCCGGCCCCAAACCTTGACAATGTTGCTAAATGACTATCTCAACTCGATCGTCGGACATGGTTTTAAGAACATCTATATTCTAAATGGGCATGGTGGTAACGAGGAGGTATTGGCAAATATCGTTAAAACTTTTTCGCCAAAAGTAAAAATAAAATCCAAAGATTGGTATGATTTTGACTATATCAGGCAGCTCAAAGCTTTGGATCATAGCTATCATGGTGATCATGCCGATAGATTGGAAACGGAAATGGTTCTCCATTCAGATACCGCCAAAGTTGACCTTAGTCATGCTGTTGACGATTATTTTGAATGGCCAAATCCGGATCCTGTTGAATATTCACAAATTATGACACATGCTGTTTATGGATACCCAAGTAAAGCCGATCCGGTTTCCGCAAAAAATAACTTTAATAAAATCGTGGATCTTTTGGTCCAGGATATTAATAATTTTCTAAAAAATAAATGAACTCAACCCGTCGAGGTTCTGAAATTGATAACCCCAGAAGAGATCCGGTAGAAAGAAAAAATTTTCTGGTTCCGGAAAAAGAAATGTACACTTGTGGCAATTGCGGTCTGCCGGTAGAAGGCGGTCGCTACAATAATCATTGCCCGAGTTGCCTTTGGAGCAAACATGTTGACGATAAGATACCAGGTGATCGTGCTTCCACCTGTCAAGGTTTGATGAAGCCAACAGGGATTTTGCAAAAAAAGGGCAATTTTCGAATACAACAGCAATGTACCTCCTGTGGGAAAATCGGAGTAGTAGATGCTTCCCCTTTGGATAATAAGGATATAATCATTACTCTCTCAACTCTGCCAGTAAGGAAATAAAATATTAATTTACCAATTATTAGTTTTACATCTACCGATATTATTTTTTGATAGACTAGCTTATGGCCACCATTTATCTTTTCCGTCACGGACAAACCGATTTCAACCGCGATAAAAAATTCACCGGTTGGCTTGATTCTAAACTTACCGACCTCGGCCGGCAGCAGGCCCAGGTTATCTCCGGACTTTTGGCCAATAAAACTATCAATTTTGCCTATCAAACCCGTCTTTCCCGTTCCCGGGAAACCCTAGAGATTGTTTTAAAAAACCATTCCGAATGCAAACAGATCATCACCGATGACCGCCTCATCGAACGTTCCTATGGTGATCTATCCGGTCTTAGTCACCAGGAAGTGATCGATGGTATGGGTGTTGGCCAGTATGAACAATGGCACCGTGGTTTTTACGACCATCCTCCCGGCGGTGAAAGTTTTGCCGATGTAGAGGACCGGGTCATGGGATTTCTGGCTGATTTCAAGAAAAAATATGGTGGCAAAAAACTAGCTGTGGCTATTTCTGCCCATGGTAATTCTATCCGCCTTTTCCGTAAGATCATGGAAAATACTTCTATTGACGATTGTGTTTCCTGGACCATTCCCTACGATCACTATTTTCAGTACGAGATCTAAACTTTCATCTCTTCCTCGATTCTCATTAGCCGATTGTATTTTTCCACCCTTTCTCCCCGGGTGATCCCTACCTTTATATATTCCGCCCCGACTGCCACTGCCAAGTCGGCCAAAAATGTATCATTGGTCTCTCCGCCACCCCGATGTGAAGGAATGATGACTATTCCCTTATCTATAGCCATTTTACAGCAGTCCATTGTTTCCGTTAATGTTCCCGCCTGGTTTAATTTTATTATCACTCCACCGATTGCTCCCGACTCGATCGCCTTTTTTAACCTTCCGGCGTTAGTTGCGGTCAGATCATCGCCGATCAGCAGTATTTTATCTTTGATTTCATCCTGCAATATTTTCCAATTTTCCCAATCGTCTTCAGACAGCATATCTTCCCAGCTGACGAACGGATATTTTCCCATCCACTGGCTATAATACTCGATTAATTCCGGTCCGGATAATTGTTTTTGTTCCAACTTTAAATTATATTTTCCACTGTCTGTTTCAAAAAATTCACTTGCTGCCGCATCGACTGACACACCGACATCTTCTCCCGGCTTAAATCCGGCCGTTGTTATTGCTTCCACCAAATATTCCATCGCTTTTTCGTTGCCGGCTATTCCGGCCGGTGCGAATGCTCCCTCATTGCCAACATTAACTCCTAATTTTTCCCGTTCCAATATTTTTTTCAATTGTCCGTAGATCTCTTCTTCCATTTCCATTGCTTCTTTAATGCTGTTCATCTTTAGTGTCGTTATTAAATATTCCTGTAGATCAGTCGATTTATTAGCATGCTTGCCGCCCTCGATCATTACCGCCATTGGTTTTGGCAGTTTGATTACTTCACCTCTGATCCCATAGATATTTCTCAAATATTTCCACAACGGCAATTTTACTTCTTCCGCTCCGGCTCTGGCCGCTGCCAATGACACTGCCAAAATAGCATTCCCTCCCAATTTTGATTTATTTTCCGTCCCATCCAGTTCGGTCATTATATTATCAATCTCCTGTTGGGCTGTTACCTCGGTACCCAGTATCTTTGGTGCGATTATCTCCTTAATATTGGCAATTGCTTTCAGCATCCCTTTACCCTCATAACGCTCCGGATCCCCATCAAATAACGTTACCGCTTCGTATTTTCCCGCCGATGCCCCCCATGCTACCGATGCCGTTCCTTCAATTCCTAATTCTGTTGTTACAGTTGCCTCGATCGTTGGTGTTCCGCCGCTACTTAATATTTCTCTTGCCTCTATCTTGATTATCTTGCTCATATGCCCATTATACCTTTGCTCGACAGATTATATAAGTTATTTTTAATTCAAAATTGACATCTATATAAACGATTAGGTTTATGTAGTGTGATTTGCCACCCAAAAATCAAGTGGTTGGCATATCTTTGTGGTATATATTTTGTAATCGGGTCTATTACAAGTAATGTACAATATTCCCCAATATTCGCTACTTCCGTCTCGATTTTAGTAGCTCGCCAATAGTAAATAGGGGTGTTGATCTTATTATCAACTGCCAGTGTCTTTAATCCCTTAAACGAGCCTACTTGAACAGGAAAATACTGTGACGAATAAAAAAACATTAGTGGCAGTCCATCTAAAGTAAAAGGGTTTGTATTTGATTCCCAATAGATATTATTTCCTATCGGAACGTGGTCATGAATGGCTTGTAAAAAAAATACATTATCTGTCTGTGGTACCAGCATATTAACAACCAACAATCCAGCATTGATTATTAATAATACAAAAACTAGTCCGTATAAAATACCACGTATAGTTTTTTGATAAAGAAACTTCAAACATTTACGTTTCAACAATTCCCACATTGAGACCCCAATCATTATTGGTGCTAAATATATATATGGAAATAGATAACGGACCTCTTTATGGGGTATAAAAAAATGAAAAAGAATAAACGGAATTGTTGCAAATGTAAGAATTTGATACGGAGCCAGACACCACAATAGAAGTGGAAAGATAAGCAAAGTTAATCCTAAGGGACCAGAAAATTCCCTCCAATACATTACACTATAAAACCACCAAGGGTATGATTGATTTGATGGGTAATTTTTGGTAATGAACATAATCTTGAATTGATTCCAAATACTAAGTGTCCAAACACCATACCCCCAGTGGTCGGCATAGATACTTATGAAAAATATAAATATAAACGCAGAACTTATTTCTAGAAAATGCCGTAATTTTATTTTTTTCACCACCATCAACCATGCAAATATACCTATGACCATAAAGATCATTTGATACCGCACCACAAACGCCATTCCCAGCATCGATCCGACAAAAAAGCGTATCAGAAATGACTTAATAGAATTTCCAGATAACGATGATGGCTTCGATAAGCTTAATATTCCAATTGTGGTGATGATAAAGAATGCCGAGAAATTTTCAGAAGACAATCTTGCATGAAGCACTGGTATATAAAATGCAAACAAAAGCGCAAATAGAGTTATATTACGAATACGCTTATTAGGTATCCATTTTAATGTACACAAACCCAACAGTATAAAGCTTATAATGGACAGTAAGGATATAATTATTCTAAGCACCAAGAGGCTGACAAATACGTTATGTACTCCGATAGACATCAACATACGAAATACAACGCTCATTAGAAACGGTTGGATCCATGGCCGACTTCTAGAAAAGTATTCCCACGCGAGATCTTGTTGCTGGACTAATCCGACTTTATAAGCCGCGAACTCAACAATTTGATAATGTTCATCCGGATGGTAAAAACCTACAGAGTAGACACAGGCAATCATGTGTAATATCAAAGCCATTAAAATCATAGCTAAGAATGTTTTGTTCATAAATTGCTGTTAATTGTTATACCTTTAATCCATTTTTTATAGTTCACATTTTTTAACATCAAAAGATAATCTCTGACCTTCATTTTCTTTTTCATCCACAGGTCTGTATATCCGACTTTCCCTAAAATTTTTACCCCTTTATAGATCGGCCATGGCACCTCCGCAAAATCATTAATACTCCAAATATTTTTATAATTCTTTGTTAAAAAATCGATCATCTTTTTGTCTTTATATTCCCCCGGCGTGTACTCTAAAAACAAAATAGGGGAGTCCTTTTTGATAGTTTTTTCTGCTCCCGCTATCACTGCCGGCTCATACCCTTGAGTATCGACCTTAATCAAACTAATTTTTTGTTCATTCCGAAGGATTTCATCCAGTCGCAGGCAAGAAACAAAACCCATAAATTTGCCATTTTTACTCTCGACAACCCTCCCGTCGCCGTAATTTTCCTCGTTTTTGTAATATTTTATCTTCTCTTTTTTGGCTCCCGCTGCCGCGTTGATCAACACTACATTTTTTAAATTATTTTCCTCGACATTCTTTTTTAATATCCCGAATATTTCCTTATCCGGCTCGATGGCAAAAACTTTTTTTGCCCTCCGGGCCATTAACAAAGTGTAGTAGCCGATATTGGCTCCCACGTCCACCACCACGTCATTTTTACCAATTTGACTCATTAAAAGCTTCGTCTCATAGACTTCATATTTTCCCAAGGCAATTCTCTGGCCTATATATCTGTCATCCTTCCGGTACCAAAAGTTCATTCCATTTAATTTTGTGTTTATTAAATTCGTAATTCGTAATTCGTAATTTATAATTTACTTATTTTACATCTTGCCAAATATATTAGCAGTCTGGTATATTATCTGCTACACTAGTAAACCGTTACATATTTACCTATTATTTTTATGTCCAAATCGAACATCCAACCCGTTTCCGGTTACGTTTTAGTTGAACCCCAGAAAAAAGAAAAAACCACTGCCTCTGGTATAGTTCTTCCCGAATCCCATGAGGACAAACCTCAGCAGGGTAAAGTTCTGGCCGTCGGCGCCGATTTTATTACCGACTACGGTACCAAAAAAACTTCTCCCTGTGCTGTCGGCGATATTATCATCTACCGTGAATGGGGTGGCAAAGAGTACAAGCAGGACAACAATGTCGAATTACTTATCCTCAAATTCGACGACATCATGGCTGTTATTTCCAAATAAATTATTTATTATTTATTAATTATCCAATAATCCAAAGAATCTCCCTTTTTTCAAAGGGAGAAGCAGCGAAGCCGAGAGGGATTTAAACAATTATGGCAAAACAATTAAAATTCGGTTCCGAAGCCCGTCAAGCTCTTTTAAAAGGTATTAATGTTTTGGCCAATGCCGTTGTCACCACCCTTGGTCCCAAGGGTCGCAATGTCGCCATTGACCGCAAATGGGGTGGTCCCTCTGTTATTCACGATGGAGTTACTGTTGCCAAAGAGATCGAACTTAAGGACCCCTACGAAAATATGGGTGCCCAGCTGATCAAAGAAGCCGCTTCCAAAACCAATGATGTTGCCGGTGACGGTACTACCACCGCCACTCTTTTAGCCCAGGCTATAGCGAATAAGGGATTACAAAATGTTGCCGCCGGTGCCAACCCAATGATGGTCCGCTATGGTTTGGAAAAGGGTTTAGCCGCTGTTTTGGCCGAATTGGATATGATGAAAAAAGAGATCAAGGTTAACGACAAAGATTCTATCGAAAACGTTGCTACCATTTCTGCCGGTTCTTCGGAGATTGGTAAAAAAATTGCCGAAGCTGTGGTCAAAGTTGGCCGCGATGGCCTGATCACCGCCGAAGAAGGCAAGGGTTTGGGTCTCGAGACCAAAGAAACTTCCGGTATGGAATTTGATAATGGCTTTTTATCCGCCTATTTTGCCACCAACACCGAAGCCATGGAAGCTGTCATCGAACATCCTTATATTATGATCACTGACAAAAAGATCAGTTCCATTCAGGACATTCTGCCCTTTTTAGAAAAATTGGTCAAGCTGACCAAAAATTTTGTGATCATTGCCGACGATGTTGACGGTGAAGCTTTGGCGACCCTGGTCGTCAACAAACTTCGCGGGACTTTCAATGTCTTAGCCGTCAAAGCTCCCGGTTTTGGCGACCGCCGCAAAGCTATGCTTGAAGATATTGCTGTTTTAACCGGTGGTAAGGTAATCTCCGAAGATCTCGGTATTAAATTCGATTCTGCTGATCCGGCCGAATATTGTGGCAAAGCTGATTCGGTCACCTCTGACAAAGATAAAACCAGGGTTCTTGGTGGTGCCGGCTCTCCCGAAGATATTAAAGGTCGGGTAGCTCAGCTTCGGGTCCAGTTGGACAAAACCACTTCCGATTACGACAAAGAAAAATTTCAGGAACGTATCGCCAAATTAGTCGGCGGTGCTATCGTTCTTCAGGTCGGCGGTGCCACTGAAGTCGAGATGAAAGAAAAATTAGAACGGGTTAAGGATGCCATCGATGCCACCAAAGCTGCAGTTGAAGAAGGAATTCTTCCCGGCGGCGGCGTTGCTCTCCTAAAGGCATCATTATCGCTTGATACCGTCAAAGCTAATACTGAAGAAGAAAAAGTCGGTCTGTCGATTTTAAAATATGCCCTCGAACAACCTGTCCGGATGCTGGCCCAAAATTCCGGTGAGGACGCCGGCTATATCTTTAATCAGATCAAAGATGCTATTTTGGCCGATCCCAAATCCGATCTTGGTTATAATGCCGCTACCGGCAAAATGGTCTCCATGATCAAATCAGGCATTCTTGATCCGGCTAAAGTTACCAAGTCTGCCTTAATTAACGCTGTTTCTGTTGGTACTATGATCCTGACCACCGAGGTTTTGATCACTGATGCTCCGGAAAAGAAAGCTCCCCCGATGATGCCTCAAGGCGGCGGCATGGGTGGCATGGGCGGCATGGACGGGATGATGTAACGGCAGGGGATTTTTAGTTAAAATACCCTATCCGCAAAATTATTCTGCTGTCACTATTAAATATTATTCTCATCCTTGCCATTTTTGGTCTAAGAATCTATATTTCTCCGGTTGCCATCGTTTTACCTCATCACAATCTGGTCCAATCTACCCGGCAGCAATTTTTAAAATCCATTGCTTCCCGGCGCCTTATAACTAAAAAAATAATTATTATTGGTCCCGATCATTTTTCCGCAAATCAGGGACAAATTAATATTTCCGATCAAAACTGGGATCTGTCGACCGGTCTTTTTAGATTCCAAGATTTAAACCTTGGTTTGCCGATCAATGATAATCTCTTAAAAAATGACCACGCCATTTACAATCCCTTAGCCGATCTTAAAATATATTTTCCAGCTGCCGTCATTTACCCCGTATTAATTGGTCAGAAAGTTTCTTTTTCTGAATTGGATTCCCTTCTCGCTAAACTAAATCATGTTTGTGGCATTGATTGTTTATTGGTCGCTTCTGTCGACTTTTCTCATTATCTTCCGGCCACCCTCGCCGATACCCATGATGCTTTTACTATTAAAAATCTTCAGAATCTGGACGTTCAAAATATTACTAAATCCGAAGTCGACAGTCCCCAATCCCTCTATCTTCTCATCAAATTTTCTATTTTAAAAAATGCCCAAAAATGGAATTTGTTTACTCACACCAATTCTGGGTTTATTTCCAACAACCCTGATGTCGAAACTACCACCCATATTTTCGGTTTTTATACTCGTAGTTTTTTGTCAAAATCTGACGTTTACACCGAAGTTTCCACCCCGGTTATTTTAGATCGTTTTTATGGCGTTGACAAACAAACTATAAAACCATCAGATAGTTTTGTCATTTCTACCATCACCGCTCCGTCAAAAATAATTAGATCCTATTTACCCATCAAAAATAATCTGTTTGTCCTCGGGACCAAAAAACAACAATTGATCAAAACTTATTTTGATTCACTTCCCGACAATCCAAACCTTACCAAAGATTATTTTTGGGGTAAACTAATTTATGGAACCGGTTATCACTCCACCTCCACCTTTCCCCCCCAAAATTAAAATTTCTTCGTTGTTTTTAGGTATTCTCATTGGCATTGTTCTCACCTTTGTTTTTCTTTTTACAATTTTTGCCTACACCTCCCGCCCTAGTACGGTCACCTTCCCCACCACCTCTCTCCCTACCCGTTATCCTGCCGAACCTTCCATAACTCCGGCTCCGACACCGGTAATTACTGCCATCAGCCCCGGAGCTGTATCTTGGCTAAACTTTCCTAAAGTTGTTAAATTGTCAGTTTATTTATCCTCCACTGATTCCATGGCTTACCTCACCATCTCTTCCGCACTTCAAACTGCCACTTTTGCCGACGGTTCCAAATTAGTCAATGCTACTATTGTTCAGGAAGGACCGGGTACACCTTACATTGAACGTTATCTGATTTCTCCTTCCGGACAAATATATTATCTTTCCGCCTACAACGGTACCAATAGTTATACCCTGGCCAATCTCAAACCGGATATCAAAATCAGTGATTTTACTATCAATGGCATCAATGCTCCGGATTTGATTTCCACCTCCAAAGGAAACTTTGTCCGGACTTCTTTATTTATGAATGATATTGTTTCCTTTACTCAGTTAAAAAATCCCCAATTTTTAATTGATTCCGATTATGGCCGTTTTTATGTTACCTATGAGCCCAAAAAAAATTTGGCCTTTGTCAGCCAACGTCAACTTTGGCTCCGTCTCAAAGATGACACTCTGATTGCCTACGACCCTAAAATCAGTTTTATGACCGATAATCAGGTTCCGGTTGTCACTTGGACTGATAATACCAAAAACACCCAAGCTTATAACGTTGGTTTTCGTGGAGGTTGTGGTCAAACCGATGGTAAGGTCATCAGACCGGGTCCGAAATTAGGCAACCTTACCGAATCCGGGTCAACCTCTGGCAGCCAACCTGTATATAAACTAACTGACCCGAATAGCCCTATTTTGAAATACATCTACACCCTTCTGGTTAACGGTGATGTCCCCGGCTATGATAATTTTGTCAAAAGTAATTATTATTTTCTTTGGCAGGACTCCCTCAGCGATTGGGTTATATTTATCAGTCAGGCCAACCAGGTTATGGCCGAATGCGGCAAACCGGTTATTTATTTATATCCCACCACCGACACCAACGTATCGGTTAAGGTCGGTGCCAACATTACTAAATCAGAACCGCTATATCCTCAAAACGGTTGGACGGTCTTAGCTCATCCCAATGGTCAGCTCGATTATCAGGGCCGATCTTATCCGAATCTTTTTTGGGAGGGGACAGGCCATGGGGTTTACAAAGATATTGCCAATTATGGTTTTGTTGTTCCCCAATCGCAATTAATTTCTACTCTCAAAAATCAATTATCACAGTTAGGTTTAACCTCCCGGGAATCGTCTGATTTTATGGATTTTTGGACTGATAAATTACCCACCACCCCTTATGTTCGTCTGACTTGGTTGGATACCGCCGATATGAACAATTTAGCTCCGCTTCAAGTTTCTCCGCCTCCCCAAACTACCATTCGGATATTTTTGGATTTTGCCGGTTTAGACAAGTCGGTAAAATTAATACCTCAAAAATTAACCTCACCTCCCCGGTCCGGTTTTACCCTGATCGAATGGGGTGGACTATTGGTTAAATAAACCTTCCACTGCCTTTGTTAGTCCCGTATCCCCAAATCTGCTTTGCAGCTCTTTTTGCCAATTTGGTTTACTGGTGTCGATCATTGGATCAACTCCCCGGCCTTCGATCGGTTGATTATCATCCCGCAGGGTCACGTGGTGGACCAGAAATATTGAAAATTTTTGATTGCCATCAATTTGGCTGTCCATCGGGAAAACTTTTTCCACTGTTCCCCATCCTTTGGTTGTTGTTCCCACTACTACTCCGACATTATATTTTTTCAACACCGCCGTCATCACCTCGGCAGTTGATTGGGTGCCGCCGTTGATCAGGATCACTACTTTTTTGTAGCGTACCAAGCTGTTCATCCACCCTGTCAGGGTTTTAAAATCCTCGTAATTACCCTGGTGATAGAACTGATAAGCATAGGTGTTTATTCCGATAAACGGACCCAAAAAATATGGTAATCCGTCAATTGCCCCGCCGATATTATCCCGAAGGTCCAAAATTAAGGTATTCAATTCACTCCCTTTATTATCAACTCTTGCCGTTACTCTGGCAAATTCGTCCATAGAGGTTGGCGAGAATTTTGTCAAATGCATATAAAATATCGCCGGCGACAACAGCTTATAATCGATCGTCGGCTCCACTCCTGATATTTCATAAATTTTTCGGGAATCTTCGGTTTTTAATACTTGGTATGCTTGTTTGACCTCCGCCAATTGTTGCGCCGCTGCCGTTGATTCCTTTGCTTTTGGCGCCAATTCCTGTTCTTTGGTTTGAAAAGCCGATGCTACCTGCCTGTCGCTGGCTCCGGTTGGTACTCCGAGAGTTTTAAAATGATCAGCCGTCGGATTTATATTATTAACGGCGTTGCTTAATGTTTTCTCATCTTTTTGTGAATATAGTCGGCTTCGTCCGAATGGTCTTAGATTAGCCAGCACCACATCGGTAATACCTGCCAAATATTCGGTTTTTTTGTCAGCGCTCATTGTTGCCGTCGTTTCTTTGATCATTTCTCCTACTCCGTTTTTATCCTGGCTTTTAAGTGTTAATTTATTATTAGTGATCTTTTCCATTGCCAATAAGAACAAATTGGACAATTCTCCGTCGCTAATTTTTTCCCAGTAGTTCTGCTGTATTTTGTCATATACTTCTCCGACAAAAATTTCATATTTATCATTAGACCCTCTTATTGACCCGCCTCCATTGTGAGTATTTTTATTTTGCCAAAGCCAAATTCCTCCCGCCATCGACAGCACCAACAATATTATCGCTGCCAGTTTCATTTTCATCCTTTCATTCTATGTTATCTGCCTTCGACTGTCCACCCTGGTTCTTACCTTCCTTCTGCACTTTTTGCTACAATAGGCATAGTCTTCATGACCCGGTAGTTCCAAAGATACCCTTTAGGGTAAAAGCGGTTCCGCTTAGGTCAACCTTAACAATCGACCCGGTAGTAAAGCGGTTATACAGCGGTCTGCAAAACCGTTCAGGCGGGTTCAACTCCCGCCCGGGTCTCACTTTTTTGGCAAATTATCATCAATTGCCCAAAGTTATACCCTCGCTCTAATATCACCCCCAGATTCATTTCAAGGTTATCTCCATTTTTAGAACACTCCCCAAAGACATGTCTAAATCAACTCTCTGGTCACTTGTCCCGCCGCAGGTAGGACAGATCTCTCTCGGCGGGAATGTTGGTTTTTCGCATTTTTTACAAACCGTCCCCACTAATCCATACCGCTGTTTTTTTAATCTCCAATGTCTGGGAATTTCCATTATTTCTCCTTCCTTAACACCTTTAATGTCCAATATCCTAAATATATTAGAACTATGGCTTGAATTGTGCCCATTAATAAAAACACCCTGCCTGTCATCGCCACCATTCTGCCGTATTTCAACAGATCATAAATGATCCGCAAAATAATATAAACAATTACCGGTGTCAGTGCTGCTGTAGTTACCAAAACAAATTGCGATTTATCCCTTTCCTCTTTTATCTTCTTTAATGTTAAATACGGTGAGTAATAGAGGTTATAGATATTCCGGCCCAAAAAATATGCCTGCCTAACGGCGATCAGTATCCCTAATTTCGACAGATTCTTTATCCTTTTTTTGATCATAGTTCCACAATAGTTGGAACTGTTTTTTTGCCCTAAAGAGCCGGGATTCTACTGCTTTAACGCTTATTTTCGTTAATTTGGCAATTGCCCCGGTCTTCCAACCTTCTACATACTTTAGTCGCAGTAATTTTCCGTATCCTTCTTTTACCTCCTTTAAAGTTGCCTCAATCTCCTCAATTAATTCGTTTTTTAATACATCTCTTTCCGGACCTATGGCCTTATCAGCGATTTCTTCAAATATCGGATTGGTTGAGAATAATATTGTTTTCAACTTCTTTTTTCGGTAATGGTCAATTATTTTATGCTTGGCAATCGAACAGATAAATGAAAATTCACTGCACTTTTGATTGAAATTTGGTAAAGATTCATAAGCCGCCAACAATATATCATCGGTCAGTTCATCCGCCGTTCCCTCATCATTGATCCTTTTGCCGACAAATCCTCTGACGCTACAATAATATTTTTGATAAAAATAGCGCCTTGTTAATTAATATATAACG